>Ga0208938_1000065_pt1 | contig 109503 bp, 99 predicted proteins | sample AD_UKC125_MetaG_FD_184434 | JGI IMG/M metagenome (GOLD analysis project Ga0208938, IMG submission 184434) | Active sludge microbial communities of municipal wastewater-treating anaerobic digesters from USA - AD_UKC125_MetaG (SPAdes) (version 2) | ecosystem: Engineered > Bioreactor > Anaerobic >... | reverse complement strand
ACACCCCCGACCTCGCCATGGCGCTGAACAACCTCGGCGCCCTGTTGTCCGAACTGGGCCGCCGCGAGGAGGCCCTGGCCCCCACCGAAGAAGCCGCCACCCTCTACCGGGCCCTCGCGAAGGCGAACCCCGCCGCCTACACCCCCGACCTCGCCATGGCGCTGAACAACCTCGGCATCCGGTTGTCCGCACTGGGCCGCCGCGAGGAGGCCCTGGCCCCCACCGAAGAAGCCGCCACCCTGCGCCGGGCCCTCGCCAAGGCGAACCCCGCCGCCTACACCCCCGACCTCGCGACCTCGCTGAACAACCTCGGCATCCGGTTGTCCGCACTGGGCCGCCGCGACGAGGCCCTAGCCCCCACCGAAGAAGCCGCCACCCTGCGCCGGGCCCTCGCCAAGGCGAACCCCGCCGCCTACACCCCCGACCTCGCCGGCTCGCTGAACAACCTCGGCATCCTGTTGTCCGCACTGGGCCGCCGCGACGAGGCCCTAGCCCCCACCGAAGAAGCCGCCACCCTCTACCGGGCCCTCGCCACGGCGAACCCCGCCGCCTACACCCCCAACCTCGCGGGCGCGCTGAACAACCTCGGCATCCTGTTGTCCGAACTGGGCCGCCGCGAGGAGGCCCTGGCCCCCACCGAAGAAGCCGCCACCCTGCGCCGGGCCCTGGTCAAGGCGAACCCCGCCGCCTACACCCCCGACCTCGCGAACTCCTTGTGGGCGATCGGCTGGATCTGCGACCACCTCCAGATCGAGCACGAACGCGGCCTCGCCGCCTGCGCGGAAGCGATCACGCTTCTCGAACCGCTGGCGGCGGCATACCCGCAACGTTTCGGCGACTTGCTGGAGGCCGTGAACGCCACCCACGCCTCCCTCGCAGGCCGCGCGCCGGTGTCGGACTAACGCCAGGCCTCCCCGGGCGACGACGTGGAGGCCGTCATCGTCTTCGGCTCGCTGGCCCGTGGGGACGCTCACGCGGACAGCGACATTGACCTCGCCGTCATCGCCGCCCCCGGCTGGGAAGGACGCGCCGCGCTCGCCGACATGGTCCAGCGGCGCCTCGGCAACGCCTGCGATGTCCTCACCTTCACGCCCGCCGAGTTCGAACACCTGGCCGCGGCCGGCGAGCCGGTCGTCCTCGATATCCTCCGCGACGGCATCGCGCTCCTCGGCTCCAAACCCCACCACATCCCCACCTCACCGAACTGACGCGCTTGGGACCGCATACGGCCGTCGAAAGAGTCACCGACGGTGAGGTCACCCCAGGGGGCCGGTATGCCGCTCCGCCGCCGCGCGCACGCTACCCTCGACCACCAGCCGGTATGCCGTCTCGATCTCGGGGGCCAGCCACCGGTCCGTGCCCGGTGCCGACGCGCCCGCCTCGACCAGCGCGGACACCACCGCACCGCTCGCGGCAGCCGGCGCGAGGGGCGCCCGCAACTGCAGACCCCGAGCGGCCGTCAGCACCTCGATGGCCAACACCCGAGCCAAACCGTCGACCGCCCGGCGCAGTTTGCGGCCCGCCGACCAGCCCATCGACACGTGGTCCTCCTGCATCGCCGAACTCGGGATCGAGTCCACCGACGCCGGCGCCGCCAGCCGCTTCAACTCCGAGACGATCGCCGCCTGCGTGTACTGCGCGATCATGTGCCCCGAGTCCACCCCCGGGTCGTCGGCGAGGAACGGCGCCAGCCCGTGCGAGCGCGACCGATCCAAGAATCGGTCGGTGCGCCGCTCCGACATCGACGCCAAGTCGGCCGCGACGATCGCGAGGAAGTCGAGCGGGTACGCGACCGGCGCCCCGTGAAAGTTGCCGTTGGACTCCACCCGCCCGTCGAGGGTGACGACCGGGTTGTCGACCGCCGAGGCGAGTTCGCGGCCGGCGACGAGCGCGGCATACGCGATGGTGTCCCGCACCGCGCCGGTGACCTGCGGGGCGCACCGCAACGAATAGGCGTCCTGGACCCGCGGGCAGTCCTCGACATCGTGCGAGGCGCGAATCGCGCTGCCCGCCATGAGCGCTCGCAGATTGGCCGCCGACACCTGCTGGCCGGCCTGGGGGCGCAGCGCGTGCAGGTCCGCGGCGAACACGTTGTCGGTCCCCATGAGCCCCTCGACCGACATGGCCGTGGCGATGTCGGCGACGACGACGAGTTCGCGCAGGTCGGTGATCGCCAGGCAGAGCATCCCGAGCATGCCGTCGGTGCCGTTGATGAGGGCCAGACCCTCCTTCTCCTGCAGCACCACCGGCTCCAGGCCCGCCGCGGCGAGCGCCTCCGCCGCCGGCCGCTCCACCCCGGCCGCGTCGCGCACGACCCCCTCCCCGCACAACGCGAGCGCGCAGTGGGCCAACGGCGCGAGGTCACCCGAGCAGCCCAGCGAGCCGTATTCGTGGACGACCGGGGTGATCCCGGCGTTGAGCATCCCGACGTATGCCGCGAGCGTCGCCTCCCGCACGCCGGTGCGGCCCGTGGCCAGGGTCGAGATCCGCAGCACCATGAGGGCGCGGACGACCTCGCGCTCGACCGCCGGACCGGACCCGGCCGCGTGCGAGCGGATGAGGGAAATCTGCAGTTGGCGGCGCATCTCGGTGGGGATATGCCGCGTCGCCAGCGCCCCGAACCCCGTCGAGATGCCGTAATGCGGCTCGACATCATGCGCGAGATCCTCGACGATCTGGCGGCTGGCTCGCACCGCCGCCCACGACTCCTCGGTGATCTCGACGCGGGCGTCGTGGCGGGCGACGGCGACGACCTCCTCGATGGTCATCGGGCCGGTTCCCACCGCCACGGTTGCGCCAGGATCGACCTCGCCGGCAGCGGCGGGCAAGGGGGAAGCGGCACGGGACGAGGCGGCATACGGATGCGTCATGGGGATTATTGGACGGCACCGGCGACGCCGCACGGAACGGTCCCGAGCGCACTTGCGTCTGGTATGCGAGACGCAGGCTAGGCTGGCCGGGTGCGAACCCGACCCCTGCGGGGGATGACCACCGCCCTTGTCGCCCTCGCTGTCACCCTCGCGGGCCCGTTGGCCGGTTGCGGGCGCTCCGCCTCGTCCGCTGCGCACCCCTTGATGAGTAGCAGCGCGAGCCGTGACCCCAGCGCCAGCACCGCCCCGAGCGTCTCCGCCTCGGTAAGCCCCACCTCCTCCGCGTCGCCCTCGCCCAGCCCGTCACCGACTCCGAGCCCGGCTCCGCAGGCCGCGCCGCCGCCGCTCAACATCGTCGACGCGACCATCCCCTACGGTGCGGACCGCAAGGCCCAGATGGCGGCCTACTCCCTCAAGAGGTACGGCGTGAGCACGTGGCACCTCAAGCCCTCGGCGGTCGTGCTCCACTTCACCGAGAGCGGCGACGACCCCTGGTCGACCATCGACTACTTCGCGGGCAACACCCCCAATGCCGGTTCCCTCCCGGGTGTCTGCGCGCACTTCATCGTCGCCAAGGACGGCACCATCTACTCCCTCGTGCCCACCGACGTCATGTGCCGGCACACGGTCGGGCTCAACGACTCGGCCATCGGCATCGAGATCATCCAGGCCACCTCGGGGCACTCCTCGGCGTGGGCCGACCAGCAGATTCTGGGCCGGCCCGCGCAGATCGGGGCGGTCTTGGCGCTCATCAAACGGCTCCAAGGCCAGTACGGCTTCGGCAACGACCGGGTCCTCGGGCACGGGACCGCCAACGACGACCCGGCCTTCCACGACCTGACGGGGATGCGCAACGACCACACCGATTTCGGCCCCGAAGCGGTCGCCGAGGTCCGCGCCCGACTGGCGGCGATGCCATGAGGTATGCCGCCTCCGCGCCCGTAGGCGCCCGGGCCGCTCACCCCGGCGCTGGCGTCGCGATGAGCCGCGCGTGAGCACCGGCTCGCCGGCCCCGGCCGCGAGCGCCGCGCTCGACATCCTCGAACTCCTCGCCCGCCGCGGCGAACCCGTGCCCGCCGCCGCCATCGCCCGCACCCTGGGTCTACCCCGCTCGAGCGTCTACCACCTGCTCTCGGTGCTCGTCGGGCGTGGGTACGTCACCCACCTGCCCGAGGTACACCGCTACGGCCTGGGGGCCGCGGCATACGAAATCGGCTCGGCCTACCAACGCCAAGCCGGCCTGGCGCGCCTGGCGCGCGTCACCCTCGACCGGCTCGTCGACGGCCTCGGCCACAACGCCCACCTCGCCGTGCTCCACGGACGCGACGTTCTCTACGTGCTGGAGCAGCGCGCGCCGGGCCGGCCGCTGCTCGTCACCGACGTCGGGGTGCGGCTGCCGGCGACGCTGACGGCGAGCGGGCTGGCGATGCTCGCGGCGTTGCCCGCGGCCCAGGTGCGGGCGCTCTTCCCCAGTCGGGAGGCTTTCGTCCAGCGTGACGGGCGTGGGGTCACGTCGTTGTCGGCGCTGCGGTCGGTCTTGCAGCAGGTGCGCCAGCGCGGGTATGCCGTCGAGGACTCCCTCATCTCCCCCGGGCTTTCGTCGGTGGCCGCCGTCGTCGTCGACCACAACGACTATCCGGTGGCCGGGTTGGCGGTGACGTATGCCGCGGCCGACGTGGGTGTGGAGGAGTTCCCGGGCCTGGTGGGCGCGGTGCGGGCGGCGGCGACCGAGGTGGGGCGGCGGTTGCGCGGCGGCCGCGGCGGCGGCACCGGCGCCGGGGTCACCCCTAGCGGGCCGAAATGAACCAGATAGGCGTCCTGGTCCCGACCGTCGTCGTTCTCGCCGGCGGTGAGGCGCGGCGGTTCGGATCGGACAAGATGCTCGCCGTCCATCAAGGACGCAGCCTGCTCGACCGGCTCCTCGACGCCATCGACCCGACCTGGCCCATCATCGCCGTCGGCCCGACCCGACCCGTGTCGCGCACCGTCACGTGGACCCGCGAGGAGCCCCCTGGTGGCGGGCCACTCGCGGCTATCGCCGCCGCCGGCCATTTGCTCGCCCCACATTCCCTCGCAGGATCGGAAGCGCTCGCCCACCTCCGCGAGCGCGAACACATCGTCCTCGTCGTCGCGGGTGACATGCCCTGGGCCGCTCCTGCCCTTCCTCAACTGCTCGACGCGCTGCGCGCCCACCCCGAGCACGACGCGGCGATCGCCCTCGATGACGAGGGTCATCTCAACCCGCTGCTCGCGGCATACCGGCTGGGCGCCCTCACCCGATGTCTCCCCAACCCCGCGCACGGGCACCGCGCCACCCTCCTGCTCACCCTGCCCCATGTCGAGGTGGCCGTCACCGGCGATGCCGGGCGCGATGTCGACACCCCGGCGGACCTGCGCGACCTCAGCGACTGAGCATGCCCTGAAGGAGGATGCGTGTCGCCGATTCGGCGATCCGCTCGGCCTCCTCGACGGTCGGCGGGCCGTCGGTGAGCAGGCCGTCGAGGAGCAAAGTAGCGACGCCGTGCAGGCTCGACCAGGCGGTCAGGGCCAACCGCTCGGGTGAGTCGTCGATCACCGCGCCGGTGGACTGTCCGAGGCGAATCGCCTTGAGCAACACGAGGAGAGCCACACTCGAGGTCTCGGCGAGTTTGGCTTCCGGAGAGCGCGACGACGAGGACGGCGACCGGCGTCGGCTGAGTAGCCGGAAGCGCTCGGGGTGGGTGACGGCATACCGGACGTAGGCGACGCCGAGGCTCCGGGCGGCCTGCGGCAGGGACGTCGCCGTCGCCATCGAGGCGCGCAGTTCGTCGACGAGTTGATCGGCCGCCCGCTCGGCCAAGGCCGCCACGAGCGCGTCCTTGTCCTCGAAATGGTGGTAGGGCGCGGAGTGCGACACCCCCGCGTGGCGGGCGACCGCGCGCAAGGTGACCGCCGCCAGCCCTTCGCTGTCGAGGAGTTCGAGACCAGAGACGACCAGGGCGTGGCGCAGGTCGCCGTGATGGTAGGTACCCCGCGCGGTCACAAAGGCTCAGTTTCGAACCATAACTTGACATTGTCAAGATCGCCCGTATCTTGGCAGTGTCCAGATGCGCCGTGCGTGCAGGGCCGCGCTTTTGGTGGCACCGCGGCTCGGACACCGGTTGGGCTGGGGCGCGGCAGGGGGCACCCCAGCCCTTCTCGGTGTCGGTCGGCGAACGCCGCCGAACCCGGGGCGCGTCCGACACGACCGGCGGCTCGGGCGAGGCGAGCACCCGACCCGAGCGGGCGGCATACGGTGAGCGAGCGGCATACGGTGGGGGTATGCGCGCGATGACGATCCCCACGTTCGGCGGCCCCGAAGTCCTCACCCTCGCGGAAGTGCCCACCCCCGAGCCCGGGCCCGGGCAGGTGCGGATCGCGGTGGCGGCGGTCGGGGTCAACCGGGCCGACCTGCTGCAGCGGCAGGGGTTCTATCCGCCGCCGCCCGGCGAATCCGACCTCCCCGGCCTCGAAGTGAGCGGCACCATCGACGCCCTCGGGGACGGGGTGACGTCGTGGCGGGTCGGCGATCCGGTGTGCGCGCTGCTCGCCGGGGGCGGGTATGCCGCGCAGGTCGTCGTCACGGCCGGCCAGGTGTTACCGGTGCCGGGCGGGGTGTCGCTGGTCGACGCCGCTGCGCTGCCCGAGGTGGCCTGCACGGTGTGGTCGAACCTCGTGCAGGTCGCCGGCCTGCGGGCGGGTGAGCGGCTCCTCGTCCACGGGGGGTCATCGGGCATCGGCACGATGGCGATCCAGATTGCGCGGGCACTCGGGGTGCGGGTGGCGGTCACCGCGGGCAGCACCGCCAAACTCGAGGCATGCACGGCTTTGGGGGCCGAGGTGCTCGTCAACTACCGCGACGAGGACTTCGTGGCGCGCCTGCGTGAGGAGTTCGACGGCGGCGCGGACGTCATCCTCGACAACATGGGCGCGGCATACCTCGGCCGCAACGTCGACGCCCTCGCGACCGGTGGCCGGCTCGTCGTCATCGGGTTGCAGGGGGGAGTCAAGGGCGAACTCAACCTGGGTGTGCTGCTCAGCAAACGCGGCGCCGTGCATGCGACGTCCTTGCGGGCGCGGCCGGCTGCCGAGAAGGCCGCGATCGTCGCCGCGGTGCGTGACCACGTGTGGCCGCTCATCGAGGCGGGCGCGGTCCGGCCGATCGTGCAGGCCACCTATCCGCTCGAAGCCGCCGCCGAGGCCCATCGAGCCCTGGCCGAGAGTCAGCACGTCGGCAAGTTGCTGCTGACCCTCTGACCCTCGGACCCACCCTCCCGCGATTCGAGGTAAAAACGCCGCTGGATCCGCGCGTTTTTACCTCGAATCGCCGAGGAGGAGGACAGGCCTCGATGGCAGGATGTGACCCATGTCCGAGCCGCATCCCGCACCCTCTGACCCGTCGTCGGCCCCGTCGGCTCCCCCGGCGAACGAACCGATGTCCGCGCCGTCGACCGGCCGGCAACCCGTGGTCGGGCGGATCGCCGACGACACGGTGGTCGTCGTCACCCCCGACGGCATGGGCGTGGCGCCGGTCCCCAGCCCGGAGGCCGACGGAGCAGGCGCCGAGGCGCAGGACCCGACGGAGGGCTCCGACCAGGCGCAATCCACGAACCCCGCCGACCTCGTCGAGCAACCCGCGAAAGTCATGCGCATCGGTTCGATGGTCAAGCAACTCCTCGAAGAGGTCCGCAGCGCACCCCTCGACGAGAAGGGCCGGGCGCGTCTCGCCGAGATCCACGAACGCTCCATCAGCGAACTCAAGGACGGCCTGGCCCCGCAGTTGGTCGCCGAACTCGACCGAATCGCCTTGCCGTTCACCGACGAAGCCCCCAGCGACGCCGAGTTGCGGATCGCCCAGGCTCAACTCGTCGGCTGGCTCGAAGGCCTCTTCCACGGCATCCAAACCGCGCTCGTCGCCCAACAGATGGCCGCGCAGGCCCAGTTGCAGCAGATGCGGGCCCTTCCCCCCGGTCAGCACGGCGGCCCCGGCCGACCCGGTATGCCGCCCGGCCCGGCTCCGCACGGCGCCTCACCCAACGGCGGCACCGGGCAATACCTCTAAAACGGGAGGCAACGGCATACCCGTCCCTTCAACCCGCGGCCACGCTATGTACACAAGCGACCAATAGGTGGATTGTGTACACCCCACGCGGGCCGGAACCGGAGCCGGCGGCACACCCGGCCCTTCAACCGGCGGCCACGGCATGTACACAACCGACCAATAGGTGGATTGTGTACACCCCGCGCGGGGCGCCGTCAGGCCGGCGGGGCCACCACGACGTGCGACACGGCCTCCTCGGGCGCCTGGCCGCACGACAACGGCGCAGGCGGCAGCGGGCGCGACTCCACGGTGACGGTCACGGGCGCGTCGTCTGTCCGCGCCCCATAGACCTCGACCGTGGTGCGCCCCTCCGGGCCCACCGCGACGGCGCCGATCTCGACGTCTCCCACCGCGAGGGGCGCCTCGGGACGCTCGCGAGCCACCTGCGCCAACCCCCACACGTGGGCCGCCTGGGCCGCCGGCTCCAACGCCGTCAACCCCCGCAAGCGACCCGCGTCGACGCGCCCGTCCCGGTGATCGCGGACGATACGCACGGCATCGGCCTGTTCGAGACGGCCGTAACACGCCCCCTCGGGGAAGACCAGCGCCGTCCCCGCGAACCGGTGCCCCGCGAGGTGGCTGCACTCCCACACGTCGTCGAAGGCCCGACTCAACGTCCCGACGATTGGGCGGCCCTTGATCGCGCAGCACGCGTCGCGGGTGCCGTGCGTGCAGACCAGCACCATCTCGGGCGCGGGCATGGCGAGCGAACCCGCGACCGCGTCGAGGGCGGCGATGACGGCGTCGAGGTCGCGTTCCCGGGTCCAGGTGCCCGACACCGCCATCCCGGTGACGACGTCGATGACCCGCCACAGGAGGGGTTCGGCCGTCTCGACATACCGTCCGGTATGCCGCATGAGCAGCGCCTTTGCCCCCCGCCGCGCCATCGCCTCCTCGAGTCGCTGCCTGAACCCGCCCGCCAGGGGCGCGGTGTCGAGGGGCTGCTTGGCCCAGGGTCCGGGGTGTTCGATGAGCACCCAGCGGCGGGCCACGGGGGCGGTGCCGGCGAGGGTTTCGGTGCGCTGGGTGGAGATCGCCGAGCAGCGGCCTGAGTCCGGAGCCATACCGTCGATGCTAGGCGCGACCGCTGAACCCGTTACGGTCGGCGGTCGCCGCTTGGGTCTTGTATGCCGCGCCGACGCCTTGCACCCGACGCCTGCCTTGCTGCCGCCCGCCTCCGTGCCGGCAAGGACACGAACAAGCACCGGCCTCGTACACCAGCGCTACGGACTCAACTCCGCCGGCGGCCTGGCACCCGGCCCCCGCGTCCGCTGTGTTCATAACCCACCTATTGGTGGGTTATGAACACGCAGTCGCGTCATCCGGCGTCAAGACGCGGGACCACGCGAACCCTCGCGACGCGGGACGTACGGTTTGCGCCGCTCACCTTCGTCGGGCGGTGTCCGTTGGCTTGCCACCTGTGTGCGTTGGCTGGCCACCTGACGGTGACCGACCAACACGCCGCTGTCGGTGGGTCGCCGTAGGCTCGACACCATGAGCGCTTCCGAAGGACCTTCCGCCACCACTCCCGCCCGTGACCACGACCTCGTCCTCTTCGGGGCGACCGGATTCGTCGGGCGGCTCACGGCAGCGCATCTGGCCGAGCACGCCCCCGAGGGCATCCGCATTGCCCTGGCCGGGCGCGACCGCACCCGGTTGGAACAGGTCCGCCACGGCCTCGGGGACCGCGCCGCCTCGTGGCCCCTGCTCGTCGTCGACGCCGCCGACACCGCGGCCGTCACCGACCTGGCCCGCTCGACCCGAGTCGTCGTCACCACCGTCGGCCCGTACGCCAAGTACGGCAAACCCCTCCTCGGCGCCTGCGCCCAGGCCGGCACGCACTACTGCGACTTGACCGGTGAGGTGCTCTTCGTCCGCGACATGATCGACGCGCACCATGACCAAGCCGTCGCGAGCGGCGCCAAGATCATCCCGTCGTGCGGCTTCGACTCGGTGCCCTCGGACCTCGGGGTGTGGCTCACCGCCCAGACCGTGGCAGCCGACGGGGAAGGCACGCTCGGCGAGACCCTCCTGCACGTCCGCAGCCTGCGCGGCGGCATCAGCGGCGGCACCGTCGACTCGATGCGCCAACAGGCCATCGTCTCCAGCGCCGACCCGGCGGCCCGGCGCACCGCCGCCGATCCCTACGGCCTCTCCCCCGACCGGTCCGCCGAACCGTCACGGCGCCCGCACGGCGCCGCTGGCGCCGCCTCGGGCCAGGGCCCCTCGACCGGCGGCGAAGCATCGGGTGCGGCGGGCACGCGCGGCGGGCGGGCGGCATACCTCCTCCCGAAAGGGTTGGTGGACAAGGCAACCCGGATGTTCCCGGCGCGCCTGGACCCGGTGACCGGGCGCTGGGTGGCGCCGTTCTTCATGGCGTCCTACAACACGCGGGTGGTGCGGCGCAGCAACGCCCTCACCGGCTGGTCCTACGGGCGCGAATTCCGCTACGACGAGGTCATGGACACCGGGACGGGCGCGCCGGGCGCGGTCAAGGCGGGGGTGACGACGGCGGCGATCCTCGGGTTGTTCGGGGGGATGACGTTCGGGCCGACACGGGCCCTGCTCGACAGGGTGCTGCCCGAACCGGGCGAGGGGCCGAGCGAGGAGAGCATGGCGCGCGGCCGGTTCATCCTCCAGATCGAGACCACGACGACGACCGGGGCTCGCTACCGCACGACGGTTCGCGCCGACTACGACCCCGGCTACACCGGGACCGCCGTCATGCTCGGCCAGTCGGCGCTGGCCCTCGCCGCGGGCGATGGGCTCCCGGAAGCCGCGGGCGTGCTCACCCCGGCAACCGGGCTCGGCTCGGTGCTCGTCGACCGCCTGCGCACGCACGGGTTCACCCTCGACTGCGAGCGCCTGTCGTGACCGTCAGAGGCGCCAACTAGGCTTGGACACAACGCCCGCTTCCAGGAGGCTTCGATGTCCGACCACAGCCCGATCACGGCCCTCTCCGAGGACGAGTGCTGGGAGATGCTCCACTCGGAGGAGTTCGGCCGGTTGGCGTTCCACCTGCTCGACGAGGTACACATCGTGCCGCTCAACTATGCCGTCGACGGCAAGCGCCGGCTCATCTTCCGCACCGCCGAGGGCGGCAAGTTGCTCGGCCTGACGATCAACGACGACGTCGCGTTCGAGATCGACGAGTTCACCGAGGACTGGGCGCGCAGCGTCGTCGTCCGCGGGCGGGCCCGGCAACTCGAGGGGCTCGAGGCCGACGCGACCGATCAGTTGCCGCTGCGCCCGTGGGTCGACACCGCGAAGTTCAACGTCATTGCCGTCGAGGTCGAGGAGATCAACGGGCGGCACTTCGAGTTGACCCGGCCCTGGCTGCACATGCGCCCGCACCCGCAGGACTGAGGGCGCCGTTTCCCTCTCGGACAGCGTTGTTCGTGAGTATTCGTGACGCGCGTCCTGGTGGCTGTCGACTCGTTCAAGGGGTCGTTGACCGCGGCTGAGGCCGGTGCGGCCGTGGCGGCTGGGGTGCGCCGGGCCGATCCGGGGGCGGCGGTGTCCGTGCTGCCGGTCAGCGATGGCGGTGAGGGTTTCCTCGCGCTCGCCGTGGCCCATGGGTATGCCGCGGTGCCGGTCACCGTGTCCGGCCCCACCGGCGAGCCGGTCGAGACCTCGTATGCCGTCCGCCGGGCGACCACGGGCACCGAGGTCGTCGTCGAGATGGCCGACGCGTGCGGGTTGCTGCGGCTGCCCGGTGGGGTGCGGGCGCCCATGACCGCGTCGAGTCGCGGATTGGGCGAGGTGCTCGCTGCCGCACTCGTGCGCGAACGCCCCGACCGGGTCCTCGTCGGGATCGGGGGCAGCGCGAGCACCGACGGCGGCGCCGGCATGGTCGGCGCGCTCGGAGTGCACCCGGTTGATGCCACCGGGCGGCTCCTGCCCGACGGGGGTGGCCCGCTCACCGACGTCGCCGGGCTCGCCCGCGACGACGACAGACCCTTACCGAGTCGGACCGACAACGGTCCCGCACCCGCCCGGTCCGGGACCGGCCATCCAGCCGCGGGCGACGAACCGCCCGACCTCCTGGCCCGCCTGCGGGCCACCGACCTGCGGGTCGCCTGCGACGTGTCGGCTCCGCTCACCGGGCCAGCGGGCGCGGCATACGTCTTCGGACCGCAGAAGGGGGCGAGCCCGGAGCAGGTGGCCGCCCTCGACGCCGCGCTCACCCGCTGGGCCGACGTCGTCACAGCGGCGACCGGGCGGGACGTTCGTCACGCGCCCGGGACCGGCGCCGCCGGCGGGGTCGGGTATGCCGCGCTCGCCCTCCTCGGCGCCCGGCTGCTGCCCGGGGTGGAGGTAGCGCTCGACCTCGTCGGCTTCGACACCGCCCTCGACGGAGTCGACCTCGTCATCACCGGCGAGGGGTCCCTCGACGCCCAGTCCCTCCTCGGCAAGGCACCCCTTGGGGTGGCGCGGCGCGCGAGGGCCCGCGGCATACCGGTCGTCGCCGTCTGCGGACGCACCACCCTGACCGAGGAGGAGCGCGACCGGGCCGGATTCGCCGATGTGTGGGCCCTCAGCGACCTCGAACCCGACCCGGCCCGCTCGATGGCACGGGCCGCGATTCTCCTGCAACATCTGGTCAGCGAGCGCCTCGGTGGGCGACAGTAGCCCGGATGGGCACCTTCACTCCCGCCGACGCGCGACTCGACCTCGTCCTCGACGTCCTCGCCCTCGCCGGCCCTCTCCCCCACGACCTCCTGCGCGCACTCGCGGACACCAGGGTCGACGGCACGGAACTCGACGGAAACGAACTGCTCACCGACGCCGAGCGGGCCGGGCTGGTCACCGCAACCCTCACCGCGACGAGCGTCCTGGTCGACCTCGCCGACCCGACGATTCGCGCGCAGCGCCGGGCCGCCCTCGGTCTGCTCGCCCGCCGCGAACGCTGGCGTCGACTCGCGGCCTGCGCGGCCGCGACTGAGGCGAGCCTGCCGCGGCATACCCTCACCCAGTGGCGGGTCCACGCCGGGGAACCTGTCGACCCCACCGAGGCGTATGCCGCCGCGCAGGCCGCCATCGAACGGCATGACCGCGACCTGGCCGCTAACCTCGCCGCCGAGATCCACCGCCAGCGGGGCAACGCTAGATCGGCCGAACGCGCGGCCCACTTCACCTCCCTCGCCGGGCGCCACCAGGAGGCCCTCGACCTGCTCACCGAAGCCCTGGAAACCCACCCCGAGGCCGGCGCCGACGCGGTGCTGCGGATCCGGATCGCCGAGCAGTACTGGTGGCTCGCCGACCTCGACCGCGGGTTGGCCGTCCTCGAGGAGGGCGGTGGACCCTGGGGGGCACTTCTCATCGCACAACGCTCGGTCCACGCCGCACTCGCCGGCGACGTCCGCCGGGCCCGCGCCCTCGCCGAACCCCTCGCCGAGGAGCCCGACCCGTGGGTCCGGTTCGCCGCCAACTTGGGTCTGGTCCTGGGCGCGAGTTTCGGCGACGAGCCCGACGTGGCGCTGGCGGCCCTGGATCGGATGCCGGTGGCCGCGCACACGAGCCCCGCAGGCGGTTTCGACCTCATCGCCGACCCGGCCCAACGGCCGGCGGCGCGCGGGTTCACCCTGCTCCACCTCGGCCAGGTCGAGTCGGCGCGGGCGGTCGCCGACGAGTTGCTCCACGAGGGGGCGGCCGAGTCGGCGCCGCAGGCGGTCGCCTGGGGACACATGCTTCGCGGGTTCGCCGACCAACTCGCGGGGAATTCGCAGCCGGCCCAGCACAGTCTCGAGGCGGCCGAGTCCTTTTGGGCGATGGCACAGGTGTGGGGGTTCGCCCGGTGGTGCGCCTCGGGAGTGGCTTACGAGTCGGCGCAGCAGGGCCGGGTCGACGCCGCCCGGGAGGCACTCCGGCGGGCGCACGGGTATGCCGTCCTGCGCCCGGTCCTCAACGATCACCTCCTCGACATCGCGCGCGCCTGGGTTCAAGCCCTCGACGGTGACCGGGCGGCCGCCGCCACCTCGCTGACCAGGGCCCTTGAACGCACCCACAACCTCGGCCAATGGGCCGCCGTCGCCCAGGTCGGCCACGAGGCGGCCCGGTTGGGACTCACGGCAGCCCTGCCGCGACCGTTGGCCCTCGCCCCGGATGCCCGCCCCGACGGGCGGCCCTGGCGCAGCCCGCTCGCCCGGACCCAAGGGGCACTCGTCGCGGCCCGGGCGAACTCGGATGCCACGGCGCTGCTCGGGTGCGCGGAGGAGTTCGCGCGGCTGGGCGCCCATCGGTATGCCGCCGAGACGGCCGCCTGGGTCGGTGGCACGGCAAGCCCGCAGCCCGCCGGCGACTCCGGGACCGGGGGCGGCACCGGCCCTGGGAACGGGGGCCGCGCCAGCGCCGGGACGGCGACCGCGGGCGGCCCGACCCCCATGCGCACCCGGCTGCGCGCGCACGTCCTGCGCAACTCGGCGGCATACGGAACCGGTGCGCCGACCCTGGACCTCCTGTCGGCGCGCGAACAGGACGTCGCCCGGTTGGTCGCCCGCGGCCGGAGCAACCGGGAGATCGCCAGCGCCCTCGTCCTCAGCGAACGGACCGTGGAGAACCACCTCTACCGGATCTACGCCAAACTCGGCATCGGCACCCGGGCCGACCTGGCCGCGCTGGTACTCAACGATTGAGTACCCACCACTCACGACGGTGAGTAAGGGGGGCCTCCACGCTGTGGCCAGTGTCCGATCGGGCACCGGAATGACCACTGCGGACAGGGAGCAACGGATGCGATGGAGTGGACGCGCGGCGCTGATGTCGGCGGCGGCGCTGGCGGCAATGACGATCGTCGGGTGCGGCAGCAGCGCGAGTAATGCCACGGGCGGCGCGAGCGCATCAGGCGGCGGTGCGGCGAGCACCTCTTCCGCCGCGGCTTCCGGCGCCGGCACGGGGTCGGGGTCGGGGTCGGGCGAGTGCTCGCAGGCCCCCAAGGACGCCGTCGACACCCTCCTGGCGGGGAAGGGCTACGAGTGGAGCGGCGGGTCGAACTCGGGCTGCGAGGCCGTGGCCAAGGATTCCCCCAATGGCGAGCGGGTCACCTACTGGAACCTGGGGAAGGTGCGCGGCTCGGCCGACTACGACAAGGCGCTCGGTTTCATCAAGGCGGCCCAGTGCAACGGAGGTGCCGGCAGCAGCACCCCGGCGGTCGGGGACAAGGCTTTCCTCGACGCCTCCTGCTATGCGATGAGCAAGAAGATGGAACTCATCGTGGCCAAGGGCAGCGACGTCTACCAGGTGTTCTACGTCGGCTCGCTGTCCCTCAACGTCCCCCAGGACCGGGCCGAGGCCGCGATCGTCGACATCGCCAAGGCCATCGTGCCCTGACGGCCCGCGGGCCCGACGTCGGCGTCCGCTCCCAACCGCAAGGGGGGTTGGGAACGGACGCCGTCGGCTGCCCGGCCTCGGTCAGGCGAGGAGTTGCTGCGCGTGCGCCTCAAGCACCCGCACGACGTACCCCATCGCCTGAGCCATCGGGTTTGTCGTCTGCTTGTGGAAGGCGCGGTAGTAGATCTGCTGCGCGATCCCCGCGAGCCGGAAGGTCCCGAACACCTCGGCGAAGAGTCGCTCGGTCGGGCTGACCGTAATCCCGCGGGCATCGGCGTATGCCGTCCACACCTGGTCGCGGGTCCACATCCCGGGTGCGTTGGTCGGCTGCAAGCGGATCGCCTGCACGTCCTCGGGGTCGTCGGCCTGACACCAGTAGGCCAGGCCGGAGCCGAGGTCGAGGATCGGGTCACCGACGGTCGCGAGTTCCCAGTCGAGAACCCCGACGATCCGGGTGGGGTCGGCCCGGTCGAGGACGAGGTTGTCGAAGCGGAAGTCGTTGTGGATCATCGTGTGCGGGCTTTCGACGGGCTGGTTGGCCTGCAACCACGCGATCGTGGCCGCGAAGTCGCCGACGTCGGGGGTGCGCGCCCGCCCGTAGCGGCCGACCCAGCCGCCGACCTGCCGCTCGACATAGCCGGGGCCGCGATCCAGCGACCGCAACCCGGACCGGTCAAGGTCGGCCTCGTGAAGCGCCACCAACGCGTCGATCGCGCTGCGGCACAGCCGGTCCCGGTCCGCCTCGGCATCGAGACCGACCCCATCCGGAATGTCGCGGCGCAGGATCAGCCCCTCGAGACGGTCCATGACATAGAACTCGCTGCCGATGACCGACTCGTCGGCGCAATAGCCCACCATCGTCGGCGCCAACGGGAACACCGGGGCCAGCGCCTGCTGGATGCCGAACTCCCGACCCATGTCGTGCGCGCCCTTGGCCTTGGTCCCGGCCGGCGGGCGGCGCAGGATGAGGTCGCGGGCGGCATACGACAGCAGATAGGTGAGGTTCGAAGCCCCGCCGGTGAACTGCTGGACCGCCGGCACCCCCTCGATCCCGGTCGGGTCGAGCGCGTTCGCCGCCAACCAGGCGGTGACCGCCTCGACGTCGAAGGCGTCTTCGCCCCGGACGGCCGCCGCGCCCTCGACGGGCCGCTGGCTCTCACTCATGACGACACCTCCGCTGTCGATCGACCGGCCAGCCGCTGCCCGAGCGCGTGGCTGCGCGCGGCATACGCCTGGGGGTCAGTCTTTTTCATCGCCACCGTAGCCCGGGCCAACTCGTCGGGGACGATGACCTGCTCACCGGCGTCAAGGCCGGCGACGATCGCCGACGCGACCTCCTCGGCGCTGAGCGGCGAGCGGTCGATGAGGGCGACCGCGGCGGCCTGCATCGCCGTGTCGGCCCCGACGAACCCCGCGTGCAGGTTGGTGCGGAAGAACGACGGGCAGGCCACCGCAACCCCAATTCCCCACGGAGACAACTCGAAACCCAGGGTCTCGCTGAGGGCGACGACGCCGGCCTTGGCGGCGTTGTAGGAACTCATGCCCGGGCCGTGGATGAGCCCGGCCGCGGAGGCGATGTTGAGGATGTGCCCGCTGCGTTGGGCCTTGAACACCGGCGCAAACGTCCGGCACCCGCGCGCGACCCCGAACAGGTTGACGTCGAACATCCGCTGCCAGTCGTCGATGTTGTCGTGGTCGATCCGGCCACCGCTCGCGAGGCCGGCGTTGTTGACGAGCAGGTCGAGGCCGCCCCATTCGCCGTCCACCCAGTCCCGCGCCCGGGCCCAGTCGGCGTCGTTGCGCACGTCGAGAGTGACGTATTTCGCGTCGCCGGGGACACCATCGGGTCGCGTCGGCGCCAGGTCGGCGACGAGGACCCGGGCTCCCCGGTCGAGGTAAGCCGCGGCGAGCGCCAGTCCCAGCCCGCCGGCGCCGCCGGTGATGAGGACGCGGGGCTGGTCCGGGAGCGGCATGGGGGTGGGAACGGGAGGCTTCGCTGGGGCGGGAGCGGGCGGCATACTCGCGGATGCAGGTGCGGACCCGGACGACGAGGCGGAGGCGGAGGCGGAGGCGGCCGGCATACCGGTCATGCCTTCGCGAGGTAGGGACGGAGCATGATCCGGGCGACGCTGTGCAGGTGGACCTCGTCGGGACCGTCAGCGAGCCGGAGCGAGCGGGCGCCGGCGAGGGCCGCAGACAGCGGGAAGTCCTCGCTCATGCCGCCGCCGCCGTGGAGCTGGAGGGCCATGTCGATGACCTCGACGGCCATCGAGGGGACGGCGGCCTTGATTTCGGCGACCTCGGAGAGCGCGCCGCGCGTGCCGAAGGTGTCGAGTTTCCAGGCGGCGTGCTGGACGTGGAGGCGGGCCTGGTTGATGGCGATCCGGGCCTTGGCGAGGCGCTCGCGATTGCCGCCGAGGTTGGCCAGCGGCTTGCCGAACGCAACCCGGGTCGTCGCCCGGGTCAGGGCGGCTTCGAGGGCCATCTCGGCCAGGCCGATGAGGCGCATGCAGTGGTGGACCCGGCCCGGGCCAAGGCGGCCCTGGGCAATCTCGAAGGCGCGGCCCGGCCCGCCGATGATCGCCTCGACGGGCAGGCGCACGTCGGTGAGGGAGACCTCGCCGTGCCCGAGGGGTTCGTCGAGTTGGCCGAGCGCGGTGAGCATCCGCTCGATCTTGACGCCCGGGGCGTCCATGGGGACGGCCACCATGGAGTGGCGGTGGTGGCGGTCGGCGTTCGGGTCGGTCAGGCCCATGAAGATGCCGACCTTGCAGTCGGGGTGCCCGGCGCCGGTCGACCACCACTTGCGGCCGTTGAGGACAACCTCGTCGCCGTCGACGATGGCGGTGGCCTCCATGTTCGTCGCATCCGAACTCGCGGTGCCCGGCTCGGTCATGAGGAACGTCGAGCGGATCCGGCCGTCGAGAAGCGGGTCGAGCCATCGGTCCTTCTGCTCCTGGGAGCCGTACTTGAGGAGGACCTCCATGTTGCCGGTGTCGGGGGCGTTGCAGTTGAACACCAGCGGCGCGATGGTGGAGCGGCCGGTGACCTCGGCGACGGGGGCGTAGTCGAGGTTCGTCAGACCGGTGCCGCCGTCGGTGCCGTAGCGCGCGGCATACGGGCCCTCGTGGCCGGCGGGGAGGAAAAGGTTCCACAGGCCCTGGGCGCGGGCCTTGGCCTGGAGGTCGGCCATGGCCGGGTGGACGGCGAACGAGTCCTCGCCCTTGGCCCGGCGGGTGGCGATGTCCTCGATGATGGCGGGTTCGATGGGGGTGATTTCGGTGTCGAGGAATGCTCGGGCACGGGCGGCGAGGTCGGCGGCGCGAGGGCTGGGGGCGAAGTCCATGAGTTGACTGTAGCGCCTTATTGAGCAATGCTCAACAGTATGCCGCGTCACACGTTGCCCTCGGATCGCGCCGACACCTCGGGCGGGACGAGCAGAGCGAGCACCGGGGTCGCCGCGGGCGGCAACAGCGCCGGGGTGGCCACGGGCGGCAGGGGCACCGGGGTCGCCGCGGGCGGCAAGGGCGGTCGGCAGCGGCTCAGCCCGGAGGAGCGGCGTCGCCAACTGGTGGGGATTGGGTTGCGCAAGTTCGTGGAGCGCCCGGTGCAGGAACTGTCCTTGGACGAGGTGGCCGCCGAGGCTGGCGTGTCGCGGGGGTTGCTCTTCCACTACTTCCCGACGAAGACGGCCTACTACACCGCGGTCGTCGAGGCGGCGGGGCGGCGTGTGCTGCGGACGGTGGCGCCCGACGAGGGGCTGGTCGGCGACGCGGCGGTGGCGCAGTTGGTCGACCGGTTCTTCGCGCAGGTGGCGCGGCGCCGTGACTCGTACCTCGCGCTCGTGTTCGGCCAGGTCGGCTCGGTGCACGACGGGTCGGGGGTCGCGCACGCGGACCGCGCCGGAAGCCTGCGCCGCCAGATCGCCCTCCTCGCGCTCACGGCTCTCGCGTCGACCTCGACCTCGACCGACACCCCCACACCCGTCAACAATCGACCAATAGGTGGATTGTTGACACCCACGGAGCCAGACACCCCCACACCACCGGTCGACACTCCCCCCACACCCGTCAACAATCGACCAATAGGTGGATTGTTGACACCCACGGAGCCAGACACCCCCACACCACCGGTCGACACTCCCCCCACCGACGTCAACAATCGACCAATAGGTGGATTGTTGACATCAGACGAAGTGGCCGCGGCTCACGGCTGGGTCGCCTACGTCGAAGACCGGGCCCTGCAATGGTCGGCGCGGCCCGTCGACGAACAGGCCACCAGCCGCGACGCCGACATCGCGCACTGCGTCGCCGCCCTGCACGCGCTCCTCGCCCTCGCCCGCTGACCAGGTCCCAAGAACGCTCTTGTGGTGGATCGTCCGGGTCCCAACCCGGACGATCCACCACAAGAGCGAGGCCGACCAAACTGCGTCACCGGCGCGGTGCGAAGGACGGCACCTCCCGCTTCATGCCGGCCTGCTGGGCGCGGCGCGTGTTCGGGTTGAGCAGCATCCGCACCTGCTCAATCCGCTCACGCGCGAACGTCCGACGCGCCCCCCGACCCCAGGTGTCCTCGAACAGGCGCTTGCCCGCGGCCACCGTGTCCGGGGAGCGGGTGGCGACCTTGGCGAGGAAGACGCGCGCCGCGGCATACGGGTCGTCGGCAACCTCCGAAGCCACGCCCAACCGGACCGCCTCAGCACCGTCGATAACCTCGGCCGTCCAGGTGAGCCGCTTGGCGACGTCGAGCCCGACCTGCTGCGAGAGCGCGTGGACGCCGGACATGTCCGGGATCAGGCCCCACTTGGCTTCGAGCACCGACCACTGGGCGTCCGGGGTCGTGAAGCGGTAGTCCGCGCCGAGCGCGATCTGCAGCCCGCCGCCGTAGCAGTGCCCGCGCACCGCCGCCACCACCGGCACGGGCACCCTCCGCCAGGCCCAGCATGCCTCTTGAAAAACGTTGGTGCCCAGCCGCGGACGCGGCACGAGCGCGGTCACGATCCGGCGCGGCTGCTTGAGGACGGTCGCGATGTCCAGGCCCGCGCAGAACGAGTCACCCTCCCCCGAGAGCACGACCCCCCGCAGACTGCGATCGCGGGCGAGGTCGCGTGCCGTGTCCCGCAACTGCACAAGCGTGTCGATGGTGAGCGCGTTGAGTTTGTCGGGGCGGTTGAGGCGGACGTCGGCGATGCCGTCGGCCACGGCGCAGGTCACGAGTTGGGTCATGCGCGCGAGCCTATGTCGGCCCGTATGCCGCGCCGCTGCCTCCGTGACATACCTCGCCCCGGCGCGGAGCGGCCGAGATCAGGCGCGCTCGATCGTCACCGGCACCCCGTTGACCACGGCGTTGCCCGCGACCGCCTCGACGCGCGCCGGGTCGGTCAGGTCGTTCATCGACACCCCCGGCAACGCCGCAGCCTCCCGCAGCCGCACCCCGTCGAACGTCCCCTGCCCATACCCGTGGGGCAGGCACACCACCCCGGGCATGACGTCGTCGCTCGCCTGGCATTCGACCTCGACGGCGCCGGCGGCCGAACGCACCCGCACGAGTGCGCCATCGGGTATGCCGCGCGCGGCCAAGTCGTCCGGGTGCACCTCGAGCCAGTGGCGGGGTCGGCCGCGGGTCAGCCGGGGCAGGTTGTGGAGCCAGGAGTTGTTGTCGCGCTGGTGCCGACGACCGATGAGCAGCAACTCACCCGCACCCCGGGTCGCCGCCGCCTCGACCGCACCGGCCACATCGCGGGCCAGCGCCGCGATCGCGTCGAGCGCCAACGGCATACCGAGATCGATGCGGTGCTCGGGGGTGCGCAACCGACCGGGCAAGACCGACCGCAGCGGACCCAAGTCCACTCCGCCGGGGGTCTGCCGCAGCTTCTTCACGCTGAGCCGCCGCCCGTCGAGGGCCGCCTCGCCCGTGCGCAGCAGCGCGTCGAGTTGGAGCGTCGGCGAGGTGCGCAGCCGGGCCTGATCGACCGGTGAGACCCGCTCGCCCCGGGCCCGCACCAGCGCCAACGCAAGGTCGCGGGCGATTTCCCAGTCGTGGCGGGCATCCGCGGGCCGCTCGAACAGCGCCGGTGTAAACCGTGCCGTGTTGCGGACGGCGAGGGTGTGGAAGATGAGGTCGTAGTGGTCGCGTTCGAGCGGACCCGTCGGCGGCAGGATGACGTCGGCGTGCCGGGTCGTCTCGTTGACGTAGATGTCGATGGCGACCATGAAGTCGAGGCTGTCCAAGGCCGCATCGAGCGCCCGACCGCCCGGCGTCGAGGACACCGGGTTTCCGGCGATGGTCACGAGCCCTCGAATCTGGCCCGGGCCCGGGGTCGTGATCTCTTCGGCAAGCACCGAACTCGGCAGTTCGCCGCCGAACTCCGGCAACCCGCGCACCCGCGAGCGCCACGCGCCGTAGTGCCCGGCCCCCATCAAGCCGCGGCCGGCCAGGTCGATCGCCGGCGAGGTGAACATGAGCCCACCCGGCTGGTCCAGATGCCCGGTGAGCAGGTTGATGACCTGAATCGCCCACTGGCACAACACCCCATGGGCCTGCGTGGACACCCCCATCCGGCCGTGGACCGCCGCCGACCGCGCCCCGAGCAGCGCCGCCGCCAACTCGCGAACGGTCGCGGCCGGCATACCGGACAGCGCCTGCGCCACCTCGGGAGTGAACGGCGCCACGGCCTCGCGCACCGTCTCGACCCCGTCGACGTATGCCGCGGGCCGCGGGCCCAGCGCACACACCTCGCGCACGATCGCGAGCAACACCCACACGTCGGTGCCGGGCCGCACCCGGTGGTGGGCGTCGGCGATCTTGGCCGTCTCGGTGCGGCGCGGGTCGATGACGACGAGCCGCCCGCCGCGTTCGCGCAAGGCCCGCCGCCGCGCCGGGAAGTCGGGAACGGTCCAGATCGAGCCGTTGGACGCCATCGGGTTGTGGCCGATCAACACGAGCAGGTCGGTGCGGTCGATATCGGGCACCGGCAGCAGGAACTGGTGCCCGTAGAGCCCCCACGACACGACGTGATGCGGGAGTTGGTCGACACTCGTGGCGCTGAAGGAGTTCTTCGAGCGGATGGTGCGCACGAGTTGGATGCCGTGGGTGAGGGCGCCGAGGGAATGGGAGTTGGGGTTGCCGAGGTAGACCCCGACCGCGTCCCGGCCGTGCTCGCGCTGGATCGCGGCGAGGCGGCGCGCGACGAGGGGGATCGCCTCGTCCCAGCCGATCTCCTCCCAGGTTGTGCCGCGTCGCCGCAGCGGCCGGCGGAGCCGGTCGGGGTCGGCGTGCAGGTCTTGGAGGGCGACGCCCTTGGGGCAGATGTGGCCCCGGCTCAGCGGGTCGCCGCGGTGGCCCCGGATGCCGCTGATCTCGCCGTCGGTCACGGTGACCTCGAGGCCGCACATGGCCTCGCAGAGGACACACGCGGTATGCCGGGTGCTCACCTGCGCCATGCCGCCATTGTCCCCGCGCGGCGAGCACGGCGAGTGGCGACAGGCGGGGCAAAGTCACCCAATTGCTCATTCCGTCTCGCTCGCACCCAGCGTCTGCGGGACAAAGCGACCCAATTGCGCGGTGTGTCCCGCTTTGGCCCGGCGCCTGCGGACACTCGGGCCTACGCTCGGCGGTATGCCGCGCCGCCGCGTCAGCCTCTTGGTCACCGTCGCGCTCCTTGCCGCGCTGGCCCTGGGGAGCACCTTTTTCTACCGGAAGTCCTACGGCACCTGGTGGGGCACTCCCGAACGGATCGCCTACTGCGGGCGGACCTATGACAAGGGGACGCAGGGCCTCACCTGGGCGCAGGTGCAGGCCTTCGCGACGCCCTCGTCCTCGGGGCAGGTCCTGACCGAGCCGGTGGAAGTGACCCGGGTGCCGCCGCTCATCGGTCAGCGCGTGTTCGCCGCCGCCGTACCCGAGCAACGCCGCGTTGAGCCTGGTGCCCCCTGCCCGATGGGCGTGTTCCTCGAGACGGGCGAGGGGCGCTACACGGCATACGGCCTGAGCGGCGGCCCCTGACTGGCGTCCCCTCTTACTACTCACCGAAAGACCCGATTCTCCCGACCATGGCGGCTCACCCAGGGGGCGAGGCACCTCACCCGAGACCCTTCTTGCCCACCCTCGTCGCCCACACAGCCGCATCGGCCACTCCCCATTGATGCGCTGATGCTATGATTCATCGATGCGCACCACCCTCGATATTGACGACACCGTCCTGGCTGCGGCTCGTGCGCTGGCCTCGAGTTCGCGCACGTCGTTGGGTGCGGCCGTGTCCGAGTTGGCCCGGCGGGGGCTCCGCGCCTCCACCTCCCACAACGGCCCAGCCACCGAACCGACGACGACCGTGACGTGGTCGCCATTCCCGGTCGTCGCGACGCCGACCGGCCACCTCGTCACCGACGAGTTGATCGCTGCCCTGCGCGATGAGTAGTCCGGCACCCCAGATCGAGTCGCGCCCGGCGACCGGCAGCGTGCCCGCCGCGCCGTCGGCCGCCGCTTCCGGCGGTGGCGAATCGGCGAGTGCGCCACCCGCGCCCACCGTCCTCTTCGACGTCAACGTGCTCGTGGCACTCGCACTCCCGGCACACGTGCATCATCGCGCCGCCCATCGCGCCCTCGCCGACCTCCGGTCCTGGGCCACGACGCCGCTCACCGAGTCAGCGCTCGTGCGACTCCTCATGCAACCGCAGGTGGCCGGCGTCCCGTTGACTGGCGCCGACGCCCTCGGCATCCTCGCCGGCATGCGTGGCGACCCGCGCTGGCGATTCATCCCGGACACGTCGTCGCTGGCCGATCCCACCATCGAACCGGCCGTCCTCATGGGCCACCGGCAGGTCACCGACCTCCATCTCGTCAACCTCGCCGCCGCTTCGGGCTGTGTCCTCGCAACCTTCGATGCCGCGCTTGCCGCATCCCTCGCCCCCGAAGACCGCCGCTACGTCGAACTGCTTGACAGCCGCTGAACGCGACCCACGAGGCAACGGCACACCGGAGCGAACGGCATACCGCCGCGCGACGGCATACTCGGCGCGACGGCATACCGCAGCGCGACGGCATACCGGATGCCACCCTCAACCGAGCGCGACCAACCTCACCTCCGCGTGCCCGGCCCGGCTGGCGTGTGATGGGGTGGGGCCATGCGTGCAGCTCTGGTGACCCGACTCGACGGCCCGCTCGCGGTGGAGGTGATCGACGTCCCCGACCCGACGCCCACGGCCCGGCAGGTCGTCATCGAGGTCGCGGCGGCCGGCATCTGCTTCCCCGACGTGCTGCTGACCCGTGGGGAGTACCAGCTCAAGCCGCCGCCCCCCTTCATCCCCGGCAGCGAGGTTGCGGGGACGGTCACGCACGCCCCGGCGGGGTCGGGGTTCGTGGTGGGGCAGCAGGTGGCGGCGTTCCCGGGGTTCGGTGGGTTCGCCGAGCAGGTGGCCGTCGACCCGGAGTTCGTCTTCCCGCTCCCCGACGGGTTCGGCCTGGACGCGGCCGCTGCGCTCCCGATGAACTACCTGACCAGCCATTTCGCCCTCGTCACCCGCGGTGGGCTGCGCACCGGGGACAGCGTCCTCGTCCACGGCGCGGCCGGCGGGGTCGGCACCGCGGCCGTCCAACTCGCCAAGGCTCTCGGCGCGACCGTGTATGCCGTGGTCTCCAGCGAGTCCAAGGCCGCGGTCGCGCGGTCGGCCGGGGCTGATGAGGTGGTGCTCGCCGAGGGGTTCTTGGGGGCGGTCAAGTCGCTGACGGGCGGGCGCGGGGTCGACATCGTCGTCGACCCGGTGGGTGGGGACCGGTTCACCGACTCGCTGCGGGCGTTGGCGCCGCTGGGCCGGTTGCTCGTCATCGGGTTCACCGCGGGCGCGATCCCCGAGGTCAAGGTCAACCGGCTGCTCCTCAACAACGTGAGTGTCGTGGGCGTGGGGTGGGGTGCCTATTGGATGGGGGCCGGCGGGATCGGGTTCGTGCGCGAGCAGTGGGACGCCTTGCTGCGGTTGTTGGAAGCGGGCGCGCTCGACCCGGTGCTGGGTGGTTCGTACCCGCTGGCGCAGGTGGGTGTGGCCCTGACCGAGGTCGATGAACGCCGGGCGACCGGCAAGTTGCTGCTCCATCCCTGAGGTCGTCGGCGCCTCGCCGAGTGACCCTCTATCCCTGACGTCGACGGCCCTGTCGAGTTGGCTCGCCTTCCCGTGGAAGCCGATGCCGTCGGGCCTTGAGTGTGGAGTTCTCGTGGTGGGGACCACGAGAACTCCACAGCGAAGCCTGGGCGGCGGGCGGCATACCAGTCGCTACGGCCAGTCGAGCACCGTCACCAACGGGTGGCGGCCAACGATCACGGCAAGGCGGGCGGCGTACCCGGTCCCGAGGTCGCGCCCGGGGTCGGCGCCACCGGCCAGCACGGGGAGGGCGGCCCGCAGGTTGGCGCCGTGTCCGACGACCAGGGCGGGGCCGCGGTCGCGACGAGCGATGGTGGTCAAGGCGCCGGCCAGCCGATCCGCCAATTGCTGCCCATCCTCGCCGCCAGGGAACCGCGCACCGAGGTCACCCGACCGCCAGCGAGTCAGGGTGGTCTCGTAGACCCGCCACGCCTCGTCGTCACTGCGCCCGTCGAGAACGCCGACATCGACCTCCCGCAACGCCTCGACCACCTCGGCGTCCCCGAGCCCCAACTCGGCGGTGAGGATCTGCGCGGTCTGACGCGCTCGACGCAACGGCGAGACCCAGGCGCTCCCGAAGTCGAACCCCTCACCGGCCAGTCTCGCGGCCAAGGCCTGGGCCTGGGACCGGCCCACCGCCGTCAGGTCGCCGTCGAAAACCCGGTGCGACAACGTCCTGCTGACGTTGGCGACATTTTCGCCGTGCCGCACCCAGTAGACGATGGTCACGGGCCCGGTCTACCAGAGGTTCGCTTCGGTTGGGTATGCCGCGATCACGCCGGCCGCCGCAACTCCTGTTCCACGGCGCGCCGGATCCACGAAGACACTGACCGGTCGTCGGCCTCGGCGCGCCGTTTCACCTCATCCAGAACGTCCGGGGCGAAGCGCACCGGCACGGGGTCTGTGAGTCGCGGTCGACGACGGCGCGGCTTACCCTGCGGCTCCTGGTTGCGCGGGTCGGCATAGAACGCGTATTCCTCGTCGGGAGTCATGGATTCAGTAGTCATCTCGGTCTCTCCGATAGATCCGGGCCAGGTGTGCTGATGCCTCGTAGCACCCGATCGGCCTGCATTTCGTCGGGTTGCCCGATCGGGACGGGGCGAGCGGAACGGCGACTACCCGTCCCGCCAATTCAGCGACCATGAGCCAATGTGCGGGTGGTTTGGCTGGATAGAAGAGCGGGTCGCTCTCCCAGGCGTCCAGCACGTCCGACGCGCCAAGCGGCCCGTGCTTGAACAAGTGCGCTGACTGGGTGTCGAACTCGAAGGGGTCAAGATCATCCAGCGCGTCGAGGTCCAGTGGGACGACCACCTGGCCATGGTAGGCGTATTACAAACAACTACGCAACGGGCTGCGGTCCGCGAAGGTGCCGCGTGGAAGCGCCGAGGCGGCAGGGGCACGGAGCCTCCGCGCAGCGTCGAGGCGACAGGGGCACCAAGCCTCCGCGCAGCGTCGATCGCGCGTGCCGAGCGCCCTACCGTGCCGTAAGGGTTGTGATCACCCCTCCTCGTGCAGGGTAGGGCGTTGGATGGTCGAGCCCACCAGGCACTAGCGGGTCGGATGGGACCAAAGAGGCTGGTGGGGTCTGCCGGCGAGTCCGGTAGCGAGTCACGCCCGTAAACAATCCACCTATTGGTCGAATGTTGACGGGCAACGGGCAAGCGCGCGCAGGGTAGGGCGCAGGAGGGGCGAGCCCACGAGGCGCCAGCGGGTCGGATGGGACCAAAGAGGCTAGTGAGATCTCCCGGCGAGTCCGGTCGCGAGTCACACCCGTAAACAATCCACCTATTGGTCGAATGTTGACGGACAACGGGCAAGCGCGCGCAGGGTAGGGCGCAGGAGGGTCGAACCCAGGGGGCACCAGCGGGTCGGATGGGACCAAAGAGGGTGGTGAGGTCTCCCGACGGGTCCGGTCGCGAGTCACACCCGTTAACAATCCACCTATTGGTCGAATGTTTACGGGCAACGGGCAACGGGCAAGCGCGTGCCGGGGGTGCGGCATACGACACCTTCGGCACGCACTTCGCCGGCCGGACCAACACCCGCGTGCCGGGGGTGCGGCATACGACACCCTTGGCACGCAGGAACGGTGGGCGAGGAGGGGGCACCGCGCGGTCCCGGCGGGGGCGCGGCGTCAGGGCACAGAACTAGGCTGACCGGCATGGACTTCGGCAACCTCTATGCCCACGGTTTCGCCCGGGTCGCGGCCTGCACTCTCCCGGTCGCGCTCGCCGACCCGGCGACCAACCAGGAGCGGATCGCCGAGCAGGTGCGGACCCTCCACGACGAGGGCGTCGCCGTCGCGCTCTTCCCCGAATTGAGCCTGTCCGGCTACTCGCTCGATGACCTCGTCCTCCAGGACGTGCTCCTCGACGCCGTCGACGCCGCAATCGTGGACCTGGCGCGCGCCACCACCACACTGCGCCCGCTCGTCGTCGTCGGCGCCCCGATCCGCAGCGGCGCGCGCCTCTACAACTGCGCCGTCGTCATCCACCGCGGCCAAGTCCTCGGCGTCGCCCCCAAGGTGCACCTGCCCAACTATCGCGAGTTCTACGAAAAGCGCTGGTACGCCAGCGGCGACGACGCTCGCGGCACCCTCCTCAGCCGCCCCCACTGGCCCGGCGCCGACGAGGACGGCGACATCCCGTTCGGCCCCGACCTCATCTTCCGCGCCGCGGACCTGCCCGACCTCACCGTCCACGCCGAGGTCTGCGAGGACCTCTGGGTGCCCATCCCGCCGAGCCACCGCGCCGCCCTCGCCGGCGCCCACGTCCTGGTCAACCTCTCCGCGTCCCCACTCATGATCGCCCGTGGCGACGAACGCCACCTGCTCGCCCGCGCGGCCAGCGTACGGTGCAACGCGGCATACCTGTATGCCGCGTCCTCGGCCGGGGAGTCGACCACCGACCTGTCCTGGGACGGGCCCACGATGATCTACGAAGTCGGCGAACTCCTCGGCGAGAGTGGGCGATTCCCCGACGGGCCGCAGGCCACCATCGTCGACGTCGACCTGACCCGGCTGCGGCAGGAGCGCCAACGGCAGGGCTCGTTCGACGACAACCGGCGCGGTGAACTCATCGGCACCGTCGACGGCGACCTCTTCCGGGTGGTCGAGTTCACCCTCCGCCCCCCGGGCGGCAACCTCGGGTTGCGGCGGCAGGTCGACCGGTTCCCGTTCGTGCCCGACGACCCGGCCCGGCTCGCGCAGGACTGCTACGAGGCCTACAACATCCAGGTGTCCGGGCTGGAGCAGCGGTTGCGGGCCATCGGAGGCGGGTCGGTCGAGCGTATGCCGCGGGTCGTCATCGGCGTCAGCGGCGGCTTGGACTCCACGCACGCGCTCATCGTCGCGGCCAAGGCCTGCGACCGTCTTGGCTTGCCGCGCACCCATATTCTCGGGTTCACCATGCCCGGGTTCGCCACCAGCAGCGGCACCAAGACCAACGCCATCGCGCTCATGGAGGCCCTGGGGATCGCCTGGGCGAAGGTGGATATCCGGCCGATGGCCACCCAGTTGTTGCGCGACCTCGGGCATCCGGCCGGCGACGGTGAACCCGTCTACGACGTGACCTTCGAGAACGTCCAGGCCGGGGTCCGCACCGACTTCCTCTTCCGCGCCGCCAACCAACGCGGCGGCATCGTCCTGGGCACCGGCGACCTGTCCGAGCTGGCCCTGGGCTGGTGCACCTACGGGGTCGGCGACCACATGTCCCACTACGGCGTCAACGCCGGGGTCCCCAAGACGCTCATGCAGCACCTGATCCGGTGGGTCGTGAGCAGCGGCCAGTTCGCCGACGCGGGCGTCGACGACACGCTCCTGTCGATCCTCGACACCGAGATATCCCCCGAACTCGTGCCGCCCGGCGAGGGCGAGAAGATCCAGTCCACCCAGGACATGGTCGGCCCGTATGCCCTTCAGGATTTCACCCTTTACCACGTGCTCCGGCGCGGCTACCGGCCCAGCACCATCGCCTTCCTCGCGCTGCACGCCTGGGGCGACGCGGCCCGGGGCAACTGGCCGCCGGGATACCCCGAGGGTGAGCGGACGGCATACGACATCGGAACCATCAAGCGCTGGCTGGAGGTGTTCCTCACGCGGTTCTTCGCCCACCAGTTCAAACGGTCGGCGCTGCCCAACGGGCCCAAGGTGGTCACCGGCGGCACCCTCTCCCCGCGCGGGGACTGGCGGATGCCCTCGGATGCCTCGGCGCGCGCCTGGTTGGCCGAGTTGCACCGCAACGTGCCCGACGCGTAGCCAGCGGCCGCCGGCACGGCTCTGGTGGTGGATCGTCCGGGTCCCAACCCCGACGATCCACCACCAGAGCCGACCACCGCGTCAGGTGGGCAGCAGCGATGAGGCCGGGAGGTCGAAGAACCGCAGTTCGTCGAAATCCGGGCCGACGGCCGCGAGCGCATCGGCGCCCCCGACGAGGTCGGGTGCGACCGCGGCAGCCAGGATCGCCGCCGCCTCGGCGACGTGGTCGCGCAGCATCCGCTCCGGGTCCAGGCGCGACCCGCTCTCCGCGGCCGACGCGCCCAGGCCGTGGGGCAGCGTGAGGCGACCGTCGGCGGCATACGCAAAATCGGTCAACCGCAGCGGCGGCTCGACCGCCCCACGCCGGTGACGCCACCGCCCGGTCGCCGGGTCGTAGAGGTAGTCCCCGAGGAGGCGCCAGCCGTCGCGGGCGATCATCCGCACCGCCTCGATGACGTAGTCGGCGACCGCGTCCGAGACGAAGTAGTTGAAGTTGACCCGCACCCAGCCCGGTTTGATGCCGCCGCAGCCGCCAAGGATCGAGCGTTCGAGGGCGTGCGAATGCGCCCCGTCGATGCCGAGCAGCCGATGCCCGTACGGACCCGCACACGAGCAGCCGCCCCGGGCCTGGATGCCGAACAGGTCGTTGAGGAGGGCGACGACGAAGTTGTGGTGCAGGTAGGCCCGTGAGCGCCCGCGCACGGTGAACGACACGATCGAGAGGCGCTCGCGCTCGAGGTTGCCGAGAATTTCCAGCCCGGGCTCGCCCTGCCAGGCCGACACCGCGCGGCGCAGCAGCCGCTCCTCGCAGGCCCGGATCGTCTCGACCCCGACGGCCTCCTTGAGCTGGAACACCAGCCCGGCCCGGATCGAATCGACGATCGCCGGCGTGCCCCCCTCCTCCCGCTCCACCGGGTCGTCGAGGAAACTGTGCGCGTCCGCGTTGACGAACCGCACCGTGCCCCCGCCGGGCACGTCGGGCACCCGGTTGGCGAACAACTCGCGCCGCGCGACGAGCACCCCCGGCGTCGAGGGCCCGCCGATGAACTTGTGCGGCGAGAGGAAGACCGCGTCCTTGTATGCCGTGGGCTCACCGTCCGCAGGCGCCGTCATCGAGATCTCGACGTAGGGACCGGCGGCGGCGTAGTCCCAGAAGGACAGTGCCCCATGGGCATGGAGCAGCGCGGCGATGGCGGCGGTGTCGGAGACGATGCCGGTGACGTTGGACGCGGCGCTGAAGGAGCCGATCTTGAGGGGGCGGGCGGCATACGCGGCCAACTGGGTCTCGAGGTCGGTGAGGCAGACGCCACCGTCGGCGTCTTGCGCGATGACGACGACGTCGGCGATCGTTTCGCGCCAAGGGATTTCGTTGCTGTGGTGCTCGTAGGGGCCGATGAAGACGACGGGTCGTTGGTCGGCGGGGATGTGGTCGGTCACGTGCCACCGATCCTCGAGCGCGGAGGGTATGCGCAGCCCGAGGATGCCGATGAGTTTGTCGATGGCGGCGGTCGCGCCGGCACCGGTGAACAGCACGATCGTGTCGTCGTCGCCTTGGACGGCTCGGCGGATGATTTCGCGGGCGTCCTCGCGCAGCCGGGTCGTCTGCAAGCCGGTGCCGCTCGACATCGTGTGGGTGTTGGCGTAGGCGGGGAGCACGTGGTCGCGGATGACGTCTTCGAGGAAGGACAGGGCGCGCCCGGATGCGGTGTAGTCGGCATAGGTGACGAGGCGCCGCCCGTAGGGGGTGGTCATCACGTGGTCGTCGCCGATGACGCTGTCGCGGATGCGGGCGAGCAGGGGGTGGGCAGCGGGGTCGACGGGGGCGCCGGACTGTTCCATGACACCAGCGTGCCAGTCGGGTATGCCGCTGTCCATAACTTGCGCTGATGCAATCCCCTCCCCGCATAACACGGCATTACTCAAGATAGTCACTGACGTAGAGCTACGCCCGGCAACCCTGTCTCAGCCACCCCCCGATGCACGCCCGTGCAAACTTGCTCTAGAGTGCAGGTATGGGCGACGAGTCGCAGCCGAACCGAACGAACCCTGCCGCACCCTCGGCCACCTGGCGGGAACGCAAGAAGGCCACCACCCGGGCCACGATCGCCGCCGCCGCCTTCGATCTGGTCCGCGACCAGGGCCCGGAAGCCCTCACCGCCGAGGCGATCGCCGAACGCGCCGGAGTCTCGCGCCGCACCTTCTTCAACTACTTCCCCTCGGTCGATGCCGCCGTCGCCGGCTCGGTCGAGAGCCTGCTGGACGATCTCACCGAAATGCTCAGCGACCGGCCCGCCGATGAGCCCATCTGGGACACCATCGAGGCGCTCATGACGGGCCCCCACGGCACGGCGATCGTCGAGCGCGTGGCCGTTCTCGGCGCCACTGCGGACCGCTCCCGCCTCGCCAACCACCTCGCCCGCGACCACGCCGAGGCCTTCGTCGGGTGGTTGACGTCCTGGCTCACCGCCCGCTTGGCCGCGCCCGCGACTGGCACGGATTCCGTTACAGGAGCGGCGGGTTCACCATCACGCACCGTCGCCGACCGCGCCCCGGTCGCAGACCCGAGCACCCCACACCAGTCCTCATCTCCCGACCCGGACCTGTATGCCGCGACGCTCGCCGGGTCGGTCGTCGCCGCCGCCGAGGCCGCCTTGCGTCTCTGGTTGGAGCGCACCGGGGGCACCGTCACCAGCACGTCCCTGTCGACCTACCAGGACCTGTTCGCGCAGGCCCTCACCCTCGTGCGGGCCGGCTTTGAACGCCACGCCCCCTAGCCACCGACCTCGCCACCGTCCCCAGCCCGTCAGCACCCAGACCCCCCATCACCTCGACCCGCAGCACCCACACCACCAAGCCCGCCCAACTGCATACGCCGCCCCCGGCATAACCGACGCAACGGCATACCGAGCCCGACGGCATACGAAAAGGACAACCCCATGGCCACGGCCCTCTACCGTCTCGGACGCTGGTGCGCGACCCACGCCCGCCTCGTCCTCGTCTCCTGGCTCGTGATCCTGGCGGCCCTCGGGGGCGGCGCGCTCACCCTCGGCAAGCCGCCGACCGAGCAGGTGAGCATCCCCGGGAGCTCCTTCGAGAAGGTCCTCGACCATCTGTCGACGCAGATCCCGGAGGCCGGCGGCGGGTTCGGCACCATCGTCATCCACAGCACGACCGGCGCATTCACGCCCAGCCAGCGCACCGCAATCCAGGAGGTCTTCACCAAGTGGGCCGCGCTCCCCAACGTCAAGCGGGTCATCGACCCGTTCGCCGCGCAGGCCCAACTCGACCACAGCGGCACCGACCTCGCCGCGAACGCGCCACAACTGCAGCAGGCCCGCACCCAACTCCTCGCCGGCGAGGACCAACTCCGCGCCGCTCGCGCCCAACTCGACGCCGGCGCGGCCTATCTCAAGAACGCCGAGGCGGCCAACCCCGCCGACCCGTCGCTGCCCGGCCTGCGGGCCCAACTCGCCGACGGCGAGGCGCAGTATGCCGCGGGCAAGGCGCAGTGGGATGACGGCCAGGCGAAGTATGCCGCGGGGCAGGCCCGCTACGACGAGGGGCAAGCCATCGTCACGGCGATGAACGGGATGCGCGTGGTGAGCACCGACGGCACGACGGCGATGGTGCAAATCCAGTTCGACCGCAACGTCCAGTCCCTCGACCCGAAGGTGCGCAAGCAGATCCCGGCCCTCGGCGAAACCCTCACCTCGGCTGGGCTGCAGGCTGATTACGGCGTCGAGATCACCCAGAACACGAGTGTTGTCGGCGCCGGGGAGATCGCCGGTCTCGTCCTGGCCGCCCTCGTGCTCGTCGTGATGCTCGGCACCCTGATCGCCGCGGGCCTGCCACTGCTCACCGCCCTCGTCGGGGTGGGCGCCGGGCTCGCCGGGGCGGTGGCGTTGACAACCTTCTACGAGATGAACTCGGTCACGCCCGCGCTCGCCCTCATGCTCGGCCTGGCCGTCGGCATCGACTACTCGCTGTTCATCGTCAACCGGCACCGCGGCCACCTCGTCCACGGCATGGAGCGCACCGAGTCGATCGCCCGGGCCACCGGCACCGCCGGCAACGCGGTGCTCTTCGCCGGAGCCACCGTCGTCATTGCGCTCGCCGCCTTGGTGCTCAGCGGCATACCGATCCTCGCCCAGATGGGGCTGGTGGCCGCGGGCACGGTGGCCGCGGTCGTCGTCGTGGCGCTCACCTTCGTCCCGGCCCTGCTTGCGTTGCTCGGCAACCGAGTCCTCTCCCGGCGGGCCTGGCGGGCAGCCGGGTTCACCACCCCAGGTGAAGTCGCGACCCGGGTCGTGCCCGCCGACGACCACGAGGAGGAACACGGCGGCTGGTACGTCCAGCTGCTCACCCGCCGCCCCTGGCTGACCGTCGCCGGCGTCCTGGTCCTCGTCGGGCTGCTCGCCGTCCCCGCCCTTGACCTGCGCCTGGGCCTGCCCGGCGGCGGCAACGAGCCCGCGAACTCCACGGCATACCGGTCCTACTCGACCATCGCCTCGGCCTTCGGTCCGGGGATGAACGGCCCACTGCTGGCGGTCGCCGACCTCCCCGGGTCCCCGACGGAAGCCCAGGCGTATGCCGCGCAGGCGGCGTTGGCGACCGGGCTCGCCGGGGTGCGCGGCGTCGAGCACGTGGTGCCGTTCGGGATGAGCGCAGACCACCGGACCCTGGCGTTCCAGGTGGTGCCCACGTCCGGGCCGGCCGATGCCGCGACCGTCGAGACGGTGCATGCCCTGCGCGGCAGCCTGCCGACCTTCGAGATGACATCGGGAACGAAACTGGGGCTGACCGGGCAGACCGTGGCGAACATCGAGATTTCCGAACGGCTCGGGGCGGCTTTGCCGATGTATCTGCTGGTCGTCGTGGGGTTGAGCCTGCTCATCCTGACCGGGGTGTTCCGCTCGCTCGTCGTGCCGCTGGTGGCCACCGGCGGGTTCCTCCTCTCGGTGGCGGCGGCGTTCGGGGCGACGGTCGCGGTCTTCCAGTGGGGCTGGCTCGGCGCGCTCTTCGGGGTCCACGAGCCCGGGCCGATCCTGTCGTTCATGCCGATCATCCTGATCGGGGTGCTCTTCGGGCTCGCCATGGACTACCAGATGTTCCTCGTGTCCGGGATGCGCGAGGGCGTCTCCCACGGTGAGGATGCCCGCACGGCCGTCAAGACCGGGTTCATGCACGGCGCCAAGGTGGTGACGGCCGCGGCGGTCATCATGTTCGCGGTGTTCGGCGGGTTCGTGTTCTCGCACCTGACGATGGTCCGGCCGATGGGGTTCGGATTGGCGATCGGGGTGCTGGTCGACGCGGTGCTGGTGCGGATGACGCTGACGCCGGCGCTCATGCACCTCCTCGGCGATCGGGCCTGGTGGCTGCCGCGCTGGCTGGACCGGATCACGCCCAACCTCGATGTCGAGGGCACCTCACTTTCGCAGGGCCGGGTCCCACTGGGCCGGGGCTGAAGTGGCCCAGGGTCGCCCCTGATCCGCCAGCGGTGCTCCCCGCCTCTGATCCGCCGGCGGTGCGCCCCCGCCCCCGATCCTGCAGTCGAAAGTACGCAACTCGCCGTGTCGCGGAAGCGCGCACGGCGAGTTGCGTACTTTCGACTTCCGCGCCGCCTGCCGGGCGGGCCGCCGCCGCCCCGGATGGACTCATCGACCCCGCATTGAGGTCGCACAGCAACCCCACAGGACCGCTCGCCACGGTGGAACCGTCACCCCCACGGACCACCCGAAAGCGACCGACCATGAGCACCACGCCCCGTGCCCTCACCACCGCCAAACTCTGGACCACCGGCATCGTGGCTTCGGCCGCGCTCCTCACCGGCGCCGTCGGCTACGAACTCCTCCAGAGTGCCACCACCACCACGGCGACCACCACGACCGCAGCCTCCGGCACGACCACGGCCTCCGGCATGACCACGGCCTCCGGCACGACGACGAGCAACACCTCGACGACGTCGACGAACTCCGCCAGCAGCGGCGTCACGACGACGAGCGCCGCGGCCGCGACCACCACGAAGGGCTCATGACCATGCGCCCCGCCGCCCGCCACTTCGCGGATTACTTCTCGGCGATCGGCACGACCGTCGAGATCCTCACCACCCGCGAGGACACCCTCGCCCCGGCCATGGACATCGCCCGCCAGCGGCTCGCCGAACTCGACGCCGCCCTCTCCCGGTTTCGCCCCGACTCGGAGGTATGCCGCCTCGCCGCGGCCGCCGCCCAGGCCCCGGCGAGCGCGCGCGTTTCTCCGACGTTCGCCAACCACCTGCGGGCCGCCCTGCGGATGGCCCGCTTCACCGAGGGTCTGGTGGACCCCACCATCGGGTCGGCGGTCGTCGCCTCCGGATATGACGCGGACATGGACGTGATCCGCTCCCGCGCAACCAACCCCCACGCCGCCAGCGCCACCAACCCCCACGCCGCCGCCGCTGCACCCCGCCCCGACGCGCAGGCCACCCCCGGCTGGCAGGCGATCACCATCGACCCCCGCACCGACGAGGTGAGCACGCCGGCCGGCATACTCCTCGACTTCGGCGCCACCGCGAAAGCCCACGCGGCCGACCTCATCGCCGCCGAATTGGGCCGGCGTCACCCCGGCGGGTTCCTCGTCAACCTCGGCGGCGACATCGCCATCGCCGGCGAAAGCCCCATCGGCGGCTGGCCCATCGGAATCGAGGACGCCGACGGCGCCACCGTGCAGGTCGTCGCCCTCCTCGACGGGTATGCCGTGGCGACCAGTTCGACCCGGCTGCGCACCTGGGCCGCGACCGATGGCACGACCCGCCACCACATCGTCGACCCGCGCACCGGCCGCACCGCCGCCGTGACTTGGGCGCAAGTCACCTGCGTCGCCCCCACCGCCCTCAAAGCCAACGCGGCCACGACCGCGGCCATCGTGCTGGGACCCGACGCCCCGGCGTGGCTGGAGCGGCACGGCATACCGGCTCGCCTCGACGGCACCGACGGGACCCTCACGACCACCTCCGGCTGGCCCGCACCCACGAGCGTGGAGGTGGCGGCATGAACGAGGCCCTGTGGTACCTCTCGCGAGCCACCGGCGTCGCGAGCATGGCGCTGCTCACCGTGACGTTCATCCTCGGGATGGTCACCGCCGGGCGCCGCTCCCCCAGCGCGGACCGGGCGACCGTGGTCATGGCGCTGCACCGGTGGCTGTCGCTCGGCATGGTGGCGTTCCTCACCGCCCACGTCGCGACGGCCATCGCCGAAACCTACGTCTCCATCGACCTCGTCTCGGCTCTGGTGCCCTTCACCAGCGGATATGCGACGTTCTGGGTGGGCCTGGGCACGCTGGCCGTCGACCTGCTGGTGGCCATCGTCGTCACCTCGTGGCTGCGGCACCGGCTGCCCGAACGCGCCTGGCGCACCGTGCATTGGGCGAGTTACCTGCTGTGGCCCATCGCGCTGATCCACGGGTTCATGCTCGGCACGGCGGACCAGCCGCTGCTGCGCGCCGCCACCGTGGCATGCGGCGCCGCCGGGATGGCCGCGCTGGCCTGGCGGACGCGCGCCAATCACCCCGACCGCGCCGGCCGCCAGGCCGCCCTCGCCGGGGAGTGGTCATGACGGACGCCACCCTGCCGGCCCTGCTCGAGAGCGCGGGCCTCACCGGCCGCGGCGGCGCCGCCTTCGCCACGCACGTCAAGATCGCCGCCGCCACCCACGCCGGGGCGGACCTCATCGTCAACTTGTGCGACGGCGAACTCGGCGCCGCCAAGGACGGCTGGGTCGTCACCCATCACCTTCCCGAGGTGGTCGCCGGGGCGTCGTTGGTCACCTCCCGTCGGGGTCGCCGCATCCGGTATGCCGCGCACCGCGGCTCGGCGACCGCGTCCCGGTTGGCCGCGGCCGGGCTGGACGTGCTGGAGGTGCCCGCGCGCTACGTCTCCTCGGAGGAAACGGCCTTGGTATCGCTCGCGCATGGGCACCTGGCCCGACCGATGACCAAGCGCGACCGGTTCGTGTCCGGCGGCCGGGACAGCGCCGGGCACACCATCGAACCGACGGTCGTCCTCAACGCCGAGACCGTGTGGCGGGTCGCGCAGATCGCCGACCGGGGCGCGCCGTGGTTCCGGTCGTTCGGAACGGCCGCCGAACCGGGGCCGCGCCTGGTGTCGGTCAGTCGGTCTCGCCCCTCCGGTATGCCGCCATTGCCGGCGAGTGCGCGGGCGAGAGAAGACGAGCATTTGGGTCACTTTGTCCCGCGCGCGGAGCGTGACGGGGGTACTTGTCGGGCGCGCGGCGAGTCGCCGGCAAGTGCGCGGGCGAGACAAAACGCGCATTTGGGTCACTTTGACTCGCCCATCGTCCTCGAGACCGAGGCGGGCGTGCCGGTCTCCGAGTTGCTCAGGCGCGGCGGCATACCCGACGACCACGGCGCGATCCTCCTCAACGGGCTCGGCGGGGCGTTCCTCACCGCCACCGAAGCGCGCGGTGCGCTGTGGTGCGGGGCGGGGCTCACGGCATACGGGACCGGGATCGGCCCTGGAGTGATCCACGCGCTCGACCCGCGTGGCTGCCCGCTCGCCTGGGTGCGCGATGTCCTCGCCTGGGCCGGCGGGGAGAGCGCCGGTCAGTGCGGGCCGTGCCTGTTCGGGGTGCCCGCGCTCGCCCGCGACTGGGCCGCGCTCGTCGCCTCACCCACACCCGAACTGCTGGCCCAGGTGCGATCGCGGGTGGCGCTGTTACCCGGGCGCGGTGCCTGCCGCTACCCCGATGGCGTGGCGGGTTTCGCCGCGAGCGCGCTGCGGGTGTTCGAGGCGGACCTGGTGGCGCATCGCAGCGGGCGGTGCGCGGGCGGCATACCCGTAGACCGACCGATCACGAGCGAAAGGAAGGCTCATGCCGGTGTCTGAACAGGTGACTCAGCGGGAGTTGCGCATCGACCGGGTGGCCTGCAGCGGGCACGGCGTGTGCGCGAGTTTGCTGCCGCAGCGGGTCCGGCTCGACGAGTGGGGCTACCCGATCCTGGCCGGCCCCCACCCCAGCGACCACGACGGTGAACGCGCGATCCGCTGGTGCCCGGCCCGCGCCCTCTACTGGGCCCCGACCCCGGGCTGAGCCCGGCAATGCAACGCGGAAAGTGACGTAGCGACGTGGAAACTACCGCGTCGCTCCGTCACTTTCCGCGTGCGGTTGGGTGCGGGCGCGATGCAGTCCGGGTGCGCGTCGGCCGCGGGCCGGGTGATGACTCAACTCGAGCAGGAGCGTCACGACCCGGTCGGCCGCGGTGTTGCGCGGGCCGCCCTCGCGGACCATGGCGAGCAGGTGCCGCACGGGCGGGTCGGCGATCTTGACCAGCGCCACCGGGCTGGGCACCGAGCGGGCCGCCAGGCGGGGCAGCACGGTGACCCCGACCCCGGCGGCGACGAACGCCATCGCGCTGTAATGGTCCTGGGCCTGGACGGCGAAGCGGGGCGTGAAACCGCGGGCCTGGCAGGCCGCGACGACCATCCGGTGCCCGGGGGCGGCGAGGTAGTCGTTGGTCACCCAGGCCTCGCCCTTGAGGTCGGTCAGTTCGATGATGTCGCGGCGGGCGAGCGGGTGGTCGCGGTTGACCGCGGCGACGAACGGGTCGTCGGTCAAGTGGACCTTGCGGTAGCCGGGGCGGCGGGCGTTTTCGGTGTTGTCCATGGCGATGTCGATGTCGGGCAGGGTCGAACGGGCACCGAGTTCGGTGAGGACGAGTTCGACGACGAGGTCGGGCATCTCCCGGTTGAGGCGCTTGACGACCGAGGGCATCCACACGGCACCGGCCGAGGCGAAATAGCCGAGCACGAGGCGGCCCGAGCGCCCGTCGCGCAGGTCGGCGACGAACGAGTCGAGACGGCCCCACTGCTCCATCACCTGCTCGCTATGGACGAGGAGCGCCTCGGCCGCCGGAGTGGGCACGATCCCCCGACCGACCCGGTCGAAGAGGGCCAGCCCGGTCTGCTTCTGGAGCGCGGCCATGTGTTGGCTCACGGCCGACGGGGTCATCCGCAGATTGTCGGCGGCGGCCTGAATCGAGCCGCTGGCCATGACCGAGCGGAAGATGCTGAGACGGTGCGGATCGAGCATGAATCCACCCTACCAACCCTTAAGCATCTCTTAACTACCTTGCAGTAACTTCGCCTTGTCCTTAACGATCGGAGCGCTCACAATAGAGATATGACGACGCACCGCCACTTCTCCCTTGAGGCCGCCCACCACCTCGCCGACCGCTTCCGCACCGTCCGCCGGGCCGGGCGCGGCTGGAGCAAGGCCGAAGACCGCGATCTGCAGCGCGAAGCCGCCGAGATCCAGATCGTGGCCCAGGCCGGTCCCTACCGCATCTTCTGATCCACCGCTCGCCGACGGCGAGCCACGCAGCCCCTTCCGCTCGCCCGGAAGGGGCTGTTTCATGTTCCCTCACACCAGGATTCGCTTGAGCGTGAGCGGCTTGTCGGCCCCCAACTCGGCGACCTGGGCGAGGAACAACTCGGCGCACGACTGGGCGTCGATGAGGGGGTCGTGGGCGCGATAGACCGGCAACCGATAGCGCTCTCGCGCCGCCCACAACCGCAGCGATCCCGGCGGCGGATCGGTGGGGAAAGCCCCGGCCACCAGGCGGCGCTGCAACGCCAACGTGTCGACGACCAGACACGGAAACGGGCCCCCGAACAACTCGGCACACGCCCGCCGCAAGAACCCCACCTCGATCGGCGCGAAATGGGCCAGTAACACCCGGCCCCGCAGCGCGGCCAGCACGGTCTCGGCGGCCTGCGCGATCGGCATACCGGTCGCCACCGTGTCGTCGGTGAGGCCGTGGACCGTGGCGCTCGCCCCCACCTCCACGGGTGCGTTGACGAGGAAGGACCGGGCGCCGGCGAGTTCGATGCGACCCCCCACGACCGGCACGAACCCGACGGCGACGACGTGGTCCTTCTTGGGATCGACCCCGGTCGCCTCGAAGTCGAGGGCAAGGAACTCCGCGTCGAGCACGGCCGCGTTCTCGTCGGGAAAGGGAGCGTTGAGGTATGCCGCGAGCGGCCCGTCGCGCACGGTGCGCGCCGCCTTGACCCGCTGCTCCTCGGGGGAGCGCCGAAACCACCTCACGGCATACCCACCGCGCTCACATGAAACTCGTCGGATAGCGCGAGGCCATCGACGACTGCGCCGACCGGACGATGGCGAACGCCTCGCGCAGGTGCCGTTTGTCGAACGAACTCAACTGTTCGGGGTTGACGTGATTGTCGACGGGCAGCCCGGCGCGGACCTGGGCGGCCTGGTGGCGCATCCGGACGTACGAGATGAACTCGAAGGCGTCGTGGAGGTCGGCGCCCTTCTCCTCGCTCATGATCCCGCCCGACACGGCCGCGGCGATGCGCGCGTGCGTGTTGACCGCGGGCGAGCCCAGGGCGAGGGCGTGGACGCGGGCCAACTCGACGACGGCCCCGATCCCGCCGCGTTTGATGTCGAGGGTGTCGGCGTGCGCCCCCTCCTTGGCCAACACGAACCCGCGGAAAAAGCCGAGCGGTGGCTCGTTCTTCGTGGCCGACTTGGCCAGGTGGGCGAGGAACAGCCGGGCCTGCGGGGACCGCGCTAACACCTTGTGCTGCAACTTGGTGAAGGGCTTGATGTCGCCGTGGACGGGGCGCATGTCGAAGAAGATGCTCGCCCGCAGAATCGCGTCGGGCACCGGCCGGGTGAGCCATTCGGTGAACTCGCGCCGCCACTCGCGGGCCCGCAGCCGCCACTTGGGGTTGGTCGCCATGATCTCCCCGGGGCACAGGGGATAGCCGGCCTCGACGAGCCCGGCGCTGACCCGCTCGGCGAGCGCGGCGAACCATTCGAGGTCGGCATCGGTCGCGTCGTCGTGGATGATGAGCGCGTTGTCCTGATCCGCGGCGAGGGCCTGTTCGAGCCGGGCCCGCGAGCCCAGCGTGACCCAGGTGTAGGGCACCGGCGGCGCGCCCAACTCGGCCTCGGCGAGCGCGATGAGGCGGCGCTCGACGGCATCTCCGATGGCGGTGACCACCCGCCCGACGTCCTCCGCGCTCGCGTCCTGCGCGGCCAGCGCCTCGACCACGGCGGGCAACCGGGCGCTGACGGCGGCCACTCCGGCGGGTGTGGTCTGCTTCTTGAGGTCGCCGACGAGGTAGATCGGGCTCGCCTGCACCATCCGCATGAGGTCGGTCGTCGTGATGATGCCGAGCGGTCGCCCCTCCTCGAGGATGGGGAGGTGGTGGATGTTGCGCCCCACCATTTCCAGGAGCACCTCGAACGCGAGCGCGCCCACGTCCCCGGTCACCGGGTCGGTCGTCATGACTTCGGCGACCGGCTTCTCCGGCGATACGCCCGCGGCCAGCACCCGGTTGCGCAGGTCTCGGTCGGTGAGTATGCCGACCAGCTGGCCCCCGTTGGTAACGCCGCCTCCCGCTCCCTTGGCTCCGCCCGCTCCCTTGCCTCCGACCGCTCCGGCTGTTTCGTCCGCTCCGTCCGCCACGACAAGCAGCGACGAGGCGCCCTGCTCGCTCATCGCCTGCGCGGCCTCCCGAATCGTCGCGCGGGTCGTCACGAGGATGGGTTCGCGCCGGATGAGGTCGCGCACGCTCGTCTTGAGGATGGCGCCCGTGGTGCCGGTCGCCTGCAGCCGGGCCACGGCGCCGCGCATTCGGTGCGCCCGCTGCACATCGAAGTAGTGGGCGAAGTCCGCGTGCGCCGCCGACAAGGTGCGGAACTCCGCCTCGGGCAGCACGAGCACGAGCGAGTCCTCGATGGCCGTCACCTCATAGGTCGAGGGGTTGCCCAGAACCAGCGTGATCGCGCCGAAGGTCTCCCCCACCTCGCCCCGATCGACAAGCATGCCCCGGTCGTCGTGGATGTCGACGGCCCCGGACCGGAGCACGAAGAGGCTGTGGTTGTCGGCGCCGCGCGCGATGATGGAGCGGCCGCGCCGGTAGTACTCGATGGTCATCTTCCGCGGCAGGTCGGCCAGCACCTTCTCGGGCAACTCATCGAAGGGCGCATGGCGCGCGAGGAAGTCGCGGATTTCGGAGAGCTCGACATCGAGGGCCATGCGTCGTGGATATCAGGTATGCCGCGGTGTCGGCGAGGCTTTCGGGCCCGGTGCGCCCAGTGCTCCCGGCGCGGCGCCCAGCGGCGTGCCCCCGGCCGGCCGTGTCGTGCCCCGAGAGACGCCCCGCGCCCCTCCCTCAAGTCGGCCAGTGCCCGGCGCCACGGACCTGGCCGTCCCCCTGCCGCCGTCCAGTCGGCGGTTCACCACCCCTCGCCTGGCACAGTGGGGGCATGCGCGCCTTGACGTATGCCGCATTCGGCGGCCCGCTCTCCGTCACCGAGGTGCCCGACCCGGTGGCCGCACCCGGCGCCGTTGTCGTTGACGTCGAGGCCAGTGGCCTGTGCCGCAGCGACTGGCACGGGTGGCTCGGCCACGACAGCGACATCGTGACCTTCCCGCACGTGCCTGGGCACGAGTTCGCGGGCACGGTGAGGGCCGTCGGCGAGGGGGTGGACCGCGCCTGGCTGGGCCGCCGGGTAACCGCCCCGTTCGTGTTCGCCTGCGGTCGCTGCCCGGTATGCCGTCGCGGCGATGGCCAGATCTGTCCGCACCAGCGCCAACCCGGCTTCACCGATCCCGGGTCGTTCGCCGAGCAGGTCGTCGTGTATGCCGCCGCCACCAACCTGGTGGCGCTCCCCGACGACGTGGGGGCAGCGGAAGCGGCGGGTTTGGGATGTCGGGTGGCCACGGCATACCGGGCGGTGACGGCGCGCGCCGGGGTGACCGAAGGCGAGTGGGTCGTCGTCCTTGGCTGTGGCGGAGTGGGATTGGCCGCGATTGCGACGGCTGCAGCGCGCAGAGCCCAGATCATCGCCGTCGACGTTTCCAAGGACGCATTGGCGGCGGCAGCCGAACTCGGGGCGCGGCATACCCTGATCGCCGGCGACGACCTGCCCGAGCGGGTTCATGCCCTGACCGGCGGCGGCGCCCAGGTGAGTATCGATGCGTTGGGCGCGGTGGCGACGGCGCGCGCGGGCCTGTTGTCGTTGGGGCGCGGCGGGCGGCATGTCCAGGTGGGGTTGCTGCCGGCCGCGAGCGGGCCGACGCCGCTGCCGATGGACCGGGTGATCGCGTGGGAGTTGGTGGTGCTCGGCAGCCATGGGATGGATGCGCGCGACTACCCGCCGATGCTCGCCGAGGTGGCGGCCGGGCGGCTGCCGCTGGGCGTGTTGCTGTCCGGGCGGGCGCCGCTCAGCCTGGCGGAGGCAGCGAAGGCGCTGCCCGACATGGGGTCGAGCTTCCACCGCGGCATCGTCCTCGTCGACCCCCGCCGTGAGACAAAGTGACCCAAATGGGCGTTTTGTCCCGCGCCTCCATCGCATCCGGCGCGCCCTGCCGGGGTCGTCGAAAGTACGCGACTCGCCGTGTCGGCGCTGTCCACGCGGCGAGTTGCGTACTTTCGACCCGACTCGTGCCACCGGGGTGCGTCAATGAGGCTCGACGAGGAGTCCGAGGGCGAGATCCGCGAGCCCGCCTCCGCATCGTCGCAGGTCAGCGCCCTGAGGGATCCGCGCCGCCGCGAGTGAGCGCTGGTCGGGCGGGGTACGTTCCCTGCGGCGTCGGCAAGGCGCTGAACTGGGACGATGCAGGCAAGGCAGGTCGAAATCGAGTGAGTGGCACGAGTCGGGTGGCGCCCGAGTCGATCCGCCCGCTTTGCCCTCCCCGCGTAGTCGAAAGTACGCAACTCGCCGTGTCGGCGCTGTCCACGCGGCGAGTTGCGTACTTTCGACTGGGCCAGGCCACCCCGGGCCAGCCCCAGCGAACTACAGGTGGGAAAGGGGCACTTGTCACCCCGACAGTTGGGGTGTGACTTGGTCAGGCACGACTAGGTTGCCTGCCGCGTCGCTGTGCTAGTCCAGAAGGTGAAGGTACTGCCGACGGGCCTTCATGGCGTGGATCACGAGCCGATGTCCGCTGTCAAAGGTGAGGATGACGAGTTCCAAGAGCCGGCCTGTGCGGTCGAACCCCAGGAGAAACTGCTTGGCGGGCATGTCGTCGTCCGGTTCGCCCGCATATGCCAGTTCTCGACGGCATACCGAATGTCCGCCTCGCCGATGCCATGTTTGAGCGCCGACGCATTGACCTTCATGCGACGTAGGCTCGCAGCGCCGCACGGATCAGTTCTGAACGTGAGACGTTCTCGGCCTTGGCCCTACTGTCCACGGCCAGGAGGAGGGCATCATCAACGCGCACCGGAACTACGCGCGCCGGACCAGTCCCGAGCGGCTTGCGGCCCCGTTTGCGCAGTTGTCCGATGTCGTAGCCCCGCTCCGCCTCCTCAACGACCTGACTGATGAGTTCCTCGGTGACAGGGACCCCGTTGATGGTCTCCACACTTAAATTGTATTACAGATCAGGGTGGCCTGACAGAGCCGACTCGATCGGGATTGGGCTCTTCAGCGCGCGCCGACCTTGGGTCGAGTCCAGCCATCAGGGACGTGGCCCCCGAGTGCGGTCTAGCCCGCCTTGGTTGGACGCTTCGGCCAATGCGCCCTCGCGCCGCTGGCCCGGTCGGGGCGGGGGGCCGCTTCGGGGCCCACCTGCCCCAGGTAGTCGAAAGTACGCGACTCGCCGTGTCGGCGCTATCCGCACGGCGAGTTGCGTACTTTCGACTGGGCCAGGCTGCCCCGGGCCAGCCCCAGCGAGCTACAGGTGGGAAAGGGGCACTTCGCACCCCGACAGTTGGGGTGCGAAGTGGACCTTGGACGGTTCAGGCGGGAAAGGGGAGACACGAGAGGCGATCATGGGGCGGGCGACGCGCGAGGTGAGCACACGGCATACGGAAGACTGGGCGGATGAGCTTGGGCCAGTGGTGGGATACCTCCGTGCTGCCGCGCCTCACCGACCGGGCGCTGCGCTCCCCGGTGGCGCAGCACTGGCGCGAACGCACCTGCGCCGCGGCCACCGGGGTCGTGCTCGAAGTCGGGTTCGGGTCGGGGCGCAACCTCCCGCACTACCCCGATGCCGTATGCCGCGTGCTCGCCGTCGAGCCCGCCGACCTTGCCTGGACCATGGCCGAGTCGCGCCGCGCCGAGTTCGGACGGCCCGTCGAGCGCATCGGTCACGACGCGGCCGTGCTCGACCTGCCCGACGCGAGCGTCGACACCGTCATCTCGACGTGGACCCTCTGCACGATCCCCGACACCCAGGGCGCCCTGGCCCAGATGCGGCGCGTGCTCCGTCCGGGCGGGCAGTTGGTCTTCGCCGAACACACGATCAGCGACCAGCGCCTCGTGGCCGCGTTCGAGCGGGGCATCCAGCCGATCTGGGGCGCCTTGGCCGGCGGCTGCCGCCTCGACCGGGACATTCCCGCGGAAGTGGAGCGGGCGGCATACCGGCTCGACAACCTGCGCACGGACGGCTTCTTCGTCCACGCCACCGCCCACCCTTCGTAGGCCGCTGGCGTCACTTCCGCGGCACCTCCTTGTCAGTCGGCGCCCCACCCCGGTTGTTACCAGCGATCTCGCGCGAGGTTGGGCCAGCGCCGGCGGAGTTCAGCGGAAAAGTCCCGCAGTTGGAGCCGCTCGAACGAGGCCATCAGTTGCAGGGGCGTCAGTTTTGGACGTGCAGATTCCGTCGATTGCCGCCACAACGCATGGACCACTGCCTCCGGATAGAGCTCAAGTTGATCGAGCAAGAACGCGTCGGGGTGGACTGCCTCCAGGTGGTGGCGCCGCATTTCGTCGCTGGGGAAGTGTTTGAGGTTGAACGTGACGACGATCTGGCAATCCGAGTGCACGGCGGCCGCCAGTACGTGTCGGTCCTTCGCGTCACAACCCATGCCATCCACCAGCGCCTCGTAGCCCGTCACCATCGCGTCCGGGAAGGCTCGGTTCATCTGCTCGATCCGGCGCGTGGCCATCTCGGGCGAAATCTGCGGGATCAACTGGAGGTTGCGCTGAAGTTCCTCCATGACATCGCTGGACCAGTACGGCCGGAAGACCGACTGCTCCGCAATCCTCAGCAGCGTGTCGGTGAGCACGATGGGGTAGAGGACGCACGAGTCGAGGAAGACCGGGAAGTGCATTGTTCAGCACGCGGCGGGCGGGGGCCCAGCCAGCAGGTCGTAGAGGCCGGCTTCCTCTGCCTCCCGAGCCATCTCGTCGAGAATGTCGCTGCGTGCCACGCGTGCCCGCTCCGCGTAGTCGATGAGATCGACCAGACGCACGTACCGATGACGGCCCGGACGGCTCATGGGAATGTCTCCGGCATCCAACATGCGCACGATCGTGGGGCGAGAGACACCCAGATACTCAGCCGCTTCTTGGGTCGTGAGGATGGCGTTCAACGGAGCGACGTTGACACCCATCCCCGATTGAAGTGCCTGGGCGACCTGGAGCAGCACCTCATGCAGTTGTTCAGGCAGGGGCATCTCGGTGCCGTCCGCTGCCACGAGCGCCGGTCGACGGGTCGTCGACTCGGGCACAGCCGCTAGCACACGCGCGAAGGCTCGGTAAAGGTCTTCATCGTCATGGGTTCCAACGTACGTGCGGGCATCGGTGCCGGCAGCCGACCGGGACATGGCGGACCTCCTCGACGAGTCCCCCAAGCGTACCGTAAACGAACAAAACGAAAGCGGAGTGGGCCTGTCGGATTCGGGCCGAGCCGCAACCTCGAGCACTGCCCGGATGCCGTTGGGCTCGACCCACCCCGACATATGCGCCGACACCGTCAACTCGCCAAGCCACGGATGACTCGTGGATGCGCAGGGTCGTCATAGGCGAGGACGATGCTCGCTCGATCCCGTGGTGACTCCTCCTCGACGTAGATGTCCCATGCTGCGAGATAGCGGTGTTCGTATGCCGCCCGGGCCGCTTCGGGGCCGCCGAGGGCTTCGGCGTCGCGGGCGATGCCGCGCTCGAGGCAGATGTCCCGGGGCGCGTCGAGGTAGATCACCTCATCCCAGAGGTCGCGCAGAGATCCGCGCTGGAGGAAGGTCGCGTCGACGACGATGATCGCGTCCTCAGGGGCGACGGCAACCGCGTCGTCGACGACGGCGTCACTCGCGAGGTCGTGGATCTTGGTCGGATAGCGGCGGGGGCGGGGGCCGCTGTGGCTTGGCCCCATCGGACCGAGCGGAACGAGCACCCGCTCGGCGAGGGCCGCGAAATCGTAGCCGTCCTCGTAGTAGCCGCGCGCCGAATCCCGTCCTTGGCGATAGCGCACCTCACGCACGTTGTGGAAGCCGTCGGAGTCGAGATAGACCGCGGGGTGCCCGCGCGCGACGAGTTCGGCAACGAGGGCCCGGGCGAGAGTCGACTTGCCGACGCCGCAGGGACCATCGATGCCGACCCGCACGGGGTGGTCGAGCCGGCGGGCGCGCAGATGCGCGGCGAGGCGGTCGAGCAACAAGGGCGACTCCATCCGTCCACTGTCGCACCCTCGACGTAGGGGCGACCTGAAGGCAGATATGTCGTCGCACCGGATTCTCAGGGAATAGGACCTATGCCCCCGGGACTACCTACCTCATCGGACGGTAGACGGTCGCGCGATGCCCCACGCGCACGACGCGGACACTCTGCCGCTCGGGATCGATTTCGTAGAGGACGCGGTACGCCCCGCGGCGCGCAGAGTGAATGCCAGCGAACTCCGCGCGCATCTCCTTACCCACGCGCCAGGGGTTCTCGCGCAAGGCACCATCGACGAACTCGACGACCCCAGGAAGCACTCGAGCAGGGAGACGTCCCAGGTCACGAATGGCTGCACTGGAGAACGTCACGTCCCAGGTCATTTGCTAGCGATGCCGAACATGGCGCGCACCTCGTCGACGCTCGTCAGTTCACCCCGAGTCGCCTCGTCGCGAGCGGCCTGCACGTCCTTGATCGCATCGGGCACTCCCTGCCAGTAGAGCGTCTCCTCCATGGACTCGTAGTCGTCGACCGACATCACCACCACAGCGGGGCGCCCGTGACGCGTGATCGTGACCCGCTCATGAGTGTTGACGACACTGTCGACCAAATCGTTGAGCCTGGCCTTGGCCTCGGTCAGCGGAACGATGCTCATGACGGAAGGTTAACAAAAGACCCGAATAAGGGTCCGTGAACCCGCGACTTGGCTCACATAGCCTCCTCACAGGATTCTCATGGCGAGCGCCTATACCCCGGGGCGTATACCAGAGTCATGAGAAAGACACTGATCGCCACCGCTTCACTCGCCCTCGTCGCCGCCCTCGCGGTCGCGTCTTGCGCAGCTCCGCAGGGGGCGGCGGCCCGCCAAGGACCGCGCGCCACGGCGACCTCGGCGGCTCAACCGAAGGGGCCCAGCCCGGCAGCGTCGGCCACCGGCGGCACCGCGACGACGCCCAGCGGCATACCCGCCGCCCCGTCCAAGGACCCCACGGTCGTCGCCTTGTGGGAAGCCCTGATGAGCCCGGTCGGGGAGTATGCCGCGTCGGCAAGTTATGCCGCCGTCCTCGACAAGTTCGGCGCCGTTGAGCCCTACGCCTCCATCCAAGCGGCCGAGGAACGGCACATCGCCGCGCTGACCCGCCGCCTCACCGCGCTCGGCGTGGCGGTGCCGCCCAACCCGTATGCCGACACGGCGGTCGCGCCGGCCGACCTCACGACCGCGGCCACTGCCTGGGCCGACGGGGAAGTGGCCAACGTCGCGATGTACGACCGGCTCCTGACCCAGGTCAGCGGTGACGCCCAGGCGACTCGGGTGTTCACCAACCTGCGGCGGGCGTCGCTGGAAATGCACCTGCCGGCGTTCCGCGCGGCAGCCGCCAACGGCGGGGTCTCCCCGTAGCCAGCCGGCGTACACAACCGACCAATAGGTGGGTTGTGTGTCAACAATCGACCAATAGGTGGGTTGTGCGTCAACAACTGACCAATTGGTCGATTGTTGACCTCGGCGGCCCGCCGAAAACTCGGGAGCGGGCGGGCCGGCCGGGCGGGTAGCCTCACCGAGGGCACCGGTTCAGCACCACGAGGGAGTAGTCACGCCATGGGTCATGTCGACGTGGCCGGGGTGCGCTACGAACTCCCCGACGGGCGGGTCCTCCTCGATGACGTCTCGTTCCGGGTCGGCGAGGGCGCCAAGGTCGCTCTCGTCGGCGCGAACGGGTCGGGCAAGACCACCCTGCTCCGCCTGGTCACCGGCGACCTCGCCCCGCACGCCGGCGCCATCGCCCGCAGCGGCGGCCTGGCCGTCATGCGCCAGATGGTCGGCGACGGCCTCGGCCCGCACGCCACCGTCGAGGACCTCCTTCTCTCCGTCGCCCCGCCCGCGATCCGCGCGGCCGCCGCCGACATCGACGCCTGCGAACGCGCCCTCATGGAGGCCGAGGACGAAAAGACGCAGATGCGGTATGCCGCGGCGCTCGCGGCATACGCCGACGCCGGGGGGTACGACGCGGAGGTGACCTGGGATGTGTGTTGCGTTGCGGCGCTGGGGATTGCGTTCGAGCGGGCGCGGCGGCGGGGGCTGGATACGCTCTCGGGAGGCGAGCAGAAGCGGCTCGTCCTCGAGTACCTGCTGCGGGCGCCCGAAGAGGTGCTGCTCCTCGACGAACCCGACAACTTCCTTGACGTGCCGGGCAAGGTGTGGCTGGAGGAGGCGATCCGCGGGTCGGCCAAGACCATCCTGTTTGTCAGCCACGACCGGGAGTTGCTCGCCCACACGGCCACCCGCGTCGTCACCGTCGAACTCGGCTCGGCGGGCAACCTCGTGTGGACGCACCCGGGCGGGTTCGCGACCTACCACGCGGCGCGGGAGGCGCGCTTCGCCCGGTTCGAGGAGCTGCGCAAGCGCTGGGACGAGGAGCGGGCCAAGTTGCGGGCGCAGATGCTCATGTACAAGCAGAAGGCGGCCTACAACGACGGCATGTCCTCGCGTTATCAGGCGGCGAAGACGCGGTTGGAGCGGTTCGAGGCGGCCGGCCCGCCTATCGAGCAGCCGCGCGAGCAGCAGGTCGTCATGCGTCTCACGGGCGGGCGCACCGGCAAGCGGGCGGTGGTCTGCGAGGGGCTGGAGTTGACGGGGCTGATGCGGCCTTTCGACCTCGAGGTGTGGTTCGGGGAGCGGGTCGCGGTGCTCGGCTCGAACGGTTCGGGCAAGAGCCATTTCCTGCGCCTGCTCGCCGGTGGCGGGACCTCCCCGGACGTCGAGCACCTGCCCGTCGGGGAGTTGGCGGTGGCGCCGGTGCGGCATCGCGGGGTGGCCCGGCTCGGCGCGCGGGTGCGGCCGGGCTGGTTCGTCCAGACCCAGGAGCACCCGGAGTTGGTGGGGCGCACCCTCCTCGACATCCTCCACCGCGGGGACGCGCACCGGTCCGGTTTGGGGCGCGAGGCCGCCGCTCGCGTGTTGGACCGTTACGAGTTGGCGTATGCCGCGGAGCAGGTTTTCGAGTCGCTCTCCGGTGGGCAGCAGGCCCGGTTGCAGATCTTGCTGTTGGAACTGTCCGGGGCGACGTTGCTGCTCCTCGACGAACCGACGGACAACCTCGATCTGCATAGTGCGGAGGCCCTGGACGCGGGGCTGGCCGGGTTCGAGGGGACGGTGCTGGCGGTGACTCATGACCGGTGGTTTGCGCGCGGCTTCGACCGGTTCGTGGTGTTCGGCGCCGACGGGGTGGTCTACGAGGCGCCCGAGCCCGTGTGGGACGAGTCCCGAGTGGTGCGCGCTCGCTGACCGATGCCCCTGTGTGGCATGACGGCTACACTTGCGCACATGACAATCATTGCGAGCCGTGATCTTCGCAATCACACGTCGGCCGTGCTGCGACAGGTTGCCGAGGGGACCGATGTCACTATTACCGTTCACGGTGAGCCGGTCGCGGTGCTCACCCGCCCGCGGCATACCAAGCCGCTGGGCCTGACCAAGGCCGAGTTCTTCGCTCACTTGGACCGCCCGCGCGTTCCTGATCCCACGCTGGCAAGCGACCTCGCCTGGATCAGCGACGGCACCACCGATGATTTGGGGCCCATTGAATGACCGCGATGACGGTCGCCTTGGTTGATACCAGTGTTTGGGTGGCGCTCGAGAAGGATCGGCTCATCAACCGTGACCTGATGCCTGAGGTGTCGCGTGTCAGTGTCGTCACCCTGGCGGAGTTGCATGCCGGAGTGCTCGCTGCCCCGAATGCGATCATCCAAACCGAGCGCTTGCGAACCCTTGAACGCGCGCAGGCCATCGAACCGTTGCCGATCGACGCCGCCGTGGCGCGGGAGTGGGCATTGCTGCGCTACGAGATTGCCCGAGCGGGGCGACGCGCCAACATCAACGATCTGTGGATTGGCGCGACAGCCCGGGCAAACGGCCTGCCCGTCGTCACCCAAGACGACGACTTCGCGATCCTGGCCGAGCTAGGGCTGCTTGATGTCGTCACCGTGTGAACTACCGGAGCCGCTGGCGCTCCCGCTGACTCGCCCTGATGACTGCCGGTAGTTGAGCCATCGCGCGACGGGTCCGCGCGCTATCGGATGGCTGCGTGGAGCCGTTTCGCGCACCGGCACAACCAGGGTGGCAGGATGCGAGCATGAGACGGCCACCCCGTTGGACCTGGCTGATCGTGCTGGTTGTGGCGCTGCTCGACCTGGCCCTGGCGATCACCGGGAACGTCGCCGCCTCGCTGGTGCCCCTCTCCTGGTCACAGGGCCATCCCTGGCTCGTCTGGGGCTCGGTCGTGCTCCTCTTCGCCGGGTCCCTGGCCCTCCGACGCTGGGGTCTCACCGAGCAAAACGAGCCGACGACACACATCGAAGCCGGGGGTCCCGGCGCCCAGGCCATCGGCACTGTCACCGGCGGAATGGTCCACGGCCCGCGCACCGCGGTCCACGCCCCCTACATCGAGGCGGCCCCGGGGGCTGTCGTCAACGTGACCATGGACCAAGCTCCCTCCGGGACCTCCAGTCCGGACGCGCTCCTGTTCGGCCGGGTTCCGGCGCAGCCGCGGCATTTCGTCCCGCGGGGCGAGGTCGCGCGGGCCACCGAGGCCCTTGAGCACGGCCAAGTCGCCCTCGTCGCTCTCCACGGTATGCGCGGCGTCGGCAAGACCGTCGTCGCTGGGGAGATCGCCCGGGCTGCGCACGCGCGCGGCATACCGATCGTCGCCTGGGTCTCGGGCGAAGACCGCGACACCCTCGTCCGCGACCTGAGTGACTTGGCCCGCGAACTCGGGGTGAGCGACCCCGACCGCGACGACCTCACGTCGGCCCGGCGTGCCGTCCACCACCTCCAGTCCAGCGACCGGGACAGCCTGCTCGTCATCGACAACGCGACGGCGGCGGCGCACGCGGAGGACCTCACCCCGGCCGGGCGCTGTCGCGTGCTCTTCACGACGACCGAGGAGTCGTTCGGCCAGACCGCCGGGCCGGTCCGCGTCGACGTGTACGACGACGACGAGGCCCTCGCCTACCTCTTGGAGGCCACCGGTCGCACGGATCGTGACGGCGCCGCTGTCGTATGCCGCGTACTCGGCAACTCCCCGCTAGGTCTGGCCGCGGCTGCCGCCTACCTTGGGCAACTGCCGAGCGTCACTCTTGAGGAGTATGCCGCCCTTCTCGAGCGGGGCGAGTTGGCCAAGGTGTTACCCGCGACGACGGCCTACGGGCGGACGATTGCCGAAGCGATCCTGCAATCGGTGGCGGTTGTCGAAAACCACCCGGCGGTCGCGGAGACGCTGACCGCTCTGGCGCTCGGCGATGCGGGTGGGATGTCGCTGGCGATTCTCGCGCACGTGGTCTCGCCACCCAACCTTTCGACTGTGCGTGAGGCTGGAGGCGCCCTCGTACACTCGTCCCTCGCCCAGTGGTCGGAAACCGGGGACGCGCTGGTGATCCACGGGGTGACCGGGCTCGTGCTGCGGGATCGTCTTCGGGTGCTCCACGAGGACGTCACGGCGCGGTGGGTGCTTCTTGGTGCCCTGGGGCGTGCGGCTAAGGTCGAGGGGCCCGATTGGCCACATCGCCCCCTGCTCGCGGAGGTCGCCGATCACCTCACTGCGGCCATCGCCGGGCTGACACCGGCGGAACTAACAGACATCGACGAGTCGATCCTGCGCGCACCTGTTCATTTGGTGTGGCGGCTGCAGGAGGTCGCAGAGGCGGGACGCGCCATCACGGTGGGCCGGGGTCTGGGTGATCTGGCCGAGCGGGTGCTGGGATCGGACCACCCGGCCACCCTGACCTCCCGCAACAACCTCGCCGGTGCCTACGAGTCCGCGGGGGACCTGACCCGGGCCATCCCCCTATACGAGGCCGCCTTGGCCGACCGTGAGCGGGTCCTGGGACCAGACCACCCGGACACCCTGACCTCCCGTAACAACCTCGCTGGCGCCTACCGGGCCGCGGGGGACCTGACCCGGGCCATCGCCCTCTACGAGGCCACCTTGGCCGACCGTGAGCGGGTCCTGGGACCAGACCACCCGCACACCCTGACCTCCCGTAACAACCTCGCTGGCGCCTACCAGTCCGCGGGGGACCTGACCCGGGCCATCGCCCTCTACGAGGCCGCCTTGGCCGACCGTGAGCGGGTCCTGGGACCAGACCACCCGGACACCCTGACCTCCCGTAACAACCTCGCTGGCGCCTACCGGGCCGCGGGGGACCTGACCCGGGCCATCGCCCTCTACGAGGCCACCCTGGCCGACAGTGAGCGGGTCCTGGGACCAGACCACCCGGACACCCTGACCTCCCGCAACGACCTCGCTGGCGCCTACCGGGCCGCGGGGGACCTGACCCGGGCCCTCCCCCTCTACGAGGCCACCCTGACCGACAGTGAGCGGGTCCTGGGACCAGACCACCCGGACACCCTGACCTCCCGTAACAACCTCGCTGGCGCCTACCGGGCCGCGGGGGACCTGACCCGGGCCATCCCCCTATACGAGGCCACCTTGGCCGACCGTGAGCGGGTCCTGGGACCAGTCCACCCGGACACCCTGACCTCCCGCAACGACCTCGCCGCCGCCTACCACGCCGCGGGAGACCTCACCCGGGCCATCCCCCTCTACGAAGAGGCGGTGAAGGAATGCCGGAAGGTCCTCAGCCCGGGCCATCCCACGATGGCTGTGATCGAAGCCAACCTCAAGGCCGCCTTGGAATCACAGCGCCGCCAACGCGGCCAGTGATTGACCGACTCAGCGGCCGAACAACTTGCCCAGGAACCCGCCAGTGCTCGGCTCGTTCTCGTGGCCCTGGCAGCGCTGGGCCGCGGGCACACCGCGCATCACCTGGTTGACGTGCTGGCCGCAGCCGGCCCAGGTCGTCTTGCCACACTTGCGGCAGGTCACGGCGCGGCACATAAGGATCTCCTCGAAGTCAGGGGCAGAACGACAGACAACATACCCCAGGGGGTATCCTGATGTCATGTCCACGAGCGCTCCCCAGACCCCCAAGCACTACGTCATCGTCGGCGGTGTCGCCGGTGGCATGTCGGCGGCCACTCGGCTGCGCCGCCTCGACGAACACGCCACCATCACCGTCCTGGAGCGCAGCGGACACGTCTCCTTCGCCAACTGCGGCCTGCCCTACCACGTCGGCGGCGTCATCGAAAAGCGCTCGGCCCTGCTCCTCCAGACCCCTGCTTCCCTCGGCGCCCGCTTCAACCTCGACGTCCGCGTCCGCACCGAAGCCGTCGCCATCGACACCGCGCGCCAGGTCGTCCGCGTCCGCGACCTCGCCGCCCAGGCCGCCGCCGAAGCCGCCCACGCCGACGGCGACGACGCGGTATACGAAGAGACGGCATACGAAACCGAACTTCCCTACGACGCCCTCGTCCTCTCCCCCGGCGCCCGCCCGGTCCGCCCGCCCATCCCCGGCATCGAACGCGCCCTCACCCTGCGCGACATCGAGGACACCGACGCGCTCGTCGCCGCGACCGCCGGCGCGCGGACCGCGGTCGTCGTCGGCGGCGGGTTCATCGGGGTCGAGGTCGCCGAAAACCTCCTCCACCGCGGCCTCACCGTCACCCTCGTCGAGGCCACCCCCCAGGTCCTCGCCCCCCTCGACCCCGAAATGGTCGCGCCCGTCCACGCCGCCATGCGCAAGGCCGGCATCGACCTGCGCCTCGGCGTCTCCGTCACCGACATCGGGGCCGACGACGTGACGCTCGCGGACGGCATACGGGTGCCCGCCGACGTCGTCGTCGCCGCGATCGGGGTCCGCCCCGACGCCTCCCTCGCGAGCGCCGCGGGCCTCGCGCTCGGGCCTGGCGGCGGGATCGCGGTCGACGGCCAGTTCCGCACGAGCGACCCCCACGTGTATGCCGTCGGCGACGCCGTCGAAAAGGTCGACGCCTTGTCTGGCGGGTCTGGCCTTGTGCCCCTGGCGAATACGGCGAACCTCCAGGGCCGTCGGGTCGCCGACGTCATTGCCGGTATGCCGTCCGCGGACCGCCCCGTGCTCGGCACCGCGATCGTCGGCGTCCTCGGGTTGCAGGTGGCCGCGACCGGGTGGAACGAGAAGCGGCTGCGGGCGGCGGGCCGGGCGTACCGGGCGATCCACACGCACCCGGCCTCGCACGCGACGTACTACCCCGGCGCCGACGGGATGGCCCTGAAACTGCTGGTCGACCCGGAAACCGACGCGATCCTGGGGGCGCAAGGCGTGGGCCGCTCCGGCGTCGACAAGCGGATCGACGTCATCGCGACGGCAATGGCCGGCGGGTTGCCGGCGTCGGCGCTGGCCGAACTCGAGTTGGCGTATGCGCCCCAGTTCGGGTCGGCCAAGGACGCGGTCAACATGCTCGGGTGGGTCGCCGAGAACCTCCGGCTCGGGATCGCGCGCAGCGTGCAGTGGCACGAGGTTGCTGCTGCGGTGGAGGCGGGTGCGCGGGTGCTGGATGTGCGGACCCCGCGGGAGTTTTCGCGAGGGTCGCTGCCGGGCGCGATCAATGTGCCGGTCGACTCGTTGCGCGAGCGGCTGGCTGACGTGCCGGGGCCGGAGGTGCCCCTGATCGTGACCTGCGCGGTGGGCGTGCGCGGGCATGTGGCCTCGCGGATGCTGCGCCAGTTGGGTTGGGATGACGTGCGCAACCTGGACGGCGGGTACACGACGTGGCGCGCCGGCATGGACGCCTCTTCCTGAGTCGACCGCGGTTTCGCTGCTGGGCGTGCGCGGCGGGACAAAGTGACCCAAATGGGCATTTTGTCCCGCCCCGACCTCGACGTTATCCACAGGCGATTCGTCTCGCCCAGCGCTCGGGCGTCGCACTGCCTATGGTGGAGGTCATGTGGAACCTCTCCAGGGGGTGGCGTTCCCCCGTCCGGTATGCCGTGCTGCTGGCTGTCGCTGTCGGCGCCGGTTCGCTGACGGCCGGCTGTCAGGGTGGGTCGACGAGCCCGTCGCCGTCAGTGTCGGCGTCCCACTCGGGGACGGCGAGCCCGTCGGCGAGTTCGAGTGCGTCGCCGTCTCCCAGCCCGTCCTACTCGGTCCCGCCCGAGGCCCGCACGCACGACGAGGCCGGCGCGATGGCATTTGTGCGCTTCTACATCGAGCAGGTCAACCGCGCTTGGACAACGCCTGATGATAAGTTGCTTCCACCACTAATCGAGCCAGAGTGCAAATCCTGCAAGGCGATGCAGGACAATGCCGTTGAGTACGTCTCACTCAAACACAGGTACGCCACCCCCGCCGTCGAAATAACCAACCTCGTGATAGCCCCAGGCTCACCTGACGGCCAACAGTTCCTTTCGTTCAAATATCACCAACTCGCTGCCAACGTGATCGATAAGGACGGCACGGTCATCTCAACTAAAGCAGAGTCATCGGGCGAAAGGCGCGTACTCCTCACATGGAAGGGGGACCGATGGTCCGTTTCTGGCATTGGTTAATGGCCGGCGCCTTGGCCATGTTTCTCGCTTGCCCCTCGGCAATCGCAGGTGACGATGACTTTACCGGCACCTCGTCGAATGATGGTAGTCGCGTGTCCGGCTGGTCACCGGGCGACTTGAGCGAGTTAGGCTCAAAGACAAGAGGTTCAGCGACCGCGCCGTCGGGGTTCACCGGCCCGTGGTCGAAGTTCACGGCCACCTCATACTGCACCAATGCCTCCCCCGGCTCAGAAAACACCGACATCTTCTGCCCACGAGCAGTGTCCGTGTGCGCCGCGAACCAAGATGTCCAAGGCCGCGGACCTGCGGTCTGGATCTGGCGCTCCTACGTCAACGCCGATGACCAACCCGTCACCGCGGACAACGCCCCGCTGTCTGCGCCCCAATGGGAACGCATCGGCTTCACCTGTTTCCCCCAGGCAGTGCCCGGCGCCGGCCGCACCCTCACCCTCGCCGACATTCAAGCCGCCTTCCACGACACCAAATTCTCCGTCCCCGAACTCGCCATTCAACCCCGCAAAGGCCGCACCCTCGTCAACCTGAAAACCTTCTACCAAACCACGTTCCCCACCACCGGGTATGCCCCCGGCGCCACCGACACCACCACGCTTCTGGGCCACCAGGTTCGCATCCGCCCCAGCCTGGTCTCCGCCGTCTACGACTTCGGCGACGGCACCACCTCCGCCTCCACTACCTCGCTGGGCGGCACCTACCCCAACGGCGACATCACCCACACCTACCGCCACAAGGGCACCGTGCAACCGCGCGTGGACGTGACCTACACCGCCGACTTCACCGTCGACGGGTCCGACTGGATCCCTATCAACGACACCGTCACCATCACCGGCGCCCCCGCAACCCTCGAAGTCCTCGAAGCCCGCGCCCAACTGGTTCCTTGACCGACGCAGCCCCCACCGAAAGTGGGTGACCCCTTACTCCTCAGGGCAGGCGACGGAAGACCACCACGGTGTCCAGCGCCGCACGGTCCGCGCCCTCGACGGCCCGTTCGCGCAACTCCGCAATCTCGACCGACAGCGGTAGCCCGCCCGCCGACTCCACGGCCATCCCGGGGTCAAGCAGCACCGACGCATCCCCCGGGCCCCCGACGCCCTCGGTCAGATTGCGCAGGGCATGCGCTACCACGAACACCACGCCACCGGGCGCACTCGCCGCCGTCGCCGCCTCCAGCGCCAGCCGCCAATCAGCCGGCGGCAGATGGAGATACGCAATCAGCACGAGGTCGTATGCCGCCTGGTCGCCCTCCGCGGCCACCCGCGCGTCCCCGACCCGGGCCGTCACCGCCGACGCCCCCGCGCCAAGGTGCTCGTCAACCAACACCCGCAGCCGGTCGATCGCCACCGCAGAGAAGTCGACCGCCGTCACCGACCAGCCGCGCTGCGCCAGCCAGATCGCGTGCCGGCCCTCGCCGGCGGCCAGGTCGAGAGCCCGGCCCGGCGGCATACTCGCAAGAAACTCCTCGACCCACACGTTCGGGTGCGGTGACCAGACAAGGTCGGACGCGGCATACCGGGCGTCCCAATCGGCGGCGTCCATGCTCAGGCGAGCGAGAGGAAGAGCTTTTCCATGGCCGCGATGTCCATGGTGTTGTGCTCGGGGTCGGCGACGCACTGGCGCAGGCCAAGGGAAATCGTCGCAAAGCCCGCCCGGTCGAGCGCCTTGGAGACCGCGGCGAGTTGCGTGACGATGTCCTGACATGGGCGACCGTCATCGATCATCTTGATGATGCCGCCGATCTGACCCTGAGCGCGCTTGAGCCGCTTGACAACTGCTTGCATCTCGTCGGGGTTGAGCTCCATGCGGCGCCTCCTCGAGGCTCGGGCTGACGCTAGGAATGATACCCGGGGAGGTATGTGCGCGCAGGTCTTGTCGGCGGTGATCCGGGTGCTTGAGGTGGAAAAGGGTCACTTCGCCCCCCGACAGTCGGGGTGCGAAGTGGACACTGGACGGTTCAGGCGGGAAAAGAGTGGCCCACGGGGGTGGCGGCCGCGTCGGCGCGAACTGTCAACACGGCCCGCACCTGCCCGCTGCGCCTCCCCGCTTCGAGCCCGGCGGGGCAGTTGATCGGCGAGGATGGGCCCGTGCGAGAACTGGCCACCGTCCTCCGAGACGCCCTCCCGAGCGCTGCGACACCCGCGGCTCGACGGGCGGTCGAGGACCTGCGCACCATCTACCGTTCTGGAGCCGCCCCAGACACCCTCGCCGTGAGCGACCCACAACGCGCCGCCGCCTACGCCGCCTATCGCATGCCCGCCACCAGCGCTGCCCTGTATGCCGCGCTCACCGCCGGGCTCACCGCCCACCCCGGGCTCGCTCTGTCCGCCGACCTCGCCACCCAGGCCCCGCTCACGCACCTCGACGTCGGCGGCGGCACCGGCGCGGCCGTGTGGGCCGTCCACCGCGCCTGGCCGGGCCGGGTTCGCAGCACCGTCATCGACGCCTCCGCCCCGGCGCTCGCCCTCGGCGCCGACCTGGCCCGCCGCAGCGGCGACCCGGCGCTCGCCAGCACCACCTGGGAATCGCGCCGCCTCGCAGCCCCCCTCACGCTCCCGGCCGCCGACCTGGTCACCATCGGCTACGTCCTCGGCGAACTCCCCGATCCGCTCGCCACCGCGCTCGTCGACGCCGCGCTCAACGCCGCGCGCACCCTCCTCATCGTCGAGCCAGGCACCCCCCGGGGGTATGCCGCGGTGCTCTCCGCTCGCACACGAACCCTGGCCGCGGGCTGGCGGCTCCTCGCGCCCTGCCCGCACGCCCGAGCGTGCCCCCTGCCCGACAACGACTGGTGTCACATGGCCGTCCGCGTCCCCCGCTCGGGCCTGCATCGCGACCTCAAGGGCGGCGAATTGGGCTGGGAGGACGAGAAATACACCTACCTCATGGCAGCCGCGCCAACGCCCCGCGACCCCCTCGCCCCACCCACGAGCCACGCCGACGCCACGGCCCCCAGCCCCGCCCAACCCACTCCAGCGCGCGTCTTGCGCCACCCCCTCATCCGCAAGGGCCTGGTCCAACTGACCCTCTGCCGCCCCGACGGAACCACTGCGCAGGTGACGGTCAGCAAACGGCAGGGCGCGGCATACCGGCTGGCGCGGCATACCGCGTGGGGCGACACCTTCCCCGACCCACGGGCAAGTCCACCGTCGTGACGGACCCCGCCGAACGCCCCCGGCATCCGACGGGCCCGCCACGCGACGACGGCGACCTCAGCCCTGCGGCGCGTCGGTGATGTTGACCATCCAGGCCGTGCCGAACTTGTCCTTGCACATCCCGAACGTGTCGCCCCACACCTGACGCTCCAACGGCATCTCGACCAGGCCGCCCTCGACGAGTCGGTCCCAGTAGCCGCGCAACTCCGCCTCGTCGTCACCAAAGACGCTGATCGAGTAGTTGTTGCCGTTGACGAGTTGGCGGAACGGCGGGAGGTCCGAGGCCATGAGCGTGAAGCCGGCCGGGGTCTCGAGGATCGCGTGCATCGTGCCGTTCGGGTCGACCCCCTCGGGCGCGCCGTACTCGCCGAAGGTGCTGATCCGCAGTTCCCCGCCGAACACCTCCTGGTAGAACGTCATGGCCGCGGCCGACGTCCCGTCGAAGTTGAGGTACGGGTTGAGTCGGCTGGCCATGGGCGCTCCTTGACGGTCGGGCCGGGCGCGCGGTTGCGTCCCAGGTGGGCAGTATGCCGCGGATTCGGCTCGCCGAGGCGCCGGCAGTCGCGGGTCAGGGCAGTGTCGGCACCGGCGCCCCGCACTTCTCGGCGGCGGTCTTGACCTTGGCCAGCAACGCCGTCCGCTCGTCCTTGGTCAGCGGCCCCCACGGGCGGTTGACGATTTCCTTCTTGAGGCAACTGCGCTGGTCGGGCGTCAACGACTTGGCCCAGGTCTTGAGGGCCTCGCGCTTGGCCTTGCCGGGCAGGGTGATGTGGCACGTGTCCGCAGCCTTCTTCGCCTTGGCGAGCAAGTCCTTCTTCTGCTCGGCGGTGAGGTGACCGGTCGGCTTGGTGATGCCCTGGTCCTTGAGGCAGGTGCGTTGGGCGTCGGTGAGCGAGGCGTACCACGCAGCCAGCGGATGCGTGGCCGTCGTCGCACTCGGCTTCGGGCTCGGGTCGGCGTTCGGGGACGCGAGCGCGACCCCGCCGCCGCCGATGGCGACGAGCGAGCCGAGCGCGGTCGCGGCGAGCGTGACACGGGTAGCGCGAGTGGCGCCGACGAGGAAGCGGAACATGGCGGGCCTTTCGAGTCTGATCGACACCCCGTGCGTCGATGACACCACGGTGCGTCGCCGACCTCAAGGCCGACGGGAGGCCACCTCGCGATTGGCTGAAGACGCCCGCGATTCGAGGTAATAACGCGCGGATTCCGCGGCGTGTTTACCTCGAATGGCGGAGAGGGAAGCGGGGCGAGACACAGCAACTCTCCAGGAACTCCCCAGGTATGCCGCGGGCCCACCTGCCAGAGTGGACCCGTGCCTGCCGCCGCGACGCCCCGCGTCCTCGTCGTCGACGACGAGGAAAACATCACCTACCTCGTGGCCTCCGCGCTGCGGCTGGCCGGTTTCGAGGCGACCACTGCCGACACCGGCACCACCGCCCTCACCGCGCAGGAACGCGCGCCCGCCGACGTCATCGTGCTCGACGTCATGCTGCCCGACGTCGACGGGTTCGAGGTGCTGCGCCGGCTGCGCGCCCGCGGCGACCACACGCCCGTCGTCTTCCTCACCGCCCGGTCCGACACCGCCGACCGGGTCCGCGGCCTCACCGCCGGCGGCGACGACTACGTCGTCAAACCCTTCGCTCTCGAGGAACTCGTCGCCCGCGTGCAGGTCGCGCTGCGGCGCGGCATACGGGGAACCGACGGGGCCGGCGGGCGAGGTGGCACGACCGATCGCCGGCTGCGGGTCCACGACCTCGTCCTCGACGAGGACCAGCATCGGGTCTGGCGCGGGGAGAGCGAGGCGTTCCTCACCCCGACCGAGTACACGCTGCTGCGCTACCTCCTCGTCAACGCCGGGCGCGTCGTCAGCCGGGCCCAGATCCTCGACCACGTGTGGAATTACGACTTCGCCGGGGAGTCCGCGATCGTCGAATCGTTCGTCTCGACGCTGCGCAAGAAGGTCGACGCGAAGCCGCCGCGCCTCATCCACACGGTCCGTGGCGTCGGGTATGCCGTCCGGGAGCCCTCGTGACGTTGCGGCGCCGCGTGCGGTGGGCCGTGGCGGTGCTGCTCGTGGCGGTGATGGCATCGGGGGTGGCGGTGCTCGGGCTCTATCGGCGCACCCTCCTGCGCCAGGTCGACACCCAGGTGACCGCGTTGGCCGCCAGTCCGCGCCTCATCGTCCAAGTGGGCCGGCTCGACACCGGTCGCCAGGGGTTGCCGGCGGGGTTGGCCGAGGTGTACGTCGGGAGGCTGGCCGCGGATGGCACCTGGACGACGTTGCTCACGCCCTTCGCCGACCCCGCTACACACCCCAAGGTCGCCGTCGACGAGGTGCTGACGACGGCGGTCGGCCGCGGGACGACGACGGCCGGGCCGGTCCGCACGTCGGGTGATGCGTCGGCGGGTGGCACGACCGGGACGTCGCCGTCGGGTGCCTCGAATGCGGCCGGCAGTCCGGCACCGACGGTGCGGGTGGCCACGGGTCGGCTCCCCAACGGCTCACTGGCCGTGGTCGCCGTGCCCACGACCCGGGTCGAGGCCGCCCTCGACCGGCTCCGCCTGCTCCTCGCCGTCGTCGGCATCGTCGTCATCGCCGTGGCCGCGCTGCTCCTCTGGTGGGTCGAGCGCCTCGGCCTGGCCCCCATCACCCGGATGACCGCGGTCGCCGACGCCATCACCGCGGGCGATTCGGCCGCCCGGGTCGACCCCGCCGACCTGGGGTCGGAGGCCACCGAGGCGGCCCGGCTCGGGCGCGCCCTCAACGCGATGGCCGACGCGACGAGTGCCAGCGCGGCCCGCCTGGAACGGTTCGTCGCCGACGCCTCCCACGAGTTGCGCACCCCGCTCACCACGTTGCGGGGGTATGCCGCGCTGCACCGCGACGATGCCGCCGTCCCGGAGGCGACCCGAGACGCGTTGCGGCGCATCGAATCAGAAGCGGGGCGGATGGGGCGGCTCGTCGATGCGCTGCTCGAACTGACCACCCTGGACGAGCGGGGCCTGACCCACCGCGAACCCGTCGACGTGAGCGCGCTCCTGGCGGACATCGTCAGCGACCTGCGAGTGCTGGCGCCCGGGCATGAGGTGGCCTCGGACATCGCGCCAGGGCTCGTCGTACTCGGGGATCGCGACCGGATCACCCAGGCGGTGACAGGCCTGACAAGCAATGCGGCGCGGCATACACCCTCGGGGAGCACGATCACGGTGCGCGGGATGGCTGAGCCCGGTGAGCCCGGCGCCGCGGGGGCGGGTTCTGTGGTGCGGATCGAGGTGGCCGACGACGGGCCGGGGATTCCGGCCGAGCACCTGGCGCGGGTGTTCGACCGGTTCCATCGAGTGGACGGCTCGCGCAGTTCGGCCCGCGGCGGCACGGGTCTGGGGTTGGCGCTCGTCGCCGCGATCGCGCGAGCCCACGGTGGCAGCGCGACCGTCGAGTCCGGCCCCGGCGGTGGTGCACGTTTCGCCGTGACCCTTCCCGCCGTGACCCTCCCCGCTGCCCCCGCCCCCGCCGCCCCCGCCCCCCTCGCCGATTCGAGGTAAAAACGCCGCTGGATCCGTGCGGTAATACCTCGAATCAGCGGACGCGTCAGGGCGCGACAGGACGGGTCAGGTGAACAGGTCGAGGGGCGCAGGCGCCTTGGCGATGATCGAGCCCGGGTCCACACCCAAGACCGAGTGAGCGAGCGCGGCATACACGGACCGGAAGTCCGTCGTCGCCTTGAGGTCGCCGTTGTCGAGGGAGGTGAGCGCGGGCTGCTCGCCGTGGAAACCGGCGCGGACCCGGTCTCCGATGACGAACACATCGCTCGCCGTGCCGTGGTCGGTGCCTTGGGAGGCGTTCGCGTGAACCCGGCGGCCGAACTCGGAGTAGGCGACGACCACGACGTCGGACGCGCGCTCATGGCCCGCCAGCGCCGCCCGAAACCGGGTCAGCGCGGCATCGAGCGCCCCGAGCAGCGCCTCGTGCGCCTCCTTCTCGCCCGCGTGCGTGTCGAACCCGCCGAGCGAGACCGAATACACCCGGGTCGGCGCCCCGGCGCGGATGCAGGCCGCGACCGTCTGGAACTGCGCGCCCACATTGCCCGCGTTCCCTCGATCGCCGACGGGGGCGCTGCTCTCGTCGGCGAGCAGGTCCGCGGCCGGCCCGGGGTTGCGCAGCGCCGAGACCAGGCGGGCGTCGAGGCTGAGCGCATCGGCATACGTCTGCGCGACCGCGGCCATCGTCTCGGTGTCCGCCGCATCCGAGGCCCCGAGGGCACTCAGCAGAGCGGAGCGGTCGGCCGGAAGCCGCCCGGCCCCCACCTCCAGGGCCGACCCGGCCCGCGACGCCCCGACGAGCATCGGCGGCAGCGTCGAGCCGATGACGAGCGCCTGCAGCGGGTCCGCGGACGCCGTGGGAGTCGTGTCGAGCCAGCGCCCGAGCCACCCGGTGGGTTCGGCGTGGTCGGGCACCGCGGTCTGCCAGATGTCCATGGACCGGAAGTGGCTGCGGTCCGGCTGCGGGTACCCCACGCCCCGAACGATGGCCAAGTGCTTCTCGTCCCACAGCGACTTCAGGCCCTTCAACGCCGGGTTGAGCCCGAGCCCGGAGCCGAGGTCGAGGACCTTGTCCGCGGCATACGCCAACTCGGGGCGAGCGTCGTGATAGGCCGAATCGGCATACGGGACAACGGTGTTGAGACCGTCGTTGCCGCCGAAGAGGGTCACAAGGACCAGGATGGGGGTGCCAGCCGGCAGCGGCTTGCGCGCGGCGCCGGCGAAGACGTCCGAGAGTGAGCAGCCGGCGGTTGCGGCGAGCGCGGCGGCGACGCCCGCGCCACACGAGGCGCGGAGCAGGCCGCGGCGGGTGAGTCCGTCGAGGGGTTGGCCGGGGCGGTAGGGGGCGCGGGGCATGGCTAGTTCACCAGGTATTCGGGGCTGAGGGCGAGGGTGGTGACGAGGGCGCGCGGGTCGGTTTTCGCGGCGGCGAGGGCCGCGGCCGTGCGGGTGCCGACGCGGGCCAACCCGAGGAGGTGGAGGGCGGCGTCGCTGCGGGCGGTGGGCGTCGCGGCGGCGTCGGCAACGGCACTGAGGTCACCGGCGGTCACGAGGTGGTCGGCCGCTTGCAGGCGCACGGTCGCCGCCGCGGTGGACAGCCACGCCCGCCCCGAGGGCCAGCCGGAGACGTCGGGCGGCACCATCGGGAGTTGGCCCAGTTGGGTGAGGGCTTCGCGGACGCGCTTGCGGGTCGCGTCGGTGAGCGGCACCTTGAGGGCACGGACCAGGCCCAGGGTCCACTCGACGGGCGTGACGACCAGGCTGTTGGTCGCCGGCGCCGCCGCGAACGCCGGGTCGGTGAGGATGGCCCGGAGCAGGGCTCCGTTGTCGCGCCCGCTGCCGTATGCCGCGAGCAACCGGCCCAGGGTGTCCGCGCCCGGGTCGGTGGGCGAGGCGAGGCGGTGCCACCACCGGGTGGCGAGGTGGATGGGGTGTTCGAGGCGGGCGAGGATCGCGGCGAGGACCTCCTCGACGCCGAGGTTGCCGGTGACCCCGAGGACGGTCTTGGTGCCCTGGTCGTGCCGTTTGGCGTCGAAGGTGGCCGTGCCGTCATCGGCGATCCGCCAGCCGGTGAGGGCGCGCGCGGCCTCCTTGACATCGGTTTCGGTGTACCCGTGGCCCTGGCCCAGGGTGAAGAGCTCCATGAGTTCGCGGGCCAGGTTTTCGTTGGGGGCCTTCGCGGTGTTCTTCTGCGCATCAAGCCAATGGAGCAGCGCCGGGTCGCGGGTGAGGGCGGTGGCCATGGTGGTGAAACTGCCGGTCCCGTGCTCGCGGAGGGTGAGGTTCTGGGCGAGCATAAGCCGCCCGGCCTTGACCTTCTTCACCGACGTCGCCCAGTGTTCGTGCCAACCAAAGGTGATCTTCTCCACGACCGGCTTCGTGGTGGTCCAGATCCGCTCGACCCACCAGGCGATGACCTGTTCGGCCGCCTTGCGTTGGGCCGCGTTGGCGGCCCTCTTCGCCTCGCGGGTGGCCGAGTGGTCGCGCGGGGCGGGCATGGGCACGTCCGGTGCCGTATGCCGCGCCTCGGCTGCCGCTGCGGCGAACGTTTCGCTGCTCACGGTCGCGGCGACCCAGGTGGTGATGCCCTGGGCGTGGGCCGCGTCGATGTCGGTGCCGGTCGCGCCGAAACTGGCCCGTTTGAGGACCCGGGCCGTCGCCTCCCAGGGGGTGCTGGTCATGCCTCGACGGTGCGCCAGATTCCTCGGCCCTGGTTCAAGAAGCGCTGCGGATCAGGTGCGTTGCGGATGCCGTCGTCCCAGCATCGAAGGAGTGAGACTTGCCGTTAGATCGCAGGTGCAACGGCGAGTCTCACTCCCTCGATGAGGTTGACCCCAGAAGGTCCGCCTCAGGCGCCTCAGACGCCTCATAAGCCACTTCCGCACCGCGCACGGTCCCAAACCCCCCGACCGAGGACCACCCGTCGCCTGCCAGGGCATGAGACACCCAGCCGGGGCGGGTGGGATTGATGTGGCGGCAGTTCTCGGATCGGGGGGCAGGAGTTTGTTACCCGGCCCAGTGACTGGCCACCGTGGTGCGGGCAGGACAGTGAAACAGTCGGAGCGATCAGAGGGCGCGCAGGACGAAGCCGGTGCGGACCTTGGGCGTGAAGAACGTCGACTTCGGGGGCATGAGCAACCGCTCGCGCGCGGTCCGCTCGATCTCGGCGAGCGACACCGGCCGGATGAGCACCCCAGAGTGCGCCGCGCCAGTGACCACTGCCTCCACCACGTCGGCCACCTCATGCTGATACGACACCTCGACCGGCACCCCGGCCAGCGCATGCTCCAACCACGCACCATCGAGCGAGCGCACCCCCTCGAACGCCCCCTCCTTGGGGACGAGCCACTCGGCTTGCCCGCCAGGACCGATCAGCGCCAGCGCCCCCTTGTCGACGAGGTCGGAGAGCATGGCGAGCGAGGGCATCGGCGCATCGACAATCTCGAAGAAGACCCCCAGGGCTGACCGCACCGCCTCGTGCTCGCACCCGGCATACAAGCGATGAATCGCCTTGATGCTCAACTGATCCGGTACGAGTTCCCCGACGTACGCCAAGATCAGTTCCGCCGGACCATCGGCCCGCCCGGTGCGTGCCCGCTCCTCGTCGCGGAAGGCGCGGGCCACGGCATACCGATGATGACCATCGGCGATCAGCACCTCGTCCGACTCGACCAGAGCGCAGATCGCGGCAATCCGCTTGGGATCGCGCACCCGCTCCACCGCATGCTCGACCCCGTCCGCGACGACTCGGCCCAGCGGCTCCCCCGGCTCGCGCAGCAACCCGGTCAGCCCGCCCGCGAGCGACAGCCCCCACACCGGGGAGAGGTTGGCCCGGGTCGCGCGCGTGAGGTCGAGCCGGTCGCTGGAGTCCTTGGGGGTCGTCCGTTCGTGCGCGAGCACCCCGCCGGCGCCCTCGTCGACCACCTCGAGGAGCCCGACGACCGCCGCGAGGTCGCGGTCGTGCCCGCCGTCGTCGGTGAACCGCATCCGGTAGATCGTCAGCGACGGCTCCGTGTCGGCGGCGAGCACCCCCTCGGCGCGCCACCGCTCGAACGTCGCGGCCGCCGCGGCATACGGGTCCGCGGCTGACTCCTCAACGACCGCCGGCACGTCGATGCGGACGACCTGATGCGGCGAACGCGCCGCCAACGCCCGCGTCTGGGCCGCCGACTGGACGTCGTACGGGGGCGCGGTGACCTCGGCGAGGTCGGCCGCGGCATACCGGAGGGCGTTGAACGGCGCGAAGCGAGGCATTCCTCCACCCTGCCAGACGGCGCCGATATGCCGTCACCGACCCCGGCCGGTATGCCGCCCGCGGCCGCTCGGGTTACGGTGGCGGCAAGGAGGTGGGCACGTCATGGCTGCTCAGGGCGAGCGGGTCGCCGTCGCACTCGGCGCGGGCGGGGCGCGCGGGTATGCGCATATCGGGGCGTTGCAGGTGCTGCGGGAGCGGGGCTACGAGGTGGTCGCTCTCGCCGGCACCTCGATGGGGGCCCTCGTCGGCGGGGTGACGGCCGCGGGGGTGCTCGAGCCCTACACCGAATGGGCGCTCAGCCTCACCCAGCGCGACGTGTTCCGGCTGTTGGACCCCACGCTCAGCGGGGGCGGCGCGATCCGGGCCGAGCGCGTCATCGGGAAGGTCGCCGAGTTCCTCCAGGGCGCGCGGATCGAGGATCTGCCGGTGCCGTTCACGGCGGTGGCCACCGACCTGGGGGCGCGGCGCGAGGTGTGGTTCCAGCGGGGGTTGGTGAGCACCGCCATTAGGGCCTCGGTGGCGATCCCGGGCGTGGTGACCCCGATTGTGGTGGACGGGCGGGTGCTCGTCGACGGGGGTCTGATGAATCCGGTGCCCATCGAACCGACCGCCGCGGTGACTGCGGACTGGGTGTTCGCCGTCAACCTGACCGGGCCGCGCACTGGATCGCCGGTGCCGGTGGGCTCGGGTCTGGTCGCGGCTGCGTCGACGTCGGCCGAGGAGGCGGGTGGCGACCCGCTCGGGAGCAGTTCGCCGGTGTCGTCCGAGTCGGTGTCGTCCGAGTCGCGGTCGGCCACGCGACGGGGGGCTGGTTCTGTCGGTGAGCCGTCGTCCGGGGCGAGTGGTGAGGGTGGCCTTGTGCCTCCGACGGGGCCCGCGGCCGGGTCGCAACTCGGGACGCCGGTGCCCCCCGTCAGTGGGTCCACCGGTTCCCCGGTGCGCACGATCACCGGCGGCCGGCTCGTCGGCGAATGGGGTGAACGCTTGCGCGCCAGCGCGGCTGGGGTCCTCGAGTCCGAACCGGTCAAGGCGCTGTCGAAGAGTTGGGCGACGTTCGCCGAGTCCACGCTGGGCGATGGCGGTGAGGCTTCGGAGTCGGGTGGCCCGGATGCGGCGAACCCGCCCGCACCGTATGCCGCCGCGCCCAAGGAACTCGGCACCTTCGAGATCTTCAACCGCTCGTTCGACACGATGGCCTCACTCATCACCCGATATCGGATGGCGAGCAACCCGCCCGACGTGCTGGTCACGGTGCCCTCGGACGCCTGCCGGACCATGGACTTCCACCGGGCGGCGGACATGATCGCCCTCGGTCGCCGGCTCACTATCGAGGCGCTCGACGCCGCCGGCCGCTGACTTCTGGCGGCCGACATGATCGCCTCGGTCGCCGGCCAACCATCGAGGGGCTCGGCGCGGCTGCCGCTGACCTTCCCCTCACCGGGGACGCTCTTCATGAGTCCGGGCTGCCTTCCCCCTGGCCTCTGGCTGGCGAGTGTCCTTGCCGTCAGTCGAGTCGGATGAGGATGCCGGCACGCGGCTTGGGGGTGACGAAGGGCATGAACCTGCTCAGCGGTTCGACGATTTCGAAGAGATTAGCTGCGAGCCCGTACTTCGCGGTGATGGCCCGCCGCACCCGTGCCACGTCGGCGGGGTCACGGACGACCCGGGCCGTGCCGGCATACACCGTCGCACCCTCCTCGACTCGGCCTCGAATATCGCACTCGCGCAACTCAACACGCGCGGTGTTCGCGAGTCGTTTGGTCTTGCCGACGTTGTCGACGGTGATGACGGCGAGTTCACCGCCGCCCCCGATGGGCGCGATCCACACCGGGGTGGCGACCGGCTGCCCAGTGCGCCGGAAGGTCGTCAACGACACGTACTTCGCCGCGGCCGGCGTGCTCATACTCACTCGCCCAGGCTAACCCCGGGGCCCCGTGACGGAAGCCCCGCGACGGCGTGCGTTCCGCCGCGCCCCCTCGTTTACGCCCCCGGTGAGGCCGCCCGCGCACTCCCGGTGCGGCCGCGCCCCTGCAGCCCCTCCCGGCGGCTCTCCTGCAGCCTCCCCTGCGAAAGGCGGGGTGATCACCCCCCTCCTGCACGGTAGCCCGCAGCACGCCCCGGCGAACCACACCTACGGCACGGTAGGACGCAGCACACCCCGGCTCACCCCACTTACTGCACGGTAGCCCGCAGCACACCCCGTCAGGATGGCGATTCCTCGCTTGGCTGCAGCGTGGAGGTCGTCCCGACGACCACCACGCTGCAGCCAAGGCCCATACGACGAGCACCGCGGCGGGATCGACGTCGACTTCCGCGACGGGCCCGGGGAAGAGGGTCGGGGCGGGGCTCTCAGCACCACCGCGGTGGGAGGTCAAGACGCCGATCGCTCGCGTTCGGGAGGTCAACGACGCAGATTCGCCTCACGGCGTGGGTCCTGTGCAAGATGGGACGCAGGTGGTTCCTGAGGTATGCCCACGAGATCCCGAGTCGTGCCTCGTGCGGGCTCCCCTGCGAAAGGCGGGGTGATCACCCCACCTCCTGCACGGTAGGCCGCAGCACGCCCCGGCGAACCCCACTTACTGCACAGTAGGCCGCAGCACGCCCCGGCGCACCCCACCTAGCGCACGGTAGGTTCGCCTCGTGGCGTGGGTCCTGTGCAAGGTGGGGCGCAGGTCGTTCCTGAGGTATGCCCCCGAGGTCTCGAGTCGCACCTCGTGCGGCCTCCCCTGCGAAAGGCGGGGTGATCACCCCACCTCCTGCACGGTAGGCCGCAGCACGCCCCAGCGCACCCCACTTACTGCACGGTAGGGCGCAGCACGCCCCGGCTCGCCCCACCTAGTGCACGGTAGGTTCGCCTCGTGGCGTGGGTCCTGTGCAAGGTGGGGCGCAGGTCGTTCCTGAGGTATGCCCACGAGGTCTCGAGTCGCACCTCGTGCGGGCTCCCCTGCGAAAGGCGGGGTGATCACCCCAACCTCCTGCACGGTAGGCCGCAGCACGCCCCGGCGAACCCCACTTACTGCACAGTAGGCCGCAGCACGCCCCGGCTCACCACACCTACGGCACGGTGGGGCGCAGCACGCCGACGCGGCACGGCACCCTCAGGCGCCCGCCCGGGCCTCGTCGTCGAGGATGGCGAGCACCTCACGGCACCACTGGGCCCCATTGCGCTCGAACCGCAGCCCGGCGTCGAGGATCGCGCGGCGCACCCGGGCGGTCCGGTCCGCGCCGTCCCCGTCGCCGAAATCGCGGTCGGCAATCGCCTCGTATGCCGCGAGCCGGCGTTCGTGGTCGGCCAGCCGGTCGCGCAGTTGGTCGGCCAGGTCGAGGGGCCCGAGGATCGCGTCGGCGCGCAACCGGATGAGCAAGGGATCACGCACGACCGGGACTTCGCCACCCGCAGCCACCCAGCGCAGGAGCTCGGCACGCCCAGCCGGGAGGACGGCATACACCTTCTTGCGCGCATTGCCGCTGTCACCGTCGACGCGGACCCAGCCGGCCTGTTCCATCCGGGCAAGCTCGCGGTAAATCTGCTGGTGAGAGGCCCTCCAGAAGAACCCCATCGAGGAGTCGAACCGACGCGCCAAGTCGTAGCCGGACGAAGGCCGCTCCAGGAGCGAGGTGAGGAGGGCGTGCGGCAACGACATGTTCCCAGTGTGACGCGCACAACGACCTATTGCAACTAGTTGCATAGTGACCCGCACCGGCCCTACCGTGGTGGCATGACGGCATACGAGCACGCGACCCCTGCCCCCACAGACCCCACGTCCAGCCACCCGACGGCGACCGACGACAGCGGCGCGGGCGCCGCGGCATACCCCCATCTGCTGGCCCCGCTCGACCTGGGCTTCACCACCTTGGCCAACCGCGTCATCATGGGCTCGATGCACGTCGGGCTCGAGGAGACCGAGGGCGGGTTCGAGCGGATGGCGGCGTTCTACGCCGAGCGGGCTCGCGGCGGGGTCGGGCTCATCGTCACCGGCGGGATTGCGCCCAACGATGCCGGCCGCCCCTTCCCCGGCGGGTCGCGGCTGACGTCGGAGGCGGACGTGCCCAACCACCGGCTCGTGACCGACGCGGTCCACGCCGAGGGCGGCAAGATCGCCATGCAGATCCTCCACTTCGGCCGCTACGCCTACCACGAGGGGCTGGTCGCGCCGAGCCCGTTGCAGGCGCCCATTGCCTTCCACCAACCGCACGAGTTGACCGGCGCCGAGGTCGAGGCGACCATCGACGACTTCGCGCGCTGCGCCGGCCTCGCCCAGGCCGCGGGCTATGACGGGGTCGAGATCATGGGCTCGGAGGGCTACCTCATCAACGAGTTCATTGCCGCCCGCACAAACCACCGCACCGACGAGTGGGGCGGTTCGTATGCCGCACGCATCCGGTTCCCCGTCGAGATCGTCCGGCGGGCCCGCGAGCGGGTCGGGGCCGAGTTCATCATCATCTACCGGCTGTCCATGCTCGACCTCGTCGAGGGGGGCTCGACGCTCGAGGAGGTCCGCGAGTTGGCCCAGGCCATCGAGGCCGCGGGCGCGACCATCATCAACACCGGCATCGGCTGGCATGAGGCGCGCATCCCCACGATTGCGACGTCGGTGCCGCGCGCCGGGTTCGCCTGGGTGACCAAGGAACTCATGGGTTCGGTGTCGATCCCGCTCGTGGCGACCAACCGGATCAACGCCCCCGAGGTCGCCGAGGAGGTCCTCGCGTCCGGGTCCGCCGACCTGGTCTCGATGGCCCGCCCGTTCCTCGCCGACCCCGACCTGGTCGCCAAGGCCGCTGCCGGACAGGCAGATCGGATCAACACCTGCATCGGCTGCAACCAGGCCTGCCTGGACCACACCTTCTCCGGCCTGGTGACCTCGTGCCTGGTCAACCCGCGCGCCTGCCACGAGACGATCCTCACCATCGAGCCGGTGGCCGAGAAGTCCGCGGCGCGGCGGGTGGCCGTCGTCGGCGCCGGTCCGGCGGGGTTGGCCTGCGCGACGACCGCAGCCCGCCGGGGACACGCCGTGACCCTCTTCGAGGCCGATGCGGCGATCGGGGGCCAGTTCAACCTGGCCCGCCAGATCCCGGGCAAGGAAGAGTTCTCGCAGACCCTGCGCTACTTCGGTCGGGAGGTCGAGGAGACCGGGGTCGACCTGCGCCTGTCCACCCGCGTGGGTGCCGAGGACCTCGCCGACTTCGACGTCGTCGTCCTGGCCACCGGGGTCACCCCGCGCATCCCCGACGTCGAGGGCGTGGACCACCCCAAGGTCGTCACCTACCTCGACGTGTTGCGCGACCACGTGCCCGTGGGCGACAAGGTCGTCCTCCTGGGCGCCGGCGGCATCGGTTTCGACGTCGCCGAGTACCTCACCCAGAACGGGCCGAGCGGAGCGGTCGCTCCCGAGGTCTTCAACGCCGAGTGGGGCATCGACACGACGTATGCCGCGCGCGGCGGTCTCGTCGCCCCGCACCTGGAGCCCCCGGCCCGGTCGGTGGCCCTGCTCCAGCGCAAGGCGAGCAAACTCGGTGCAGGACTGGGCAAGACGACCGGCTGGATCCACCGGGCCACGCTCAAGGCGCGCGGGGTGACGATGGTGCCCGGCGTGACCTACGACCGGATCGACGACCTCGGGGTCCACATCACCGCCAACGGCAAGCAGACGGTGATCGAGGCCGACACGGTCGTGCTGTGTACCGGTCAGGAGCCGATGCGCGAGTTGTACGACGCGCTGGTGGCCGCCGGTGGCGAGGTCCACCTCATCGGGGGCGCCGATGTCGCCGCCGAACTCGACGCCAAGCGCGCCATCAAGCAGGGCACCGAGGTCGCCGCCGCCCTCTGAGGCGGCCGCGGCATACGAAAGGACTGTCCATGACCACGACCGACCCGGTGCTCGCCGCCACCTTGGAGCGGTGGCACCACTGCGTGACCACCCGTGACATGACCACGCTGCGCGAACTGCTCCATCCGGATGCGGTGTTCCGCTCGCCGGTGGCGCACAAGCCCTACCCGGGGGCGGCGGCGGTCGAGTTGATCCTCTCGACCGTGGTGCAGGTCTTCGAGGACTTCACCTATCACCGCACCTTCGTCACCGACGACTCGCGCTCGGTCGTCCTGGAGTTCTCGGCGCGGGTCGGCGACCGGGCACTCAAGGGCATCGACATGATCCGGATCGACGACGACGGCCGGATCGTCGACTTCGAGGTGATGGTGCGGCCCCGCTCGGGCCTGCAGGCGTTGGCCGACGAGATGGGCGCCCGGCTCGCGGCATACCTGTAGGAGGTTTTGCGCTCCGACTTGGGCCACCGAACCGCACGGACATACACATGCTACTGTATGTGTATGTCCGTGCTGGAGCGTCGCCTCCAACTGCTTCTCGATCAGGCCCGCTACGACCGCCTGGCCGAAGCGTCGGCGCGCTCGGGGCGCAGCGTCTCCGCGCTGATCCGGGAGGCCATCGACTACCGCTTCCCCGACAACGGCGACGCGCAGCGCGCCGCGTCGCTGCGCTTGCTCCTCGATGCCACCGAGGTGCCCGACAGCGCGCAGGCAGCGGGCCCCGAGTCGGCGGCGGACCTCAAGGCGGCGTATGCCGAGTGGCTGGACGCCAAACTGGCCCGGGGTATGCCGTCGTGAGACCGCTGTTTCTCGACTCCTCCGTGCCCATCGTGGCTTTCGGAGCGGCCAGCCCTCTCCGCGACGCCTGCCGGGCGGTGCTGGCGGCGGGAAGTGCCGGCCTAGCTCGCCTCCACCTCAGCGTCGAGGGTGGGCAGGAGTTCTTGTTCCACCGTCTGCGCCGCACCGGCGATCCCGGGCGGACGGCTCGCGAGTTCGCGTTGCTCGATGGCGGAGTGGTGTGGCACCCGTTCGACGACGACATCCTGCGCGCCGCCGCCGACGTTGTCGGACGCGGCCAGTTGCGGGGGCGTGACGCCGTGCATGCCGTGACGGCCGTGCGGGCAGGCTTCACCGAGTTCGTCAGCCCCGATCCCGACTTCGATGCCGCGCCCGGATTGACCCGCCTCGACCCGCGCGACCTGCGCTTCTAGCCGGGCGGAGGTCCGCGGCATACCCAAGAGCCGGTATGCCGCGCTCAGGACTCAAGGCCTTGATCGGCGCGTCAGACCCGCGGGTCCACGAGCGCATCGAGATCGGCACGCAGCCCAGCACTGTCCACGGCCGGCAGGTGCTCGCGGCGGGCCCGCAGTTCGGCCACTTCAAGAGGCCAAGGATCAGCGCTCACCGCAGGCCATCGGCGTTGATAGTCGGCCGCCTTGGCCTCGTACACCGCGCGCGGCGCCAGCCGCGGATTGGGCCGCAGCCGCATCTCGAACACGTCCGTCAGTCCGTGGGGTGCATAGACGGTCAGTTGGCCATCACGTGCGGTCACTCCGACACAGCAGGTGGTCGCGGCGAACGCGTCGATCGCATCCCTGGCGCTGACGAAGGGCGCGGCCGCGACGCCGAACTTCGCCTCGTACCACAGGTGGACTCGCGCCTGATTGCGCACCTCAATGGTCGCGTCCAAGTCCGCGCACACGCTGGTTACCTCCCGGATCACCCGATCCTCTGCCTCCCAGGACAGGTCGTCGCCGTCACAGTAGAAGACGTCGTAGTCCTTGATCCCCTCTCCCGGGGGTCGGCCCGAGAGGCTGTTCCACACGTTCTGGAACACCGCACCCGCGGTGAGCCACCAGTCCGGCAGCCCAAGAGCGGGCAGCCGGCCGAGGATTCCGGCGCACACGGGGTCGGCGAGCACCGCCTCAACCAGGCGATCAGTGAGCGAACCAGCGGTCATGGGCCAAGTGTCTCCCACGCACAGCGCCCCTCCCCTTGCGCCGAGGCGCCTCCACCGCCCAACGCGCGGTTCCCGGACATCCGGGCCCGACTAGCCTTGAGTCATGCCCGCTGCCACCGCGCCGACCCCCCCCGAACTTGTCGACATCCACTGTCACGGAGCCGTGGGCCACGCGTTCGGGGACACCGACCAGGGCTCACGGGAGGCCGCGAACTACCTGCGGCAGCGCGGCATACGCCAGATCGTCGCGAGCCTGGTCTCAGGCCCGCCGGCCACCCTCGAACGGCAGGTCGCCACCCTGGCCCCCCTCGTCGCCGACGGGACACTCGCCGGGATCCACCTCGAGGGGCCGTTCCTCGCCCCGGCGTGCCGAGGCGCGCACGACCCGGCCGCGCTGCGCCACCCGGACCCCGCTCTGGTCGAGCACCTCGCCGCCGTCGCCGCCGACCTCGGTGCCCCGCGCGCCATCCGCCAACTCACCTTCGCCCCCGAACTCCCCGGCGCCGACCGCCTCATCGCCACCTTGGCGCGCCTGGGCGTCCACCCCGCGGTCGGGCACACCGCGGCCAGCGCCGCCCAGGTGCGCGCCGCGCTCGCGGCCGTCGCCGAGGCCACCGGTCGCCCCGCGCTCGTCACGCACCTGTTCAACGGTATGCCGGCCTTCCACCACCGCGACGGGGGCCCGGCCGCCGCTGCCCTCGCCGCGGCCGCCCGGGGCGAGGCGGTCGTCGAACTCATTGCCGACGGCGTCCACGTCGCACCCGAGGTGGTCCAGTTGGTGTTCGACACGGTGCCGCAGGGGCATGTCGTGCTCATCTCGGATGCGATGGCGGCGACCGGACTCGGCGACGGCGACTACATGCTGGGCACCTTGCCGGTGCGGGTGGCCGGCGGCACGGCGCGCATCGTCGACCCCGACGGTCACGCCGGCGCCATCGCCGGGAGCACCTCGACGGTCGCGGACTGCCTGCGCTGGGCGATCGAGGTGGCCGGCATACCGGCGTCGTATGCCGTGCCCGCCGCCACCACCTCGCCCCGCCTCGCGCTCGACCTGCCCTGACCCCGATTCGAGGTATAAGCGCGCGGATCCAGCGGCGTTTTTACCTCGAATCGGCGGCGGGGGAACCGGGCTAGAAGCCCTGCCAGACCGGCTTGTTGGCCCAGGTATCGCGGTAGTAGGCGCCCAACTGCAACCGGCTCGCGGCGGCCTCATCGACGATGACGCTCACGTGCGGGTGGAACTGCAACACGCTCGCCGGCCACATCGCCGACACCGGCCCCTCGACCAGTTGGTGGATCGCCTCGGCCTTGCCGCGCCCGGTCGCGAGCAGCACCAGGTGCCGGGCCGCCATGATCGTCCCGATCCCCTGGGTGAGGCAGTGCACCGGCACCGCCTCGACGTCCCCGCCGAAGAAGCGCGCGTTGTCGATCCGGGTCTGCGGGGTCAAGGTCTTGATCCGGGTCCGCGATGCCAGCGAGGACCCTGGCTCGTTGAAGGCGATGTGCCCGTCCGCGCCGATGCCGAGGATCTGCAGGTCCACCCCGCCGGCCGCGGTCAAGGCCGCCTCGTATGCCGCGCACGCGGCGACGAGGTCCTCGGCCAGCCCGTCGGGTCCGTGGACCGCTGCCGGATCGAGGTCGACGTGGTCGGTGAACTCGGTGGCGATGACGTTGCGGTACCGCTGCGGGTGGTCGGCCGCCAGCCCGACGTACTCGTCGAGGGTGAACGCCGTGACCTGCGCGAACGACAACCCTTCCGCGCGGTGCCGGCGGATCAACTCGGCATACGTCGACAGCGGGCTCGACCCGGTCGCTAAGCCGAGGACGGCTGCGGGACGGCCCGCGAGCAGCTGGGTGACGGCGTCGGCACCGAGACGGCCGACCTCGCCGGTGGGCGCGATGACGACTTCCATGTCAGGCCTCCTTACCCCGCACGGCCGCGGCGAACCAGGACGTGATCGACGTCGGGTGGGTGATGGCGGTGCCGACGACGACGGCATACGCCCCGGCGGCGAGTGCGGCGACCGCGTCCGCCGGGGTGTGGATGCGGCCCTCGGCAATGACCGGGACGTCGACCGCCTCGACGAGGGCGGTGACCAACTCGAGGTCGGGCCCGGGGGTGCGGCGCCGGTCCGGGGTGTACCCGGCCAGGGTGGTCCCCACGACGTCGGCCCCCGCCGCTGCCGCTGCCACCGCGTCGGCGACGCTCGCGCAGTCGGCCATGACCAGGGCGCCCTCGGCGTGCACGGCCGCGCAGGCATCGGCGAACCGCGAGCCGTCCGGCCGGGGCCGCAGCGTGCCGTCGATGGCGACGATGTCGGCGCCGGTCCGCGCGACGGCCACCGCGTGGGCCACGCTCGGGGTGATGTAGACCCCGGTCGCGCCGTCCTTCCACAGCCCGATGATCGGCACCCGAAGCAGCGGGCGCATGGCGTGCAGGTCGGCCAGGCCTTGGGCCCGCACCCCCACCGCGCCCCCGGCGACGACGGCCCGCGCCACCCGGGTCATCGTTTCGGTATGCCGCATCGGCTCACCCGGGTAGGCCTGGCACGAGACGACCAGCCCGCCGGCGAGCCGGGTCAGGACCCCACTCATCGCCCCTCCTCCACGGCCGAGGCCCGCATCGCGGGCGCTCCCGAGGACCCGGTACCGCCGGCACCCGTCCGTTCCCGGACGAAGGCCGCCGCACCCAGGTGCGGCGCATCCGCCCCGGTCTGCGCGAGGACGACCGGGGTATCGGCCAGGGCGTCGAGGGCGCTCTCCCGCACCCCGGCACGCAGCGGCTCCAGCCACGGGGCACCCGCGCCCACGACACCACCGGACAACACGACCACCTCCGGGTCGAGGACGTTGAGCAAGGAGCCGATAGCGATCCCGCTGGCCCGCCCGGCGGTCGCGAGGACGGCGCGCGCCGCCTCGCCCGGGGGCCCGGCGAGTGCCGCCGCGGCGTCGAGGTCGGCCCCGTCGGCGGCCACTCCCCCGTGCTCCCGGTAGGCCGTGAGCATGGCGCTGCCCGACCCGATCGCCTCGAGGTGCCCGCGCCTCCCGCACGAGCACCGGCGGTCGCCGGCCAGGGCGACGTGGACGTGCCCGACATGCCCGGCCGCGTGGTGGGCGCCCGCGACGACCGACCCGTCGAGCACGTGGGCCCCGCCGATGCCGGTGCCGATCGCGACCAAGAGCATCGAGCCGGTATGCCGCCCGGCCCCGTGGCGGGCCTCCCCGAGCGCGTGGGCATGAACGTCGTTGAGACACCACGCGGGCACCCCGAAGGCGCCCGCGAGCCGGTCGGCGACGGCCGTGCCCGCCCAGCCGGCGATGAGGTCGGTCGCGGCCACGACGACCCCGCGCTCGCTGTCGACGACCCCGGCGCACGAGACCCCGAGGGCGGTCACCGGGTCCGCGGGGCCGGCGTCGCGGCATACGCTCCGGGCGAGCACGGCGGCGCGCCCGAGCACGGCGTCGGCGCCCTCGCGCGCCGGCGTCGGCACGGTCTCGCGGCTGCTGACCACGCCGTCGCTCACGAGGGCAGCCGCGATCTTGGTGCCGCCGATGTCGAGGGTGAGGATGCTCACCGCAGGCCCACGCCCTCGAGGATCGCCGCGATGCCAGCGGCCTCGGTGTCGTCGAGAGCCGGCATCGGGGTGGACATGACGTTCGTGGCGATCACCCCGAGTTCACGCAGGGCCGTCTTGAAGGCCCCCACCCCGGCGGCCGGACCGACCTTGCCGCGGGGCACGTAGACGATCTCGAAAAGGGCCGCGAGCCGCTCCTGCTCGCGCCGCACCAGGTCCCAGTCGCCGGCGCGCGCCGCCCGGTCGAGGCGGACATAGCCGGCCGGGTCGACGTTGGCCAGACCCGGCACCGCCCCGTGCGCCCCGGCGAGGTAGGACCCGTCGACGACGACCTCGTGACCGGTGAGCAACGCCATCCCGGTGCCCGCCGCCGCACTCGCCCGCACCAGGCGCCGGAAGGAGACGTCGTCCCCGGAGGAGTCCTTGACCCCGGCGATGACCCCGTCGGCGCCCCACGTCACCAACTGCTCGACGGTCAGTTTGGTGTGGACGCAAATGGGCAGGTCGTAGGCCCACAGGGGCACGTCGAGGGCGGCGGCCAGGGTGCGGAAGTGGGTGTCGATTTCCTGCGGCCCGGTGATCGCGTAGAACGGCGCGGTGGCCACCACTCCGGCCACCCCCAGTTTGGTCGCCGCCCGCGCGTGGGCGAGCACCCGGTGCGTCTGCATGTCGATGGCCCCGGCCAAGACCGGCACCTGACCGGCGACGATCCCGACGACCTGATCGAGGACCCGCTCGCGCATCCGGTCATCGAAGAAGGCGACCTCGCCGCTGGAACCCAGCGCAAACAGCCCGTCCACGCCGGCATCGAGGTGGCGGGCCACCAGGCGCTCCAACGACGCCACGTCGAGTTCTCCGTCGACAGTCAGCGGGGTCATCAGGGGTGGGATGACGCCGGTGAGCGCTCCGGGGGCGGTGGCGGGGGCGGCATACATAACGGGCTCCTTCGAGGGCGGACAAGGAAACGGCGCGGGCGGGGGCGCCAGGCGACTCGGGTCGCGGCGCCGGCCGGTCACAGCAGCGAGGGCGTCGCGGCGAGCAGGGTCTTGGTGTAGTCCTCCCGCGGGCGGGTGAAGATCTCCTCAGCGGTGCCGGTCTCGACGGCCCGCCCGGCATACATGACGACGATCTGGTCCGAGACGTACCGCACCGTGTTGATGTCGTGGGAGATGAAGACCAGGCCCAAGCCCAGTTCCATCTTGAGGTCCATGAGCAGGTTGAGCACCTGGGCCCGCACCGACACGTCGAGCGCGGAGGTCGGCTCGTCGGCGACGATGAGGTCGGGCTGGAGGATGAGGGCCCGGGCGATCGCCACCCGTTGGCGCTGGCCGCCGGAGATCTGGCGCGGCAGCACCTCCAGGGCCGACTGGGGTAATCCGACGAGGTGGAGGGTCTCGCGCACCGTCGCCAACCGGGAGCGCTGGTCGCCGATGCCGTGGACGCGCAGCGGGTCGAGGAGTTGGTCGCGCACGACCATCCGCGGGTTGAGGGCGGTCGCGGGGTCCTGGAAGACGACCGACACGGCCCGGCCCAGTTCCCGCCGGCCGGCCCGGGTATGCCGCAGCGCCCGGCCTCGGAAGAGGACCTCACCGGCGGTGGGCGGCTGCAGGCCGACCATGACCCGCGCGAGGGTGGACTTGCCGCACCCGGATTCGCCGACGAGGCCGAGGACCTTGCCCTTGGGCACGCTCACCGAGACCCCGCGGACGGCGTGGACGAGGTCGGGGCGGAACAGTTTGCCGGTGCGCGCCTTGAAGGTGACCTCGATGTTCTTGAGTTCGAGGACCGGGACGCCGGTGGCGCTGGGGTCGGGCGCGGTGGTCAGCGGGGTGGTCGACGCGGGGTTCATCGCGGGTCTCCCGAGGGGGCGGAGGCGGCGAGGGCGGCCTCGAGGGCGGTGGTCGCGGCATACCGGTGAGTGGTGCCGGGGACCGTGCGGAGGGTGGGCCGTTCGTCGCTGCCGATGTCGCGGTATGCCGAGCGCGGCGCGAACCGGTCGCCGGCGACGAAGTCGCGGGGCGAGGGCACGGTGCCGGGCACCTGGTGCAGTCGGGTGGCGCGGCCCTCGATGGAGAGCACGGCGCCGAGCAGCCCCCGGGTGTATTCGTGGCGGGGATCGGTGAGCAGGTCACGGGTGCGACCCTGTTCGACGACCTGGCCGGCATACATGACGGTGATGTTGTGGGCGAGTTGGGCGACGAGGGCGAGGTCGTGGGTGACGAAGATCGTCGCGAACCCGATCTCGGCGCGCAGGTCCCCGAGGAGGTCGACGACCTGTTGCTGGACGGTGACGTCAAGGGCGGTCGTCGGCTCGTCGGCGATGACGAGGCGGGGGTTGCGGGTCAGGGCCATGGCGATGAGGACCCGTTGGCGCTGACCGCCGGAGAGTTCGTGGGGATAGGACTTGAGGGTGCGCACCGGGTCGAGGCCGACGAGGTCGAGCAGGTCGGCGGCGGTGCGCTTGCCCCCGCGCCGGATCAACTGCTCCAGCTGGGTCGAGACGAGCATCGAGGGGTTCAGCGAGGAGAGCGCGTCCTGGTAGATCATCGCCATGTCGTGCCCGCGCAGCGCGTTGTGCTGCTTGGGGGTCAAGGAGAGCACCTCCTGACCGTCGAACCTGATCGAACCGGTGATCCGGGCCGTGGGCGGCAGCAGACCCATGATCGCCAGGGTCGTGATCGACTTGCCGCACCCGGACTCGCCGACGAGGCCGAGGGTCTCCCCGGGCCGGACCGAGAAACTCACCCGGTCGACGATGTCGACGTCGCCGTGGGCCTGGGGGAAGGCGATGGACAGGTCCTCGACGACGAGCAGCGGCGCGGCATCCCCGTCGTAGGTCAGGCGCCGGTCGCTCTCGCGTTCCTTGACGGCCAAGGCGGCGAGGCTGCCTTCGAGGAGCCGGTTGGCCTCCTCGGGGTCGACCGACCCGAGGACGGTCGCGGTGCTGCCCGCGCCGGCGGTGGGCGCCGCGGCGCCGGAGTGGACGGCCGCCTCGTCGGCCTCGACGTCGACGCTCGACTTCACCCGCGGTGAGGCGAGGGTGTCGGTCAGGCCTTCGGCGAGGACGTTGAGGCTGAGCACGGTGACGAGGATCATCAGGCCGGGGAAGAAGGTGGGCCACCAGTAGCCCGAGAGGAGCACCTGCTTGCCGTCGGCGAGGATGTTGCCCCACGAGGGGTTCGGCGGTTTGACCCCGGCGTTGATGAACGACAGGGAAGCCTCGAAGACGATGGCGTCGGCGACGAGGACGGTCGCGAAGACCATGATCGGGGCCAGGCAGTTGCGGGCCACGTGTTTGAACAGGATCCACGGCGTGCGGGCCCCCATGACCCGCGAGGCGGCGACGTAGTCCTCCCCGAACTGGGTGAGGACGTTGGCGCGCACGACCCGGGAGAGCTGGGGGATGTAAAGGAAGCCGATGGCGAAGACGAGGACCGGAACCGAGTTGCCGAACACGGCGACGAACACCGCGGCCAGGGCGATCCCGGGGAAGCTCATGACGATGTCGAGGAGGCGCATGAGCACCTCGGACACGACCTTGCCGGCGGTCGCCGCGACCGACCCGAGGACCGCGGCGACGACGAGCGCGGTGCCGGTCGCGCACAACCCGATGAGCAACGAGGTCCGGGCCCCGTAGACGACCCGGGCGTAGATGTCGCGCCCGATGGCGTCGGTGCCGAACCAGTGCTCGCCGCTGGGTGCCTGGACCGGGGTGCCGGTGGCCAGCGGCGACACCGAGGTGACGAGCGGGGCGAACACGGCGACGGCACCGAGGACGACGAGGAAGGTCAGGGCGATCTTGCTGGCCAGCGGCAGGTCGCGGACGGCACCGAGCCGGGACCCGGGGGCTCCTTCGAGGCGGTGGGTGAGGCGGGAGCGCAACATCTCAGATGCTCCTGATCCGTGGGTTGACCAGCACGTAGAGCAGGTCGACGACGATGTTGACGACGATGAAGGCGATGGCCACCGTCAAGGTGACGCCCTGGACGAGGTAGACGTCGTTGCGGGTCACCCCATCGAGGATGAGCTGGCCCATCGCCTGGATGTTGAAGATGATCTCGATGATGACCGCGCCGCCCATGAGGTAACCGACGCGCAACCCCAGGACGGTGATCGGGGTGATGAGGGCGTTGCGCAAGACGTTGCGGGCGATGACCTGACCGCGGGGTATGCCGCCGCCGATCGCCGTGCGGACGTAGTCCTTGTCGAGTTCCTCGACCATGGCGGTGCGGATGACCCGGGTGAGGGATCCGGCGACCGGCACGGCCAGGGCCACCGCCGGGAGGGTGATGTTGTTGAGGTAGGTCGCCGGGTCGGCCCGGAACGGCACCCATTGGAGGATGAGCGCGGGGAAGACACCCCAACCGCCGGGGATCGTGCCCAGCCACTGGATGAGCAGGATCGCCAGCCAGAACGACGGGGTCGCCAGCGCCGCGATCGACAGCACCCGGATCGTGTGGTCGACCCACCGGTCCCGGTAGACCGCGGCGAGGACCCCGAGGACCAGGGCGATGGTCACGGCGAGGAAGAGCCCGATGAAGGTCAGTTGGAGGGTGATCGGGAAGGCCTTGAGGACGACCTGAGTCACGGGCGTGTTGCCGCTCGTCGTGCCGAGGTCGCCGTGGAGCATGCCGCCGAGGAAGGAGACGTAGCGCACGAGGAGCGGCTCGTCGAGTCCGTGGGCGTCCCGGTAGGCCTGCAGGGCCTCGGCGGAGGCGGACTCCCCCAGGGCCAGCCGCGCGGGATCCGCCGGGGAGAACGACATGACGAAGAAGACCAGGAAGGTCACCCCGAGGACCATGACCGGGAAGGCCGCGAGGCGGCGCCCGATCAGTCGGAGCACATGGGACATGGGGACTCTCTCCGCGCAAGCGACGGTGTGTGGGCGGTGACGCACGAGGGGGTATGCCGCGGGCCCGGCGTCGAGCGCGACCGGCGCCGCGGCATACGGGTAACCCGCGAGGGGACCGGTGGGGAGCGGGACTTCCGCTCCCCACCGGGATCCGGACTACTTGGTGGAGCCGGCCTTGAGGAAGCTGAGGCCGGTCAGGGCGATCGGGGCGAAGTCGACGAGGGTGTCCTTGTCCCAGGCGGTGGGGGTCTTGCGGTGGAACAGCGGGTAGAGGGGCACCTCGTCGGAGACCAGGTCGAAGATCTCGGCCGCGGTGGCCTTGCGGTCGTCCGCGGACGCCTGCCGGATGCCCTTGTCGAGCAGCTGCTGGACCTGCGTGTGCGAGGGCGTCCCGGCCCAGTGCATCCGCGACTCGGTCCACGTCTTGCCGGCATACCACCAGCGCAGGAGCAGGTCGGCGTCGTTGCCGAACACCGAGGGGTCACCGGGGGCGATGACGACGTCATAGGCCTCGGGCTTGCCGTCGATCGTGTTGTAGACGTCGGCCGACTTCTTCTCTTCGAAGGTGACGGTGACGCCGGCGGCCTGCAGGCTCTCCTGGATGATCGGGGTGCACTTCTTCACCCAGTCGTGGTCGGTGCACAGCATCCGGAACGAGGTGACGCCCGCGTCCGCGAACAGCTTCTTGGCCTTGGCGGCGTCGAGCGCGTAGACCACCTTGGCCTTCTTGTATGCCGGGTGGCTCTCTTGGACGAAGCAGGTCGCCGCGGTGCCCTGACCGAGCAGGCCGGTGCTGATGACCTTGGCCATGTCGATGGCGTAGAGGAAGGCCTGGCGGGCCTCCTTCTTGGCGAAGACGTTGCCCGCCGACTGGTTGAACATCGCGAAGAGGAGCCCGAAGCCCTGCACCGATTCGACGTTGGCCGAGGCCTTCATCTGGTCGATGGACAGGTAGGGGACCGAGTCGATGGCCTGGACGCTCTTGGACTGGAGCGCGTTGGTCCGGGTGGCCGGGTCGGGGATGATCTGCCAGGTCATCTTGGCGGCGCGGGCCTTGCGGGAGCCGTTGTAGTCGGCGAACCGCTCGAACTGGATGGTCTTCGACGTGGCGCCGTTGTCGGTCATCTTCCACGGGCCGGTGCCCACGGGCTTGGCCCCGAAGGCCTTGGCGTCGGCGGTGACGACCTTCTTGGGGACGATCTTGACGACCGAGAGCCGGTCGGCGAAGACGCCCGCGGGGTACTTGAGGGTGAAGACGACGGTGTCGGTGCCCTTGGCCTCGACCTTCTCGATGAAGGGGATGAAGGAGGCGTAGAGCGACTTGTTGGCCGGGTCGAGGACGCGGGTGAAGGAGTAGACGACATCGTCGGCCGTCACCGGGTCACCGTTGTGGAACTTCGCACCCGCACGCAACTTGACCTCGGCGGTCGTCCCGGTGGGGGTCTTGGGCAACTCGGCGGCGAGGGCGGCATACGTCTCCCGGGTGGCCGGGTCGACCTCGGTGAGCCCTTCGAGGGTGTGCCAGTTGACGGCGAGCGTGAGGGCCGCCGTCGTCGTCATCGGGTCGTAGGCGTTGGTGCCGAGTTCGTAGGAGATGGCGCCCATGATGGTGCCGTCGTCCTTGATCGGCTTCGACGAGGTCGAGCCGGTGGAGCTGCTGGAGCCGGGGGCGCAGGCACTGAGGGCCGCGCTGAATCCCGCGGCGAGGCCGAATGCGCCGGCGAGACCGACGAAACCGCGGCGGGTGGTGGAGTAATCCAAGGCGTTCATCGTTGAGCGCGACCTTTCGCTGGGGGGCGCCACCCCTCGGGGCGAGGGATGTCAGATGTCTGACGTCTGATGAAAGGGACGTTAGTGTGTCACACTGTCGTCGTCAACACTCACCCCACAGTGATCCACGCCATGATGGATCGCCGGCGCGCGGTTCGCGGCGCGGGCCCGCGGCCCGCACACCCCGCGGCAGACGAGGAATCCGAGTGGAGCGCGAAGGAGGAACGGTGGCCCGATCAGCCCCGCGTCGCCGCACGCCCGTCGACCAGATCGAGGACCTCATCCTCGATCTCGAGTTGCGCCCCGGCGACCCGATGCCCACGGAAGCGGCCCTGTGCGAGCAACTGGGGATCTCGCGCTCGTCGGTCCGGGAGGCCATCCGCACCCTCCAGTCCCTCGACATCGTCGAGGTCCGCCACGGGCACGGCACGTACGTCGGTCAGCTCTCCCTCTCCCCGCTGGTGTCGGGGCTGATCTTCCGCAGCGTCCTCAACACCGACCAGTCCTTCCGCACCCTGCGCGACGTGGTGTCGCTGCGGATCGCTCTCGACCTCGGGGTTGCCGACGAGGTATGCCGCGTGCACGGCGGCCATCCCGACCCGACGTTGCGTGCCCTGGTCGCCGACATGCGCACCCGCACGGCCGCCGGGCTGCCCTTTCCCGAATCGGACGGTGCGTTCCACTCGCGACTGCTGTCGGCGGTCGACAACGTCCTCGTGCGTGAACTCGCGGCGGCCTTCTGGGAGGTACACACCAAGGTGGTGCCGCTGCTCGGGTTCCCCCCCAACACCGAGATCGAGCACACCGTCGAGGCCCACGACGCCATCCTCGACGCCCTCGAGGCCGGCGATGTCGATGCCTATCGGGCCGCGGTGCTCGACCACTACGGGCCGCTGACCCGGGCCATCGACGCGGCCTCGGCTTCGACCCCGGCTCCGGCTTCGGCTTCGACCCCCGCCCCGGCTTCGGCCCCCACCCCAGCCCCGGCCGCTCTAGGGTGAGACGCATGATAACGGCTGTCCACACGCTCATCTACAGCGATGACCCACCGGCGACCAGAGCCTTCTTCCGTGACGTTCTCGACCTGACCTGGGTCAGCGACCCGGGCAGCAGCGAGGCGGGCAGCGACCCCAAGAGCGCCGACTCCTGGCTCATTTTCGACACCGGGCCCAGCGAGTTGGGGGTCCACCCCACCCGCACCGACGCCGACGGCGATGTCGTCAACGCCCCTCGGCACCACCAGATCAGCCTCATGGTCGAGGACATCGCCGAGGCCGAGGCCACGATCCGCGCCCGCGGCGGCGAGATCGTCACCGGGCCGCGCGATTTCAGTTGGGGCACCGGCATCGAGGTCGCCGTGCCGGGCACCGACGCGATCTTGATCTACGAGCCCAAGCACGCCACGGCATACCACCTCTGAGCGGCCCGCGGGCGCTTGGCTGAAGCGCCGCGGTTGTCCCCACGACCACGACGCTTCAACCAACGCGCCGAAACCGGCTCAGCGCTGGCGGTGCTCCTGGTAGTAGCGGATCAACGCCTGCGTCGAGGCGTCCTGGGCCGCCAGCGCCGCCTCGTCACCGGCGATCGCCGGCGCAATCTGCAACGCCAACTGCTTGCCCAACTCCACGCCCCACTGGTCGAAGGAGTCGATGCCCCAGACGATGCCTTGGACGAACGTGATGTGTTCGTAGAGCGCGATCAACTGCCCCACGACCGACGGCGACAGCGCCGGGGCCATGATCGAGGTCGTGGGCCGGTTGCCGGGGAACACCTTCGCCGACACCAACGCGTCGGGCACCCCCTCGGCCCGCACCTCGGCCACGGTCTTGCCGAACGCCAACGCCTTGGTCTGGGCGAAGAAGTTGGCGAGGAACAACTCGTGGACGTCCTGCTCGCCGTCGCGGATCGGGTGCGCCGGCGTGGCCACCGCGATGAAATCGGCCGGCACCACGCGCGTGCCCTGGTGGAGCAGTTGGTAGAAGGCGTGCTGCCCGTTGGTGCCCGGCTCGCCCCAGAACACCTCGCCGGTCTCGGTTGTCACCGGCGACCCGTCGGCCCGGACCCGCTTGCCGTTGGACTCCATGGTCAGTTGTTGCAGGTATGCCGCGAACCGGTGCAGGTCTTGCGCGTAGGGCAACACCGCGTGGGCCCCGAACTTGAAGAAGTTGACGTACCAGACGTTGAGCATCGCCATCAGGATCGGCACGTTGCGCTCATAGGGCTCGAACTGGAAGTGCACGTCGACGGCGTGGAAACCGGCCAAGAACTCGGCGAAACGCTCCCGCCCGATGGCCACCGCGATGCTCGTCCCGATCGCCGAGTCGACCGAATAGCGGCCACCCACCCAGTCCCAGAACCCGAACGCGTTGTGCGGGTCGATACCGAACGCCTCGACCTTGTCCAGGGCCGTCGACACCGCGACGAAGTGCGCGGCCACCGCATTCCGGCGCGCCTCATCGGAGTCCTCGAGGACCCCGGCCTCACCGAGCCGCCGCCACAGCCAGTCGCGGGCCATCCGGGCATTGGTGAGGGTTTCCAAGGTGGTGAAGGTCTTGCTCGCCACGATGAACAAGGTCGTCTCGGGGTCGAGGTCGCGGGTCTTCTCGTAGACATCGGCGGGGTCGATGTTCGAGACGAACCGGCACCGAATCCGGTCATGCACATAGGCCGACAGCGCTTCGTAGACCATGACCGGGCCGAGGTCGGAGCCGCCGATGCCGATGTTGACGACGGTGCGGATCTCCTTGCCGGTGCTGCCGCGCCACTCTCCCGAGCGCACCTTGTCGGCGAATTCGTAGACCCGGTCGAGGGTGGCGTGGACGTCCTCGACGACATTGCGCCCGTCGACGAACAATGTGTCGCTGCGAGGCCGCCGCAGCGCCGTGTGCAGCACGGAGCGGTCTTCGGTGACGTTGATCCGGTCGCCGCGGAACATCGCCTCCCGCCGCCCGGCGATGTCGACCGCGGTCCCCAGACGCACGAAGGCGTCGAGGATGTCGTCGTCGATGAGGTTCTTGGACAGGTCGACGAGCAGGTCGCCGCACCGGAAGGTGAACCGTTGCGCCCGCTGCGGGTCCTCGGCAAAGGCGCCCCGCAGGTCCGGTACGTATGCCGTGTTGAGACGGGCCAGGTCGGCCCAGGCGGAGGTGGTGGTGACGTCGACGGAGGTCATGTCCTCACCCTAGAGGCGCGGCGCCTCCGAATGACCGGTATTGGGGTGTGGCGCACAGACCTTTGCTGGTTGTCGGCGCTCGACGCCCGCGCCGGGCCACTCACCGCGCTCGCGGGACCGGCACCGGCCCCGTTCGCGCCACCCAACGCCTAGAGTCGCCGGTCGGAAAGCACCGGGAAATCGCGTCGGTATGCCGCCGTCGTCTCCAGGTCGATGTCGACGACGAGCACCCCCTCGTCACCGTGGGCCAGCTCACCGAGGACCTCGCCCGTGGCCGCCACCACCTGGCTGCGCCCACCCATGGCCACATCGCGGTGAGTGCCACCGGTGTTGCACTGGATCATGACGCACTGGTTCTCGATCGCGCGGGCCTGCCCGAGCAGGGTCCAGTGGGCCACCCGCGCGGCGGGCCAGGCGGCCGGCACGACGAACACCTCGGCGCCGGCATCGAGGAGGAGCCGGAACAACTCGGGAAAGCGCAGGTCGTAGCAGGTGGCCAGGCCCACCTTGACGACTCGGCGGGCGCCGGTCGCGGCGTTCGCGTCCTCGCCCTCGTGAGGACCGAGCGGCACCGGCAGCACGACCCAGCCGCGCCCGGCCTCCATGAGCACCGGCTCCCCCGCGCCGAACCCGAACCGGTGCATCTTCCGATAGGTCGCGAGAACCGACCCGTCGGGCCCGCACACGAGCGCGGTATTGGCGAGCGACTTGCCCTCCGGGCCCGGCTCGGGGAGCCGCTCGACGAAGGTCCCGGCGTGCAACAGCACCCCCAACTCACCGGCCAACGCGGCCATGGTCTGCGCAAACGGTCCATCGACGGGCCCGGCAACGCCCTCCCACCCGTCGTAGCCGAACCCCGTCGGCGCCCACAACTCGGGCAGCACGATGAGATCGAGACCGGGGTGGGCGGCATACGTGGCCCGGACCAACGCGCTCACGCGGGTGACCCGCTCCGCGACCGTTTCGTCGTCGCCGTAGCCGACCTGAACGACCGCCACCCGCAGGACCGCCACTAGCGATCGACCTCCTTGTCGTGGGCGCCCAAGTTCGCCAGATAGTCGTTGTATGCCGTGAGCTCGGCATCACCGTCGCGATCGGCCTGGCGATCCTTGCGGCGAGTCTCGATCTTGTCACGCCGAATCCACTGGACGGCCACAACGATGGCAAGGGTCAGCGTCGGGGCCTCCCCGATGCCCCAGGCGATCATGCCGGCGACGTGCTGATCGGTCAGCGGGTCCGGGCCCCACGGCAGATTGATCCGGGTGAAGAAGTCACCGGCGAGCAGGTCGCGGGTGTCGGTCAATGCGACCCCGAAGAAGGCGTGGAACGAGATCGTCGCAAACAGCACGACGAGGAGCATGAGCGGGCTCCACTTCGGCGGGCCGGGGTCGGTGCCGATGAGGACCCACACGAAGAGGAACCCGGTGAGGACGAAGTGCCCCATCATGAGCAGATGCCCGGTGTGGGTGGTCAGCGCCAGGTTGAACGTCGGGGACCAGTAGAAGATCGCCATCGAGACGAAGAAGAGCGTCGCCGCAACGACGGGGTTGGCGAACACCCGCATCGCCCGGGAGTGCACGACCTGGAGGAGCACCTCGCGCCAACCCCACGTCTTGTCGTGGCGCGCCGGCAGCGCGCGCATGGCCAAGGTGATGGCGGCCCCCGGTACGAGGAAGAGCGGCAGCAGCATCGCGATGCCCATGTGCATGACCATGTGGACCGAGAAGAGCACCCGGCCCCAGATTTCCGCCGGCCCACACGTGAAGTAGATCCACACGAGCCACCCGAGCATCCACAACGTCGTGCGCGACCAGGGCCAGGAGTCGCCGCGCCGGTGCAGTCGGATGACGCCCGCGGCATACAAACCCATGGCGAGCAGCGCGATGGTGAGGAACAGCCAGTTGATTCGCCACGCCGTGAACCAGTCGATCGAACTCATCGGGCCCGGGTCGGGATAACTGGTGAGGGAGAGCACGACCGTCGGGTTCGGCAGCGCGTCGGGAATCGGAGGGGCACTGCGGGACAGGGCGACCGCGAACCCGGTGGCGACCGCCATCAGCCCGATTTCGACGATCGCGAGCCGGCCGAAGGCCCGCCCGTCGCTGGGATCGCGCTCGAGGCGGGCGACGACGACCCGGCGCTGCTGCCAGCCCAGGACGCCGAGCAGGACGAGGAGGATGACCTTGGCGAGGACGACGAGGCCGTACTGCGAGGTCATGGCCGCCCACGACCCCACCCGCAGGATCGCCTGTTGCATGCCGGAGAGGGCGACCGCGGCATACGCCCACAGGGCCACCGTCGAGTAGCGGGCGACACTGACACCCAGGTCGCGGCCGAGACGGCGGCGGAGCATGACCAACCCGACCAGGCCGCCCACCCACGCGGACACCCCGATGAGGTGGAAGGCCATCGAGTTGACGACGTCCTCATGGGACGCCGATCCACCCGTGTGGGAACTCAGGGCGTTGATGACAATGCCGACGAGGGTGAACACGAACAGCCACGCCATCGTCGCGCGGGAGCGGGTGAGCGCCCCCCACACGGCGACAACCATGGCGAGGACCGAGGAGATGACGAGGATGCGGGTCGCCTCCAGGGAGAAGACGTAGGCGCCGAACTGCGGCAGCAGGTGCGGGTCGGTGAGCGGCAGCCCGGCGAGGTCGGCGAACGTGAAGAGCGCCGCCACCCCCGACGCGAGCGCCCAGATGAACGCGGTGAGGGCCGCCCACCGGGTCGCGTCGATCCGGCGGTTGGTGTGGGCTCGCTCGGGCACGACGAAGGCCGCGAGGGCGAGCAACCCGAAGGTCACCACCGAGGCCGCCTGGGCGACCACGAGGGCGGGCGGCAGTCCCCAACGCACGAGCGGGCCGGGGTCGGAAAGGGCGAGTGGTTCGGTGGCGTCGGTGTAGGCAGCGGCCCCCACGACGGCCGCCAGGGCGAGCACGCCGAGAAGGATCGGCGCACTCCAGGGATGGGCGACGGGTGGGGCTTGGGACGGCGAACCGGTGGCCCGCGGGGCACCTCCCTTGGGGGGCGTGGAGACGGGTGCGGACGGCATACCACCAGACGGCATACCACCAGGGTAGGTACTGTCCAAGTGTGACGATCACCCCGCCTCCGCCCACCGACCTCCCCGGCCTCATCGAGGCGTATGCCGCGACCACCGGCGCCGTGCTCGAGTTGGCCTCGTCGGTGACGGGCGAGGCGGCCGAGCGGGAGACCGATTGCCCGGGCTGGACGGTCCTCGATCAGGTGCGGCATGTGCTCAGCGTCGAGGGCTTGCTGCTCGGCGAGTCGATCCCGCAGGTCGACGTGAGCGGGTACGCGCATGTGCGCAGCGAGTTCGGGGGCCTCATCGAGATGCTCGTCGAGGGGCGCCGCGCGTTGGGGGTCGACGAGGTGGTCGCGCAGTTGCGTTCGGTCGTGGAGCGGCGGTTGGCGGTGCTGCGCGATCCGGCGTTGACGGTTTCGACGCCGTCCTTCGGCCCGCTCGGACCGGCGCCGTTGGGGGAGGTGCTCACGCTGCGGGTTTTCGACATCTGGTGTCACGAGCAGGATGTGCGGGAGGCTCTGGGCGTGCCGGGCGGGTTTGCGGGTGCGTCGGCCGCGTCGGTGGCGTCGGCGGCGTCGGTGACGGCGCCGGCGGCGGTGGCGTCGGTGACGGCGCCGGCGGCGGCGTCGGTGGCGATCGGGAGGGCGCTGAGTGGGGTGCCGCGGGCGTTGGCGCGCGGTGCGGGGCTGGCCGCCGGGGATGTGGTGCGGCTGGTGGTGTCCGGTCCGGTAGCCGTCGACTATGCGGTGACGATGGTTGCCGGTCCCGATGGTCGACTGCGGGGTATGCCGTTGGGCTCGGGCGTTGGGGGGTCGTGCGCTGAGGGTGTTGGCGGCTCGGTCGCGGGTCCCGGGGCGAGTGAGGGTCCGGAGCCGACGGTGACGATCGGGTTGACGACGCGCGAGTTCACCCGCCGGGTGGCCGGTCGGTGGCCGGTGTCGCGGTTGGCGCCCACGGTGGTCGGTGACGCGGCGGTCGCCGCCCGAGTACTGGAGGCGCTCGTCGTCACCCCCTGACGATCGGCCGAGCGTCGCCGCGCGGCATACGGATCGGTAAACATTCGACCAATAGGTGGATTGTTTACGCGGCGAGGGGGCAGCGGCGGCATACGGATCGGTAAACAATCGACCAATAGGTGGATTCTTCACGCGGCGGGGGCGCGGCACTTGCGCGCTGCAAGCAACTGCGCGATAGTTGCGCTGTGCAAGTTTCACCAGACGTGTGTCGTGAACCGAGACCGGGTGAGGAGGTCGCTGCCGAGCGCACCCTGGGCGACCATGTGATCCGGGTCGTCAAGTTGCTGCACGCCGGGCGACACCGGATGCCGCGACCCCACCCCGACGTCGACCCGCTGACCTACCCGTTGCTCTTCCAGATCGCGCGCGAGCAGTGCCGCATCTCGGACTTGGCGGCGATGTTCCAGTCGGAATTGTCGACGGTATCCCGGCAGGTGAGTTCGCTGGTCGACCTCGGCCTGGTCAGCAAGGAGCCCGATCCTCGGGACCGTCGGGCGCAGGTGCTCGCCCTCACCGAGGACGGCTGCGCCCTTCTCCGCGACATACGCGCCCTCCGCGATGCCTGGATCAACGCTCTCCTCGCCGACTGGACCGAGACGGACCGCGAGTTGCTCGCCAGCCTCTTGGCCCGCTTCGGCGACGCCGTCGAAAGCCACACCCTCGCCCTCGAGATTCCCGACTCTTGACCCTCCCGCGGACCGGTGACCCAACTGGGGGCAACTTCCCAGTCGGACACCTGGTCCCACGACAGGGAGCTGACCGGCTCCCGCCCGCTCCAGAGTTGGCCGCCCGCCCCGGCGCTGCCCACACCCGGCCCCGCCGCCCGTCTCTCACCGTTTCACTTCAACCTCAGGATTCTCATGACCGCCGCACCCGCCGAAGAGACCAACGCTGTCGGCATCACCCATCGCCAGATCGTCACCATCCTCACCGGGCTCATGCTCGGCATGTTCCTCGCCGCCCTCGACCAGACGATCGTCGCCACCGCCATTCGCACGATCGCCGACGAGCTCAAGGGTCTGGAACACCAGGCCTGGGCCACCACGGCATACCTCATCACCTCCACGATCGTCACCCCGCTTTACGGGAAACTGTCCGACATTTACGGGCGGAAGAAGTTCTTCCTCTCGGCAATCACGATCTTCATTGTCGGCTCGCTGTTGTGTACGCTCTCGACGTCGATGCTGCAATTGGCGGTTTATCGCGCTTTCCAGGGGCTGGGCGCCGGTGGTCTTTTCTCGCTCGCTTTGGCAATTGTCGGTGATATCGTGCCGCCGCGGGACCGGGCGAAATATCAGGGCTATTTCCTGGCGGTGTTCGGCACCTCCTCGGTGCTCGGCCCGGTGATCGGTGGGGCGCTGGCCGGCACCGACTCCATTCTCGGGATCACGGGGTGGCGCTGGGTCTTCCTGGTGAATGTGCCCATCGGTTTTGTCGCCTTTGTCGTCGTCGCCCGCACCCTGCACCTGAACCATCACCGCCTCGACCACCGCATCGACTGGCTCGGCGCCGCGCTCCTCTCCCTCGCCCTCGTCCCGCTCCTGCTCGTCGCCGAACAGGGACGCGAATGGGGCTGGACCTCAAGGGATGCCGTCGTCTGCTACATCGTCGGCGGGATCGCCCTCGCGCTCTTCCACCTGCAGGAATGGCGCATGGGCGAGGAAGCGATTCTGCCTTTGCGACTCTTCGCCAACCGAACGGTGGGCATCGCCTCGCTCGCCGGAGTCGTCGTCGGCATTGCCATGTTCGGCGGCATCGCTATGCTCCCGCTCTACCTCCAGATCGTGCGCGGAAATACTCCCACGGAGGCCGGTTTGCAGTTGCTGCCCATGACCTTGGGCATCATGGCCGGCTCGATCATCAGCGGTCAGTTGATTTCGCGCACGGGCCGCTACAAGGTGTTTCCGGTTATCGGTTCGGCCTTCATCATGATCGGGTTGTTCCTGTTTCATTACGTCCAATACGACACCCCGCTGTGGCGCACCATGCTCGTCATGGTCCTGTTCGGGGTGGGCCTGGGCTTCAATTTCCAGCCGCTGACCCTTGCCGTGCAGAATGCGGTCCCGCGTCACCAGATCGGGGTGGCCACGTCGACGGCGACCTTCTCGCGTCAGATCGGTGGCACGATCGGGACCGCGGTGTTCTTGTCGGTCCTGTTCTCGACGGTGGGCGACAACATCACGAAGGCCTTCACCCGGATCGCCCCGACGGCGGACTTCCAGGCGGCACTGCGCGACCCGGCCAATGCCGCTTTCGCCCATCAGTTGGCCGCCGCGCACCAATCGGGCGCCTCGGTCGCCTCGACGGGCGTGCTGCAGGACAGCTCGTTCCTCACCCACTTGGACCCCCGTCTGGCTCAGCCCTTCTTCGTGGGGTTCGCCGACTCGATGGACCTGGTGTTCCTGCTCGGCTCGGCGGTCATGGTGCTCGGTTTCGCCCTGGCCTTCTTCCTGCCCAACGTGGAACTGCAGGGCGGCCCCCAGGATCGGCCCATCGCCGAATAGGTCACCCGCGGACTACGGCGCCGGCGACGACGGTGGGTTGATCCCGTGCGCCTCGAGGAGTCGGCGGAGTCACTGTCGGCCGAGGTCACGGCATACTCCGTTCGATCGCTTGCGCCGCCCGCGGAGTCGGGCTTGCGGTTGCCGGTGACGTGGCGACGGCGCCCCGGGCGCACGAAATGGCCCTGCGTCTCGCTTGGCGCCATCGCGAGTTCCCCGCGAGGAGCCTGTATGCCGCGGGCCCGGTCAGGCGCCAGGGTGACGGCCATTCGCAGGCCCCGGACAGTCGTGATGATGAGTGCGCTCTCCCGCGCGGATGACGGTGCTCACGCGTGCCGCATGGCCGCGCCTGGTCACACCCGGGGGGGTATGCCGTGTGCAGGCGTTGCTAGGCGGCGTCGAGGTGGATCTCTAGGCCGCAGTTTGGGGTCCAGATGATGTCGATGAGGGTTGATAGCGGGGGCCGGTCGTCGGCGAGATGAGGGGCTGAGTGCCAGTCGGGTCCGCGCAGGGCCGGTGGGCTCGTGGTGTGGGTCTGTCCGGTGGGGGTGGTCCAGGTGGTTCGCCGGGTAGCGCCGGCCTCTTCGCCCTGGTCGGGGTTGCCGGTGGCGTGCCAGCCGGGGCTGCGGGTGCCGGGTCCGTCGTCAGCCTCCTCGTCGGCGAGGGATGCTGGGGGTGGGTGCCAGCCGGGTCCGAGCAGCGGCGGCGGACTCGTGGCATGGGTCTGTCCGGTGGGGGTAGTCCAGGTGACACGCCGGGTAGCCTCAGCCGCTTCGTGGTCGGGGTCGATGCCGGCACGCCGGGTGGTGTCCACCCCGGTGTCGGGGCGTTCCTGGTGGAGGGTGACGTGCCAGCCGGGTTGTTCTTTGGTGTCGTTGCACCTCCGGCATAACCCTTCCCCGTTGACGTAACTGGTGGCCCCGCCGTGCCGGTACGGGTGGGTGTGGTCGATGTCGCGGATGGGGGCGTCGCACCAGGGTGCGGCACAGGTTTGGTCCCGTAACCGGATCATCTCCGCGAGGGCCCCGGTGAATGCCCGGGTTCGGGATTCCATGGCGACCAGGTCCCGCCCATCCACACTCGTAAACAGGCGCCGAATCTTCGCGGGGGTGCCCGGGTCGGCCAGCCACGCCCAGGCGGCCGGTACTGGGATCGGGCCGTACCCGGGCACATTGGCTGGTTCGGTGACCGACCGGGTGGGGTCACCAACCCCGAACAGGGACCGGTCGGTGATGACCAGGTCCACCATCACCGGCTGACCCTCCCCCACGCCCCGCCCCGACAACCGGCGTAACGCCAAGTCCGTCATCACCGCCCCCAACCCACGCCCACCCGCACCCTCACCACTGTCTTGCCCACCGATGATCGATTGGGCGTCACGGCGTAACGTCGCATACGCCCCAACCACCTCCGCCAGGGGACCCACCACGGACAGGTACGCCAACCCATCCGGCGCAGGCCGCACACTGACCCGACGCGACCCGACGGCCTGGTTGATTTTGGCGACCACCCCCGCCGCATCCACCTGTGCGGCAACCCTCCGACACGCTGCCCCGAGTTGCTTCGGCGTCAACGAGGGCAGGTCATGAGCGATGGCTTGGTCGATGTGTTCACGCACCCCCACCGGGAGGCCGGAGGTTGCGGTGACCGCGACCTGCGCGTGGTACTGGCTGATCACCCCCGTCGTGAGGGCGTGCAAGGTGTGCGGCATCTGATCGGTCAACACCGTCGCCAGGTGACGAAACGCATCCCCCCGCGACGGGGAACACCGCAACACCAACGCCAACTGCGACCCGATCGACCGAGACGCCTTCCCCGGGTCACCCCCAACTTGGACATGCGCGCACCGCTGCGAGGTATCAAAGGCTTCGGTGACCCGCACCTGCGCCGCCGTGGTGACCGCTTTCAACTCTTCGAGGGCACCAATCAGAACCAACCGGTCCGCGTCCGTCAGCCCTTCCCCGTCGACCCCGGTCAGCCACGCACGGAACCTGGTGAGGGGTTCGAGGGTGGTGGTTGTCGACATACTTCATCGTACACCCGTACACGGCTGGAAGGAACCCTCCTTGGGAGGTAATTATGCTGCACACCAAGAATATTCCGCAGTGTCGAGGACTCTTCCGCGCCCTGGATCGGGCCACCATGCGCGCCCAGAACCAGGTCGCGCCGCAGCCGAGATCGGATCACACTTGGCGCCCAGGATCGGGTCTCCCACCGGCCCCGGCCGGGTCTCCCGCCGTTGCCCGGATATCCGGTCTGCACACCCCCGGGACCGGGTCTCCCCCACGCGGCGAGATCGCGTTACAGACTCGCCGGGATTGGGTCCCTGGTCGCGCCAGGATCAGATCCAGTGAGCGAGGGCGACGGCTCGCCCTTGAACTTGGGGTGGGAAAGGGGCACTTCGCACCCGAACATTCGGGGTGCGAAGTGGACGTTAGGCACTTCAGGCGGGAAAGGAGGGACGGGTGAGGTGCGTCGCCGGCAACTAGGGCGTCTCACCAGCGGCAGCCAAGCCGCGGTGAATCCGGGAGCGGCCGGCATACGCAATCAAGGCGGCGATCGCCGCCGCCACCACCGGGAGGGCATAGGCAGCCTGCCCACCGACGAGTTCGACGAGCCAGCCCGCCACCGCAGTCCCGGAGGAGATGCCGATGAGCACCCCGGTGACAGCGACCGACATGCCCTCGGTGAGCAGGGCCTTGGGCACGAGGCGCTGCACCAGCGAAAGGGAGGTGATGAGCATCGGCGCGGTCGCCGACCCGGCGACGAACATGATGCCCGCCAACGCCCAGAGGTTGTGGGTGAGCAACACCGGCGCCTGCAGCACGCTCATCGCCGCGCCCAGGAGCACGAACCGCCGCACAATCGACCCGGACAAAGTGCGCGTGCCGAAGAGCAGCCCCGAAATCGCCGACCCGCCGGCGAACGCCGCGAGGATCGTGCTCGAAAACGCCTTGACGCCCGCCTCGTCGGACACCGCCACGGCCACGACCTCGTTGGCGCCAAACAGCACCCCGACCATGAACAACACCGTCGGCACGACGAGCATCCCCGACCGGTGAATCGCCAACCCGCCGGGCCGCTCCGCGTGCGGCACAACCGGCGGTTCGGTGCGGCGCTCGGCGAGGAAGAGCAGCGCTCCCCCGGCGAAGAACACCTCCCCGAGGATGAGACCGGCCTCCGGGAACAGGGTGGTCGAAGCGAGCACCGCAACAACCGGCCCGACGACGAACGCCATCTCCTCGAGGACCTGCTCGAAGGACAGCGCGGTGTGCAATTGGTCGGGGTCGTCGCGGTAGATGTGCGACCACCGGGTCCGCGACATGGGCCCGATCTCGGGCAGCATCGCCGACAGCGCGTACCCGACGAAGAGGGTCCACGCCGGCGCCCCCCGCCACGACAGCGCCGCCGTCGCGAACAGCGCGAGCGCGGTGAGCAGCACCGCCGGCACCGCCACCCGCCGCTGTCCGTGCCGGTCGATGAGCCGCCCGAGCACCGGCGCGGCGATCGCCAGGACGAGCACCCCGACCGCGGACACCGCTCCGGCGAGGGCGTACGAGTCTCTCCGAGAGGAGATCATGACAATGACGGCAACCCCGAACATCGCCCCACCGATCCGCGAGATCGTCGCTCCGAGCACGAACTGCCGGGCTCCCGGCACGTTGAGCAGGGGACGGTAGGCGGACAACACGGCATACTCCAGGCGGTTTCGGGGGCCGACGACAGTGCGCCGCCGGCGGCAGGCAACCATCCATTGTCACGCCGCGACCGTCCGCCCGCCAAAACGGCGCCTCACCCCGGGGGCCCGGCCGATGGCTTCCGTATGCCGCGCCGCCACGTCGAAAGTACGCAACTCGCCGTGTCGATCGCGACGAGACGGCGAGTTGCGTACTTTCGACAGGAGCCACTCCCGACTCAGGCGGAAGCGAGCGAGTTCCGGATCCCCGTGACCGTCCGCAACACGGCATACAAGGCCGCTGCCAAGGCCGCGGTGAGGATCGGGCCCCAGGTGGTCGCCCACGGCGGCGCCGCGGTGATGACCGTCAGCCCGGCCACGGTGGCGACCAGCGACGCGACCACGCCCGGCAGCGACACGGTCCGAATCCGGGCGAGATCGGTGACCAACCGGTCGGGGTCGACGCCGTCGCGGCGATCCATCCAGATGTGGACCAGCGCAATCGCCACCCACGAGGTGACCAGCACGCCCTGCCAGGACAGGGCCTTGAGCAGGTAGGAGAAGACGTTGGTGAGCATGAGGAGGTACATGACCACCGACCCGACGACCACCCACACCGCGCGCGGCGCCCGCACCCGCAGCACGTGCGAGGCGAACGATTCGAGGTTGACCGAGGCGAGGTAGTAGTTCGCCGTGTTGATCCGGGTCTGGCTGATCCACACGAGCGCGACCGCCGCGATCCCCATGACCTGGGTGAGCGCCACCGCGACGCCACCCTCGGTGACGGTCGCGCCGACGTGCTCACGCAGGGCGTGGCTGAGGAAGATGCCGACGAGCCCGTTGCCGAGGAAGGTGAGGGAGTAGAAGACCCAGCCGAAGGTCACCGTGCCGTGGTATGCCGTGTCCGAACGCCGCCCGAGACGGGCGAAGTCCATCGTGTACATCATGAGGATCCACACGCCCATGTAGATGCCGAAGGCGAGCAACCAGCCGGGGCCGCCGGACGCGAACGGTATGCCGGTCTGCCCACCGAACCCGGTCCAGCCGGCCGGGCTCCCCTTGACGGCCGCGACGATCACCGCGGCGAACAGCCCGACGAGATAGAGCGGGAGGAGTATGCCGTTGAGCCGGTCGAGCCAGTTGCGCACCCCACCGAAGACGAGCGGCGTGGAGTAGAGGACGACGACGAGGTACCAGATGTTGATGGACCAGCCGAGCGAATCACGGGTGTAGGCCTCCAGGGTGGCCGCGATGATCGACCCCTCGAAGACGCCGTAGTACAAGGCGGTGGCCGCGAAGACGAGGGTGGCCAGGGCCGAGCCGACCTTGCCGAAGATGACCCGGCTGAACAGTTCGACGGTGAACCCGGTGCGGATGGCGTAGGTGGAGAGCACCTTGTTGATTGCGCCGTAGGTGATGACGGTGAGGACCATGCCGATGACGGCGTTGGTGACGCCGACGATGGAGGCCACGAGCGCGGCGATGTAGATGTAGAACATCGCCGAGACCAGCGACCACCAGCCCATCATGAGCGAGAGGCGGGGGATGCGTTCGACGTGCCGGTCACCCTCGCTGGGTTCGGGCACGAACGCGGTGCCGTCGTCGGCGTTGGGGCCGAAGAGGTCGCGCGGGGCGTTGGGGTCGTGGGGGCTGCGCAGGTCGGCGAGGTCGCCGGGGTCGAGGGGAGCGGCACCGGCGCGGGCCGCGCCGGCGGCCCCGGCACCAGCGGCGGCAGCGGCACCGGCGGCGGCAGCGGCACCGGTGCGGGCGGCATACCCGTCGCTGCCTTTGCTGCCAGGAGTGTTCTTGAGAGCGGGTTGCTGGGGAGGCGCAGGCATGGTGAACTCACTTTCTGGGAGGCGTGGTGTGTGTGTTCGGCGCGGACGGCAGGCTTCCCGTCCTGGCGTGTGCTGGCCGGCACACGCCCTGCTCGCGGGGCGCCGGAGAGGGGTCAAGGAGCCGGCGCCCCGCGAGGTCTTGGCGGGAGATCAGCTCCAGTGGGCGGCGGCGCGCCGGTGGAGGGTCTCCCGGAACTGACGGGTGGTTTCCTCGAGGAGTTCGCCGGTGCCCCAGTCGACGATGACGCCGTACTTGCGGATCATGTCGAGGACGTCGACCTCGCCGGCGCGATAACGGGCGGCGACCTCGGCGGCCGGCTCGGCGAGCCAGTCGCGGCGTTGGGTGCGGATCCTGCTCCGTAGGGTGGTCGTCGCCTCGGTGTCGACGCGGTAGTCGTCGAGTTCGGGGTCGACGGCCTCGATGACGACGCCGTAGTCGGTCGCGGCCCGCGCCACGGAGACATAGCCATCGATGACGTCCTCGAGGACCGCGTCGATCTCGCGCTCGAGCGGGTCGCCGTAACCGCCACCACCGGCGGAGGGGCGGCTGAAACTGTCTCCGGCCTGCACCGGCACCGAGGAGAACACCGAGCCGAGGAAGCGGGCCTGGTCGGTGCCCGGGTTGAGCCACACCCCGTGCGGGATCGAGGGCAACCCGCCACCGATGCCCCAGGTGATGGAGCGGGCCCGGTCGCAGCAGTAGGACATGACCGTCGAGGTGGCGTCGGTGAGGATGCCGCCCTTTTCGACGCCGACGCCGCCGCGGTAGCGGCCGGGCCCGCCGGAGTCGACGGCCAGGGCGTGGTGGGTGGTGAGGACCGGGCTGAGCCGCTCCTGGCCCTCCAACGGTTGGACCGCTAGGCCCACCCCGAAGACCGGGGCGGTGGCGCCGGAGCCGTCCTTGGTGGCGCGCCCACCCCAGCCGCCGGCCATCCAGTCGTACCACATGAAGTAGGGCCGGTCGTCGGAGCGCGCGTCGCGCCCGCCGACGAGGAGGTACTCGAGGTTGAAGCAGCAGGCCAGGGCGCGGTCCGGCTGGAGCTGGCTCCAGATCTCGAAGATCGCGTTCATGAGCTTCTCGTAGGGGCCGGAACAGAACCCGGTGACCGCGTGCGGCCAACCCGCGTTGACGACGGTGCCCTCGGGCCCGATGTCGGCCTGGACGGCCCGGTAGAAGCCCGAGTTGAGCGGAATGTCGGGGAAGAACGTCTTCGTCCCGGCATAGATCGCCGAATACGTCGTGCCGTAGCCGGAGTTGAGGAAGCTGGCCACCGCGTCGGCCGACCCGTCGAGGTTGTAGGTGACCTGGTCACCCTCGATGGTCATCGTCACGGTGATGGGGATCAGGCCCTCGCCCTTGCCGGGGTCGGCGTCGAGGTAGTCGGTCGTGGACCAGGTGCCGTCGGGCAGGGCGGCGACCCGGTGCCGCACGATCGTCTCGACATAGTCCTGGGCCTGGGCCATCGCGTCGACGACGGTGTCCTTGCCGTAGCGATCCACGAGGCGGAGCACCTCGCGTTCGCACATGCTCGTCGCTTCGGCCTGGGCGTGCAGGTCACCGAGCGCGACCTCGGGTGAGCGGGTGTTCTCGACGAGCAGGGCGCCGACGTCGTAGCGGAACACGCCCCGGTCGAAGACCTTGATCGCGGGGATCCGCAGCCCCTCGCCGAAGTGCTCGGTGGCCGTCACGTCGAAGCTGCCGGGCACCCGGCCCCCGATGTCGGCCCAGTGGCCCTTGTTCTGGGCGAACCCGATGATCTCGTCGCCGACGAAGATCGGGCGGATGAAGCTGACGTCGTTGAAGTGGGTGCCGCCGCGGTAGGGGTCGTTGATGGCGAACACGTCACCGGGGTGGATGTCGTCCTTGAAGAGTTCGAGGACGGCCTTGCACTGGAAGTGGAGGGTGCCGACGTGGACGGCGATGTCCTGGCTGCCCTGCATGACCGTGTTGCCCTCCGCGTCGCACAGCGCCGAGGAGAAGTCGCGGCTGTAGATGACGAACGAGTAGCAGGTGCGCAGGATCTGCTCGCTCATCAGGTCCACGGAGGTCGCGAAGGCGTTCTTCAGGACCTCGAAGGTGACCGGGTCGAGCGCGGGGCGGGTGGCGCCCACGGCGCCGGGGCGGGTCGGGGTGTCGATGCTCATCGCGAGACCTCCGTCAAGTGGATGCGGATGTTGAGCCATTCGTCGATGTCGGCCCGGGTGTCGGGTGGGACGACGGTGGTGGAGTCGAGTTGGTCGATGATGGCCGGGCCGGCGAGGGTGGTGCCGGCGGGCAGGGTGGTCCGGTCGTAGACGGGGGTGTCGACCCAGCCGTCGGTCTCGAACCACACCGGACGGACGCTCGTGGGTTCCGGGGTGTGCCCCGAGGTGGGGGTATGCCGTTCGAAGGCCGGCTTCGGGGTGGTCCCGATCGCCTTGAGCGCGAGCTGGTAGACCTCGACGGGGGAGTCGTCGCGCCGGAAGGCGAATTCGCGTTCGTGCTGCTCGTGGAAGCGTTGGACCGCTTCGCGCAGGGCGTCGGGCCCGGTGCCGATCTCGACGGCGAGCGAGCGCCACTGCCCGAGGTAGCGCATCGACACGAGCCGCTGGAGGACGGCGTGATCGGGGCTGACACCTTCGTGACGCAGCCGTTCGGAGGCGCTGACCTCCATGGCGTGGAACTTGGCCTCCAGGTCGTCGGGGTCGATGGTGGAGACGGGGTGGTTGTACATCTGGGACAGGTCGTGGCGGATGTCGACGAGCAGGCAGCCCAGGGCCGAGGTGACGCCCGGGTTGGCCGGCACGATGACGGTGGGGATCGACAGTTCCTTGGCGACCTCGGCGCCATGGAGGGCACCGGCCCCGCCGAAGGCGACGAGGGCGAAGTCGCGCGGGTCGAGGCCCCGCCGGATCGAGACCAGGCGGACCGCGTCGGCCATGTTGGCGTTGGCGACCTTGACGACGGCGCCGGCGGCCTCGGCGAGCCCGAGCCCGAGGGGCTGCGCCACCTTGTCGGTGAGGGCGGCCTCGGCGAGGTCGGGGAAGAGCCGCTTGGCGCCGCCGGCGAGGGTGGTGCCGAGCCGGCCGAGGACGACGTTGGCGTCGGAGTTCGTCGGTTCGGCGCCGCCGGTGCCGTAGCAGGCCGGGCCGGGGTCGGCGCCGGCGGACTGCGGCCCGTTGCGCAGCGAACCCGCCTCGTCGAGCCAGGCGAGCGACCCGCCGCCGGCGCCGATGGTCAAGACCTCGATGCTGGGGAAGATGATCGGGTATCCGTATTCGACGGCCCACTCCTTGGTCACCCGCAACTCGCCCCGGTGGACCAGGCAGATGTCGGTGCTCGTGCCGCCCATGTCCAACCCGATCGCGTTGGGGTAGCCGCACTGGGTGGCGACGTGCCGGGCCGCGATGGCGCCGGCGGCGATCCCGGAGGCGGCCAACCGCACGGGGTACTTCTGGACCATCTTCTGGGTCATCGACCCGCCGCCGCTGTGGAGCAGGAGGAGGTCACCGGCATACCCACCCTCGGACAACTGCGCCCCGAGACGGTCGACGTAACCGGTGACGAGCGGGGCGAGGACGGCGTTGGCGACCGTGGTGTTGAAGCGCTCGTATTCGAAGATCTCCGGGAGGATCTCGGCGGAGGTGGAGACCGTGGCGTCCGGGAGTTCCTCTTCGAGGATCTGGCGCATCCGCAGCTCGTGGACCGGGTTGGCGTGGCTGTTGACGAAACAGACGGCGACGGTGCGCGCGCCGCGGCGGCGCAGTAGGCGGGCGACCTCGCGGGCCTGGGTCTCGTCCAAGGGCTCGACGATGTTGCCGGCATAGTCGATGCGTTCGGCGACCTCGAAGCGGTCGCGGCGGCGGATGTAGGGCTGCCCGACGTCCCGGTAGGCATCCCACAGGTCGTCCTTGGTGCCGTCGCGGATCTCAAGGACGTCGCGAAAGCCCCGGGTCGTCACCATGGCGGCGGCGGGGAAGCGGCGGGTAATGAGGGCATTGGTGGCCACGGTCGTGCCGTGCGAGAACAAGGCCACCGAGGACAGGTCGACCTGGCCGCGGCGGACCCCGTCCATGACCGCAACCATCGGATCGTCAGGGGTGGAGGGCACCTTGGTGACACGCACCTGGTGGGTGTCCTCGTCGAAGATGCAGACGTCGGTGAACGTGCCTCCGACATCGACTGCTACACGCAATGAGGTCATGGGGACCGCCTTCCGGGTTTGAGGAGTGGCACGAGAGTCGCGTGTCGCACGTCACCCTGTCACTATGGAAACTCCAAAGTAGCCCCGTATTGCTCGTGTGAAGTGACAAAGAGAGGCGGTTTTGAGCCCGTTGAACGCTCCCACGTCTCGCCCGTTGACCGTCGGCGACCTCCTCGACGAGCCGGCGCTCGGCCTGTCGTTGGTGTCCGCGGCGCCGGTCTCGGCCCGGGTCCGCGCCGCCCATGCCATCGAGATCGAGCACCCGGGCCCGTGGCTCAAACCGGGGTCGGTCATGCTCACCACCGGGTTGCGGTTCGTGGGTCGCCCTCCCGACGCCGAGGCGGCCACGGCGCTCGTCGCGGAGTTGGCCGGCGCCGATGTCGCCGCCCTCCTTTTCGGGGTCGGGGTCCATTTCGAGGTGGTCCCGCGCGAGATTGTGTATGCCGCGTCCGCCGCCGGGCTGCCCGTGCTCGCCGTGCGCGCCGACGTGCCGTTCCTCCAGATCGAGGACTTCGTCAACGCCGCGGTCCATGGCGGCGACTCCTACCCCTTGCGGCGGATGCTGTGGCTCCAGAACGACCTGCTCCAGGCGTTGGCCGACGCCCAACCGGTGCCCTCGCTGACGGCTCGCCTCGCCTCGCTGGTCAAGGGCACGGCCGTGTTCTATGAGGAGTCGGGGCGACCGGTGGCCTCGGTGGGGGGCGGGCCGACCCGACTCATCTGGACCGAGATCCAGTCCCGTCCCTCGGGCCGCCAGGCCTTCGGCGTCGGGCGGTTCCATGTGCTGACCCGCCCGTTCGTGGTGCGCGGAGTCGGCTATTGGCTGGCGCTGGCCACCCAGCGCCGCAGCCTGCTCGACGAGACCGGCGATGCGCTCCTCGAATCGGCCCAACGGATCTTCGCCGCGCTCAGCGGGGTGCGGGCGTTGGGCCAAACCCAGGCCCGGGCCGAGGCCTCGCACCTGCTGCGTCAGTTGCACGACGGGGTGACGACCGAGGAAGAGGCCCGGATCTGGGACCGGCTGCGCGGTTTCCGGTTCAGTCCGCGCCAACCGGTGCGGGTGTTCGTGGCCACCCCCCGGGTCGCCGGTATGCCGCGTGGTCCCGAGGGGCGAGAAGCTCGCGGGTCGCGGGCCGACAGTGGGGAGTCGCTGCTGGCGAGCCTGCACGAGGAGGCCCAACTGACCGGCATACCCCTGGTCTTTCACGACGAAACCGACGAACTCGACGAGGTGAGCGCGACCGCCGGGGAAGGGGTCCCGCATCTGCGCGGGTTGGTCGGGGAGGTGCCGGCGCTCGACGACTGGCTCGGGTTGCTGGCGGCGACCCATGATGTGGGCTTGAGCGAGGCGTTCGCCGACCTGGTCTCGGCGCCGCGGGTGGAGCGGGCAGCGCGACGGGCGGCGCGGGTGGCGGTGCGGCGCGGCACGTTCGCGGCGACCTCGGGTGGCGCCTCGTCCGGGGCCGACGCGGCGGCACCGTCGAGCGGGATGATCGTGCGGTTCGAGGACGTGGACCTGGCGACCTGGTTGTTGTCGGCGCGGGGTCAGAGCGCGATCGCCGCGAAGGTCTCCCAGCAGCTCGCGCCGTTGCTCGATCGCCCCGACCTGGTCGAGACCGCCATCGTGTGGCTGGGGTCGGGGCTTGATATTCAGGCGAGTGCGGAGGCTTTGTTCCTGCACCCGAACTCGGTCCGGTATCGCTTGCGGCGCATCGAGGAACTGCTGCAGGCGCCGATCTTCTCCCCCACGGTGATCGCCAACCTCTACCTGGCCTTCCACGACCGTCTCGCGCCGCACTGAGCGCGGCTGTCTGGCCGGTTCCGAGGTCACTCGATCGGGACAGAGTGGGTACACCTGGTGCGTGGCGCCCTGCCCCGGCTCTATCCAGAATCTGTCTGTCTCAGGCAGACTGGGGCCGTGATCGCGCGCTTGGGTGGTGCCCGCCGGGTGGGGTGGGGGCTCATGATCATGGCCGGGCTGGCAGGCTTCTTGGTGATCGCCGTGAAGGCGCACTTCGCCGAGAACGACGGCGACCTCACGAGGATGGCCAGTTGGGCGAATATCCTGGCCCTCGTCGCCGGTCCACTCGGATGGGCACTGGTGCTGTGGGCCCCGCGGGAGGCTGACGTCGATGCCGGCGCGCGTCGACTGGCCGACAGTGTGAGCGACCAGCGGCGCCGGTTCCTCGACGTGGCCCTGGGGGTGACCTATTCGGAGGCACCGGCCGATGTCGGGTTCGCACCCCCTCGAGCCGGCTCCCTTCCCGATGCCGCGGAGGCCATGCTCGTGCATTGGCAGGATCTAGCCGAGGGGGACGACGCCCCGGCCGGGACTTTGTCCACGATCGCGCAGTTCTACCACGCCCTGGCTCCCGGCCGGCATGGTCGGTTGGTCATCCTGGGGGATCCCGGCGCCGGCAAGTCGGTGCTAGCCGCTCACCTGACCCAAGAACTCATCGCCGCTTTGCCGGACGGGGCACTAACTTCCGCGTGTCGGGTGCCGGTGTGGCTCAGCCTGACCGGCTGCCCGTTGACCAGCGACATGTCGTCCGACACGGCCGATGAGCGCTTCCGGAAGTGGATCATCGACGAAATCACCGAGGGATTCGGGATGTCCTCCTGGGTTGCGCGGCAGTTGGTGGATCAGGGCCGGGTGTTACCGGTGTTGGACGGTCTGGACGAAATGGCCCCCGGGGGAGCCCAGGCGTTGCTCGTCCTCCTCAACGACCGGGCATCCCGCCTACCCGTAATCCTCACCTGCCGCACAAGTCACTACGCACACATCGCCGAGGAGCCGACCGCGCCGTCCCCCATCGTGCGCGACGCTCACCACATCACGGTGCTGCCGCTGACCCCGGCCGCGGTCGCGAACTACCTGCGCCGGGTCGGGCGCGATCGTCCCGCCGCGTGGCAGCCCATTCTTCGGGCCCTCGACAATGTCGGCACCACCAGGCGGACGCCCCCGGGCGTCGAGGCGCTGACCAACCCGCTGTTGCTCAGCCTGGCCATGATGGCTTTCCGTGACGCCCCGGACCCACGGCCCTTGCTCGGGCTGCGCTCCGAAACAGCCCTGAGCGACCTGGTCGCCTATGCCATTCCCGCCCTGGCCGTTGCCCCCACCCTGCCGGGCGGGCGCAACGTGGCCACGACCTATGGCTGGAGCGGGCCACAACTGATGCGATGGCTGACCCATTTGGCCCGCGCCCAGCACCGCCACCACGGGCAGGGGACCTCCGAGTACGACATCCTTCTGCCCGACCTCTGGGTTCTCGGTGAAGCTCGCTGGCCGCGCTTGGTCATACCGGCCCTGTTCTTCCTCAGTTCGGGCGCAGCCTTGGGATGGTGGGCTAGTTCACGGCGATCGGGAGTCCCGCTCTTGTTTCTCACATTTTGGTTTTCGGTGCTTGGTTGGCTGTCTCTGTCGCGGGCGGATGTCCAGCGGATCACGTGGCCGCCACGGCCGCGCCGCCTCATGCGCGGGCTGGTAGGCGGGCTGGTAGGCGGGCTGGTAGGCGGGCTGGCGGTCGGGCTGGCATACGGGCTGGCGGGCGGGCTGGCATACGGGCTGGCGGTCGAGCTG
>Ga0208938_1000064_pt1 | contig 109868 bp, 95 predicted proteins | sample AD_UKC125_MetaG_FD_184434 | JGI IMG/M metagenome (GOLD analysis project Ga0208938, IMG submission 184434) | Active sludge microbial communities of municipal wastewater-treating anaerobic digesters from USA - AD_UKC125_MetaG (SPAdes) (version 2) | ecosystem: Engineered > Bioreactor > Anaerobic >... | reverse complement strand
GCGCGGGGGGAGGAACCCCTGTTCCGCTACGCTCCACAGGGGTTCCTCCCCCCGCAGAAGCAAGATCAACAGCCACAGCACAAACCAAAGCAAAGGCAAAACCGGGGCAGCGCTGTCCAGCTGCAACCGAAGTCCAGTGCACAGCTTAAACAGACTTCATTCTTGTCTTGACTTCGGGGTCCACTTTATTGAGCCTCCCCAGTAACTTGGCTGCTTGCGGCTTGGTGTCGCACCAACGGCAACTTGAAAGCATTGACCAATTGAACTCCATGTCCAGCCCTCCGGCAATTCCGGACAGTCGGTAGTATCGGGCTGTTCGGGTTCGGGGTACTTTTTCTGCCAGTCCTTAGGCGGGGTTTTGCCTTGTTCCTTGAACTTGGCGAGTTGCTTGGCTTCCCAGCGGGCGCGGCGCTCGCTGAGGATACGTTCCAGCAGTTGCGCGCCGGTCTCGCAGGCTTCCCCCTCTCCCCCAGCCCTACTCCCATGGGGGGAGAGGGGAGCGGATGCGTCGGCATTTTCAAGCCCCTCTCCCCTTGCGGGAGAGGGGTTGGGGAGAGGGGGCTTGCGCTGCAACGCTTGCCAAATGGCTTCCAACACAGTCTCCTGCTGCATTGACCATTCGTTGTTCCAAAAGCGCAGCACGCGAAACCCTTGTTGCTTCAGCCAGTCATCCCGGTGTTTGTCGTACTCGGCGGCTTGCGCATGCTGACCACCGTCCAGCTCGACGATCAGTCTTTGCGCAAAGCAAACAAAATCGACGATGAAACGCCCCAGTGGTTGCTGGCGGCGAAATTTCCAGCCGGAAAATCGTTTGGCACGGAGCTGTTGCCAGAGCGCGTGTTCTTCGGCTGTCTGCTGCTTGCGCAACTCACGTGCTCGGGCTTGGAGCCAAACGTCATCCAAGGTTGCTGGCGTGTGTGCCCCCTCTCCCCCAGCCCCTCTCCCGCAAGGGGAGAGGGGGGCGTGTTCCGCTCGCCACTCGGCGGTGAGCGCGCCTTCTACGGCGGCTTTCAGCAGCGACTGGCGGTATTGCGCGAGCTTCTTCTGCGCGGTCTTGAGTTCGGCCACGCCGGCATCGAGGTCGGAGAGCAGTTCTTCGAGCTTGGCGACGATGCGGGTTTGTTCGGCACGGGGAGCCACGGCTACATGAACGCGGTACAGATCGTCCCTGCTCAAACTGGGGATAGCGGTTGACTTGTCGAGTTGCCAAAGTCGCAGCGTGCTCAGCAAACCAGAGAGGTAGGCAAGGTCGATGTCTTTCGGTGGTCGGATGAAGTAGGCCGTATCGATCGGCCAACTTGGTTCGCGAACTAAATGCACCGAGCCTGCTGCCCCCTTGCGACCCACTACAAGGCAAGGTCCGTCAACAAGTGCATGGCTGTGGAAGCCAACGGGTCCGCTAGAGCCGATCACCGGCACCCGGCCAGCAGATGAGCGACTAGCTGCTGCGAGCGCTTTGCCGTAGCTAACTTCCGTCAGTTCATGGAGTTCAACTTCAATCCATGAGGCTGGCAATAGTCTATCGCCGTCACTCACGCCACCAACTCCTCATTCATCTCATTCACCAGCCCATCCAGCTCCTTGCCAAACAAGCCCCAGGCCTTTTGCACGCAGCCCCGACCAGCCCTGCATGCCTTCACTCCTCGATCCAGTCCAGTTGCGGCCCCACCGGCGGCCAGGTGCCTGCCGCCACGCGTTGCGCATACCAGCGGGGCATGGCGGCGTCTTCCACGGTGTATTCGCTGCGGGCTGATTTCCACACCAGGCTGGGCTGGTGGGCACGCAGGGCATCCAGGGCTTTCTGGGCCTTGGCCACGGTCACCCTGTCGCCGGTCTTGTCGTTGTAGAAGCTCAGCGCCTCGGCGTCGTAGGGCCGAAAGCGGGTACCCAACTCCAGCATGCGCCACAGCACGGCTTGCTCCAGAGGCTTGAGGGCGAGGTAGTCGCTCTGCATCTGGGCTTCGTCGCCTTGCTGGCGCTGCCGGGCCAGGGCCAGCATGGCGTCTTCAAAGCGGGTGCCATGGGTGGCCAGGGGGCTGAGCGCCTGCCCCAGTGCGTCAATGAAAAACTGCGGGCGCTGGCCAAAGAGCGCAAAAGCCGCCTGCAGCTTGGCCTGGTCGATGGCCCCCAGGTCAGGGCGCTGCAGCGCAATGAGGTGAGCAATGTGGGCGATGAAATCGGGCCCCAGTTCGGGCATGCGCTGGATCTGCGAGCCGTAAAACGGCGCGGCGTTGGTGTTGACCAGGCGCAGCAGTTTGTCACGGTCCGAGCCCGACATCACGAGCATGAGCTTGATGTCGCCCGGCCGGTTCAACTGGTCGCGTGCCGACTTGAGCGCGGCCATGGCGCTGTCACCCGCCTCGCTGGTCAAGGCGTGCTGGGCTTCGTCGATCACCAGGGCCACAGCGCTCTTGGCGGCTTCACAAAGGGCTCGCAGGGCATCGGCCAGGGTGGTGCCATTGACTTTGCCGATCTTGCTGGTGTCGATCCTGATGCCGCCCACGGTGATGCTGTCCAGCCCGGCAGATCGGGCACCTTTGGCCACCAGGCCCAGATGCTGGTGCAAGAACCTGCCCACGGCTTCTACCATCAGGCTGGCCGGGTCGCGCTGCAGGTCGGACCACAAGTCTACATAGACAACCACCACACGCCTGCGCTCCAGCTCAGGCTTGAGATCGGCCTGCAAGAAGGTGGATTTGCCTGTGCGACGCGGTGCGGCCAGAAAGAGGCCGTTGGGCGCGTCGCTGAACAGGGTCTTGCCTTGCAGGGCGTCTGCCAGCTCGCAGGCCAGTTGTGCTCGGGGGTAGTACAGCATGAACTATCTCCTGTTATCTTTCTTTGGATATTTTATCCAATTATGGATAAATTAAGATAGTCAAGCGACCAACTCCGCATTCATCTCGTCCATCAGGGCATCCAGCTCCTTGCCAAACACCTGCCACACCTTCTGCAGCCCGCCCTTGCCAGCCAGGTCCGCGTAATCAAAGTCGTCCCGGCTGATGCTGCAACTGCTGGCGATGTGGTCCTTCATTAGCCGCAGCCATTCGGTCTGCTCGGGCGTGAACGCGGTGCCGCGCTGGGCGTTGTGGCGGAAGATCCAGGTCTGGAAGCGCTTGTCGACTTCGTCGGCGAAGGGTTTGAGTTCGCCTTCCAGCCCGAGCGCAAAGCGCACCAGCGACACCAGATCGGTGAGCTGGCGTTTGCGGTCGGCACCTTTCACCTGACTCGCCTGCACACGGGCATAGGCGCTCCACAGGCGCTCGGTGGTCAGCAGCAGCGGCGGCTTGGCTAACCGTTCGTGCAGGTCTTCGATCATGTCGAAGGTCAGCGCGCGGCGTTGCCAGGGCTGCTGGTAGAAGAAGTCCAGCGCGGCGATCTCAATCTTGTGCTGTTTCAGGTAGTCGGCAAAGGTCTGAATGACCGCTTTGGCCTGCGCCTCCGCCTGTTCGCTAAAGCCTGCGAAAGTCACCTGATCCAGGTTGATGTGGTCGATGAGCTGCTCGCGCTCACGGCGGGCGCTTTCGATCTCGTCGCGCAGTTCCGGTTTGTCGAAGGGCGTGCAGGCGGCGGCCACGCGCAGCAAGCGGGCGGCGTCAATCTCTTCCGGCAGCAGGGTGTCTTCCGAACGGGTGATGCCCTTGGCCCTGGCGGTGGCCAGCGCGGTTTGCACGATGGTATCGGGGTTCAGCGCGGCAATCAGTCCCTTGCCCAGTTCGGCGATGCTAATGCCGCCGCTGGCTCTTGCGATACGCGCCTGCGCCTTCTCGTCCAGTTGTTTGGCCAGGCGCACCAGGCGGTTGGCGAGTGAGAGCACGGTGTCGTCGTCGCGGCTGCCCATCGCCACGCCTTGCAGCAAGTCCTGCAGCGCCACGCCGTGCTTCTTCTCCAATGGGCGGCTTTCGGTCTTGAGGGACTTCTCCACGCCCACGGCGTCGATCAGCACGAAGCGGGTCTTGGCGCCGTCGGCACTGTTGCTGACGCGCCTGAGGCTGTCGCGATCGAGGCTGCGCACGCCGCGGCCCTTCATCTGTTCGTAGTAGCCCTTGCTGCGCACGTCACGCATGAACAGCAGCACTTCCAGCGGCTTCACGTCGGTGCCGGTGGCGATCATGTCTACGGTGACGGCGATACGCGGGTTGTAGTCGTTGCGAAAGCTGCTGAGGATGCTGTCGGCGTCCTCCTCGGCGCGGTAGGTGACCTTCATGCAGAAGGCATTGCCTTGCCCATAGACCTCGCGCAGGATGTTGATGATGTCGTCGGCGTGGCTGTCGGTCTTGGCAAAGATCAGGGTCTTGGGCGTCTCTTTGCGCGTCGGGAAGATCTGCGTTTCCACGGCGGTTTTCATCGCCTGGATCACTTGGCGGATCTGGCTCAGGTTGACCACCGAGCGGTCCAGTTCCTTGCTGCTGTAGGCGGTGTCTTCTTCGGTCTCAGCCCAGCGTTTCTTGCGCGTCTGGCGGTCACGGTGGTCCACCCATTCCCTGGCCTTGAGCTCGGCGCCTTTATGGGTGATTTCGGTGTCGATCTCGTACACGTCGTAGCCGACGTTGACACCATCGGCCACCGACTGCTCGTAGGTGTATTCGGCGACGATGTTTTCGTTGAAGAAGCCGAAGGTGCGCTTGTCGGGCGTGGCGGTCAGGCCGATCAGGCTGGCAGCGAAGTAGTCGAGCACCTGCTTCCACAGGTTGTAGATGCTGCGGTGGCACTCGTCGATGATGATGAAGTCGAAGGTTTCCACCGGCACAGCCGGGTTGTAGCGGACGAACTTTTCCTGTTCGGCGGTTTGCTGCACTTCGTTGAGCGAGACATCTTCGGCCGATTCGTCAATCGGCTCGCCGCTGAGGATGGAGTACATGCGCTGGATGGTGCTGATGCACACCTGCGCGTGCGGGTCGATGCTGGGTGAGGCCAACCGCTGCACGTTGTAGAGCTCGGTGAACTTGCGGCCATCGTCCGGCGGCGTGTAGGCCATGAATTCCTGATGGGCCTGTTTGCCGAGATTGCGGGTATCGACCAGAAACAGGATGCGCCTGGCGCCGCCGAACTTGAGCAGCCGGTAGGCCGCGGTGATGGCGGTGAAGGTCTTGCCGGCGCCGGTGGCCATGTGCACGAGGGCGCGGGGTTTGTTCAGCGCAAGTGACTTCTCCAGCCCGGTGACGGCGCTGATCTGGCATTGACGCAAATTCTGGCGCAGGTTCTTTTCTGGCAGCGCGGGCATTTGCTCGACCAGGCGGCGGCGCAGGGTGTCAGGCTGCGCCAGCCAGGAGGCCAGCGTTGCGGGCTTGAAGAAATGGAAGATTTCGCGCGAACGCGGCACAGGGTCGGCGTTGTCGGTGAAGCGGGTGATCTGCCCCGTGGCCTCGAACAGAAAGCGCAGGGGCGTGTTGTCCTGGCGCCATTTGAGATTGGCGGTGGCGTAGCGCTCGGTCTGGGCTTCGGTGGCAGTCAGGTTTTCGCCCGCGCTGTCCTTCTTGGCTTCAATCACGCCTACCGCATGGCGGTTGACGAACAGCACGTAGTCGGCCGGGCCACTGTCAGTGGGGTATTCGCGCACGGCCACGCCCATGCCTGCCGCCAGATTGAGCTGCTGCATGTCCTGGATCGTCCAGCCCGCCAGTTCGAGCTTTTGATCGATCTGCAGACGCGCCCTGGTTTCCGGCGTCATGCGTGTACCTCCCGCGCCCCGGACGCGTCCATCGCCCATGACGCGCCCAGCTTGCGTCGCAGGGTGTCGGGTAAATCGGCAAGAATACATTGATCGGCTGGTGGCGCATCCTCGCCGTCCTCGATGCCCAGCGACAGGTGACCTCTCGTTGCATAGGCAAAGACACGGCAATCCTTGGCGATTTCGTTCCAGTCTGCTGTCTTGCCGGTCGCTGCCCGCAAGGACTTCGGGTCAAGGAGTTGTCCTTCCAGGCTCACGCAATATTTTCCCCGCATGGCTTCTTGTCTGTAATGGCAACGGTGCTCGGCTTACAGCCTCAAAGAGGTCATAAATCGTCGCCAGTCTAACAGGCGGCCGCATCAGCAACCATCGATTCGGACGCCATCCGCTGCTGTGTCGCATACCGACCGTAAACAAACCGCCGCTCGCCCGGTCTCGCCTGGACCAGAAGGCTGCTCCGGCGGATCAAGGCGCGCCCGCAGCAGCGATTCAAGCTGATTCAGCGTTTGGAGCACCTGACGAGGGAGTGGCCGAGAGAAGCCGAGTCTTTTGACTCGGCTTCTCTCCGACTTCGCACCCTGTCTTCGGGGTCGCATGAGGCCCGGAAAACCCTTTCGGATCAAATCAGTTCACTGAGTACAGGACGATGGATACCGGAAAGGGGCGTCTTGGCTGCCCCTACCGAGCAGGCTGCTTGCCGGGAATTTCTTGGTGGCGTGGATTCGGATGGATGATTTTCGCTTTCCGTTTGCCTGCTGGAGCATCGCAAAGCAAAAAGCCCAACCTTGTGAGTTGGGCTAAGTGTATGTTTTGCTTGGTGGGTCGGGAGGGATTCGAACCCTCGACCAATGGATTAAAAGTCCACTGCTCTACCGACTGAGCTACCAACCCGCGAAGCCCGGGGATTATAGGCAAGGGCACAGGGGCTGTCAACGCGCATCAGCGCTGTACCTTCGCGGCCAGCACTTGGGCTGTGGGTTGCCGGCACCGGCCTCGGGAGAACCCCTGGCCATGTCAGACCGTAAAAAAATGAAACCGGCACCTGGCCGGTTTCTCATTCTGACTGCTTGATACGTTTGGTCGGGGCGCCGGGATTCGAACTCGGGACCCCTTGCACCCCATAAACGTGAAGCGACGTATCAGCCGGTCTCATCGCGCCCCACACAATCTAAACACCACGTTGTTTACAAACAATTATTTAGTTTGAACAACTTCATGACGTGTCATAGTATACCATCAAAGCGCACGCTAAGTGTTCCCCCAATCGTTCCCCCGATTTTACTCGTTTGACATCATCGAGGTGGTCCAATGGCTCTGCACGAACTCAGCGACAAGGAAGTCCGGAACTCCAAGCCCATGGAGCGAGAGTACCTGCTAGCGGACGGTGGCGGGCTCTTCCTGCGAGTGCGCCCAACGGGTGCAAAGGACTGGCTGCTCGTCTATACATTTGCCGGGAACCGCAGAAAACTGGGGCTGGGTAGCCTGGAGTCGGTACCGCTGGCTGCGGCGCGCCGTGAAGCCGCCAAGGCGCGGGAGTCAATCAAACAGCAAATCGACCCCCAGGTGCAACGCAAGCTACGGCAAGCCGAACAGGAAGCACAGCGCAAGATCCTGGAGGCTGCCCAGGCACGCCAAACGGTCAAGGATCTTTTCGAGCGATGGGCCGAGGTGGACCTGGTGCGCCGCAAGGATGGTGGGAAGGAAATCCGCCGCATGTTCGAAAAGGATGTCCTCCCAAAGCTTGGCTCCCTCGCCGTGGAAGACGTCAAGAAGGGGAACATCACATCGGTGACTGACCCGCTCCTCGCCCGCGGCGTCAATCGGATGGCAAAGGTCGTCTTCTCGCTGATGCGGCAAATGTTCAGATTTGCCGTCGATCGCGACATCATTGAGGCGGACCCCACGGCCAGCATTCGCAAAGTCAAGATCGGCGGACCGGATGGCGAGCGCGATCGAGTACTGAGCGAAGCGGAAATTGGAGCACTTTGCCAACAGCTACCGAGCGCGGGACTGATGCCGACAACTAAGGCTGCCGTCTGGATTGCCCTCTCGACCCTTTGTCGGATAGGAGAGTTGCTGGGCGCGCGGTGGTCCGACGTCGATCTCGACAACCACCTATGGCGAATCTCTGACACCAAGAACGGCAAGCCACACAACGTCTATCTGTCTGATTTTGCCGTGAAGCAGTTCCGCAAGGTAAAGGAGCTCAACGGCGAAGGGACGTGGGTCTATCCTAGCCGCAATGGCAAGAAAGCTGTCTCCAGCAAGACAATCACCAAGCAACTTGGCGACCGGCAACGGCCCAGCGGGTCGATGAAGCGGCGTAGCAAATTAATTGCGACACTGACGTTGCCAGGTGGCAAATGGGGGCCACATGACTTACGAAGGACCGGTGCCACCATGATGACTCGCTTGGGCGTATTGCCCGAGGTCGCTGACCGATGCTTGAATCATGTCGAGGAAAATAGAACGAAGAGAATCTATCAGCGGCACACCTACGAAGCAGAGATGCAAGAGGCTTGGCTGTTGCTGGGCAACCGTCTGACGTATCTAACGAAGGATTTTCCTGACAACGCTGCTGCCAATTCGACTAACGAGAACCGCCGATCAATGCGAAAAACCGCTGCAGCGTCCCCGAAACGAACAGGTATCGCACGTTCGCAGGGACAAGGGCCGTCGAGGCAAGAGGCGCCCGGCGAGAAGATCATCCCGGCGCCTGATCAAGGCAATAACTTGGTCGTCTGACATCAGTTCGACACAATGTGCGGTCGGCAAACTCCGCCCAGCCTGAGTCTTCACCATTACATACGCGTGGGATGCCACGGCCTGCCCCGTCTGCCCCATCACCGCCATCCGCTGGGCGGACAACTGGATCACATCCGACAGGCACGGCTGGTCGCTCGAGCGAGTCTTGAACTCCACCAACACGAGCAGACCGGAGGGCAGGCGGTATGCCCGGTCAAGTTTCGCCACCAGTCCGACGGGCTTGGAAATCCGGAACAGCTTTTCCAAGTAGACCAATTCGGCGTCCCGCAGCGCTGCCGGTCGCGAGGCCTGCTCAGCCCGTACGGCATGCGTCTCAAGTGATCGCCACCGCGCCACGGCCAGCGAGAAGCCCACGACGGCAACGGCGCAACCGACGCCCCACGCTAGCGCCGACACTTGCCGCCTCCACGCAAACCTGACCACCAGCGAAGTCCGGTCGCGATCGCCCCCAAGACCATGCGCATAGGAACCTGCAACGAGGGCCATCGGCGCAGGACGACGCAGATACCGGGTGCCCCCCGATAGTAGAGGCGGATCACCCGGCGTCCCCAAGCGCTGGGTCGCAGCGCCTCGTCCCTGAACCGGCGCAGCACCTCCGTCTGCCAGGCTTCGCCGAACACGCAGGTGGCGATGAAGCAACGCCCCTTCCGGGCGGCCTGCGCGGTCGCCGCCAAGCCTTCCCTATAGAAGTGCTCATGCTCGACCAGCCCGCGTGCCCGGGCTTGTTGCTGCCAAACCGTACGCCGGCTTCCATGGAGATGCTCGAACACCACCAGCCGTTCGCAGCGGCCCATCTGTGCCAGGTCCGAAGCACTGACCATCCGGCCGCTCACCGACCGGCGCGATCGTTTGCCCATGGCCGGCTCACGCGTCGATCGCTGGTGCGAAGAGGTCATTGGTGACGTCGCCATTGCCCTCCTGCGCGCTGCTTGCGGAAGGCAGATGAGGCAACCAACGCCCTATCCCGGCGAAGACACCGCCCTGGGCCAGCAAGCCGTCGTAAGCCAGCACGCGCAGGCGATTGACCCGCTTGGTACCCTTGTGAAACTGGATCAACTCGTCATACAAGCGCGGATGGTCGGCCCGCGCCAGTTCGAAGACGAGACGAATGGGCTTGGGATCCTTCACATGATCGGTGCTCATTCAATCTCTCCCGACATGCCCTGGGCGCGCTCCTTCCCGGTTGCTACCAGTGAACTGCGCGCGTAGTTCTGCCCGGCCAGCTGAAAACCTCGCACATTGGCGAACATCGGTTCCTTCACCTCGTGGATGCGGTGCTTCGGGAACGCCGCCTTCACCGCCTTGCGGAACAGGAACGCCCCGCCGCCGACCAGGATGATGTTCTGCAGACTGTGCGGTGCCTCGATCCACTCCTTCATCGTCGACACGGCTTGCTCGGCGACGGTCTCGGCCAGGGGCAGCAGGCGCTTCATGTCGTACGGCTTCTGGAAGATCATCGGCTGCTTGCCCGTGCGTAGCGCTAGGTCGATGGCATCGTAGTCGCGGTACGGAGAGCCGATATCCTTGGTGATCTCGGCCGCCAGCAAGCGCAGCACGTCCGACATGCCGCGATTGAAGGAGTAGCTCTGTTTCTGCACGAAACGCATACCCCGCGCCACCAGCCAGTCGAAGGTGCGCGAGCCTGGGTCGATGATCAGGCTCTGCTCGTTGCCGATGATCGCCATCTTTTGGTGCTCGGAAGCGTAGTGCACCAGCGCCCCCTGCGGCTGGGGCACGGCCAGGGCCTTGCCCACGGTCACGGCCTTGCCGCCGCCGATCTCGTGCCGGCCGGTCATGGCCTTCTCCAGCGCCGCCTTCTTGACCGCGAAGAGCGCCACCGGCAGCCCCACCACGAGGAGGTCGATGCGGCTCACCTTCATCATGGAGAGCGCTCCCCTGAGCAGCGCCATGTACTCCGGCGTCTCGGTGTATTCGTCGTGCAGTTGTTTGGCGCGAAAGGTATCGGCGGCGAGACTCACGTCCGGCCCGACCTCGTAGAACAGCGGGCCGATGGGGATGCACACGGTTTTCTTGCGTTCACTGGCCGGCCACGACGGCGAGTCGTCGCTCGACGGATAGGCAACAGACAGGAAACTGGCGCAGCGGATGTCGGTACCGGCCGCGGCCGTGACAAATTTGGTGTTGCCGGATCCGACATCCACCGCTCTGACGATCAATTCCATAACATGGCTCCGAGGTAGGGTTGAGGTCGATCAGCATCGACAGGGCGACCTGATCCCGCCACACGGAATCCCCACTCAAAGAGGCCGATTTCGGCATCGGGTCCGACTCGCTGTCAGTGAACCGCCAATGCACAAACATTTCGGTGACGCCTGAAAGCGTCATCCCCCGGCGGGGCTGCGTGTGTGTCACTACGCTCTCATTCAAATAGCGGGCATCAACCCCATGCGCGGCGGTTGCCGCCGGAGCGGTCCGCGCACGAGCACCGCTCTGAGTTGCCCCGCTCAGGACCAGAGGCAGAGATTTCCCCCGTCAAGCCCGCCCGCCGCCTCGTTGCGCGCCGCTTTGCGACAATAAATGCTCCTTACCGCAATCTCCCGTGCGCACAAGTGCCACCCGCAACCCCCCGCAAATCGCCGCGCTTTCGAGCCGCCCGCTTGACCGCTCTACCCGCTTGGCGTCAACTACGGGTTCCCGAGGGCCATCCCGGCCCCGCTCCATCGCGGAGCAAAAGGCGTCGCAGTCGTTACCTGCCCTTGAAGCGCCGGTCTCGAACCGGCAATGCCGTCGCCCTTGAGGCGGCGGTCCCGAGGTCTTTCTCGTAGTGCAAGTCGCCGTGACTTGGCCAGCGTTCATCGCTGGGCGCTCCCTGAAGCGCGCCACGGCCAACAGAGCACCCGGCCGGCACCCGATGCCGCGCCCCTGTTCCCGCCATCCTTTGAGCACGCGGTTCTCCGCAGCGCGCGGTCGTGTTTGCCCCTTGGGCTCCCCGCGCGCCTTCGCTCAAAACTCGACACCGCCCTGGACTTTCGGTCAGGGGCGGACCCATGCGAGTGGATGGCGCTACGACTCCAGAACCGATCCACCAGACGGCGCGAGGCCCGACCTCGTCGCTGATGCCCAAGCCACGCCCCAGAGGCCGGCCGGCATCACCACCCCCATGGCTGCAGAAATGCACGGATGGGCCGGATCAACCCGTTTCGTTTTTAAGACCGACCGAGTTGGCAAGCGCGGACGCGCTGGCCGACGAACCCCCTGGGTAGGTGCCGCGACGCCGTGGTCGCGCGCGGTACCGAAGTTCTTGACCACTGACCGGCGGGGCGACGGAATCCGTCCTGCCGGGAGCTGCCCTGGATTCCACTTTCATCGCCAACATCGGCTTGCCGTTCGGGCGGCGGGCCTCCGGCCAAGGAGCCATCAACATGTCTGACGTAGTCCCCAGCAACCCTGTTCGCCGTAGCTCACACAACACTGCGCGCCCCCGGCAGCAGGAACCTGCCAGCCCGGGTCGCTCGAGCCAGCAGCAGCCCGCTCGCCCCCAGGGCTGGGCGGGAAAGACCCCCCGGGAAATCCTCGCCCGCTACCAGCCGGGCAAAGCGCCGCCGCTCAAGGTGCTGGAGGTCCTGATCAAACTCTTCAACACCCAGCATACGGCGCTGGAGAAAACCGTCTCGCACAAGACGCGGCAGGAACGCGCGCAGTTTCTGCGGCGCTTCTTCCGCGACTTGAAGCAGAAGGCGGGCTTCAAGACCGTGCCGGACCCACGCAATCTCGGGCAGAAGCACATCCACGCCATGGTGCAGGTCTGGCAGCAGGACCATCTGGCACCGGCGACGATCCAGACCTACCTGAGCTTCCTGCGGGGACTGGCGATGTGGATGGGCAAGCACGGCTTCGTGCGCAAGCCGGGCCACTACGGTTTGAGCCTGGAGGAGTACCAGCGCCACGAGTCCGCCCAGCGGGACAAGAGCTGGACCGCGCAAGGGATTGATGCCGAGGCGGTGATCACCGCGGTGTGCAAGTTTGACCTCCGTGTCGGCGCCTCGCTGCGGCTGATGTCGGCCTTGGGGCTGCGGCGCAAGGAGTCGGTGCAGTTCCGGCCATTCCAGCATGTCATGCCGTTCAGCGAGACCGGGCTGCCAGAGAACCAGCAGCAGGCGGATCGGTATGCCTGGGTCAAGGGCAAGGGCGGCCGGGTGCGCTGGATTCCCCTGGACAGTCCGGTTCATCTGGCAGCGCTGGAGTTTGCCCAAGGCGTGGTCGACGGTCGCGACGCCCACATGGGCGATCCTCGTCGGGACTTGAAGCGTAACCTGCGGCGGCTGGACTACGTCCTGGAGAAATTCGGCATCACTCTGCGCCAGCGGGGCGCGACAGGTCATGGCCTGCGCCACGAGGTGTTGAATGATGCCTATGAAGACATCACCGGGGTGCCGTCGCCGGTCCGGGGTGGCGGGCCGGTATCACCGGAACTGGATCGGGCGGCGCGGCTGGCAGTGTCGCAACTGGCGGGGCATGCGCGCGCAAGGGCCGCAGGTGCCTATTTAGGTCAGTCAGTTGTTATGCGCAGCAAGACGGCCAGGCACCCGCCCGAGCCGAATGGCGACGATGACGACGGGGCGGCCGTGCCGGTATGAGCGGCGTCCGGACAAGGCGGTGCTGGGCGGGAACGATTGCGCCGCCCTGCATCGCATTGCGGCGTGCCTCACGCCGTCAGGGCGGGCTCGGCGGGCACCCTACACGTGTCGTCCGCAGCCGCTTCGATCTGCTTGGTCTCGTCCGTGCGGATGCGCAGGCAGGCGGGCAACCAGCCCGTGCCGGCTACCGTCTGTTCCGCCCCCGTCACCACAGCATCCTTTTTGAGCGCGGCCAGCGGGCTGGCGGCATTGGCGTCGACCGCCTCGGTGACGACCTCGAGGACACGTGCCTTGGAGACGTGGTTGAAGTAGGAAGCCCCCGTGGCTGTCCACCATTGGCTCATGTCCAAGCCCAAGGCCCGGGCCAACGCCTCGTTGCTTTGCCGCTCGGGTTCGGTGCCATAGATACCGGTGACGGTGACCGCAACGACGAAGGTCAGCAGGTGCAGCGCCGTCGCCTGCTCCTGGGCGAGCAGCCATGGGAAGATGTCCTCCAGGTTCTCCGGTAGCCGCTCCGCCCAGGCCGTGCGCTCGGCCTGAAGCTTCGCCCAGGCGGCACTGGCCACCATATCCTCGGCGGCGGATCGCATTTCGGATTGGCTGTCGGTCGCGGTTATGGCGAAGACGTTCTCCGAGCGGCAATAGTAGAGATCGTTCCCTCGGAAAATCTTCTGCGCCAGATGTGCGGTGATCGCGGCCAGCGCCACGTCGGGGCGGTCGAGCAATTCGGCCTGGACGGCGGCGACCCGGTGGGCGGTGAGACAACGCACCAGCTTCTCGGAATGCACCGGGCGGGTCTTGGGCGACGGCAGCGACACCAGTGGTTCGTCGGTGCCGTTTTCGGCGGCTTGGCGGGCGGCCTGGACCATGTCGCTGCGATCTTCGGGGCGGATCAGGCCGTACTTCACCGCAGCGGTACCGTTGTTGCCGACATGGACGACGCAGCCGGCTTGGGCCATCAGGTCGGCTGGCCACACGCTGAGGGCCTCGTCGAGCGCCTTGCGTTGTTCCTCCAGGCCTTCGGCTTCGCCTTCGAGCTGATAGAAGGTCTCCTCGTCGCCGTCTTCGTCGGCCAGCGTTTCCATCTGCGCGTGCAGCGCCGCGATGCGACCATCCAGAACCTCCAGGGCGGCCGCTTCCTCGGCATCCGGTTGGCGCTTCGTCTTGCGCAGTTCGCCGTACTTGACGTACTCGTCGAAGGCATAGCGGACGCGGACATCGACCCATTTCCAGCCTTCGGCAGCGATCTGCTTGGCGCGCTTTTGCAGCTTGTCGGTCGCCAACTTTTCCAGGAGGGCCGCATCGAGCAGGTATGCCTTCTTCTCGTCGTCGCTGAAGAGGTCGCGCCGTAGCGCACCGCCGGCCTTCTCATAAGCCTTGAGGGTCACGTACTTGGCGACGGCATCGCGGTCGGACTCGATCTCGCCCTGGGTCAGCAGTTGGCGCAGGTAGTCGGGACGGCGGTTCCACGACGGCAGCGCGGCCCAGGTCTGCTCCTGCTTCTGCTGATCATCCACCGAGGCCAGCACCATCAGGCAATCCAGCCCGATCTGGTCTTCGCGGAACAGTGCCATCAGCTTGGGCGAGACGGTGGCGAGTTTCATGCGGCGCTTGACCACCAGCGGGGTGATGCCGAAGGCAGCGGCCACGTCCTCGACCGACTTTCCTTGCCCAATCAGCTTGGCAAAGGCCGCGAACTCGTCGGCGGGATGCATGGGGATGTGGAAGCAGTTCTCCGACAGGCTGGCGATCAGCGCCTTGTCGGCCGGCACGATCAGCACGGGCACGGGGTAGTTGTCGGCAAGATCGCCGTTGCCCACCAGCAGGGTCAGCGCTTCGAGCCGGCGACCACCCGCGCAAACCTCGTAGCGGCCGCGTGCGCCCTGCACGACGACGAGGTTCTGCAACACGCCGCTTTCCTTGATTGAGGCTGCGAGTTCTACGATGCTCATCTTCGGCGTGTTGCCACCGGCGCGCGCCTGATAGTCCTGCGAGAGGACCAACTTGTTGAAGGGAACGAAGATACGGGGTGACGCTTCGATGATGGCGTCGATTTCGGCTTTCGTGAATTTCATAGGGAGGGCTCCTGAACGGTTGAACGAGGCATGCCGATGGGCATGTCCAGGACTCCAGAATCTCATCCGAACCCCGCCCTTCAAGCCTCCGGGCGTCCTGCCAGAAGTGATGCGCAAACAAGGACAGCAGCGCCCGTGCAAGTCAAGTGACATTCGACTTGATCCCTCGGCTCGCCGGTGTTGCGCCTGATCTCGAAACGGTGCCGCCAAACCGGCCGTTCCTGCTGGGCGCCCCTGCCGCCGACCACTACGCTGGTGCCCTCTTCCTCACCCCGCACAGGCCTTCATGCATTCCAATTCCCAGCGGCGACATCGGCGCTCGGCCGTCATGCAGCGCATCGCGGGTCTGAAGCGGGCGCTGGAACAGGCGCAGCATCTGCTCCACCAGGACGATCTCACTCCGCTCCTGAACCGTCGCGGATTCCGGCGCGCCTGCGACCGGTGGGCCGGCAACGGCCCGATGGCCATGTCGGCCTGCTGCGCGATGATCGATCTGGATGGCTTCAAGGCCATCAACGACCGGCACGGCCATCCGGTCGGCGACGCCGCGCTGGTTCACTTTGCCGCCACGTTGCGCCGACATCTGCGCCCCGCCGACACCATCGCGCGGCTGGGCGGCGACGAGTTCGCCCTGATCCTGATGAATTGCAGCGGCGACGATGCGTGCCTGCTGCTAGAACGTTTGCAGCAGGCACTCGCCGGATCACCCCTGTCAGTCCCGGGTGCCGCCTTGTCGCTGCGGTTTTCGGCCGGGGTCGCCGAGCTTCATGCTGCTGAATCGTTGGAGCAGGTATTGGAGCGCGCCGATGCCGCCTTGCTCGATGCGAAGCGCCAAGGCAAGGCGATGGTCCGCCTGAGCGTTCCACCGGCGCGGTCTGCGCGGGCGGCCACGGCGAGCGCGGGCGACCGACAGACCGCTTCAGCGTGCGTTCCCATGGCCATCGATCAACGGGAAAGCGACGGGTAGTAGGATCCTCGACCGCGTGCTGCACCAAATGCCGGCGTCGTTGGACTCCACCCGATTGGACGCGCATCAAACCCCTCACTGCTGGTTGCCCATGGCCGCTCAACCCATTGCCACCCGCAATCCGCCTGCTCCACCAGGGATTTCGCAGGCGAATGGCCGAGCGGTGCGCACGGCTGCACGCCGAACGGCACACTGTTAGGGCATCTGGCTTCGGCCAACGCGCGCTCGTTCGAGCGCTCCCGAGTCGCCTCGGGCGTTGCGGTCGTTACCCGCATCTTGATGTGGCAGCGTTCGATGGCTGCCCGTGGTTCCGCCCCGTGCTGAACTGAGCCCTGCGCCGGCCGACGCTCGTCGGCTGGTTTCCAAGCCTGGCGCTCGCCGCCCCGTACCCGAGTTGCCGGCTTCGCCATGAAGCCCGGCGCAGTCGCGTGCGTCTGGCGTTTGCCAACCGGTCGTCCACGACCGTTTTCTTGCCCATCCCACCCGGGGAGCCCGCCTCCCCGATGGGGTCGCTGTGTTCCCCGTTTTTCTTGGAGAACACACCGATGGCCCGTCCTACCGCGCCTTCCCTATGGCTGCCCGGATTCGACCCGGCGGCCCCGGCCCTGCCCCGCTCTGCAAAGCAGGTTTGCCTTTCCGTTTCTTGCGACCCCGCCGGGCCTGCCGAGGTCATCCACGTCGAGAACCTCAGCGACGTCGAGCAAGAGCAGTTTGTGGCCACCGTCCGCGCCAACTGGCGGGTGGTAACCACCGCGACCGAGGCCGCCCCGCGCAGCCTCTGGCCGCAACTGATCCGCGCCGACCTGGAGCACCTGACCGGCCAGAGCGCGAAGTTCGAGGCCAACCTGGCAGCGATCACGCTTCTGCGCTCGATCGAAGCCGAAGGCCGGCCGGCCAGTGCGGAGGATCGCCAAGTCCTTCAGCGCTACACCGGCTGGGGAGGCCTGCCCGCCAGCTTCAATCTCGAAGCCTCAGATAGCACATGGGCCGAACGTGGCCGTCGCTTGCAGGAATTGCTTCCCGCCGAGGACTACGAATCGGCGCGCGCCTCCGTCAACAACAGCCACTACACCGAGGTCCACGTGATCGAGGCGATATGGCAGGCGGTGGAGCGCTTCGGTTTCACCGGCGGGCGCATCCTGGAACCCGCCGCCGGCATCGGCCACTTCATCGGCGCCATGCCACGGAATCTAGCCGAGCGCAGCAGCGTCACCGCTGTCGAGATCGACCGGGTTTCCGGCCGCATTCTCAAGGCGCTTTACGCGCCCGGCGGTGCGGACGTGCGAATTGCCCCTTTCGAGAAAACTCCCCTGCCCGACCACTGGTTCGACCTGGTGATCGGCAACGTCCCGTTCGGCAAGTACAAGGTCGCCGACGTGAGCAACCGGGCCTATGCCCGTTTCAGCATCCACAACTACTTCTTCGGCCGCGCCCTCGACCTGGTGCGCCCTGGTGGGCTGGTGTGCTTCATCACCAGCAGTCACACGATGGACGCCCAGTACGACGCGGTGCGCGAGCACATCGCAAGTCAGGCTCACCTGCTGGGTGCCATCCGGCTCCCCAAGGGAGCCTTCGCCGGCATCGCGTCCACCGAGGTGCAGACCGACATCCTGTTCCTGCGCAAGCGGCAACGGGCCGAGGCGGTCGAGGCCAAATGGTTGAAGCTGGGCACGGTGCCCGATAGTCTCCGGCACCCCCAGTGCCACGAGCGCTACCTGCCGATCAATGCCTGGTACGCCGAGCACCCACAGTTCTGCATTGGCCGCATCCGTCGCGAGAGCAATGGCTACGAGGAAGTACCGGTCGCCGTGTTCGAGGGCGACCTGGAGGCGGCCCTGGCCGAGCGCATCGCTTTGCTGCCTGCCGGTGCTTACCTGCCGGTGGCACACAAGGCAGCCCTGCTGCGGGTGGTGGTCCCGGCCGAAGCCGGTGCCCGTCCTGGCAGCTACCGTCTCCACCAGGGACGGGTGCATCGGGTCGAGGGCAGCGAGATGGTCGATGTCCATGACCAGCTCAATGCCACGCAACGGGCTCGCGTCACCGGCCTGTGCGCCATCCGCGACCACGCCCGGGCCCTGCTCGACGCGCAGTTGGCGGATGAGGGCGACGGTCGGCTGGGTCACCTGCGAGCCATGCTGGGTGGAACCTACGAGCGCTTTGTGTCGCGCTACGGTTGCCTGTCCACGCGCGCCAATGCGCTGGCGTTCCGGCGCGACCCGGACTATCCGCTGTTGCTGTCGCTGGAGCATTACGACGAAGAGGCCGACACGGCCCGCAAGGCTGCGCTGTTCACCCGGCGCACGCTGACCCGGGTCGTTGAACCGAGCACCGCGGGCGAGCCGGCCGAAGCGCTGGCGGCGTCCATCCAATGGCGTGGCCGGGTCGATCCGGCTTACATGGCCGAACTGCTTGGGGCACCCGAAGCTGCGGTGCTGGAGGCACTGGCCGGAGCGGCGCAGGTGTTCCTCGACCCGGCCGACGGGGAATGGAAGACCGCCGACGACTACCTGTCGGGCAACGTGAAAGCGAAGCTCAAGCAGGCGGTGCTGTCCGGGAGTACCTACCAGCGCAACATCGACGCGCTGGAACAGGTGCAACCGGAAGACCTGCCACCGGCGGCCATCGAGCCGCGCCTGGGCGCGGTGTGGATTCCGGCCCTCGACGTCGAGGCGTTCATCCAAGAGGTCCTGGAACTCAAGGACTGCCAGGTGGGCTACTCGGCCGAAGCCGGCGCCTGGTCGGTGAAGTACGGCGAGTGGGAAGCGCGGCAGAACGTGAAAGTGACCCAGGAATTCGGCACCTCGCGCATGAACGCGATCGAACTCGTGCAGTGCGCGCTCAATGTGCAGGTGCCGACCGTGCGCGACCGCGATCCCCTGACCGACAAGTATTTCGTCAATCCCGACGAGACGCTGGCGGCGCGGGAGAAGCTGGGCATGATCAAGGAGCGGTTCGCCGGCTGGGCCTTCGAAGATACCGAACGCCGCGAGAAGCTGTGCAGGATCTACAACGACCTGTTCAACGCCACGCGGCCGAGGCGCTTCGATGGCTCGCACCTGAAGTTGCCGGGATTCTCCCGCTGCTTCGTGCTGCATCCGCACCAGCTGGATTCGGTGTGGCGCATCGTGCAGTCCGGCAACACTGGGCTGTTCCATGTGGTCGGCGCCGGCAAGACGGCGGTATGCGTCATCGCCAGCATGGAGTTGCGCCGGCTGGGTTTCGTCAATAAGCCCTGCCATGTGGTCCCCAACCACATGTTGGCCCAGTACACGGCGGAATTCGTCCGGCTCTATCCGAACGCGTCGGTGCTGATGGCGGGCAAGGAGGACCTGGAAGGCGACCGCCGGCGCGAGCTGGTGTCGCGCATCGCCACGGGCGATTGGGACGCGGTGGTCATCACGCACTCGAGCTTCGAGCGCATCAGGATGTCGCCGCGATTCAGCGAGCGATTCATCAAGGAGATCATTCATGAAATAGAGATGGCGGTACGCGCCGAGAAGAGCAACGACCGGTCCAACCGGATCGTCAAGCAACTCGAGGCGATGAAGAAGAACTGGACGGTGCGGCTGGAAAAGCTGTCGGCCGACCAGAAGAAGGACGACCTGCTCAGCTGGGAGTTGCTGGGCATCGACGCCCTGTTCGTAGACGAAGCCCACCTGCACAAGAACCTCTACCGGTTCACCAAGATGACGCGGGTGGCAGGCCTGCCGCTGACGAGTTCGGAGCGCGCCTTCGATCTGTTCCTGAAGACGCGCTACACGATGCAGCTCCATGGGCATGCGCAGCGGGGGGTGGTATTCGCGACAGCGACGCCGGTAGCCAACACCATGGCCGAGATCCACACCATGATGCGCTATCTGCAGCCCAACCGGCTGGCGGAGCTCGGGCTGCAGCAGTTCGATGCCTGGGCTGCCACCTTCGGCGAGAGCGTCACGGCGCTGGAGATCGCGCCGGACGGCAGCGGCTATCGGATGCACACGCGCTTCGCGCGCTTCATCAACGTGCCCGAGCTGATGGCGGTGTTCGGCGAAGTGGCCGACATCCGCACGGCGGAGATGTTGGACCTGCCGGTGCCGAAGCTGCGCGGCGGCAAGCCGCGCATCGTCGCCTGCCCGGCGAGCCCGTCGCTGAAAGCCTTCGTGCAGACGCTGGTCCGGCGGGCGGAAGCCGTCCGCAACGGCGACGTCAAGCCGAACGAAGACAACATGCTGGCGATCACCACCGACGGCCGCAAGGCCGCGTTGGATTTCCGGCTGGTGGCGCCGCTGGCGTGCTTCGACGAAAACGGCAAGGTGGCCGCCTGCGTGCGGGAGGTCCATGCCATCTGGCAACGCACGACGGACTTCCGCGGCGCCCAGTTGGTGTTCTGTGACTTGTCGTCCCCCAAGGGCGGCAAGAGCTTCAGCGTCTATGACGACCTGCGGGACCGGCTGATCGGTGCGGGCATCCCCGAGAAGGAGATCGCCTTTGTCCATGATGCCGAGACCGATGTCCAGAAGGCGACGCTGTTCAAGGCGGTGCGCGAGGGTCGGGTCCGGGTGCTGCTGGGCTCCACCGCAAAGATGGGGGTGGGCACCAACGTCCAGACCCGCCTCACGGCCCTGCATCACCTCGATGCGCCCTGGCGTCCCTGCGACGTCGAGCAGCGCGAGGGGCGTATCCTGCGCCAGGGCAATGAGTGTGAGGAAGTGGAAATCTTCCGGTATGTCACGGAAGGCAGTTTTGACAGTTACATGTGGCAAACGCTGGAGACCAAGGCACGCTTCATCGCTCAGGTGATGAAGGGCGACCAGGGCATCCGGTCGCTGGAGGATGTGGAACTGGCGGCGCTGTCCTATGCCGAGGTGAAGGCCTTGGCATCGGGCAATCCGCTGGTGATCGAGAAAGCCGGCGTGGACGCGGAGGTGGCCAAGCTCTCGACGCTGTTCTCGGTGTGGCGCAACCAGCGCTATGCCAACGAAAGCGAAGTGGGACGGCTGCCGATGATGATCGAGGCGCTGGAGAAGAAAGTCGCGCTGTACGCACAGGATGCGGCCCGGATCGAGCCGCAGACTATGCAGGGCATCGCCGTGGAACTGGCGGGGCGCCGGATCGTCGGCCCCGATGTGGTCGGCGAGGCGCTACGCGGGTTGGTGAGGACGGCCAAGGAAGAGGTGCGCACGGCCAGCCGGATGATCGAACAGATCGTCGGCCGGTTTGGCGGCTTCGACCTCGGCATGCTGGCGGCCCGTGGCGACCAGACGCCCAGCCTGTACCTGGCGGGACACTGCCTGTACAACGCCGAACCTTATCAAACGGGTCCGGCCCTGGTGGCCGCCTTGCTGGGTGCGCTGGAATCGGTGGGCAAGCATCACGCCGACGCCGAGATCCAGTTGGAAACTCGCCGCAAGCGGCTGGAAGACCTCCGGCTGGAGTTGGCCCGCTCATTCGAGCATGAAGGCCGGCTGACCGATCTGCTGGTCCGGCAACGCGAGTTACTCAAGCAGCTCGACCTGGACAAGGATGAAGCCGGTAGCGCGAAGGTCGACGCCGAAGAAGTACGACAAGCCGCTTGAGTTGATTTCACCCCCATGGCCGAAAGGCTGTGGGGGTTTTTGACGTAGCGGTAGTCGTCGCCACGTTCCACCCCCATTTAAAGGCCAGACTTTGCTCTGGCCTTTTTCTTTTCTGCCGATGGGCCAGCCCTGCCTCCGTTGCGTCGATGGATGCGGCCTCGTGGCAGCGCTGGCGGGGCGACAGCCGCTGGGGCGAAAGCTTCAAATCATTTCGAGTATCCATAACGTCGTTCAGATCGTCAGGGATAAAATGACTGCAAGTTAGTGGAAGCAGCCCGTTTTGGCATAACAGGTGCGAGGAGAACAAAGATTATTCAGGCGAGAAAACTGCTGTTGGCCACGATGCTGGTCGCGAGCACCTCCGTCCACGCAGCGACACTCAGCGGTACCGTGGTAGGCGTCTCCGACGGGGATACGATCACCGTGCTGGATGCCAACCGCGAACAACACAAGATCCGGGTTGGCGGTATCGATGCGCCCGAGAAGACGCAGCCATTTGGGCAGCGCTCGAAGGGGTCGCTGTCGACGCTCGTGTTCGGCAAGGATGTCGACGTGCAGTGGAGCAAGCGGGACCGCTACAAGAGGATCATCGGCAAGGTGCTGGTTATCGATCCGACCTGCCAGAGGCAGTGTCCGAAGACGCTCGATGCCGGGCTCGCACAAGTGACCGCTGGGCTTGCATGGTGGTACCGAAAGTATGCCAAGGAACAATCCGCCGAGGATGCGCAGCGCTACGAGTTCGCTGAGCAGGAGGCACGTTCCTATCGTGCCGGCCTGTGGTCGGACGGACAGCCGATGCCGCCATGGGATTGGCGAAAGGCGGCGCGATGAGCGACAAGCTGCAATGGCCGGAAACCGTCGATCAAGCGGTCGGCGTGTTGCTCGGCCTGCTGCCAGATGGTGAAAAGGCCAAGATCGCCGCCATGTCGCAGGACGACCTGGTCGCATTGCACTTGGGCCTGGGCATGTGGATCCGGAACAACTTGGGGCTGTGGTCGGAGAACAGTGCCCTGCTGGAATCGGCCCGCGCGCAACACCCTGACGATGCCTCGGTCGTGATCATCGAAGCCCTGTGGCGGCGGCTGCGGGAAGCGACCCCGAAGGTGCATTGAGATGTGCGGTCGTTCTGCGCTCTACGGCCCGCGATCCCGGATTCGGGACCGATTCGACCTCGACCATGGCTTCGACTTCGGTCCCCGCTACAACATTGCGCCAACGACGAACGTGTTGGTCGTTCGCCCCAGCCCGAACGGCCGGTGGGTGGGCAGCCTTTACCGCTGGGGGCTGATTCCCGGGTGGGCGAAGGACGGCACCATGGGCGCGAAGCTCAGCAATGCCCGCGCGGAGACGGTGTCCGAGAAGCCCGCATTCCGCGCCGCGTTTCGTCGCTGGCGATGCATTGTGCCAGCCAGCGGTTTTTTCGAATGGAAGGCTGTTCAGGAAGATGGCCGCACGGTAAAGCAGCCCTATTTCATCCGCCCTGGGATGAAAACGCACTGTTCGAGTTCACGGGGCTCAGCGAGCGGTGGTTATCGCCCGACTGCGAGGAAATTCACTCGTGCTGCATCATCACAACCGAGGCCAATGCGTTGATGATGCCGATCCACAACAGGATGCCGGTCGTCTTGGCCCCCGGCGATTACGACGCCTGGTTGGACCCCGCCCACGTGAATGCGGAGATGTTGCGCGCCCTCCTTTACCCTGCCGCGGCCGATGACATGATCGCTTACCCGGTGAGCCGTGCAGTCAATTCATCCCGTACCGATGCCCCAATGCTGGTGGAGCCGGCATGACCCAGCGGCTGCGTCCGGGCATTGCCGAGCCCGTGTTCCTGATGTTCTCCCGCCAGCAGATAGAAACCGGCGACATCGGTGAGCCCCTTGAATTCTTGCGGGGCTTGACGGCCGACCCTCAGGCGGCCCTCGACTACTGCGGTCGGATCAGCCTGATGGTCGACGGATACAACAACGACCCGCGTGAAATCTTCGAGATCTCGGAGGTCCGTGCCTTCATCAAGGGCCTCGACGCGCAGTGGCCCTACTGGTTCTTCTTCCTGTCCCAGGCAGACGAGTCGATCAAGCTGCTGGAGAGCTGCCTGTGCGACACCATCGAGGTGATCCCGGGCGTTGCGTCCATCGACCTCGATCAGATGGAGCGGGCGCTGGCGCGCCACTTCGGAGCCATGAACCGCCTATGCGAGGCGCTGAACCTGCCAGAGGAGCAGATTGAGGAAATGTCCGAGGGGATCGTCAGCCTCATCCAAAACGCCTCGGTCGAGCGGATCGACGGCGACGATTACCAATAGCCGCGCCGCCGTATCAGATACTGGCCACGCCCGGCCCGTTCGACTTCGGAGCGTTGTGGAGCGGCAGCATGCCCTCGAAAGGGTCCGACGTACGCTTCATCTCGCATGGCATCTCTCGCCCTCAGACATGTTCTCGAACGACAGATTCGGTACATCGGTGTGGAATCACCACAACTTGACCACACAATCGCATTGGCGTTGACCAGCCAAAATCATCCCCTTGACCAGCCCTTTCTGAGCGGCATAAGAGCCCAATCCGGTCGGTCACCACTCCCAGCGTTCAACGTCAGGTAACTGGGATAGAGCCGACGCTCGGGACCATTTCCGATCTCGGCTCATCGGCCACAACTGCCATTAGGGTGTGTCCTCACCAATAGCCGCAATGTGTAGGTCAGCCGTCGTAGCCCTGGAGTTCTGGCCGAGGTCGGCGACAATCTGACTTTCAACCTGCCCGCCGTGACAGTCTGATTGGCAATCCAGCCAGACCGGAGTCTATGACTTCCTGATTGCCTCTCACCCCACTTCTAGGGACACGATCAGCGTTAATCTTTAAACTTAGACTAGAAAATCAAATTTCATATTGGAGAGGAAGCTGATGGCGACAATAGGGAGACTGGTGCTGAGGAATTTCAAACGGTTCAAGACGCTTGAACTCGAGTTTGATCCTGAGCTGAACATCCTAGTTGGCGGCAATGAGGCCGGCAAGAGCTCCGTGCTCCAAGCACTGGATATCGTGCTCAGTGCCAGCCGGAGCAAGGTGGATGCGCTAGGTATCGAGACCTTTTTCAATGCTGAGTGCATAGCCGAATTCCTGGGCGGCGAGAGGAAGATCACAGATCTCCCCGAGGTTCTAGTCGAGCTATACCTCGAGGGGGTTGGAGGTCACCACGACCTAGACGGTCGAAACAACAGCAAGGGCGCTGACCACCTAGGTATCAAGATGGTGTGCAAGCCCGTTGACGAGTACACCAAGGAAATTCAGGCCATTCTGGCCGAGAAGCACGAGAGCTTTCCTTTCGAGTACTACGGCGTCCACTTCCAGACCTTCACGGACGAGCCTATCTTTCCGTTCAGAAAGCCGATCAAGCACCTGCTCATCGACAGTTCTCAGATCAACAACGAGTACGCGACGCGCGAGTACACCCGCTCCATGTATGCTGCCCATGCAAACGTCGTTCAGCGCAATCTTCACAGCTTCGAGTACCGCAAGGCCAAATCGAAGTTCAAGGAAGATGTCTTCAAGGCGATGAATGACGCTCTGGATACCTATAAGTTCGATGTCCGCACAAGCCCGAAAGCCAGTGTCGAAACAGACATCATCATCACGGAAGGGGACATTCCGATCGACAGCAAGGGCAAGGGCCGTCAGTGTTTCATCAAGACGGAGTTCGCCCTACGCAACCGCGAGCACGCTCTCGATATTCTCCTGCTTGAAGAGCCCGAGAACCATCTGAGCCATGTCCACATGCACAAGCTCATCGCTCGCATCCGGGAATCTGTCAAGAAACAACTCATTATCGCCACGCATAGCAGCTTCATTGCGACACGGTTGAACCTCAAGAAGGTTCTGATATTGAGCGAGGAGAATCCATCCAGACCCGCATCCCTCAAGGACCTCAGCGAGGGGACCGCCAACTTCTTCATGAAGGCCCCTGACAATAACGTCCTGGAACTTGCTCTGTGCAAGAAGGCAATACTTGTCGAGGGAGACGCCGAGTTCATCCTCATGGACGCCCTTTACAAGAACAGCGCCAAAGGTGCCAGCACCGACACAGACGGAATACATGTAATTTCTGTGGACGGCACAAGCTTCAAGCGATATCTCGAACTCGCCAAGCTGCTCAGCATCAAGGTCGCCGCCATACGAGACAACGATGGTGACTACCAGGCAAATTGTGTCGCCAACTACATTGACCTCGCTTCGCCTTCCATGCAGGTTTTCGCGGACGCCGACGATACGCGGTACACCTTTGAAGTCTGCATGTACCAAGACAACAAGGCCATTTGTGACGGTCAGTTCGCAGCGGACCGCAAGAAACTGACCGTCGAAGAGTACATGTTGAAGAACAAGACGGACGCCGCGTTCCAACTACTCGAAAAAAAGGGCGCCGAGCTTGTCGCGCCGGTGTATATCCAGCACGCTGTCGCATGGATAAGAGCGTAGTTTTTGCTGTTGCGGGGTCCGGCAAGACCACCCACCTTGTCGCGGCCCTCAATGAGGTCCGACGCTTCCTCATCGTCACGTACTCAGAGTCGAATCACGACAATCTGCGCAGCAAGATCATCCAGCGGTTTGGCTACTTTCCTGCGAACATCACTCTCTATACTTACTTCAGGTTCCTGCACGGTTTCTGCTACCGGCCGTTCCTTCGATCGAAGAAGAACACCAAAGGCGTGACCTTTAATCTCCCGCCGACATTCCCTCGATATGCATTGACGGATGACCGGCGCTACGTGTCCGCCAGCCGTCGGCTCTACGCCAACCGGCTCGCCAAGTTCATCGAGCAATCCAATCTGGTCGGCGCTGTAGTGGCGCGCATGGAGAAGTATTTCGATGTCTTCTTTGTGGACGAAGTCCAGGACTTCGCGGGGCACGACTTCAATTTCCTGATGGCAATCAGCGCTGCCAAGTTGAACATCACCTTTGTTGGCGACTTTTTCCAGCACACGTTTGACACGAGCCGCGACGGGAATGTGAACGCAAGTCTTCATAGCGACTACAACGCCTACAGAGCCAAATTCAAAGCGGCCAAACTGAAAGTCGACACGGACAGCCTCAGGAAGAGCCGTAGATGCAGCAAAAACGTCTGCGATTTCATTACAGAGAGGATCGGCATCTCGATTGAAGCCCACGATGATCGGAAAAGCGTCGTCAGGTACGAGGATGACCCTGCGAAGGTACTTGCACTCTATAACGATCCCGGGACGGTGAAGCTGTTTTACAAGGGGCATTACAAGTACGCCTGCTACTCCCAAAACTGGGGTGCGTCGAAGGGCGTGGACCGGTATCAGGACGTCTGCGTGGTTCTAAACCCTGCCAACGTAAAAGCTTGGCAGAATGGAAGCTTTCGGGATATCAACGCTGAGACACGCAACAAGCTCTATGTTGCCTGCTCGAGGGCGCGGGGTAACCTGACGTTCGTCCCCGAATCTCTGCTTAAGCCCTTCAAGCGATCCTAGGGTGAATCGCAACCAGGCTCTCCATTTACCACCTCAAAGGCTTCAGCAACCAGCCTGAATCGGTCGATAGTTTGCCTTTGATCTGCATGACGCTCATGGAAGGGGGCTTGCTGATGTCACCAGCGCCTGAGCGCCCATCCACCGACCAATGCCACGGCTCGCGCAGCAAGTTGCTGAACCTGAGTCGCGTCAAATGATCATTGAGACAGCGGAGCCCTGAATCGGCATCGTCTGGAAAGGAGAGCACGACTACGCTAGTTATGTTCGTCCGGTACAAAGATTCGCGTTGTGGATGCGAATGGCTGCCAAGCAGGGACTCTGGAATCCATCTGGCCACTCTCCAGTACCCGATGGTGCGCGGCGCCAGGGAGCATCGCAGGATCGAGTGGCTGCTTCGCCCAAGGGTTGTGGAACACGTCAGCCCCTTCCATCCAAGTCTCGGAGTATCCAGGTGTATTTACATCGTGCGCGAAGTGCAGCGGTTCAGCAGCATTCGGGTCGAGGCTCACCGCAGTGCCCTCTCGAACTAAGCGCACTCGCTTCGAACCGAAACCGGCGAGGACCCCCATGCGATTGAACTTCGAGATCGTCGCGCTTGGGTTAGCAATGACCGCGCTCACATTTTCGGCGCCTGGAAGATTGAAGTAGCCCGACTGGACATTTTTTGTGCCCCACCGGTGAACATCAACCTTTCGCGGAACGATGACGAGTTTGCCATGTGCGTCGTAGTGCCAGTCCCATGCCATTCCATACAGATAAATGGGAAGTGCTGACCGGCTCATCAGCATTGACATCGGTGCGTGGAAGTCCTGGATTGCAAACAGCAGGGGGTGTCCTTGCACGTTCGGCTTCTCCCAGTACTTCTTTGCGAGTTTTGCGGTCAGTGGGCCGGCAAAGCGGATAGGCATGTACTCCTGCTGAAACTGCTTGACCTGCTCGTCCGTGTCCAACGGCGGCGGAGGTACCAGTTGACCCGTTGGGTCGCGGCTCGGGCTCACGGTCGTGGCTTCGACACAAATTTCTCCGAAAGCGTTGCGTGCTTGAAAATCGGGGATGGCTACCGACCGGTCGAGGATGTATCCCGCCTCCACCAGCATGGCGAAGATATAGAGTTCCCAAAGTCGCGTGTCGAAGCCAGTGGTTTGAAATTGCTGGACGAAGTTTCCGTCGGCATCCTCATACCAACGCATCATGGGCTTCATCAGTTCGACCGCCGGAGAGTATCCCTCGAGCGCAGTGATGGTGGCAAAGTCCTGATTCAGCTTTTCCTTGGGAACCACGGGAGTGAAGAAATCAACGGGCTTGCCCTTTTCGTCACCCTGAGTCCGCTGCTTATCGAAATCGGCATAGACACGCTCGACCACCTCCGGCGCCGCCGCAAGAGCTTGATCGACGGTTTCAAAAAACAACGTCATCTCGACCCACCGATAGCGTTCCTTCAGGTCTCTAGCCAGCACCATGGACGCGTAGTCATCGTCGGCAACGTCCCGGATGACCACGATGAGCATTGCTCCGTCATGCGCTTCAAGCCAGCGTACTTCTTCTGCCGCGATCAGGGCGCCGGGTTGCCGGCAGTACGCCGCCAAAGCCTCGAAGCGCGCTTTCGAGATGTCGTTCATTGCAGCAGCCTCGCTGGATAGTTGAGTGTGTAAGCGTATTTTCAGCGGCCCATCCACAACGTGGATACCGGAACGACAGCTTCCAGTTTTGTACCGTCCTGAAGAACCACCGATGGTAGTAGTTCTTTGTGGAGTGGATTGGATAGCCTCCGAGGGTCAGTTGCGCAAAGTTTCCCATAGGAGCTCGTCATTCAGGGACGATTTCTGACCTATGCTCGCTGACCTTTTCATTGCGGCCGTTGGGCGGTCACCGTCCCAATGACCGTTCAGGCCGAGGAGTGTGAATTGGCCTTTCGGCAGTTTTCAGGGTACAGCCGCCGCTTGAAAGGTTGCTTTCCGGAATCATCGAGCAGCGGCAGGTTGCGATCTGATGACATGAGCGTGGTCAGGATGAGGAATTTTGGTGGTCAGTTGTTATGTGCAACAGTGGCCAACTGAAGTGATATTCCCCCAAGGGAGGCTGACTCGAGGCGGCGTGTGGTCTGCGAACGTCTCAAGGTGGCTTGCCTGTTTCTGTCCGCGGCGCATTCATCAAGCAAATCCCCTGACCTCCCTGGCGCTTGCGGGTGGCAATTCAGATCGCTGGCTTGAGCCCGGATAAGCCCTGCGCAATACTGCAAGGGCTTTCTGTGGACATCGTGTCTGCACAGCCTTCATCGGCGACCCCGGTCACCCTGAAGTCCAGCCCTGCTGGCGTCGCAGTCGTTACCTGCCTCAAGGATACCCGGCGTCGATCGGGTCCGGCCATGTCCTTGGCCGTGTGTCTTGTTCAGCCACCCGGCTGAATGCTGTGTCCTGCCGCGCGACCTTCGGGTCGATCGGCATCGAGCGAAGGCCCCGTTCGCAAGAACCGTGGGCCTTCATGCTGCACGTGCCGCCTGGCACGTCGCCGAGCCGCTCTGCCGTCCACGGCGGAGCATCCCGAACGGGGAACCCCAAGTTCCCCGCCAGGGATGGGTGTTCCCTTTCAATTCTGAAGGAGAACACCATGTTCGCATTCCCTGTGACCAAAGAGTCGTGCCCGGTCGCCGTGCTGCTGGGTGGTTCCGGGTACGCCCGGCCGTCCATGCGCATGCCGACTGTGCCGGCATTGTTGAAGCCACTGCCCACCGTCTTCGGACGTGCCGGCTGCGCTTCCGAGTACCGCGCGTCAGGAGCCTGATCATGCCGATCAGCCTCTACCGCCGGCGCATTGCCGCCACTGTGATCCAACTGGCCAAGGACGATCCGTCCCTGGTCAAGGAGGTAATCGCCCGCTTGCGAGAGTCGGGCGAGATCGAAGCCGACGATCTGGTCTACCTGGACCGGATCGCCGACCGCTGGATGAGGATTGCCGAGGACAACGGCAGGCACGCCGCATCAACGTATCCGCGTCAAGCGCGCGGGTAGCGGGATGCCCCTGGCCTTCGCCATTTCCGCAGCGATCTTTTCCAGCAGATCGGGACGTTCATCGTTCAGCGTATCGGCCCATCGGGCCAATGCTTGGTCGATGTCGTCCTGTGTTTGCGCCCCGTCGAAGTCGAGACCGAGTTTTCGGAAGTCCTCGATTTCGTCGGGCGTGAACCGTAGTGCATCGCCTGCACGCAGCATTGTGTGGGCACCTCCTGATCTGTGAGCGTTCAGCTTAGCAGCGCCGCATGTCCGTGCAACCCCGGGGAGTCCACCGCCTCCCCGACCAGGGACAGGTGTTCCCTCTGTTCGTCTTTGGAGAAAACATCATGTCCCTTGAGAAACCCCGTCCTCGCCCCCGGCGCTCCGGTATCGAGTCCGAGGAAGAGCGCGCCTGGGTCGGCTTCTACCAGCGCGTCGGCCGTGATTCGGCCATCGCGACCGAAGTCATGACCCAGCTCGAGTCCGATCCCGAAATGAAGCGTACCCATCTGGCGTTGTACCTGTGCTGCAAGGAATCCTTGCGTCGGCACAAGGCCCACCAGGCACGCAACAAGCGGATCGGTCAGTTCGTCCGCTGGCTGTGCCACGGCCTGTTCGTCCGGCCGCTGCGCAGTCTGCAGAAGGGTCTGCGTCACGGCAGCGACATCGCCGTCGAATGCCTGCCCGAAGGGGTCAACGAGCCGGCCGTGGCTCAAGTGCGCCGCCTGGCTCGGGAAACTGAGTTCGCGACGGCACACACGGCCTTCGAGCAACAGGCGGCCCAGCCTGCGGCCGACCCGTTACCCGCATCCACTGAAGCCCAGGCCTCGCCCAGCGCCAAAACAACGCGCTCGGCCGCCTGACCCGAGAAGCGCCAGGCCATCACCGGCCCGGCCTGTGATGCGGCGGCACCTGCCGTCGCATCCGGATCGCCGAACGCCCACGCCCGCTGCTCACCCAGCGGCGCGTGTGGTGCTCGCCCCGATCCCCCACCACCCATCGAGTGCCAGTGAACGCCGGTAAGGCGACTTCACGGGGCGCCCACACCCGCCCGCCTCGCCATCTGCGCGCGTCGGGCCAAACCCCGCCCGCCGTTCTGCCCGTGGCATGCCGGCCCATTTTTTCAGCAATGAAGGGAATCCATCGATGAGAAGCGCTACTGAAATCCTGAATGCCATCGAAGCGCGCGCCCAACGCGCCATCGTCCAAGAGCTTCGCCTCATGAAGAAGGAGGTCCTGCAACTGCGCCCTTCCCTGAGCCCGCAAGACCAGGACCACGCCGACGCCCTGCTGCTGAAGCTGGGTCGCTTGGAGTCCGACCAAATGATTCTGACCGCCGATGCCGGCGTCCTGGAGCAAGGATTCCAGGCAGTGGCGCAGGCGGCCTGAACCGCGGCGACACCACCGACGAGTCGCCCGCCGGCTCGCCAGACACCCAACAACCCCGTGGGGCTCATGCCCTGCGGGGTGGGGTTCCACGATGTTTCGAGAGGAACCCGATATGAACAAGGTGAGTATCAATGCGGCGCAACAGCGCTACGTGATCGATTGCGGCGAGGGCTATACCTGCCTCGGTTTCGCCAACGCCCGGGATCACGCCAATCAGATCGCCTGCAGGCTGCGCCGCGCCGACCTGGCGTTCACGGACGAGGATTACGGGAGCCTCGCCGGCTACGAAAAGTACGGCCGAGCCATCCAGGCCTGGGGCCAGTCGCCCCTGACGCGCACGACCTACTTCGATCCCGGCACCGATGCCAAGGCCGGCAAGGTCCTGGAATCCTGCCGCACCCGCGAACGGAGGGTTCGCCTGATCCTGGGCGACACGAGCACCGGCGAACCCTGGCTGGAGGAACACGACGTCGTCGGCCGGATCGGCCGCTCGACGGGGAGTTTGAAGGTCCCCTTGCTGATCGAGGCGGGCGAGCTTGGTGGCAGCGCCATCCTGTGCGCCTGCCTCCTTGCCATCGTGGATTGGGAATCGGGCGACTTTCTCTATCGCCATGCCGCCTACCGCGAAGCCGACTTGAACATCAGGCCGTCGGGCGACGCCGACCGGTCCTGGAACGTTCTGCGGCGCGAAGAAGTCGTCGCCAGTTTCCGGGACATCGGCCAGGCCGGCGCCTACCTCGCCTTCATGCGCGGCGCGACGATCGAGCCGCGTGTCTTCCAGTGACTTCGAGGGCAGTACCCGATGGAGCAACGCATCCCCGGCAGAAACGCTGGGGAGGCGGTTGCTCGCAGAAACCCGACCGCGCTACGCCGCCTGACGGCACTGGGCGTATTCGCGGTCGATGAGCCAGTGCAGGAACTGGGTGTCCTTGGAGACGCCCCAGTAGTGCGCCTTGCATCGGGCGATGTAGGCGTCCAGGTCGTCAAGCGTGCGGATGTCCACCGGCTCGATGTCGGTGATCTTCCGGAAGCGCTCGACCTCCCGGCGAGTGAGTCGAATTTGCGAGCCGAGGCGGATCATCGTCGTTCTACGTGAAGGGTTGAGCCTTCATCTTGATCAAATTTTTCAGGCTTGTCGCGGGTTTTACGGCGGTCACGCAAAAAATTTATGCAGTGCCAATAGGCTGACATCCCGGTCACAGTGGAGTGCAACTAGGACCTTTTGTTCAAGCCGGCGGCACCGTTCCGCAGCACGAAGCGTCCGCCACGCCGTCATTACCAACGCCATTCGCAAGCCCGTCGAATTCCTGCCGCTTGAACCTTGCGTCCTCTGCATCCCCTTGAATCCATCCTACTGATGACGGAAACTGACTGGGCTTACATGCATTCCATCGTGGGATGCAGTCCGGCCCCGAGCCGGCGTCGCAGTCGTTACCTGCCTCATTCATCGTGCCGACCCAGGTCCGCACATTCATCCCAAGCGGGGACCCCGTCCCCTTTGGGATCGGCGTTCCCGGTTTTCTTGTTTTCTAGAGGAGAACGCCATGAATCTAGCTGCCTTGTCCCGCGCCGATCTGGTCCGCGAATTACTCTCGCCCCTGGTTTGCGCGTCGGGTGCCAACCCTTTGCACGTCAGCGATGCCGTCGCGCAAATGGGCATGCTCGGCACCACCGATACCGTTCTCGCCCATCGCCTGGGCATTGCCCGCGAACTGTTGCTACGCGACCTGCGTGGGCAGATGCGCAGCGGCCCGTTGATGAATTCGCCGCAAGTTCTGCGCGATTGGCTGCGGCTGTATTGTGCTGGCCTTGAGCATGAGGTGTTCCTGGCGCTCTACCTGGACGCCCAGCATCGCCTGATCGAAGCCGAGGAGTTGTTCCGGGGAACCCTGACCCAGACCAGCGTCTATCCCAGGGAAGTGGTCAAGGGAGCCCTTGCCCGTAACGCCGCGGCACTGGCCGTCGCCCATAACCACCCGTCCGGGGTGGCCGAGCCCTCGCGGGCCGATGAGTTGCTGACACAGAATCTGAAGCACGCGCTGAGCCTGGTGGATGTGCGGGTGATCGACCATTTCGTCGTCGCCGGCGACACGGTAGTGTCGTTTGCCGAACGCGGGCTGGTGTAACGCCATGCACCGCCGGCCAACCGCGTCGCGTCCGATGCTCAAAGGCATGCCCACCTCATCGGGTCGGGCTGCCTTCTGTCGCATGAGGAAATAATCATGTCGACGAGAATCCTGCCTCGCTGTCCTGCTTGCGCAGGTGACGGCGTGCCGTTGGGTACGCTGAGCCGCCTGCGCTGGTTCCGTTGTCGCGACTGCGGCGTGAACTTCAGTCGTCCGACGGGCACGCGCTCCAAGACCAAGTCGACGTCCCATCGAAAAGAAGGAGAACCGCATGGAAACACTCGCCGTGGCAAGCTTGCGAGCGCAGGCTGAACCGCTGGCCTCGTTATCGATCTCGCATCTGAGTCCAAGCACCCGCTTGAAACTGGCCGATGATGATCTATCGGTCAACGCCTACCCGACCGACTGCGGCGGCGTCATCTATGTCGGCGCACCCCGTTACCGGATGCCGACGGAAGCCGATCTGGCCGCGATCTTCGAAGTCGCGGAGCAAGCCGACATCGTCTGGCTGAAGTTCGATAGCGACGCGGCCGTGATCGACGGCCTACCGGTCTTCGACGTGTCGGAGCCAGCCACATGAGTCGGCACCACATCCGGCTCTCGCATGGCGGCCGCGCGATCGTGGTCGTGGCCGGATACGACCGACCGCTGCGCCAGTTGTTCCTGGAGGTGCTGCGCGACGAGGAAGGCAGGCCTACGTGCGAGGACGACGTCCTTTACGACAGCCTGCATGAGCCAGCCCTCGATTGGAGCGATATCGGCACGCTGACCGACAAGCTCGTCACGCTCGGCATCGCGGTACCGGATAGCCTGATCGAAGAGGTGTATCTGGATCAGTGCTTCAACGCAGGCAACCGCGTAGTTCGACACCACATCGATCAGCCGCCGGAAGTGCTGATGGCTGGCTGAGTGCTTACGCCGCAAGGCGGTCCCATGTCCCCGCAGGGCGTCGTGCCAACAGGCCGACGCCCTGTTTTCTTGAGCATTCGCACCTCACAGCCCGATTCGTACCAGGTCCCCGGCTATGAAATAGACCTTCGGCAGTTCACTCAAAACGATGTGTGAAAACGATCGGCCGGTTTTGCTATTCCCGAATCGATGCTATCGACCCACAAGAGCCGGTCGGGCTTTTCGCCCCAAAGACTGCAGCAAGGCTGTCAACGGACATTCGGTTTTTGTAGATCATAGGCAGCAGCGTACCCAATTCGGTCTGTCAGCTTTCTACAGCGCGACCGTTCCGCTAGCTGGAATGGCTGTCATTTTTCGATTTACTCAACAACGCCCACACATAGCAACTTGATCCGGTTAGTTTGCTATAGCTGCGATGTCCTCCGATACGCTCAAATCGTGGATGAAAACCTTGCCGTTCAGAATTTCATGCGTGATGAGGCGCCGCTCAAGAACCGCAGCCTTGTCCGGGAAATCACCGAAGCGGTCGTTGCTGATGACGTATGCATTGGAGTCGATCGCAGCATCGAGGAGTGTTTCATCAGCCTTCTGGCGAGAAGCCACAACATGAACCTTGATGGAGTTTCCAAACCGCGCAGCAATATCCCGATCACTACTCTGAAGTAGGCGGCGAATGCTCGCATCGAATACGATGACTACTGAATACTCAATCGACAGCGTCTGCGCAACTGCCTGCAGTGCTACGACTCCAATGAAGGTCTGGTACTGGTAGCACAGGTTATTACCATCGATCACGATAGTTTTGATTATTCGGGAGGCGCGCTGAGTGATTGATCGCAAGCGATCCTGAAGTTTCCCGATGTTGCGATTTATAGACTGCAGCTCCCTCTGTTTGGCACTGATTATTCTTGCCGGTTGGGACTCGCCTAAAGTAGCGCCACAGTCGTCGTGGATCATTTTTCGCTCGTAGCTATTCGAAGCGCTCGAAAGTCGCTGCTCGAAGGTTTTGGCACGGGTAATCTCAAGTTCCAACCCGTGCTTTCGCCGATTTAGCCCCATCAATTCCGCCAGAGGTTCCTTTAGTTGATGATCAACCCGGTCCTTCCGCGACCTCAGTTGCTCAAGTTCCGGCCTCAAATACAACATCTGAGTATTCAGCGCCTTTACAGCCGCCTCAGCCTCCAGCCTGTCAAAGCAGCGATAGCGCTCCGATTCAGTTTTCTGTTTACCGACCTGCTCGTTTTTTATGCGCATCGCCTGCTGAAGCTCATCCTGCTGACCGATTAGTTGCGCCAATACCTGTTTGAGCGTGCTGAACTCGCGTTTCTTAACCGAGCGCTCCGTTGAGAACCAATAGCGCGGATCCAAGCCGAGTCTAGTCTCCGGCTTTAGGTCGCTAACACGCAACCTCTGTGCCACCAGTTTTTCAATTATTCCCTCAAGCTCCTTTTCGAGCGAGTTCATCTCCCGTACAGCTTTACTTAGCGCAGTGGATGCTTTTTTTCCATCAAAGCTGTCGTACCAGTCAAGTTGCTCGAGCCACTTATTATTTTCATTATCGGCAGACAATAATGTATGTTTTAATGCCGTGTAACTTGCGGCATAAGGGTTGTATTCCAAAGTGTCTCCTGAAAATTCGAGATGCAAGAAAACCTCGCCGCAACCACTCAGCCGCCTTCCAGGCCAAGGTGGCCATCGCAGCCCCCTTAAGGGTGATGAGACGCTTGCCACGATAGCAGAGAAGTCAAATACCACCGGCAAAGCCGGTGGCCTGATTTGTTAGCGCCTCAAAGGCGCCTTCAAAACCATTAGCCGCTTCGCGGCAGAAGGGTCGTGCATGTTCAACGCGGACATCACTTGCGTAGACCACTCCGTACCTCCGTTTTTGCTTACTCAACCGCTGCTTCAAAAGTCTTCTCGACCGCCGCAAAGGTCAAACCTTGGCGAGTCCCCCGGCAGAGCCGGGGGCTTACCTCGATGAGTTAGACGTTCATCAGCCGTCAAACTCGAATTCAAGTTTCGAATCCGTTGTTGCGCTATTCCAAGCGCACCGGGAAGAATGCCATCAAGAAAATTTAGCTTATAAGCAATTTCTGTTGACGCCATAACTGCAACCAAATTGCCAGTTGGTCGTCAGATTGAAATCAGCATTTACCCCTTGCAGCATGAAGAAACACGGACAATCCATTAAATCACTTGAGTTGTATACACGACGAGATGCTTTGATCGTTACCTCGCAGATATGATCGTGCCTCCGGATATAGTCGCTGTAGAATTTCAACGACAACGTTTCGCATTAAAGTTGCACAATCATCGCGCGAGCGTTGAGTATTGCCTTCGGTAGTCACGCGAGTCCAAAGGTCGGTCATACGATCGCTATACCGATTAATCGAATCACTAACTACGTGTTGCCAATGAGTCGGGGCTTCTTTGTGCAGCCACTCACCTTGCCCACGACCAAAATGCGCAATGGCCAGATAGAGCATCACCGATTGCGTAAATGCATCGGTAAGGGCGTTGGCGCTCCATCCGATAATGTTTTTATCTTGACTCGTATAGATGTTGTAGCCCTTTGCTATAGCTGCGCCTCCCATTCCGCCAAGAATTGCCCCAACCAAGGCCCCTGTCCCCAGTGTAAGCCCCCCAGAGAGCAGGTCGACACTGAGACCTGTCAGTGCTCCCGCGACTACACCGCCGCCGAGAGCCGAGGCTATTTCATCGACTGGACCATTGGAGGCAAACCTTTCTGCCGCCACTTCGATGATCTGACCAGCCGACGCGCCTGAAAGCCGATTTATTTGTATGAGCTTGTCGGCCGCTGTTTTTGTTCCGTCCAATAAGCGCTGAGTCAGTGCTTTCATAGCCACCGCCGGTAGTGATGCACTCTCTTCCGAATCGTCGGAGAACTTTTCTTTGACCCAGCCCCAGAATTTTCCTAGCGTGCCAAGGCTCTCGATCGGAAGTTCGACTTTGTCTGCAGCGACACCGACCAGATGCGCAGATAATGCGGCGATTGATTGCTCAAATCGATCCAGATGGACCGCATGAAACTTATCAGCGATCGGCAGGAAATTTCGGTGCGCATTCTCAGGCAGTACTAAGCCGATGTCATCTACAAGCACCATTTCATGAAGCCAGCATCGTGTAAAACTATCGAGGCTAAGCGTTTTCTTTATGACATTGCTTTGCGCAAAAACATTGCGCCATTCCGTTTCATTCCTCTGTGCCGCCTCGAGAGCGTCGAGATTTGCACCTTGGTTGATAACTGCCAGAACGGGTTTGCCTACCCATCTAAGCACCTCAAGCTCCGGTTGGTAGTAGGGAGCGTCAACCGGGCGCTCTTGCGCGTTGGCCAGGTAAAGAATAACGTCTGCGCGTTTTTTCAGATCCATTACCACGCGCTGGCTTCGCCAAAGACGCTGATTTATGAATCGATCCCATAGCTCCCGGACAATCCAGGCAATTAGGCGATACCGTTGCTGAAGTCGCTTGGCAAGTCTATGGCTGTCAGCAAAGCCGGGGGTGTCCCAAAGACGTAATGTGGCGCCGGTGTCATCACAAACAAGATCGTAACTGCTGACCACCTTCGTTACATCAGGCGCGTCCATTACTTCACCAACATCTTTTCCGACGAGAGTTCGTAACAACGTAGTCTTGCCGACGTTGGTATGCGATACCAACATGATGTTTACGTCCGATGGGGAGCTGGTGCATTTTGGATCAGTCATTTTCCTTCAACCGTCTTTCCAGGGTCTTGACGCTCTCTTCGTCATCTGTTTTTGATAGATCAAGAAACACCGGCTTGAATTTTGCTGATTCAAGAACACTCCGCCATTGTTCGCTTCTTTCACGCCGCCGCTCGCGATCAGTACCTGAGTATGTACCTGTGTCAATAATCGGAACGACGTCCACGATTCCATTCAGTTCGGTCCTGATTCTTCGCAGGAACTTGCCATGAAGATCAAGTTCCGCAGTCGCACTAAGGCCGAACACGACAAATACGGCAATATGATCGCTATTCCCCAATGCCGGCTTCCAATCTGCGGGGTCCTGCCCCATCAACACCGACTCTGGAATTGAAATCTCAGCCGAAATCCCATGAATTCGCTCAATGAGGAAGCTGAGATTTGTCTTGGTCTGAGGTTTCAGTTCGTAACGAAAAGGAACCACAAGAAATCTGCCTCGCCCTTTTCGTACTGCATCCATGGTTCTGAAGTAAAGACCATGCAATGGCAGCGGGTAGGATTTCTGCAGACGCCATCGCTGGGCGGCATTCCACATCAACAGGATGAATCGCGGGATGATAATCCAGCCGAGGACAGCACCGAAATACAGGTAAATCCAGTAGGTTGCAACTTCCCCCTGGCTTCCAGGACGCTGAAGCGTGGCAATATGCACAGCGTCTGGAATCGTCATGTTAAACAATAGCTCACTAGGGGCAAGCACAACGCGGGCAATTGATCGCACACTATCCGCGCTTTCTAGCCATGTGCTTTCCCATCCTATGCGGTACTCTTTAGAGATGCCTCGTATATAAAGGCTCGACATTGCTCCCATTGCAAATAAAATCGCCGCTGCATGCATGATCAATGAAATTCTGGCTTTGATCAGCGGATATGACAGCAATAGCCATTCTTTTTGGAACTGCAGCCTCCATGCCTTGTTGCGAAAGCTTCTCGCAGGCATGGCCTCACTAAGCCTCCAGCCTCCCACCTTGTTAATCACCATTTCGCCTAGGTGAGCCACAAATCGATCGATGCCAGGCAATTTGACGATGAGCGGCAAGGCATAGATAAACAAATTCCATACGATCAGTCCGACCAATGATAAGTGGATGATCTCCATATGCGACTGCCCAAGCAGAAAGTCGGTCATCCATCCCAGCAAAAAGGCAGCGAATAAGATGAGCCAGGCAATGATGACTGGCCGACTTGGCGCACTAGCACTGAGTAGAGATTTCCCGCTTCGCGTGGCAATGGCCTCAAGGGCCAGTTGTGCTCGACGTGTCACGAATTGATCAAGCGGAGACTGGGCCTTCGCCAACTGTTGCGCCTCACGCGTAGCTTCGCGCGCATCACCGGCAGTCCATTGCAGTTCATTGACAGGACTTTGCTCGAGAATTCTGAGCAGCGTAACTTGCTGCGCATTCCATTCGGTCATCCCCATATCGGCTCCGTCAGATGCTCAGTGAAGATTGGGTGTTTTTTAGGATCATCTGGCACGTGCAACGTCAGCCTCACCGTTTTGACGACGGGCGGCCTCAGCGGCCTCAATGGACACGATGGTTTTCCCTACTGGCACCAGAGCGAGGCCTGCCAATTTTAGATGCTGCAGTGCGAACGGAATCCCGACAATAGTAATGGCACATGCCAGTGCAGACGCAAGATGACCGATCGCAAGCCAGAAGCCGAGTAGAAAAAACCATACAATATTTGCGAGCGTTCCAAATGCGCCAGTTCCGATGTCCCCCTTTGCAGTGAATTCCTCCCGGCTTATGGCTTCACGACCGAACGGCAAAAACGCAAGTAGGCCAATGACAAAGCAAGCGCGTCCCCATGGAATACCGATAACTGACACAAATGCCAGCAGACCGGCCAGCCACCACGCGCAGCCCATCAGAAAACCGCCGAGGATAAACCACAAGAAATTTCCTATCGTTCGCACCATGTCACCTATTCATGAATTTTTTGCCAACCAACTTATCGCTCAGCGGGTGTAATTATTTGGCGGCCAAAAATGATCAATATCACTCAGCGAGGTATTCTGTGTCCGAATGAGTGATGGATCTGCATCAACAAATCTATCTTGCTGGCGGCATCTCACTCTCTCGATGATTTTGAAATCCAAACCTGCTTGGCGGCATCTCAAAAGGCCCTCTGGCAACACCCCACAAAGTCCACACAAAGAAAATAGGGAGCAGCAAAGTTTGGAGCAAGAAAATAACTATCAGTTTGATAATTTTTTCTATCCAAAGCGAAGTCGCTTGCTTTAGGTTCTCGATTTTTTTGGACGCGAGATCTCCGTTGCGTGAGAACCAGCTCTTGATTTTATCGCCTACACTGGATTCTTCTTTAGTAGCAGAATCAGCGGGAGGCTGAGTAAAAAACCCCTTCGCTTTATCTAGCACTCCTGGGCGATCAGTTGGAGCTGTAGTTGGCATAGCTTCTTGTGACGAAAGATCACTAAGCGACGAACTGGCTGTATCAAGGAATTTCTGACTCGCATTGTACTCGTCAGACATAAAATGAGTGAATAACGCATCGCTGCCGATAACTGCTATTGGTATAGCGAAGCGGATCATCAACAGCACGACCAATATTCGAGAGAGCCAAGCAGGGGAGTGCTGTTTTTTATAGTTTAAATATACCCAGCCAATCGCTGTAGCAGTTAAGAATAGCGAAACCAACCAATAGGAACCGAAACTGATCAGCATTTTTTCGACACCAAAGGCAACGCTAGCTATTAACATGAGGTGGGCGAACTGCTCAACCATGTCATTCATCGGTTTGAGTACCTGCCCCGGCGCGAATTTCACGCCAACCCCCATTGGCGTAGCCGAAATTTCTGTAGTCTCCACAAAAGACAGTCCGGCATTTAGCAATCTCGCCGTAGCGAAGCTTATGAGCGCTCTTTTGAAGCCGGCATCGATTTGATTATTAGCCGCGCTTTCAATAGGGGCGAGCCACGAGCACGCGACCATAATTGCTATTGCCATCGTCAGCGCAATCCGTTGTACAAGAGGCAGGTCGATTTTTCTCATTTGGTTTTAGTCCTTGTTGTTCAGTAACTATGGAGCGCAAAAGTAGTGCAGCAAATCACATCCCGATTTCCCAAATCGGAAACGAAATAGTCGTACTACTATTTCTTGCTTTTGCCAGTCACATACGAAGGTGCAGAGTAGTCACGAGTGCTCGACCCAGGAAGCGTCTTGTACGTCGTGTTGCCCTTCGTCACATAAGTCGGTGCACTGTAATCACGTGTGGTCGAACCCGGCATAGTTCGATATGTAATGTCGCCTTCCGTTACATAGGCTGGAGCGCTGTAGTCACGGGTGCTTGATCCAGGTAGCGTCTGGTAGGTTATCTTGCGGTCAGCGGCCAATGAGATGCTGGAAAAGATAACTGCAACGAACAGCACGAAGGTTTTCATGCGTCACTCTTCAAAGGTAAAGAGTCTATTCTTGTTTGAGGTGCGGCAGGGCGAACGGCAGAGCCCGCGTACTGATTGATCATCAAAAGATGGCTTAGACTATTCAGAAAGCACCATCCCGACAGCAACAAACCGAAAACGAGAAAAGTCATACTGATATTTCCTGCAACGTTAACCTGCTGGCTTACGTTGCGAAGATTTTCAGAGGTGTTTTTCATTTCCTGCAAAGCTTTCGGTAAATCATTTCCCTGAAGTCCGTCCAAGGTTTTTTCGGTTTCCTCAAGCAGCCTTAGTGCTTGCTCTCCAGTCACAGCAAATGCTGCTCCAAGCCTTGCTCCATCATTCGCAATCGTGTCTGATAAAGCCAGCAAGCCACTACCTACTATTTTTATGTTTTGTGCATCCGCCATTAATAGTTGCCCTTGGCTTTTTAGCGGACGTGTCATGACTACAATCGGTCGTAGCCCATTCATTTCCAGACCGGTCGGAACCAAAAGCATCAATCCATCTCCGACAGAACTTAACGTATCGCCAAGCCTTGTTGTAAGCGCAGAAGCTGAGCGAATGCTATCCGCAAGTTGCGGGGCTTGCCGCGTCTGATTCATGGCAGCGGTATTTAACTCTTTGATAAGTGCCCGAGACGCAATAAGCGTCTGCTTTGCGCTTGCGATGAGGCTTTGCTTTGTCTCGATTGTTTCAGCGGTCATGCCTACTACGTTGGACACTGAGCCAATAGACGAGGCGAGTGCTTGGGTGAACTGCCCTAAAGACGAGCGGTAGGTGACATATCCATAGATAATTGCTGCGGCAATCAAGACACTAAAAATTAGCTGAAATGATGCCAACAGTCGGGCTGCTTGTATTTTAGTTTTCAAAGGGAGCATCTCTCGGTAAATTTGTGGTCCGCTTCAAATACTCTGCCAACCCTTTCTCAATTTCGGTTTGCAGGTATTCCGGACTGATGATGCGGATGTGCGGTATCCAGTAACGAACGATCGGCAGCACCTGATTAAGATGTCCGACCTTGGCTGAGACAATCAGCCCCCCGTCTTCCAGTTCTTTCTCGATGACCTGATTGGCAATCAGCCGGCGGCGTTTAAAGTAACCGGCAACCTCGCTAGCAATCTTGAGAACGATTTCCTTCTTGTCCTCCCCCATCCAGATGCCGTCTTCCTCGACCAGCGTCTTGTCAATATCAGGATCAGGTGCGAAGTGGGTATCCAATAAACACAACCGCTCAATCTTGGCGAAGGAGAAAGTCTTTACCTTGTCACCATCACGGGCAGCGAGATACCAAATGCCCTTGTGGTTCATCAACTTGAAGGGCGTAACACTGGCGTAAGGCTTGGCGCCTTCATCCTTGGCGTAGTCAAATGCGACGTGACATCGGGAAATGATGGCTTGTTCGAGTTGCCGGAAAGCTGCTTCCTTGCCAGCGAGGTTTTCGTAGTGATGCCCTTTGACCAGCAATGCGGACTGGATTCGGGTATCGAAAATGTCCCGCAGGAAATCGTCAGAAAGCGATGGAAATAGGCCACGCACGCCTGCCAATCCGGCGAAACGTTCAATATCCCTCGTGCTCAGCTTGCCAAGGAAAGCGGGATCAAGGTGATAACGCCCACCATTTTTTTGCAATGGAAGATATGCAAAGCGCACATTGAGATCGCGCTGAATGGTTCGCAGGTTGACGCCGAACTCTTCTGCAAGTGTCTGTGGATCGAGTTTTTCACCCTGATTGAACTTGACCAAAATTTGAGCAAGGCGGTATACCAAGGTGTCGTGATTGTCAGTAGTCATAGATCGTAGTTACCAAGATTCAAACTCGACTCCAATTATGTCGCATGACAATGTCAGTCGATGATATTTAATAAAGGACTTTGTAACTGCGACCAGCCATGCAGTTACGCGTGATCGCTGTTTGAGCTTGCATTGCCGAAGAGGCCCCCGCACCTGCACCGCTAAGGCCACCTACAGCCGCGCTACGGTTTCGACTGCCGCGATTTCCGCCAAGCAATGCGGCTATGGTGGCTCCTAGCGCAGCACCCGCAACCGCTCCAACAGCCGCCTTTGCAGCCGGGTCTTGCCCCTCCGCATAAGCCTGGCATTCACGCATGTCAGTTTCGTATGCGGCCATATCCACCCCCTTGGTATCAACGATAGGACGGTATGTTGCGCAACCAAATGACAAGACTGAAATAAACACTGCCAGCACTGCTGAACACTTAGACATCTTCTTCCCCTGATTAAGTTATGGCGTGGGAATAGTGTCGTTCTCGGCACTGACAGGTGATGTCGTTTTTGGAATATACAAAAAACTTATCGTGTAATTTTCTAGGTGACATCACCTGTCGTCGCCCCCCTCTATCGTTGGCGGCACATTTCGCCAAAATAAAAGGAGAAGCATCTTGGACAGCGTCACTTTGTATTGCCTGCTACTAGCAGGCTCAGGTGTCTTTCTTGTCTACTGGGCCAAGAAACGAGGCTTCGTCCGGGAAAATCGTTACGGAGTGGAGCAGTATCCGAGCTATGGCCGAAAAATAATTTCTAGGTTCACCGACGTAATTCTTCAGGCCTCTGGCTATGGGTGTGTTGGTGCAGCAATTGTAATTTTGCTCGTTGAGTACGCATCCGAGTACTTGGCTCTGGCAATCATCCTGTGCATCGCATTCAAACTCGACGAGGAATGGCACGACAGGCGGTAATGGGTCATAAAACGATGCCAATGGCCGGTACCCAACCAGTAAGCCGACATTTGTCACTGAAGATGCCGCGTAGTCACTCGGGAAATGTTGTGAGAACTTTCACGCATCGACAATGGCGGCAATCAGTCTTGGAACGGTCGCTGACGGCGAAGAACTCACCGGCCGCAGATGGCCGAATCCGGAAGTTCAATCTGACAATATCGACCAATCAACTCCAAGCCACTACGGTCTAGACAGCATCAAGCCGCCTCACACTCCAGCCAGTCATCCGGACAAGGCTGCAACATCGATTCCAGTAACAACGGATTACCCGCCTCGGGATCGAGCCAGGCTTCCCAGTCAGCCTTGCCCAGAATGGCCGGCATTCGATCATGGATAGGCGCCATGAATTCGTTGGCCGACGTCGTGATGATGGTATAGGACTCGATCGTTTCGCCAGTCTCCTGGCGTGTCCAAGATTCCCACAACCCCGCAATGGCTAATGGGGCCGCATCCGGACTAGAGAAACGTAGCTTCTGTTTCTTCTTTTCCCCTGGGATGGCTCGCCAATCAAAGAACGCCGAGACTGGCACGATGCAGCGGCGGCGCTTGAAGGCCGCCCGGAAGCTGGGTTTCTCGGTGATCGTCTCGGCCCGCGCATTGAAGGTGTGCTGCGCAATCTTGTCGTCCTTCGACCAGGATGGAATCAGCCCCCAGCGAGCCGGTAGCGCCAAACGCTGGCCGTCATGGACGTGGATGATCGGTGCCATGTTGGTCGGTCGAACATCCGAATTGTTGTACGGCTGCGGCTCTGCCTCCAAAATGAAGCAGAGCATCAGCATTTGAGGTGATTCGTTCAGATCGTATCGGCCACACATAGCCCCATTCTGCCTTTGTTGCGCCGAGCGTCAACGACATCGAGCCTGCAATGCCGAGCACATACAGTATTGCGCCCTCCGGGTTGCTGTATATAATTACAGTATTCAAGGAGCCGGTCATGATCCGTATCGTCTGTCCATTCTGTCACGCCCCGCTGGGTGCCAATGAGCTTGAAATGGCCACCTTTGATGGCCATGCCTGCCTGGTTTGCCCCGTCTGCGACAACCTACTCGTTACCGAAAACACGTCTACAAACGCCACCCTTCCCAGCACGCATGAAGATGTCGTTAATGCTTGAGACAAGGCTGGCGAACATTCCCGGCGTCTTCATCCCGCTACTGGATGCACCGCGACAGGCGCTGCCGCTCGATGCCGTCAAGGTCTCTGCCGGCTTCCCGTCCCCAGCCGCCGACTATGAGGACCAGCGACTCGACATCAACGAGTACCTGGTCCGGAATCCGGTCTCGACCTTCTTCTTCCCGGTTGAAGGCGACAGCATGCAAGGTGCGGAGATTTTCGAGGGCGACATCCTGGTCGTCGATCGCAGCGTCCGTGCTCGACACGGCCACATCGTCGTCGCGTTCGTGAATGGCGAACGCCTCGTCAAGCGCCTCCATCGCCGCGCCGGTCGGGTCGCTCTGGTCGCAGAGAACCCCAGTTACCCGACGCTTGAGATCCAGGAAGGCATGGAGTTGGAGGTCTGGGGCGTAGTGGTCGGCAAGTTCAAACGTCTCGTGGCCTGAAATGAAGTCGATCTTCGCCCTGGTCGATTGCAACAACTTCTACGCGTCGTGCGAAAAGCTCTTCGATCCCAAGCTGAAAGACCGCCCGGTTGTCGTGCTGTCGAATAACGACGGCTGTGTCGTGGCGCGTTCTGCCGAGGTCAAGGCACTGGGTATCCCGATGGGCGTGCCTTGGTTTCAGATTCAGGCCGAGGCACGAAGGTACGGCATCGTGGCCTTTTCGTCGAACTATGCTCTCTATGCCGATATGAGCAATCGGGTGGTCGAGGTCCTGTCGGATTTCTCGCCCAACTTGGAGGTATATAGCATCGACGAGTCCTTTCTCGACTTGTCCGGGATGAGCATGCGCACCGAGAGCCTGGCTGCCTACGGCGTGGAGATTCGCCAACGAGTGGCAGACTGGCTAGGCTTGGCGGTGTGCGTCGGGATTGCCCCGACCAAGACACTGGCCAAGCTGGCGAACCATTGCGCCAAGAAGGGACTGGCCGGGGCGGACGGCGTGTGTGACTTCACGACGCTCAATCCCGGGGCGCTGAGCCATCTGTTCGCCCGCATTGATGTTGGCGAGGTCTGGGGTGTGGGGCGCCAGATCAAGGCCCGGCTGGCGGCGATGGGCATCCAGACGGTTCGTCAGCTCAGGGATGCCGATGCGGAGACTATCCGCGCGCGTTTTTCCGTGGTGCTGGAACGCACGGTCTGTGAACTGCGCGGTGAGTCCTGCCTGGACCTGCAGGAGGTGGTGCCCGACAAGCAGCAAATCATGTCGAGCCGGTCGTTTGGCACCCTGGTCTACGAGCGGGCGGATCTCGAAGAAGCGGTGGCCAGCTATATCGCCAAGGCGGCCGAGAAGCTGCGTGCGCAGGATTCCCTGGCCGGGGGGGTACAGGTCTATATCCGGACCAATGTCTTCAAGCCTGAGGTGCCGCAATACCAGAAGGGGGTCACCGTACCGTTGCCGGAGGCGACCGCCGATACGCGGGTGCTGACGCATTGGGCCATCAGAATTTTGAGGAGGATCTACCGGCCGGGGTTTGGCTATCACAAGGCCGGCGTGATGCTCCTCGACCTGGTGCCAGCGGCAAAACGTCAGTTGGCCTTGTTCGATAGTCAGGGAGGGGCTGGAGATGCACGGTCCGGAAAACTGATGGCGGTCCTGGATGACATTAATCAGCGCTACGGCCGTCAGTCGCTCCGTCTGGCGGCCGAGGGGGTCGAGCGCTCTTGGCAGATGCGGCGGGGTAACCTGTCGCCGGGCTATACGACGAGTTGGGACGGATTGCCGGTCGCGCGTGCTGGCCGTTATGGATAGCTAATGTTGAAATCGGTCATGTCAGTGTGTTCGAGCGCCACCGCGCGCATCAGCGTCGCTTTGTCGTCTGGGCGAACGCGCAGGGCAAGTCGGCTGTGTCTTCAACGATCGCACGGGGCATGTCGGGGCTCCTTATGTGTACGCCTTCAAATGCGTACATCTGGAAAGCGGGCACCGCAACCACGTATGTATTCAATCCTCACAGCCAAGCTACACCCACGCCGGGGCTATGCGCGACGATTCCGCGTGGGCCTCCAGATCGATCACCGCATCCGCCATGGCAGTCAGTTCCGGCGTCTGCGATACGAAGAACTCCCGTTGATAGCCGCCGAGGCGCAGCACCTCCCGCTTCATCGCCATGAACATGCGCTTGCGTTCGGGGTCCAGCGGCCCATCGGCCTCGTCCGAGAATAACGCGCCATAGCGTCGCCCCGTGTGCTGGGCGAGGTACAGTGCCACGGCCCGGATCAGGCACTCGTTGATCCACACCCGTTCGCCGCCACTCATCAGGCCGACGCTCTTGCTCTCGCCCGACTCGCCATCGTGCACCAGGATGTCGAAGCCTTCCTTCTGCTCGCCCTTGCCGGTCTCCACCAGGGTTTGGATGGATATCGTAAAGCGGGGACCGTAGCAGGCCAGCAAGAGGTCGTTGGCCAGTCCCGATAAGGCCGGACCCGCGTCATCGATGGCCAGCGCGATCAGGCCGTCGTTGCCCATGCACTTGGCGAACAGATTCCAGTTGCCCAACTCGGTTTCGACCTTGGCGATGCGGTTGGCCACGTGCGCTTGACGACCGGCCAGGACCGTTGCCTGCTGCACCACGGCACCCAGGGTTTCGGCGTCCCGCACCGCAGCCAGGTGGGCCTGCTCGGCGGCAGCGACCGACTGCGCCGCCTGTTCCATCGCGGTCTGGGCATCGATCATGCGCTGCTCGCCGTAAGGTTCCGGCAAGGCCGCCAGCGAATGATTGAGCCGATCCAGGGTGGCGCGGTAGTGCTTGGCCTGCTGGTCGTGCTGGGCGGCGATGGCCTGCCTTGCCGCATTGATCTGTTGACGCTCGGCCGACTCCTCGGGCGTCTCCACCGGCGGCTGACCGGCAACGGCGTCTGGTCCCAGCGCGGCCTGCAGTTCCGTCAATTCCTGCTCGATCCCGGCCAGTGTGGTCCGCGCCCGCGCCATTTCACCGGCCTGGGCCGCTAGCCGCGCAAATCGCGAGGCCCGCGCCCGGGCAAGCTCGGCCCGGTGCTCGGCCCATGCCAACGCTTGGGGCGCGCCCGCGAGTTCCTCATGCTGCCCGCACAAGGCGTCCAGTTCCTGCTGTGCCGCCGCCTTCTCGCGCCCCAGCCGCTGGATCGTCCCCTGCGCGCTGGGAATCAGGGCCTTGGCGTCCCGCGCGTTGCCCAGGAGTTGGCATTGCCCCTGCAGGTCAGTGCCGGCACACGGCACCTCACCGGTCAGGCCGAAGCGTCGCGCCAATTCCTCGGCCTTGAGCGCCGCCTGGCCGGCCTCGCGCTCGACCCCGGAGAGTTTCTGCTGGACCATCCGCTCTGAGGCTTGGCACTGCGTCAGACGTTGGACTTGTTGGCGCCAAGATCCGATCTGCGCCGAGCGCAGCGACAAGACCCGCTCGGCCAAGGGCAGGCGGAGCTCAGCAAGCTGCACGGCCTGGGCACCAGCCAACACCGTGAGGCATTCCCGGCGCTGGTTCTGCAACCCCTGCCCGCGGTTGCGCTCCTGGGAGACGCGCTGGGCGATGCGTTGCGCCAGCCGTTCCAGCCGCTGCGACTCGCCCTGGTCCTGGGCCTTCAAGGCGTCGATGGCCTGCGTTCCGGCCTGGATCACGGCAAGGCATTCGCCCTGAAGTTGCTCCCGGCGCGCTTCCACCCCGCGCGACTGCTCGCGCTCCGCCATCAATTGCGCGTGCCGAGTTCGGGCCGACTCCTGCGCAGCCTGGGTCGCTTGGCGACCCGCAAGGCGCTGCGCGACGCGGGCCTGGGCGCCGTCGAGCCGGCGCCGTTCAGCCTCGATACGCTGCCCTTCCTCGTCCAGTCCCACCTGTTCCTGCCGAATCGCCGCCAGGCCGGCCTTGAGCAGGCGCGCCGTCTCGGCCGCCTGCTGGCCCAGCGCCCGAATTTCTTCCTGTCCCAGCAAGTCAGCCAGCAAGGTCTTGATCTCGGCATTGCGGTAGGCGCTCAGTTGTCGCTTGCCCTGCGCCGAGAACACCGACGTGAAGAAGGTGTCAGCGCTGCCGCAGAGCGCTTCGACGCAGCGGGTATAGGTGTCCACCTTGCCGTCTGACACGGTGCCGTCGTCCAGCACCACGGGCTTCCATGCGCCATTGTCGGCAAGCATGAGCAGAAAGGCTTCGGTCTTGCGCCGGCCGTTCACGCGGATCACGACCTGCGCGCGATAGCTACGGCCGTCGTGGGTCCAGATCAGATCTTTCTCGTTCTCTGGCAGGCAAACATGGTCGTAGTAGGAGAAACCGCCCGGACCGGCCATCGCAGCACGCGAGGGCATCGTCAGGTACGGGTGCATGTTGTCCATCACGGTGGTCTTGCCGCGCCCGTTGGCGCCGGCGATGGCAACCAGTTCGGCGCCATCGGCCAGTCGCTCGAAATCGAGTTTCAGGACATCGCGTCCCAGGCCATCGCGAATGCCGCGAAAGCCCTTGAGAGTGAGTGAAAGAGGTTGCATGGCGATACTCCAGCGGGATGACCAGGTCAGTCTCCCGCACGAAAGAGATTCTGCAAGCCCGTCCCCAAGAGACAGGCCTAGGCAGGTCAAAACGACAGCGCAGACTCAAGATCAGCCATGGGGGGCGACAGAGTGACAGCGGCGTCGACGCCTGCCTCGCATTCGGGGACTTCCTGCCCACGCAGCACACGCTCCGCGATGGCATCCGGCCCCTGGCTTGACAGCGCCTGAAGGCACTCGAGCAAGGGTTCGGCCCGCGCCTCGGTCACCTGCGCCCAGACACGCAGCTTGTCCGCCAGATTCGCCAGTTGTGAAATCCCCGCCGCCCGCGTGCGCACCACGGGCAGGATGCGCCCTTCCAGCTTGGTTTCCGCCGCTCCCTCCAGCAGCCGCTCGATCGCCGCGCGGTCGACCTGATGGCGGTCTTCATCGGCGACGGTCCAGCGCACGCGCACGAACGCTCCAGCGATGTCCTGCTGCGAGACAGCCGCGCGCAGGGCGTCGAGGTCGGGTTGGCCCTCGAAAACGATATCGACAGTTCGGCACGCGGGCGTGGGCTCCAGCGTGAAGCGCGCCTGGTCGGCGTCGATTTCCCAGAACAGAAACCCCTTGCCCCCTTCCTCGCCGTAATGAAAGCGACCGATCGAGCCGGGATAGGCGATGCACTGCCGCCCTACCCTGCTTTCCTGCTCCCATGCCTGATGCCGGTGGATGTGCCCGAGCATGAAGGCCTGGGCCTCGGCACCGAACAGGGCACCGGTCGTGAACTCGTGATCGAAGCCGGCCATCGGCACGCCGTGCTCGCTCACGCAGCCGAACACCGTGCCGTGCGACACGCCGATGGTCGGCACGCCCTGCCGACGTGCCACGCGGTGGATCGGCGCGTAGCCGCGCAGCAGCAGGGCCAGGTGCTCGCCCACGGCTTGCGCGGCTTCCGCCGCACCGACCGTTGCGGCCACCACCGCCTTGTTCACCGTGGGGATGCAGGTAAACAGGGCACGAGCACCGGCCGGCAAACTATCGAAACACCAACTGGTCGAAGCGAGCCATTCGTCCTGGGCCGTGAGGGCGACCTGCGCGATACGGCTGGCCACATGAACCGGATGCCGTCCGCCCAGCAGCCGGAAGATCGCCAGGGTGCCCGGTGGCTCATGCGAGAATGTCCCTTGCAGCATCAACACCGGGCAGTGGTCAGCCAGTCGCCGCACCTGCGCGACCAGCCGTTCGGCGGCCGGGGCATGCAAGTCCAGGCCATGGTCGGTGGCATCGCCCGAGAGAACCGCCGCCTCCGCACCCAACGCGATGGCCCGGTCGATGGCAGCGCCGAAGCAACGGTCGGCTTCCGCCAGTTTCTTGGTACCGTAGTGCAGATCGGAGAAATGCGCGATGCGGATCATGCCGTCCTCCCCCGCGAGGCTAGTTGTATCTCGCTCGCTATTTTGTCGAGGTAGCCTTGCGGATCGTTGCCGTAGCGTTCCAACTCGTTCCAGGCCCGGGCGCGGCCGTTCGGGTTGATCTTCCAGCCCCGACCCCAGCGCTGGTCGGCGTAGGCCTGATACTGTTCCGGCACGATCCCGTAGGCCTGCACGCGGGCGATCAGTTGCTCGAAGCTGGGACGGCCGTCGCGCAACGGCGGTTCCTCGGCGGATGCAGCGTCGGCAGCCGTCATTGCCTCGACATCGGCGGCATCTGGCTGCAACAATTCGGCACGGTCTGCTGCCGGACTGCCTTGAAGCACTTGCGTCGCCAGTTGCGCCTGCACCAGGGCCGTCTCGGTGTCTTCGTTGTCGCGCAGCAAGGCCGACACATCCACCGGCGCCTCCAGGTCGATGATCCACTGCGGCACGCGCACTGCCCTCCCCTGCTCGTCGATGTGGGCCACCTCCATCAGTCTTTTCGTGAGGTAGAAAGGCGTGCGTTGCCGATCGAGGAAACCTGAAATGCGCCCGCCGCGCAGGAAGCCCACGGTCTCGAACTTCTGGATCGCGGCGTTCATCGCATAGAAGCTGTTGGTATGCAGTTCGAAGGCGCTGATCGACCGGATGCCGGGAATGAAGAACAGGAAGCGTCCGGTCAGGTTGCACTGGCGCTGCTGGTACTCGCGGCAGGCCTCGGGTTCGCAGAGACCGCCGTTGTCCTCGCGGACCATGGTCTTGCGCCCGCCGAAGAGGCGGATCGCACGCCGGCCCGTCTCGTCGACCGGCACCGGCGCATGGCACATGCAGTGGCGCACCCGGCCATCGGCCGAGTATTGCGACCAATAGTGCTTCTCGTGCGCACCCCAGGCCGCCAACTCGTGCGGCATCACGGTCTGCCAGTAGTCGGAGGGGAATACAACCGGGAAGCGGTACAGGCGCCGGCCTTCGCCCCGGTCCTCGCCATAGGCGTCCAGAATCTCCCGGGCGATCTCGGGATTGGGAAAGTCCTGCGCCCGCACGGTGAACCACGGCACGTTGCGCGGCACCAGCGGCGTCTTGAGGTTGGGCAGGGCTTCGGCGATGGCACGCTCGATCTGCTCGAACGACTGGCCCGCGGCCACGCCTTGGTCGTAGATCGCCTGGGCTTTAGGCTCGCCGGCGGCCTTCTTCGTGAGCACTTTGATGCCGGCGCGGATCTTGCCGCCGGTGGAAATGCGGGCGGGGCCTTGCCCCAGCAGGGTCGGCGCGGCCATAGAGCCGCTGCCCTGCACGGCGATTACTGGTTGGGCGTTGGGATGTGCCATGCGGGCGCTCCTCCATGAACGTCGGGACATTCCGACAATTCATGGTCTCGCGACTTTTCCGCGCTTCAACCCCGCGCCGGACAGCAGGCGTTTGCGCACGCCATGCCTATTAGATAGAATGGAGCCCGGCGCCCGCCTTGCATGCACACGAGCAAAAGAAGGCATTCCTACCGATCCTCATGATCAACGACACCTCGACACCGGGTGCGTCGGCATTAAACGTGTGCGCATAGTCCGACCCGCCTCGGTTCACTTGAGGAGTTACTGCCATGAGCATCAAACAGCTGTGCTTCGACGCACAAGCCCAACTTCACGACCAACACGGGATCGCCGTCCGTCGCACCCACCTCTACGAACTGCTCGCCGCGCTGCTGGGCTTCAACTCCCATGCGGCGCTCGCAGCTGACGCCGTCATCGGTCAGGTTCGACAGGCGTGGAAGTTCACCAGCGATGACGTGGCCCGGCTTTCCAAGCGCTGCCTGGCCTTGGGCTATCCCACCGCGGAGCGCCAACGCATCGTCGAGGCCATCACCGCGCTGGCTGAGACTCACCGGTTGGTCGCCGTCGATGTCAAAAACCTGGTGAAGCTGGTCGCAGGCGATGCAGACGAGTGGGATGTCGACAACGAAGATGTGCCAGACGACGCTGGCATCGACCACGCATCCCCTTGGCAAGACGCTCTGGACCTCAATCTCGACTCGCCCCTCTTGATCAACGCGTTGGAGCAGTTGGCAGCCAAGGAACATGCCGAAGCGCATTACGCCCTGGCCTTGCTTCTGCAGTGTGAAGCGCCGGAGGATCGCGATGGCCACTGGTACCGACAGCAACTCGAAGGTCGCCAACTCGATGGCCCCGAGAAGGAATGGGCCGCCGAATACGCCACCGCCCTGGTGCAGTTCGACAAATACCGCCAGCACCTGGCCGCCGCAGCCCGGCTCGGGCGATCAGATGCGGCACTGGAGTGGGCAGAGCTCACCGGCGAAGAGTCGGACTTCCGGCATGCCCAGGCCTTGGCAACGCCGGATCATGCGACCCGCCTGCTCGATCTGGCTGACCAACTCGGCGCCAGTGCAACAGTGGTTCCCTTACTAAGAGAAGCTGCCCTCTCTGGCGACGTCGACGCCATGCGCCGGCTGGCCGAGGACTTAGAACCCGATCCCGTCGAGGCATGGACATGGGTCCATCTCGCAGACTTATGCGGCACCGATCTTACGAGGATGGAAGCGGTTTACGAAGACGGGTCGCCGGCGGATGACGACCTTCCGGGCAACATCTTCGCGGTCGGCGGCATCGACGTTCCAGACATCAGCGCAGAACAGCAAGCCCAATCCAGACGGGAAGCAGCGCGCCGGTACGAGTCCATTCGAGCTGCCGCTCGATAGGAACGGACCGAAAGGCTGCACGCACGTGCACAGCATCTGCTGACCATCTTCCGCGTTTTTCGCAGTAGCACGGGTGTAATCCCATCCAATACACGAGAGTTGGGACAGGCAAGCCAGCCCCCACCCCAAAAACGTTGGGGGCTCGTCACAATACCGCTCGTTCTAGGTGGTAATCACAATACGGCTGACATCGCATCTGAAGTAACTGACGTACACATTTCAATGCAACCTATATACTTTTCGCGATCATTCCAATAGCACACTATCCTAAAGTACAAAAGCAAACCAATCGATCCTCCCATTGGCACACGCGTTACCAATTGCTCGCCCGGTCGTCAGACTTCCATCATCCATCCCGCCATCAACCTCTACGACTATGTCGCAAGGAAGGTTGAAAAAGACAATAGCATTCTGGGAGATTGGGGCATTTGCGAAGCCTGCTACAAGCCCAACTGCTGTGGCTCTTGAAACTACCTGAACTGGGCCGAAGCTCGTCGTAATGCGGCGCTGAGCATCACTACTGTTGATCTTGCCTATAAATCCGGCTTGAAAAAGTTGCAAAGGCAGTTCTGCCACTTCCGAGCCTGCCTGAGCAGCGCCGGTTGCATCAATAGTGCCATCAACAATGCCATCCCCATTTGTACCGACAGTTGTAGCAGAGGTAATGCCTTGTATTTCGTTTGCCGAATAGGGCCAATCGCCCGGAAGGTACTTATAGCGTTGTTTGAAGGATGTGGTTGCAATACGAATATCACTAACTATCGCCATTACATCTTTGGCGTTAGCTCCGCCAATCAATGATTGACCTCGAATTACGGCCACCATGAGAAGGGCAATAATGGTGACCACTATCGCCAACTCGGCGAGAGTAAATCCGCGTTGTTTCATTGCTTATCGCGTTGGATCGCGTGGGCAAACAGCGTGATACACCAAGTTGCCACCAGCGCACTTACTGCTGCAAATCCAACTACAACCACAGGACTATGCTGTGCAATCAAACTTGGGGCAACAACGATCCAAATGAGCAGCAAGAAAACGGCTGGAGTTAGATATATCGTGTGTTTGATTCGGTTCTTCATTTATTCCTCACAAGCACGTGGCGTTGGCAAGCCCAACTGGAATTGCTGTTGCCGAACATGCTGGACCGGGCAGAACACATTGAGGTACTCCAGTAGAGCACGCAGGAGTCCCTGATGCGGTACAACTAACCACCGTCCCATTGCAAAACCCGCCACCAGTTGTGCAACTAAAAGTCCCTCCAGCTGTACACGTAGGAGCTGACGGGCAATAGGCGTAGCAAGATTTCAACGACCCCTCATTCAGCAATGTTTGCATTAAGTCTTGCGGGGTCAAATAAGTTAAAAGGTCATCATACGGCCCGTTGAAAGCTCCAGCTGATTCGTTGACTGGGCGCAAGGTGAAAGTGGTCGTGGTGTCTGTCCCATTCGTCGCTTCACCCGCCCCCGCGTCAGCAAGTGGAAGTCTAGCTCCAACCTTTGTGGTCTTTGCTCCGAACCCATTTTTGCCATGAGAAAGGAGGACTACAACGGCTCCTGCGTTTGTGGTGACAAGTGCCGTACCAGCTGCGTCCAGTTCTTGAATGGTGAGTGCGGCTGTTGGTGTTCGAAGCTCATTAATGTCAAATGGGATTCCGGCTGTCCTCGAAGCCCAATTTTTCGAACCTCCAGTGCCATTCGCAACCCGATATGAAAAGTAATTTCCCCACCCATCTACAACGCTATCGCGGGGAATTCCAAGGGTGATCCAGGGGACAACTCCATAGCCATCCGCAGCAGTACCGTGACATGGTGAAACTTCAACTCCTGATGCCACAACAGCAGAACCCGAGTTATCTGGGCATGGCAATCTGCCATTGGTGCGAAGAAATCCGATTAAGGCTACCTTGATCAGTTCCTGTTTAGACTTCGTTTCGCTATATGAAGCATTCTCAAGGGTCGCCGTAACCATCTTGAGGCCCATAGTCATAACAATACCGATCAAAACCAGCACCACGGCTAATTCGACTAGGCTGAACCCTTGAAGCTTCTTGGCGGGCTGGATTTTCATTGGCTGTCTGAAAGATCAGGTATCTCTAAATTTTCATGCATCATAGCTGATACTAGCTTTTACTGCCTTAAGCGAGAGCAAGCTGCTACTCGTCTTCAGTAGGTAGCCTTGTCGAACTGACTACCGTGGGACAGAACACGTCGATCAGCCGAATTAACAAAAAACTGGCTGCGTTCGACACCTGGAATGCGTTCAGTATTGGGAAGCGCCACGCCTTGCTGATGGACCTGGCTCAGGATATCTGGAAGACGACGCCGATCGTTGTTTGAACATCAGCCATGACGGGCCGCAGAAAAATTGGTCTCAGAAGAACGTTGGGACGACACAAGCTCGGCCTGCCAAGTCCGGCGATGCCTCAGCAAGCTCTGGCCGCAGCCCTGAAAAGCGGCATTTGTTCCTCGGTCCTCCAGACCCAGGCGCTCTGCGCACCGATTTCCGCAATTGCCCTTTCTTTGGAAAGCCGCTCCTTCGGATCCATGAAAGCGCTCACCACGTGTAGCGGCACTGGTGACGGCCCGGCATCCAGCAGCAAGGCATTCGGGAAAACCGCAGCACTCCGGGCGTCATAGCGCAGCGGTTTGACGAATCGGCGGTGCTGGGCGACCAGGGCGTCGATCAGGGGCAATTCATGCACGCCCTCGATGGGAATCCAATGCTCGCTCGTCAACATCAAACTCGCCGCATCGATCTCGTAAGTGTATTCACGGCGGGCTCGGATCAGCGCGGCCAGGATGATACGGACCGGGTGGCCGGTATCGGCATCGCGCGCCTCGAACAGCGGCGCGAACACCCGCTCGATCCGCTCCCAACTCCGGCTGGCGATCAGCAGCGGCGCATCCGGCATGTGCCGGATCCAGACCCGGCGGCCCTGCGTCGTCACCTCGCTCGCCTTGAACTCGCCGATCACGATGGCCAGCGGCGTTTGCCCGTCCTTGGGACGCAGCACGGCCAGCTTCTCGCGCCGGCGCTGTGCCGCCTCGGCCTTGGCGCTCTCGCTGAACGGTTCGGGCACATACAGGCGCTCGGCCAGCGGCACGCCCTTGACCATGATCTCCTCGGTCGCCTCCAGCAGGTACTTGCGCAGCACGCCCTGGTTGCGTTTGCCCGCCATCGCCGGGCTCCAGCGGTTGAAGCCCGCGCGCTCGAACAGGAAGTGCATCAAGGCCCGCAACGTCATCTGCCTCCTCGGCACGCCGATCTCCGCCACCTCCTGGGGTTCGCCGCGCGGCACGCCGCGCCCGATTACCCGCATCCAGGGGAAATCCACCCGCAACTCGAACCGCCCCGGTTCCGACTCCAGCACCGCTTCGCCGACCAGTTCGCCCAGCCCCGATTGCTGGACCTCCGGCTCGTAGGAGGGACAGCCCGGATGATGGGCGCTGCCGCTGTCCGGCATGCGCTTGACCACGAACTGGCGATGCCGCGCCACGTACATTTCCACACCGCCCGGGACGCACAGGCAGCGCGGCCGCTCGGGTGTGTCGTAGACGTGGGCGAGCGCCTCCTGCAATTGTGGATCGTCGGCGCCGATCACGCGGCCCTTGATGGCGAAGCGTTGGGAATCCATGGCGAGCTCAAATCAACTCGTCGAGCAGTTCCGCCAGCGTCGGCCTGGGCCGGGGCAGCAACTCCCGCACCGCGCTGCGCTCGCCGATGCCCAGGATCGCGCCCACCTGATCCTCGTCGGCCCCGCGCTCATACATCCGCGATATCACCGTGAGGCGCGCCGACTGGGTGCTCAACCCCTTGAGTTCGGCGTAACGGAACAACTTGCGGTAGATCTCCAGCAGCGCCCGGCAGACATAGCGGTTCTGCCCCGGCTCGCCATTGTTGGGCGTGACCTTGTAGGGCTCGCCGCTCGGGGAAAGGAACAGTCGGCTACCTGGGTCCAAGCCGCAATAGACATCCGGCCCACCCAAGCCATGCCCGCCGGCGAGACGCTCGCGGAAATAGCCGGCCAGCGCGTCGTCGAGGCGTTTGCTGCTGAAGTAGAGTGGCCTGAGTTTGCCGTTGATCGCAGCTTCGGCGCGCAACTCCGATTCCCGGCACACGCTGCCGTCAGCATGCAGGTAGTCGCGCACCTCAATTCGGGCGATCTCCAGCGGCCGCAGGCCCGTGGCGAACAGCATGTAGTACAGGGCCAGGTCATGCCAGGTGCGACGGGTGCGGCCCTTGATGCGCACCGCGCCCTGAGCCACCTCCGGCGCCGATAACACCCGCGCCGGACGGGCGCCGACCGGCGGCGGGGGCTCGAAGCCCTCCAGCGCGACCAGGATGGCGTCCCGATGAAGGCGCAGCCGCCGCACGAAAGCCGCGCCTTCCTCCTTGAGACCATCCACGCCCACCACCTGGGTGAGTTGGACGGCGACGGACTTGATGCGCCGCTCGACCGCGGTGCGCGAGACGCCGAAGCGCATGGCCACCGCCTCGTAGGTCTCACCTCCAATCACGGCTCGGAGCATCTCAACCGATTGCAATGCGTTCTCGTGGTGCTTGCTGATCTCCTCGCTGTCTTGCATGACTTGCTTCTCCCATCATCTCTCGATCGTCATCAGCCCGAATGTTCGAGCGCCGACACAACCTTCGCCAGGCGAAAACGCCGGGAAAGGCGCGGGATTTCGTCATCAGGCCGAGCGCGCCGCCGTCGCTGAACAACTTGCCGGCCGGACCGATGAGCGCATGCGGGATGCATGGGGCGGGTCGGCGCCGACCCGGTCGATACGCGAACGACGGCGCCGTTGCGAGCCGAGCCGGTCCCCGCTCATTGCCTTGCCCGTCACCCGGGCTGGCCTTGCTGCGCGATCCAGCGGCGGATGTCTTCCGCGCGCCAGACGGTCACCCGCTCCGAAAGCTTGACCGGCTCGGGAAAGGTGCGCGCCTGGATGCGCCGCCAGAGGGTGGATTTGGAGATGGGAACGAAGGCCAGCACCTGGGGCTGGCGCAGGAAGCCGGTTTCGGGCAACGTCAGGGTCGAAACCGGCGCGGCAGGCGTAGTCGAAAAAGCGCTGGAAGCCGCCACCTTCGCAGCGGTACTGGAACGGATGTTGGGCATGATCGGACCTCGTCACGGCGGGTGCCGAAAAAGGACATGACCTGCTCTGTTGCCGCCGCGCTAGGTCAGGATGGCGCGGGCCGATAGGGAACGCAGAACTCGACGACATGCCGCCGGCGCCCCGGTCGCGCGGCATGGAAGGATGAGCAAGAAAGTGACTCCCACCACATGACGGCCAAGGGCGTCCGGGTCGGGAAAGATCAGCCGATCCGCACCTACACCGCGCAGCACGCGCGACGGCGGATCGTTGGGCAACAGGCAGGTATCGACTGCGACGCCGCCACGAGAGCGGTGAGGGTGCCCACGGTGTCAGGTCAGCCTGACGTGGAACCTGTCGATACGATATTGAGGTCCGTGGGCCGACGCAACGCATTCCGGGACGTGCCTGCCTCAACAGGCCGCGTCCGCCGGCGATTGGAGATGGCACGGTTGCCGAAACCATTCAAGCACGCCGTGATCAAGGTCGCGGTCCAGAAGTCGGATCGCTGACGAAGCCGATCCGGCTCGAACCCGCGATGGCGGCTAGGGCCATGATTAGTGCCCGCGTCTCATCAGGCGCCTTGGTGTCCGCCTGCCAGTCATTCCCCGGTGAGAGTGAATGGAGGGTTTCACGCACGACATGTCGGGGCCGTGCGGCCCGTGCTCCCCCCTGCGGGTGGAAATATTGGCTATTTCGAGCGGTTGCCCAGGTACTCACAACAATTCCGCACGACCGTCATAACGAATGCCCGATCGTCAGTCCCCAGTTCGGAAATCCATGCACCAAAGGTCGCCGCTTCGCTGGCCTCTTCGGGCCCTTCCTTCGATAACAGGTCGCCGACGGAACAGCGCAGCGCCACCGCAAGCCGGTCCAGCGTCGGCAGGGACGGCAAATGCGCCCCGCGCTCGATGCGCGAAATGGTTTCGGCGTCAACGCCTACCCGCTCCGCAACCATTTCCTGTGTCCATCCCAGCTGTTTGCGCCGCTCCGATAGGTTGCCCCCAAGTCGCTTCGCCAGACGCGCGGAGTCTTTCTTCGTTACCGCCATCATGTTGTCCTTTTAATCAACAAGAATGACGGTCACTGGACTATCGAAACAGGGTTACTTATGTAGTTGTAGCTATCTACATACTTGTTGAGTTCTGGCGAATCAACATGACGACAGGGTCATATTCGGGCGTCTGCGAACGGCGGGCGGCTTACAGTGCGCCCGGCCAGATGAATCAGATTGCGTTAATCACGCTCTGGATGGTGGTAACGCAAATCGGTCACGCCTTCGCCGATCAGATGTATGGGTGCGTCGACCGGGAAAACGTCAAACGACTTCGGAAATGCCAATGCGATGGCCATTAGCGCGATCGCCACCATGCAGGTTTAGCGGCCTCGATAACAGAATCGCTGACCGTGAGAATTCCACCCCAAACCAGCCAGCCAAAACAACTGAAACCCGCCCCAAAGCGACGATTCGAACCTTGCCAGTGTTTCCAATGGCGTTCCGCCACCATCGAATAGAGCTTTAGGAGATTGCTGACAGGCCGCAGTGACTCGCAAAGGTTTGTCACGGCGGACGGGGTCTGAACGCTCGCACTGCAGCGGGAGCGGTCACTGGCGGGGCTTAAACGGAGGGGTTCTGAGCGGCGGCTTACTGAGTCCACCTGCTGTCCAGCAGGTAGAATTTGATTCAGGTGGCGGTCGGAACCCGGCCACTTCCAGACACTCACCATCAAGAACCCCTGTCGAATTGAATGTCCGCCATAGAGTCGACTGCCGCCGTTCATCGGTAACGCGCTCTGCCCGGACTTCTGCCAATGTATGCGCTCGCGAATGGCAGTTGTCTGTTCGCTGACAGCAAGACCAATGCCAGAGTACTATCGCACCTACACACGAACTGCAACGGAGGGCCAATTCATGCTTTCGCGCAATTTCGATATACAAGTCCATGCATGGTCTGCAATTGTTCACTGATAAGGGAGCCGTCCGTCGATGAAGTTCGTCAGCAATGCCGGAACCGACCGCGTGTTGGATTTGGTTCGTCCCTGGCTCAAGGCCGACAACGGACTGGACATGGTTTCACCGACGCTTTCCCTCTTTGCCTTTGCCGAAGTGCTGGGCGATGCTGCCAAGCTTGCCAACACCCGCGTGGTACTACCCGCCGGTCAGGCAGAAGGTAATGACGAACTTGGCCGATTGGGTATGCTGGGCAGCGCCAAGGACCGCGCCGCCCGCAACAAACTCCAAGGGCCGTGGCTGGCGCGCAAGTTGGCCGCGTGGCTGGAGCAGAAAGGCAACGTGCGGCAGGCAACCGGCGGCATTCCGCAAGGTACGCTGGTACTGCGCGATAGCAACGGAACCGCGCAACAGGCCGTGCTCGGTTCTTTTTCGTTCAGCACCGAGGGCTTGGGCCTGACGCCGGGCAACCCGTTGAGCCTGATTCAAGCCGCAGAGACGCCGGCCGAAGCGCAGATGCTCAGCCACTGGTTCGATGCCCAATGGGCCAGCTTGAAAGAACAACCCGAAGCCAAGATTCAACTCGTCGAGCGTATCAAGGCGCTGGCGACGCATCGTGATCCAGTCAGCGTTTACGCCCTGATGCTGCATCATCTCTTCACCGCCGTCGGCGATGGCATGGACGAGGACCGCATCGTCAAGACCGCCACTGGTATTCGGAACACGGTGGTCTGGAAGAAGCTCTATAAATTCCAGCGTGACGGCGTTGTAGGCGCGCTCGACAAACTGGAACGCTTTGGCGGCTGCATCATTGCCGACAGCGTCGGCCTCGGCAAGACCTTCGAGGCGCTGGCGATCATCAAGTACCACGAGCTGCGCAACGACCGTGTTCTCGTGCTGTGCCCCAAACGGCTACGCGACAACTGGACGCTCTACAAGGGCAACGACCGGCGCAACATTCTGGCGTCGGATCGCCTGAACTACGACGTTCTCAATCACACCGACCTGTCACGCGACGGCGGCCACTCAGGGGATATCGACCTCTCGCACGTCAACTGGGGCAATTACGACCTGGTGGTGATCGACGAGTCGCACAACTTCCGCAACAAGAAGTCGCCGCGACAGGGCAACGAAACGCGCTACGACCGCCTGATGCGCAAAATCATTCGCGAAGGGGTGAAGACGCGCGTCTTGATGCTTTCGGCGACCCCGGTGAATAACCGGCTGGCCGACCTGCGCAACCAGATCGCCTTTGTCACCGAAGGCAACGATACGGCGCTCTCCGAGCACGGCATCGCCAGCATCGACAGCACCACCCGGCGGGCGCAGAAAGCCTTCAATCGCTGGCTCGATCTGCCCGAGGACGAGAAAACGCCGTCCTTGCTGGTCGAAATGCTGGGCTTCGACTACTTCGCCCTGCTCGATCACCTGACTATCGCCCGCTCGCGTCGCCATATCGAGAAGTATTACGGCACGGCCGAAACCGGGCGCTTCCCCGACCGCTTGCCGCCGATCAACATCAAGGCCGACGTCGACCGGGCCGGCGAATTCAGGTCGATCCGCGAAATCAACCTTGAGATTCGCCGCCTCAACCTCGCCGCCTATGCCCCCTTGCGCTACGTGCTGCCGCACAAGCAGAAGGCCTACGACGACAAATACAGCACGCAGATTCGCGGCGGTGAAAGCTTCTTCCGCCAAGTCGACCGCGAGGAAAGCCTGATTCACCTGCTGCGCGTCAATGTCCTCAAGCGCATGGAGAGCGCCGTATCCTCGTTCGCACTGACTGTGCATCGCCAACTCAAGGACGTTGAGGCCACCTTGGCGCGCATCGAGGCGCACGAACAGGAATTTGAAGAACTCGATATTGCCGACGTGGATATCGAAGACCCGGCATTTGAAGCCCTGCTGGTCGGCCGCAAGGTCAAAGTGCTGCTCGGCGACGTTGATCTGATCCGCTGGAAACAAGACCTGATCGAAGACCGCAACCGGCTCGCCACGCTTCATGCTGCCGCCCAACAAGTCACCGCGGCCCGCGACGACAAGCTGTGCAAGCTGCGCGAGATCATCGCCCAGAAGTGCCGCAATCCAAGCAACCCCGGCAACCGCAAAGTCATTGTCTTCACCGCTTTTGCCGATACGGCAATGTATCTCTACGACCAACTTGCCGGGTGGGCCAAGTCCGATCTCGGCATCGAATCGGCGCTGGTTACAGGTTCCGGGCGGAATCAATTGACCTTGCCGCACTTGCGCAAAGACCTGAGCAGCATCCTCACGGCGTTTTCACCTCGCTCGAAGGAGCGCCCGGCCGAACTCGCCGACGAGGGCGAAATCGACCTGCTGATTGCCACCGACTGCATCAGCGAAGGCCAGAACCTGCAAGACTGCGACTGGCTCATCAACTACGACATTCACTGGAATCCGGTGCGCATCATTCAGCGTTTCGGACGGATCGACCGTATCGGCTCGCCGAACAGCCAGATTCAGCTGGTGAACTTCTGGCCCAACATGGAGTTGGAGGAATACATTAATTTGGAGCAGCGCGTCAGTGGCCGCATGGTGCTGCTGGATATCTCCGCGACCGGCGAGGAAAACCTGATCGAGCAGCAATCCGGCAACCAGATGAATGATCTGGAATACCGCCGCAAGCAGTTGCTCAAGCTGCAAGACGCGGTGATCGATCTTGAAGACCTGTCGACCGGCGTCGCCATTACCGACCTGACGCTGACCGACTTCCGCATCGATCTCGCCCAATTCCTCAAGGCGCACCCCGGCAAGCTCGAAGGTATGCCGCTGGGTGCTTGCGCGGTCACGAGTGCCATTGACGCCGATATTCCTCCGGGTGTGATGTTCTGCCTGCGCGCAGAAGGGACTGCGGCAGAGAAGCCCATCGACCCCACCTATCCATTGGCACCGCACTATCTCGTGCATGTCGGTGACGACGGGGCAGTGCTGCTGCCCTACACGCAAGGCAAGCGAATTCTCGACCGTCTGAAGCGCCTTAGCCTTGGACGCGAACTGCCCGATGCTTCAGCGTGCGCCCGCCACGACAAGGCAACCAAGCAAGGCGAGGACATGCGGCAAGCCCAGCGTCAACTCGCTGCGGCCGTCAGTTCTGTTGTCGGCAAGAGCGAAGAGCGCGCTGTTGCTAGCCTGTTTTCACCGGGCGGTACCCACGCGATGAAAGGTGAGTTCGCCGGCTCCAATGATTTTGAAGTCGTGGCTTATCTCGTCGTATTGCCCGGCAAGGGTGGCGAAGTCAGCGGAGAGTTTGCCGCGTGAATGTAGTTGGCGATGCCAGGCTCGTCAGTAGCGATTTGATCGCCGCTTTCGATCTGCCGGCCGCTGCTTTGGTCAATCAGCGCATTCCCAAGAAACTTCTGGTTGAAAACGGTGCGCCGACAACAGCCGACCGTAAGCTGATTCAGGAAGGCATCGAAGAAATCACTTGGGTTGCCGCGCTCAAGCCGGCCAGCATCGGCGTACCCGAGTACCGCGACGAACAGCGCAGCTATCTGGAACTGGCCGTGTTGTTGGTTGATCTCCGTGAAGCAGGTAAAGTCACGCGCCTTGCCGAGTTGATTCACCGGGCGATTCCTTACCCGGTGCTGCTGATCCTCGCGGATAACGGCGGGTTGATGCTTTCCCTCGCGCATATCCGCTGGGCGCAGAAGGAAGCGGACAAGACCGTTCTTGATGGTGAGCCGAGCATGGCGCGCCTGTCCGGCCAAGCGAGCGATCAGAGGGACTTCTTGCAAGCCCTCTCACTGCGCTGCCAGCCGCGTACCGATCTGCACGCGCTGTATCAGGGCTGGCTCGACACGCTCACTGCCTTGCAGGCGGCGGCGATTACCGGGCGCTTTGTGAAAAGCGAAAATGTTCAGCAGGCCAGCGCACGGCGCGCGGCCTTGCATCGCTGCCGCGAGATTGACGACGAAATGGCGCGTCTGCGCCTTGCCGCCGCGAAGGAAAAACAGATGGCCCGCCAAGTGGCCGTGAATATGGAAATCAAGGCCCTGCTCGCCGAACGCGAGCGGGCCGCCACGAATCTTTGAAGAAGCGAACGAACAACATGCAAAAAATAGAGCCTATCGCCGCTGGCAACCCTGAGTCGCAGAGTGCCAACCTCAAGGCTGACAACATTGCCACGCTCAAGGCGCTGTTTCCTGAGTTGCTGAGCGAACGCATCGTCGACGGCAAAACGGAGACCGCGATCAACGTAGATGTACTCAAGCAGCTGGTGGGCGACACGACGGCCAGCGATGCGGACGAAAAGTACGGTCTCAACTGGCACGGCAAGCGTCGCGCTCGCCAGATTGCCTTGACGCCGAGCACTGGCACACTGCGTCCCTGTCCCGATCCTATGGAAAGCGTCGATTGGAACACGACGCAGAACCTGATGATCGAGGGAGACAACCTCGAAGTCCTTAAGCTCCTGCAGCGCAGTTACGCGAGGGATGGTGGGCAGGTCAGGTTGATCTACATTGACCCGCCGTACAACACCGGCAAGGACTTTGTGTATCCCGATAATTTTCAGGACAACATCCAAAACTATCAGCAGCTCATGGGCTGGCGAGACCAAGACGGCGAGCGCGTCAGCTCACTCGCATCACGAAAAAATACAGAGGCGAGCGGTCGATTCCACACTGACTGGCTCAGCATGATTTATCCGCGAATCAAGCTTGCGCGAAATCTGCTTGCGGTAAATGGGGTGATTCTCGTCAGTATCGATGAGCACGAGATTACTAACCTTCGCCGCGTGATGGATGAAATTTTCGGTGAAGAGAATTTCATCTCATCTTTGATATGGGAAAAGGGACGAAAAAACGACGCGAAATTCTTCTCAAACGGGCATGAGTACATTGTTGTTTACGCAAAGTCTCAGAGCCATCTCCGGGAGAAAAATACCCTTTGGCGCGAAGAGAAGCCTGGAGCACGCGACATTTGGGACCAGTATTTGCTGTTACGAGCAAAGCATGGTGATCGGGACAGCCTCATTGAGTCGGACCTGCAAACTTGGTATTCCGAACTCCCAAAAGCGCATCCAGCAAAAAAATGGAGTCGTTATAAGCGAGTGGATCAGAATGGCCCATGGCGTGATCGCGATATATCCTGGCCCGGTGGTGGCGGGCCTCAATATGAAGTTCTGCATCCCGTAACTAAGCAGCCATGCAAGATCCCTGAAGCTGGCTGGCGGTATTCGACTTCGGAAGAAATGCAGCGACAGATCAAGTTAGGGCTCGTTGAATTTCGTGCGGACCACACTGAGCCTCCGTTCCGAAAGGCACATATCCGTCCAATTCCACAGGAGTTGGAGCCAGTCGATAGCGTCGAAGATCTAGAAGATGAAGAAGCTGAGGGCGAGGAAGAGTTCGCTACGCAAGTTCGTGGCAGTTATTTCTATAAACAGTCGCAGGTTTCAGTGAAATATTTGCGTAGCCTTTTGGGTAAGAAGGTCTTTAACAACCCGAAAGACATGGACGAGATTGGGCGCCTCATACGGTATACAACATCGGACGATCCTGATGCGTTGGTTCTAGACTTCTTTGCGGGTAGTGGAACGTCCGGCGAAGCTGTTATGCGTCTCAACAGTGAAGATGGCGGGCGACGACGCTACATGTTGGTTCAACTTCCAGAGATTCTTGATATTTCTGATAAGGAGCAAAAAGTAGCGGCAAAGTTCTGTGCTGACATGGGCAAGCCATTAAATATCGCAGAACTGACCAAGGAGCGATTGCGCCGAGCGGGTAGAGCATTAAAGCAATCTAAGCCTGATTGGAATGGTGATGTCGGTTTTCGCGTATTCAAGCTCGATACATCCAACATCCGCGCATGGAGTCCCGATCGCAATGACCTCGAAGGCAGCCTGTTCTCCAATATCGAGCATATTCAACAGGGCCGCTCCGATACCGACGTCCTCTACGAATTGCTGCTGAAGCTCGGCCTCGATCTCTGCGTGCCGATTGAAGCTCGGCCGATTGCCGGTAAATCCGTGTATAGCATCGGGGGCGGCGTGCTGATGGCCTGCCTTGAGTCGCGCATCACCGTGACCGAAGCCGAAGCACTGGCCTTGGGCATGGCCTCGTGGCGCAAGGAACAAGCGCCTGCCGGCGAGACGACCGCCGTGTTCCGCGATAGCGCCTTCGAGAATGACGTAGCCAAGAGCAACCTGGCCGCGATTCTGCAACAGCACGGCATCGGGCAAGTGCGGAGTTTGTGATGAGTGAGGCGCTGAATCCTATACGAGACGATATGCCAGCCCCGGGTAATGTGGAAACTGGGCACCCGCCAGCATCTATTTCCGATTTGGAAACGGTTGCTGAATTTGGCCCGGAGAGGATTCCGGAATGAAGCTGCATTTTGAATCCGACTTGCCATATCAGGCAGCAGCCATCGAGGCCGTCTGCGATTTGTTCCGTGGGCAGGAGGTCTGCCGCTCTGAATTCACGGTGACGATGCGGGCGCTTTCGACCAGTCCGCTCGTACCCAATGCCGAAAGCGCCGAACTGTTTCCGGGAACCGCTCCGCAACAAATGATGCTGGAAGGCGTGCAGGAAACCGACCAGGGCGGTATTGGCAATCGCCTGACCCTGCTCGACGACGAGATCGCCGACAACCTCGGCTCGATTCAGGTGCGTAACGGCCTGCCGCCGTCGGGCAAGCTGTCCGCCGATTTCACCGTCGAAATGGAGACCGGCACCGGCAAGACCTACGTTTATCTGCGCACGGTGTTTGAGCTGAACCGGCGCTACGGATTCACCAAGTTTGTCGTCGTCGTGCCTTCGGTGGCGATCAAGGAGGGCGTGAACAAGACGCTGGAAATCACCCGCGAGCACTTCGAGGCGTTGTACCCGAGCGCCAAGGGCTACGAGTTTTTCCAGTACGACTCGGCCAAACTTGGGCAGGTGCGCAACTATGCGACCAACCCGAACATCCAGATCATGGTTATTACCGTGGGCGCGATCAACAAGTTCGGCGACGAAACCGAGGCCGCCGTCGAAGAGTCCGACGAGTCGAAGCGCCGCGAGAAATCCAAGAACGTCATGTACCGCGCCAGCGAGAAGACCGGCGGCGAAAAGCCGATTGACCTTGTCCGGGCAACCAAGCCGATCATCATTGTCGATGAACCGCAGAGCGTGGATGGCGGTATCGACGGGCGCGGCAAGAAGGCGTTGGATCGCATGGACCCGCTATGCACGTTGCGCTACTCGGCGACCCACGCCGAAAAGCACAACATGGTCTATCGATTGGACGCGGTGGATGCCTACGAGCAAAAACTGGTCAAGCAGATCGAGGTAGCCGCCGCCACGGTGCAAGGAGCCAACAACAAGGCTTATGTGAAACTGCTCTCGGTGAGCAGCAAGCGCGGCGTGATCTCGGCGGTCGTTGAAGTGGATCGGGAAAACAGCACCGGCGTGGTTCGCCGCGATTCCATTACCGTTCAGGACGGTTTTGATCTTGAGCAGGAAACCGGCCGCGCCTTATACGCCGATGTACGTATTGGTGAAATCCGCACCGCCAAGGGCGACCAGTTCATGGAACTGAAAGTGCCGGGCAGCGAGGTCTTCTTGCGCCCCGGCGACGCATGGGGCGATGTGGATGCGACGGCGATCCAGCGCGAAATGATCCGGCGCACGATCAAGGAACATCTGGACAAGGAAAAGCGCCTGCGTCCGTTGGGCGTCAAGGTGTTGAGCCTGTTCTTCATCGACGCCGTCGACAAGTACCGCCAGTACGACGCCGAAGGCAATCCGGTGAAGGGTGAGTACGCGGTAATCTTCGAGGAAGAGTACAAGCGGTGGGCGCGGCATCCCGACTATCAGAGCCTGTTCGGCGAGATTGATCTGAAAACGGCGGCAGATGAAGTGCATAACGGCTACTTCTCCATCGACAAGAAGAAAGTCGGCGGGAAATCCGTAGAAGTATTTAAGGACACCAGCGGCGAAACCAAGGCCGACGACGATACCTACAACCTCATCATGCGCGACAAGGAAAAGCTGCTGGGCTTCGAGTCGCCGCTGAAATTCATTTTCTCGCACTCGGCGCTCAAGGAAGGCTGGGACAACCCCAACGTCTTCCAGATTTGCAACTTTTCGACGCGCGAGACCGAACGCTGGCGTCGGCAGACTATCGGCCGTGGCCTGCGCTTGTGCGTCAATCAGAACGGCGAGCGCCTGCGCGGCTTCGAGGTCAATACGCTGACGGTGATTGCGACCGAGAGCTATCAGCAGTTCGCCGAAAATCTGCAAAAGGACATCGAGCGCGATACCGGCATCCAGTTCGGCGTGGTGCAGGACCATGAGTTCGCCGCGATTGCCGTGAAACAAGAGAACGGCGAGCTGGCCCCCTTGGGTTTCGATCAGTCGAAAACCCTGTGGAGCCACCTCAAGGCGCAGGGCTACATCAACGACAAGGGCAAAGTGCAAGACGCCTTGAAAGTAGCCTTGAAAGACGGAACGCTGGTGCTGCCCGCCGAGTACGAAGCGCAACGGGCGCAGATCGCGGCCGTGCTGCGCAAGCTATCCGGCAAGCTGGAAATCAAGAACTCCGACGACCGCAAGACAGTGCCGGTCCGTAAATCGGTGCTGGTCAGCCCTGAGTTCAAAGCGCTGTGGGATCGCATCAAGCACAAGACGACCTACCGCGTTCAGTTCGACAATGAGAAGTTGATAACCGGCTGCATTGCGGCGCTACGCGATGCGCCGCCCATTACCAAGTCCCGGCTGCAATGGCGCAAGGCCGGTCTGGCGATTGGCAAGGCGGGCGTCGAAGCGACTGAAAAAGCGGGGGCGGACACCGTCACGCTGAACGAGACCGACATTGAACTGCCCGACGTGCTGACCGAATTGCAGGACCGCACGCAACTGACCCGCCGGACCATCGCCCGCGTCCTCACGGAAAGCGGGCGACTGAACGACTTCAAGCGTAACCCTCAGCAGTTCATCGAACTGGCGTCAGACGCCGTCAATCGCTGCAAGCGCTTTGCCTTGGTCGATGGCATCAAGTACCAGCGCCTCGGCGACGAGCAGTACTACGCGCAGGAGTTGTTTGAAACCGAGGAGCTGACCGGCTACCTCAAGAACATGCTGATGGACACGGAGAAGTCGGTTTATCAGCACGTGGTTTACGACTCCGAGATCGAGCGCGACTTTGCCGATCAGCTCGAAAAGAACAACGCGATCAAGGTGTACGCCAAGCTCCCCGGCTGGTTCAAAGTGCCGACCCCGCTAGGCACATATAACCCCGACTGGGCAGTACTGGTCGAGCGCGACGGACACGAGCGGCTTTACTTCGTGGTGGAAACCAAGAGCAGCCTGTTCACCGTAGACCTGCGCGACCGCGAAGGCGGCAAGATCGAATGCGGACGCGCGCACTTCACGGCCCTGGGCGTCGCCGAGAACCCGGCGATCTACGAGAAGTTCAAGGATGTGGATGGGTTGCTGACGTATGAGGCGCGGCGGTAGGAATCTGATCGTCTCCTTTGCGTCTGGCTGCCGTCAATTGGCTTGCATAGGTCATATGGCTATTGTGGGCACTCAAGAGCCACCCGACCACCTCAAGGGAGCGGCAGAAAACTGAGTGGACCGGCCGCTGCCTATGCATTTGTCAGCCCGCCGGAATCAGTCTGACGCAGGCATAGGGGCTGCACCGCCTTACGGTTCGCAGTTGGCCTACCTGCTCATTCAGTTGTGGCGGGTATCGTTGCGTTGCACCAGGTGGATTGCAATCGGAACCACCGGCGGGTATGCGCATGGAACAGCTGGTGGTTTTCACCGGAATACACAGACCGTGAAGTTCCCTCCAGGGGTCAGCCATCGACGCTAATCGCCAACCGCAGATACGGTGCTTTCCAGGGCTTCCGGCAATCTCGCGCTGGCGTCGGCCTCCGTCGGATCGACCGCCGCGTCGCGTTCCGGACCGGGTTCGTCCGCGCCATCCGGTGCACCGACGGCTTCGGCCTCCTGCCGGTTTGGCCCGCTGCGGCCTTCGACATCGCGCGCGTCCAGGGCATTCATCCGCCGCCGCAACCCCATTGCAAAGTTTCGCGCACCATTGGCGACGTCGCGCACCTGCCGTTTGAGACCCGCGCGCTGCATGTCGACGGCCTGGGTGGTAATCACCTCGTGAATCTCCAGGGTCTGCAACAACGGCATCAACTGGTCGAGTTTGCCAAGCACCTCCAGGAAGCGTCGACCGATGGACGACAGGACATGGACGTCCACATCCAGCGGCACGGTGTCGTAGGTCGCCGTGCTGGTGATGCCATGGACCTTGAATAGCGCTTCGGCACCGTCGATGGCTTTGTTGAGGTTCTCGGTCACGGCGTCCATCTGGGCTCGAATGGCCTCCTCGACCTTGGCCACGTCCTCGTGGTCGAGCCTCGTGCGAGCGATCACCGAGATGAAGTGGGTGTTGAGTTGCAGCGTGTTGAACAGCCGCGCGAAGAAGCGCTTGCCCTCGGCGCTGGTGAAGCGCGTCGGCATCTTCAGGCTGGCCGCCTCGACGCGTCGGAAGTCGGCCTTGGCCTCCTTGGCGAGAATGCGGGCGTTGACGGCCCCCTGGTCTACCTTGACGATCTGGATCTCCGACATGCCGTGCTCCTCGAAATACCGCGTTCGGAGCGATCTTCCGTGCCGGCATATACATTCGCCACCGGAAATGGCCGCCACCTGAGGGGGCTTTCGGCATCGGGTCCAATTCGGGCAGGTTTTCGGGATTGACTCGCCAATCCGGCACCACTACCTTGACGTCATGCAGCAGCTGGCCCTGCATTCAAACAAGGCAAGCCCTGGAGTTTTCTGTCTATCGCACACCGTCGGCCGTCGCCGCTGCCGCGTGCGCCGATCTTGCCGGCACCGATATGGGTGCCTGTCGCACCCATGCCATCGAGGCAAGTTTTCGAGGCAGGGGCGAGGCGCTTCTAATGGTTCCGTAAGCGCCCCTCCCCCGAAAGCCTTCCTCGATCGGTAGCTGGCACACCGATCACGGCGGTTCTCACCGGCCGTTCAAGCCAGCCCTGAAGCTTCTTCCCATAGCGCCGTTCCGCCCGTAGCGGGTCGGTCGTTTCTCACCCCACGGGGGCATATGCCCCCAGTCGTGGTGCGCGTTGCCTCCACTTTTTCCTGGAGCCAACGATGCTGAATCAGAGCTTATCCCACCGAGTTTCCCGTCCCACGCCCGTGGGCCCAGTTTTCCCGCCGATTCTCCCCTCGCTCGCGGCCACCTCGCGCCACCGTCCGGCGGCGATCCCCGATCGCACCGCCCTGGACGCTTTGCTCGACGGCGAGGAAGCGCCCGTCGAATGGAGCGAGGAAGACATCGTCTTCCTGCATTGGCGTTTGCTGCAGGAAGTCAGCCAACTGGCCGACCCGGCGACGCCGCTGGCAGAAAAGTTCGACACCCTGCGCTGGGTGTTCAGCGAACGCGAGAAGGACGGCCTGCCGTTCTCCTTCGTGAGTTGCCTGCGCGTCGTCGCTTGCAGCCCGCTGTCGCCGATCGCTTACTGCGGCCTGGTCGACGCGGAGGAAGTGCGCGACCGCATCCGCCACGGCCTGAAGGCCTGGCTCGATGTCACGCTCGAGCGCTACCCCGACTGGGTACGCGACGCCGTTGTCGACAACCCGGAATGGGTCGAGGCCCGGCTCGCCAAGAACCCCCAGTGGATTAACGAGCAAATCAAGCAGATGGCGGTGCAGGGTGACCTGTTCGCCTGACGCCGTCTCCCATTTTTTTCGGGCTGGTCGCCAACGCGAAGGCCCTCCCCTTTCAAGGAGTCATCATGACCACTTTCAAGGATGTCCTGTGCCTGCTGGCGATCTTCGTCGCCTACGGCATCGTCGGACGCCTGGACTATGAAGATGCGGTAGGGCTGGAACAGATCATCAAGGAACGGCATCACGCCGACTGTCTGATGACGACGCCAGCCGACCGCGAAGCCCTGGCGCGGATCAACGATCTGCCCTTCGATCCATCGACCCGCCGCACGGACGCAGGCGCACCCGAAGACGGGCGGCGCTGCACATCGCGCGTGCTGTGAGGAGGCCGCTCATGCACATGCAAACGCGCATCGCACACGGCGCCCCGTCCCTGCTGACCGTCCAGGCGCCGGAAGACATCGAATTCCTCGTCAAGGAAAGCGAAGTCCTTACCGGTCAGGCCGGCCGCACCTTCGTCATCGCCGGCGCCGACTGGCTGGCCTACCGGGTGCATTGGCATCCGATCGGCCTGAAGGTCGAACGGCTCGATGCCGAGGGCCGGGTCCTGAGCGCCCAACACCTGCTGCCCCGGGAGTTCCTCGGACACAGCCTGATGGAGGCCCTGGCCGCCGGCCAGTTGTTTACCCCGCCGATCCGCCGTCTCGGCTGACCGATCGTTCTTTCCCCCTTGGCGGGCCCGTCCCGCCGGGGCCGGGTTCCGCCTGCACTCATGGAGCACATCATGCAGATACAGGTTCAAATCAACGAGGAAGGCGCGCTGCGCAACCAGCGCTATGCCTTCACCGACCGCTTTACGCTCGTCTCCGAGCTGTTGCAGAACGCCCGCCGTGCCGGGGCGATGCGCATCGAGATCCATTACGACGCCACCACCCAAGTGCTGCGGGTGGAAGATGATGGCCGAGGCCTCGACGACTTCCAAAAGCTCCTGAGCTTCCACGAGTCGGGTTGGGATGCGGCCACCAGTGCCGAGGAGCGCCCTTTCGGGGTGGGCTTCTCGAAGTGCCTGTATGCCGCCACGCGCTGCATCGTCGCCTCAAAGCATCAGCGTGTCGACATCGACACCGCGGCGGCGCTGGCCAAGGCGTCCATCGAGGTGGAGCCCATCACCGAAGCCGTTGCCGGCACACGGATCGAGTTGCACGGCGTTGACCTGCCCGACCTGGGCAATCGCATCGAGAGCTTGTGCCTGGGTTTTCCGGTGGAGGTGCTGTTCAACGGCAAGCCGCTGTTGCGGCGCTTTGCCGGCGCGAACCTGGCGACGATGGCCAGCCCGATGGGCACGGTCCACCTCACCGGCACGCGGGACGGCAAGTTCAGCTACAACACCCTGGTCTTCCTGCAGGGCTTCTGCGTCATGAAGCCCAACTATTGCCCGTTCGACGAGGTAAATATCGTGCACCTGGATTCGCGCCAGTTCGTGGCGCGCCTGCCGGATCGCGACAAGTTGATCGACGAGGACGTACAAAGAAAGCGGATCGATACCGAGTTGAAGGCCTGCTGGCGGCAGACGCTAGAGGTCGCCAAGGCCCAGCTTTCGCCCGAACGCTTCGTCGCAATCTATTACGCAGCGATGCGAGCTTGGGGACATTGGGATCTACTGAACGACCTCGACGTGCTGCCCGCCGAATTGTTCGATGAGATCGTCGACTATCCGATCCAGGACGACGACCGAAGCTATGTCCGGCAAGTTGCCGTAGCCCCCACCCGCCACGCCGTCGAAAGCGGCGCGGTGACCCTGGTCTCCCTCGACTGGTTGGACGACGACAACGCGGCGCGCTGGATGTTGGCCCGGGCCAAGGGCTATCTGCTCTTCGATTGGATCGGCCTGAGCTCCGAGCACTGGGCATGGCGCCACGTGCGTTTCCTCGACCAGGAAACGGTGCAGGTCGAGGCGGTGTCCGAACAGGTCCGCGTCCAGTTGGAAGGGCGCTGGGTGTGGCCCACGGTGATCCTGTGCGAGAGCGTCAGCCTGCGCACCGCCAAGGACGTGGCCGAGATCACCGACGCGGGCGTCTGCCACGGGGATGTCTTGTACATCCCGGCCGGCGAGACATCCGGCGAACCGGTGCGGCAGGCCTCGTCCTTCATGGACGAGAACGACCAGTTCCTCGCTTCGGACCTGGACGCGGACCGCGACGCGCTGGCGGATTTGATCTGTCGCCTGCGCTCGGTCGATCCGGTACAGACACTGGACTCGCTGCTGCAGGAATTGCGGCTGGGCAGGTATCCCCTGCTGCACGGCAAGGCCTTCCAGGTCACCGTGGGTGTAGGTGCTGCGCCTGGCCATTCGGTGGCCTTGGTTGCGGAAGCGGGTTCTGCCAACACGGGAGCTTGCCATGCAGGATCGTGAGTACGCAGCCCGCATCGAAGCGGTCAAGCAGCGTGCCCATGGCCGGTGGACGGAAATCCTGGCGAGCTTGGGCGTGGATGAACGCATCCTCAAGCGGCGCAACCTGCCTTGCCCGTTGTGCGGTGGCACGGATCGGTTCCAGTACACCGACAAGTTCGGCGAGGGGAACTACCACTGCCGTCAATGCGGCCCGGGTGGCGGCTTCAAGTTGCTGCAAGCCGTCATGGCCGTGGACTTCAACACCGCGCTGCGTGACGTCGAGCGCTGTCTGGGGATGATGCCGGTGACGGCACCGCCCCGCAGTTGCGAGCCGTCGGCCGAGCGCATGAAGAAGCTGGCCCAACGGATCTGGAACGAGGCAAAAGCGGTAACGGTGGGCGACGAAGTCGATCGCTACCTGAGCGGACGGGGTCTCGCCCTGCCGGTGTACCCGAAGGTGCTGCGCTTCCACCCTGCCCTTGGTTATTACCAGAAGGAAGCCGCCGGCAAGTCACGCAAGGTGGCCGAGTACCCGGCGATGCTCGCCTGCATTCAGGGTGCCGACGGCCACGCCGTGACGCTGCACCGGACCTATCTACGGGACGGCGGCAAGCTCGCGGCGCTCGATGCGAAGAAGGTGCTCTCGGCCGGGATCAACGGCGCCGCGGTCCGCTTGTTCGATGCGACAGAGGAACTGGCGATCAGCGAAGGCATCGAGACCGGCATCGCTTTGCATCTGGCGACCGGCAAACCGGTCTGGGCCGGGCTCAACGCCGGCAACCTGGAGAAGCTGTGGCTGCCCGACACGGTGCGCAAGGTCTGCATCTACGCCGACAACGACGCCGATGGCGACTTCGCCGGCCAGGCCTTCGCCTTCGCGCTGGCGCGCCGGTTGAAGCGGGAAGAGAAAACGACCGGTCGGCGGCAGGTGCGGGTGTTCCTGCCCAAGCATGCCGGCATCGATTGGGCCGACGTCTGGCGCCAGCGCCTGGAAGCCCAGGCGCCGCGTGCGGCATGAACGTTTGATGAAGGGTGCGGCCAGTCGGCTGCACCCGCCTTTTCAGCGGCACTGCATCAGGCGGTGACGGTGAAAAGGCCCCTTTGTTTGCCCCACTGGTAGTTGTCACACCAGGCGGCGCCCCCACGGCACCGCAAAGACAGCCCTGGAGTTCCGGCGCGATTTCTCGCGCCCTTTCTGGACCGGCAACCGCCGGTCCGTCATCGACCCTGGCGGGGATGCGCTTCCCCCGAGGGGTGATGCCGTCTCCGCTTTTCTTTTCCGACAAGGAGATTGCTATGAAAAACGGACGTTCTCTCGTCAGCCTGGCCCAAGAACTGGAGCGCCAGCTGCATTCGAAGAAGGACTTGGTCGTGCCCTCGACGCTGGTGCGTCATGCCACCGACGATCTGGGGAGCACGCGACTCGTCATCGAGGAAGGCGGCAGCCCGGTGCACTACGGCGTCACACCCCTGGCACGTCGCCAATTGGCAGACAAGCTGAAAATCCCGTATGCCTATTTCGAGCGCATGCGCGAAGACCAGCCGGCCCTGCTCGACCGCAACGTGAACACCTGGCTGCAAAGTGACGAAGACCGGCGCATGCTGCGCACCCTGGACGGTCAGGTGCGCGCTGTGTTGTCGGATCGCTACCGCCGCCTGGACAACTTCGACCTGGCCGAGAGCGTGCTGCCCATCCTGCAGCAACTGCCCGAGGTACGCTTCGAGTCGGTCGAACTGACCGAGACGAAGATGTACCTCAAATGCATCACGCCGCGCCTGAAATACGAGATGGCGCCTGGCGATGTGGTGCAGGCCGGGGTCGTGATCTCGAACTCGGAGGTCGGCCAGGGGACGCTGTCGGTGCAGCCGCTGCTGTTCCGGCTGGTGTGCAGCAATGGCTTGATCGCTGCCGACCGCTCGCTGCGCAAGACCCACGTGGGACGCGCGCTCGGTGGTGAGGATGAACGCATCCAGGTGTACCAGGACGACACCTTGCGCGCCGACGACAAAGCCTTCTTTCTCAAGGTGCGCGATGTAGTGCAGGCGGCGGTGTCGGAAGCGACCTTCCGCCAGACGGCGCAGAAGATGCAAAAGACGCTCAACATCCCGCTGGTGGGCGACCCGGTGAAGACGGTCGAGGTGCTGGCCCAGCGCTACACGCTGAACGACGCGGAGCGCGCCGGCGTGCTGCGCCATTTGATCGCCGAAGGCCAGTTGTCAGGCTATGGGCTGGTCAATGCGGTCACGCATTACAGCCAGGAGGTCGAGGACTACGACCGCGCGACGGAGTTCGAAGCACTGGGCGGCCGGCTGATCGACTTGCCGGCCCATGAGTGGAAAGGCTTGGCGGAAGCGGCCTGATCCAGAAAATCGCTGAAAGCCGGCCGGGGTATCCGCCCCGGCCCGGCCTTCAGCCATTCCATTACCATTATCCCGAGGGCGCGCCACCCCGGCATACGATCGAGTGGCAGCGGCCCCCTCCACCGGCGCAGCAGGCCGGCGATCACGCTGAGTAGCTGCGTCGGCTTCGCTGCCGGTCTTGGTCTGATTCGTTGGAATCGTCGCCCCTCAAACTATGCCCTTTATATATGCCGAACGATCCTCCCTGCGGCAGCTATTCCCCAAGCAACAGCTTCTGTCGGACCTTACGTGTGGCAAAAGGATCGCCCTCAAGATTTTTGAACAAATGTCCCTGCCATAACACAATACCAATGACTATGCTGCTTTTTATTGCCACAACCCAATCATCATGGCGGGTCGCTCATAAAACTTTCCACCTTCGATGCTCAGACACCCGTTTCAGCAGGACTAACTGGAGAACATGACCATGAGTCGCGTGACGCTTACCGATGTCGAATGGATCAACCTGAATGTGCTGGTCGTCATTCGCGCCGGTCTCCAGTATGACCCCGCCTCGACCTGCTGCAGGTACGGGCTCAATACGGCGCAAGCCAACCATCTTCGAGAACTGAGCCTCGACGAGTTGTGGTCCTTGGTAATCCACGTCGGCGACACGACCCTGTTCCCACCACGCGCCGACCTGGTGACGTTGCTGAGCACGCCGCGAGTATTAGCGGGTCCCATGGCGCTCGTCCATCCCCCCATGCCGATGGAAAGCCGGCGGTAGGACCCACTACCCATGCCGACGCGCGGCGACCGGCACCTGCGCGCCATGCAACTGGCGAAGCAGTTGGCGGCGCTCGGCGCACGCCTGAAGACGATCCACCTCATCACCGGCATCCCGCCGCGCCAGGTGCAGTGCCTCTTCTTTCCCGATGCCCACACCATCCCGCGCGGACGCGCCCCCGATTCGGCCGAGTGGTACCACGGCGCCAACCTCATCCTGCGTACCGACGCCTGCCTCATTGGCGCCAGGTACCGCCAGTTGCGCAACCAGGGACTCGCGGCCGGCGAAGCCCTGGTCTTCGCCTACCGCGCCTACCAGGCCGCCACGCTGCCGCCTTACCGCATCAGCCTGGACCGGGCCTTCAACCTCGTCTCCTATATTGACGGCATCTGGCTGGCCAAAGCACCGGCGCTATCCGTGTTGACCTGCCCCGGGTGTGGCTGCGAGTTCATCGCCGCGATCGGCACCGTGGCGCACCCTGGCGAACCTTGCCCCTTCTGCAAGCTGCTGGAACGCTTTCACCTGGACCATCGCATCCAAGCGTCTTACCCGGCTCGCCCCGCCCTCGACATGACCGAGCGCCAACTGGGCATGCTCGCGCTCTTTCACAAACTTAGCCCCGAGGCCGAAGGCGATAGCCCCTCGGAATAGGTCTCGTTTCAGCGCGACAAGCGAGATAGCCGGCCGAAGAATGCCTACTTCGCATTCTTTCCGGCATCGCCGTACCGCCATGCCCACCACGCCAACGCCTGTCACTTTATACCCCGCCTCCGACCCAGGGTTCGCCGCCGTGCCGGTCGAGGATCTGCTGGCCAGCGAAGCGGACTTGATCGCACGCATCAAGCTATGCTACGGCATCGACCGGGACAGCTTCGAGCGCGATGTCCTAATGCTGGTGCGCCGCTACGCCACCTGCGTGCATCTGCTGCCGGCGACCGCCGACAACTACTTCAGCAAGCCGGGCGGCCTCCTGCGGCTCGGCCTGGAGACCGCTTTCTTCAGCCTGCAAGGCACCGACGCACACATTTTTTCGGGGCGGATGAGCATCTCGGCACGCCGCCAACTGGAACCGCGCTGGCGCCATGCAACCTTCATCGCCGGGCTGTGTTGCGAATTGCACCGGCTGATGAGCCATATCATCGTCACCGATGCCGCCGGCGAGGCGTGGCCGGCCTTCCTGCGGCCGCTGGCCGACTGGCTGGCAACCCGGGGCAGCGAGCGCTATTTCCTGCGCTGGCGGCCCCAAGCCGTCGAGGCGCGCGGCCTGGGCCTGTTCGCCCTGCCCCATGTGGTGCCGCCCGCGGTGATGGCCGACCTCTCCGAGGGCAACGCAGTCATCGTGCCGCATTTGCTGGCCAGTATCGGCGGCATTCCGGTCTATCGCGACCACAACATCCTCGACGAACTGGTCCGCCGCTCGCTGGCGCTCGTCATCGACCGCAACCTGGTCGCCAGCGCCGACCGCTACGGTTCGCCGCAATACGGCTCGCACCTGGAGCGCTACCTGGTCGACGCCCTGCGGCGGCTCACCAGCGGCAACTCGGCCTGGATAGCCAACCGCGAGAAGTCGCGCCTGTGGTTCGGACAGGACGGTCTGTTCCTGGTCTGGCCTGGCGCCGCCGAGGATGTCCACCAACTACTCGAAGCGGACCAACTGGCCGGCATCCCCAAGGCGCCCGAGACAATGCTGGAACTGCTGCTGGCCGCCGGCGTGTTCGAAGCGGCAGCGGCGAGCCGCTCGACCTGGTCGATCCAGCCGCCCGGCGCCAAGGCCCCGCTGGAAGCCGTCAAGCTCTCGGCCCCGGCCATTCTCCTCGCGGGAATCGATCCGCCACCCGTCGCCTTGCCCCAGGCACTGGAATTCAAGCCGGCGCCGGCGTCTGCGCCAGTTGCGCCGCAGACGCCTCCATCCATGCCACCGCCGTCACCGGTGAAGAGCAGCACCCAGTTGTCGCTCATTCCGCCGCCCGAGCCGCCCGCCGAGAGTGACGTCCGCGTGGCGCCGGTCGAGGAAACACCCGGATCAGCCTCACTGGAACCGGCGACGACACCGCCGTCGGCGACATTCGCCTTGCAAGCTCCGATGCGTCTGAACCCGGTCGTGCGCGACGCCCTGGCCGAGGCCGTTCGCACGCTCAACGATGGCATGGGTCCGCCCACCGTATGCACCGTCGCCCAAGGGGTATTCGTACCGCTGGAGGAATTCGGGCGGCGCGGCGTCCAGCCATCCCTTGCCATGCGTGCCCTCACCGAGGCGAACATGCTGGTGAAACCCAACCGCAATGGCCCGCCGACGCTCTCGCGTGAATTCAACGGCAACCCCACCGTCGGCATCGTGCTCGATCCGCGGTGCGTAAGCGGACTCGATCTGGCGGGCTTTGCCGCCCCACCGGCGGAGGGAAGCTGAGATGCTGGTACGCCGCTACGAGATGCCCTGGCGCCGGGCCTACGAGGTCTATGCCGGCATCGCCTGGTGGCTGGCGCTGCTCTATTTCCTGGGGGTAGGCATAGTCGGCACGCTACCCCTTCAATTGGCCCTGCCGCTGGCACTCGTCTGCTTCGCGATGGGCGTGCTGCGGGTGACCCAGGCATTGCGCATGCTGGTCTTGCGCGCGTCCCTCGGTGGACGGGGCATCGAGGTCGTCGGTACCGGCGACCTGGCTCGATGGTGCCATGATCCGACATCGGTGTTCCTGGGCTTCGGCTTCGAATGGCAGCCGGTGCATTCGCAGCGGCTCTATGAACTGGCCAAAATCGACTATCGCGAGTACGCCGTGTCGCCGCGCCTGCTGCAGTTCCTGGGCTACGGCAGCAAGCCCCAGCCGGACGCCGAGATCGGCCTGCCCTACATCCACGGCGTCGAGCCGAAAGAAGGCCCCTTGCACCGGCCGCTGCAGAACTTCGAGGGCGGCACGCTGCTGGTGGGCACCACCCAGTCCGGCAAGGGCGTGGCACTCGCCAACCTGATCACCCAGGCGATCCGGCGCGGCGACGTGGTGATCGTCATCGATCCGAAAAACAGCCGCCGGCTCAAACGGGTCGTCGAGCGCGCCTGCGCGGACTACCGCGAGCCGGATACCTTCATGGAATTCCACCCTGCCTTTCCGGAGCGGGGGGTACGGCTGGATTTCACCTTCAACTGGCAGAAGCCCACCGAGATCGCCTCGCGTATCCAGTCGATCATGCCGCCGGACACGGCCGGCGCCTTCTCGGCCTTCGGCTGGGATGCCGTCAATGTCGTGGTGCAGGGCCTGGTCGAGATCGAGGAACGGCCGAACCTGATGAAACTGACCAAGTACATCGAGGGCGGCATCGAGCCGGTGCTGGAGGGGTCGCTGCGCCGCTACTACGACCAGACCCTCGGAGCGGGCTGGCGTGAACTGCCCGAAATGAAGAAGCTGCTCAACGACGCCCATCGCGGCAACCTGAAGCGCCCGTCGGAGGCGGCCAGCGCCGACCTGATGGCCTTCGTCGCCTACTACGAGCACTTCATCGCCCAGAACCAGCGCAACAAGGTGATCGATGCCCAGGTGCGCACCTTCCGCCACAACCGGGAGCATTACCAGAAGATCACCGCCAACCTGCTGCCCATCCTGTCGATGCTGACCTCGGGCGACCTGGGGCGCAGCCTCTCGCCCGATCCCTTCGATGCGGACGACAGGCGGCCCATCATGAACTTCGAGAAAATCGAGCGCGCCGGCCACGTGCTTTACATGTGCCTGGACTCGCTGCCCGACCCGTCCGTCGCCTCGGCCATCGGCGCCCTGGCACTGGCCGATCAGGCAGCGCGCGCCGGCATGCGCTACAACCTGGGCGGCTACCGACGCATCGCGCTCTTCGTCGACGAGGTCTCGAACGTCATCAACCAGCCGCTGATCGAGATCCTCAACAAGGGCGCCGAGGGCGGCATCTTCACCACCTGCGCGATGCAGACCCTGGCCGATCTGTCCAGGCGGCTGGGTAGCGAGGACGCGGCGCGCATGGCGCTGGGCAACCTCAACAACCTGATCGCGCTGCGCACCAAGGACCGGCCGACCCAGGACTTCGTGGTCGAAACCTTCGGCAAGACAGCGATTCACACGGTGCGGGTGGGCCTCAGCCACGGGTCGGATGCCCACCTGGGCGACTTCTCGTCGAGCTATTCCGCCCAACTCACCGAGAGCTTCGAGGAGATGGTGCCGGCGGATGTGCTAGGCAAGCTACCCAACCTCCAGTACTTCGCCTCGGTGTCGGGCGGCCGAATCATCAAGGGACGGTTTCCGATCCTCGATCCCGATGCAGATTCGCGCCTCGCCCCGGAAAAAGCGGCCGCATGATTCGCGCCGTCGCCGTGTTGTCGTTGCTCGTCCTGCTGGTCCTGGTGCTGTACGTGCCGTCGGCCCATCCCCCGGAGCGCTTCCTCGCGCAGCTACGCGCCGAGCATGAGGCGGCCACCGCCTACTGGGGCGCCGAGCCCGCCACCCGCATGCTGGACCGGGCGATGCGCATGCAAGATTCGACGGTCGAAGTCACGCCAATTCCTGCCGCGAAGGATGCGCCTTCGCCAACGGGCGTGAACGGCGCCGTGTCCCGGGAGATGTCCTCGGTCAACCAGCGCCTCTTCAACAACGCCTACTTCCGCGCCGTCGACGCGCTGCTCCTGCTCGCCAGTTATCGGCTGTCCACGTTGCTCGAATGGCTGCCCTGGTTGGCGGTATTCGTGTTGGCTGCCGTCGTCGACGGCGGATTGGCGCGGCTCATCAAGGCCAAGGAATTCCTGCAGCACGATCCGGAAATGTTCGCGCTGTATGCCAGCCTGGGGATCGTGATCCTCTGCGCGACGGTCATCGGCTTCGTGCTGCCGGCGATGCTGCATCCGCTGCTGATGCCGTGCGTCCCATTAGTGGTCGGCGTGCTGGCCGGGCGGGCGCTAGGGTGTTTTCACCGACGTGGATGAGGCATTACCCTGCGAAGAGATCGGTGCGATTCGCCAAAAGACTGGTGCACTTTGATTGCCAATGTCATGACTACGTCACTGAGTGTCAGCATCACAGTAAAAACGAGATCGTCGGGCGATCGGTATCGGTTACAGCACATCAGCGGTCATTGGGACATTGCCAGCCCAGCGGCTGCAGTGTGTTCAATTGCTGTCGGTGACTGTGTCAACTACTGACCGGAGGCAAGCTGGTCGGTCTTGATGGCGCTGCGGCGGGCCAGGCCAGGAGTGCATACAGTTCGAATAAATCAAGACATCGGCAATTAATCAGTTGCACCACGTTCGACTGGGGTTATTCGAGGTTCCCCAAAGCCATAAACTTGGATTCCGCGTTCGTATTTTGCTCAGTCGTTATCACTGTCGGAGATGCTGGAGATGTGGATCGCGTTCGCGCCATCGTCCCCGGTGAGATAAAGGCGCAGCGCGTAGAGCAGGTCGGGCGTGCGGTCACCTTGGGGCTTCTGGAGGTTGATCTGCACGCGAGAGATGAGGGTGACATTTGACCGCGCAACAATCTCCGTCACGCGCTCGACATGCTTCGCCAGTTCTTTTGTGATTGTTTGATGCGGTTGAAGGAGCATCTTGATGTCGGGATTGGACGAAGCGCGGGTGCGTAGCAGGCCGAGCAATAGTTCGAGTGGTTCTGTCGTTGCTCGAATCCAATTGAGGATAGTCCACTTGTCTTTCGCTGACGGACATAGCTTGATTGAGCCCAATAGTGTCTTTAGCTCATTCAGAAAAGACTGCAATTCATGAAAACTAAACCTTTCAATAAAATGCTGCTCGCGCCAGATGGCATAAGCAAACACGCGAAGCACGTCGTTTGTCGGGTGTGCAACGAGCTTTGAAAGCAAATTTTTTTGCCATTGCTCCGACACATCCCCAAGTGCAAAACCAACTGCTTGCTTACGACGGACATTGTTATTTTCGACCTGCTCGTTTATCCATTGGACGCATTCGTCCACAGCGTCCTTGTGCATACAGGACAGCAGGAACTGGATTTCATTCATTACTGACTCAGGAAAATCTCTCTCTCTCAACAAAGCAGCGAGATAGGCGACATTGGCCCTCATCGCAGCGGCATACTCTTTCGGACATTCTTGATCGCTAATTGAACGTCCGTCGCGCCAGACTTGAATGACAGGAAAGTAAAGTCTTTTGCGGATATTCCCGGCCAAGCTCCGGGCTGATTCTTCGTCGAAATCTTTCAAACGCTCAGTGTCTTTATATCTCTCCCCGGCCACATTCCAGCCAGAGTATTTACCCTCGCGCTCTTGAAGCTCAAATGAAATGATTTTCTCCTCTGTGAAGTCAGTGTAGTTGAGTCCATGAACAAAGCTTTTCTCATGAATGAATACCGATTCTGAAGTAGCGTTACATGTGGCGAAGGTGAAATGACCGCCTTTTTTATCAATAAGCCACTCTCTGCTTATTACGCCTGTTGTTCTGGGTTTGGGACGAATATAAAGATCTTGATCCAGGCGTGAAAACGCGTTTTGCACCCATTCCAGCAAGTCAGAGGTTTCATTGCTGTTTTGTCTTGGCACGCGCCGCAAATCTGCCCAAGTCATCGGCGCTGGATATTCTGGTGCAGGGGCATCGGTAACGATGATTTCTTCCAGGCGCAGCCAAGTGGCGCGGATGGGCGGAAAAGACTTGTCGAACGGCATGAAGACGAGTTTGTAGGGGTCGTCCGCTCCATATTCAAAAGTAAGGTGAAGTTTGCATACAACGTATTCTTTTAACGGGAATGCGGGCGAGTCAAGACGAACCGAAAAGCCGAGATCGTCGGCGCTCTCGCCTAGGAAAAGCGGGAATAGATAGAACTGCCTTCCGGCTGGAAGCGTGAAGTCTTCGTCGACATCGATAGTGACTGGCTTGCCGCGAATAGGTTTGACGGTTGTGCCACGCGAAACAAGGTGGAAGCGTTGGGGTCGTCCATCCTTCATTACCTTGATCAAAAGTTCAGGAATCTGATCGCGCCAAAGGGGGATGTCGCCAGCGCGCTGTTGCAGGTTGTGGAGGCGGATACCGCCGGAAACGGGACTTTCCGTTAAGTTGATGGCAAATGCGAATTGCCCGATGCGAGGATCGCTCTTGAGGGAGGATGAATCAATAAACTCTGGTTTTTCTGGTCGGATCGCGCCGCGCCACTGTCCTTTGTCATCAACAGTGATGATGTCGTAGGTTTTTTCTTTGGTGTTCTCCGTGGCTGTGTTTTCGATAACTATTGGGGGATGCCGCTCCCAATAAAAACCATAGGTTTCCGGCAGGTGTTTTTTAAGTTCTTGGTCGAACCTGGCGAGAAGCTTGGTGACGCACGTATTACCGTCTATGGCATCAATGACCACTATGGGGAAACTGTCTTTTATTTTGGAATAATCAACTCTTTCAAAAGCGGCGGCCACACTACGCGGGAGCGGTTCAGCACAGGGGAAACGGGCGTTGAGATTGCGGCGGACAACTTCAAGTTCAAAGTCGTTGAGGAAATCGGGAGCAAGCCAGATGAGCGTATCGTGCTTGAAAATGCCGCGCAGTTTTGACGCGAATGCGCGAGCGGCTCGGTCGAAATGCTCGGATGCACTGTCTTTGGTGAAAAAGAGATCAGATGAAGTGATAGAGGCTGCTTCTGGATGAAGATAGGCGGCATCCGAATTGAAGAGTTCGATGTCAATAGCTTCATTGTCCCGCTTCCAGTGCTGCCACAGGAAAGCAGCAGGCTGTGACTGCGCTGTTTTGCCGCTGCCGGTGGCGTAACGCGGATGCAAGAGAGTGAGATCAACGCAAACCGGATCGGAGACTTCTTGCTCTTGCAACCGTCGGTGTATAGGTTGCTTCAACTCCTTAAAAAGGGGCGGCTGGGAAGTCAACGTAATAATCTCAAACTTCTCGTAATCGAGCAGAAGAGGAGTTTCCGCGAAGAGATGTCTGCCACTGGCCCACATTTGCGCGCATTGCGTCCAAAGAAACATTGTCTTGTTGCGTGGCTCGAGTTGGGAGAAATCATGGGTGATGTCGTCATCCAGTGATTGCAGCCAACTCCATGCATCCCAAACGCGGCGGTAATCGCGGTGGGAGAGAAGCGTGTTGTTGGGTGGAAGGTTGTCCCACCGGGCGATACCCTGCGCTTCGTCGGAAAGAAGCCATGCTTGTATTTTGGGGAGAAGTTCGTCCTCGTGGCCCAGGCAATCTCTACGCAACTCGAGCAGATGGCCAAGGCGAATAACAAACGCTTTCAGAAGGCGGTTCTCAGGCAAATCGACGGATTGGAATCGGCGAACAGCTTGCAGATATGGGTTGCCTGCAAGCTTTTCCCGTATATTACGTCCCGGGCGATTGCTGAGCTTGATAAAACTTGTGGCATCGAGTTCGCGTACCGCGTGAATAGGCAGCAACGCTTGTTCGCGACGAGGGCCCTCGTTGAGTGCGCGAAAAAGCCGCTCCACTGAAGCCCGACTATGTTCAGTGATACGCCAAAGGCGGTCGCGAACTAATTTACCTAGACTCGGAGGCGAGTACTTGGCAATCTTCGCAAGTACAGACGATAACGATTGGGGCAGCGCATTTCCGGTTTTTGGGTCAAACTCGGCGGCACAACAAAACCAGTCTGATTGCTCGAACAATATTCGAGCCGCTTCACGAGAGCCTTTAGTACCTCGATAGTCTGCGTAGAGATCTGGTAGCGTGATATTCACTGCTTCTGATGAGTCAGGCATTGTTAGTGACAATTCTTCCTGCCCTCTCGTTCTCTTCGAGTTGCCTACGTAGTTCATCTCGTTTGTCAGCGGGTTTTAGGCTCCATGATCTGCGGCGTTTACTCTGGTCAGGCTCGTCTTTTTGAAACAATGAAGGCGGATCTTCGTAACCACCAGAATTAGTGTTCGCAAACTCTTCAGTATACTGGCCCCCTATTTCCGGGTCAGCAGCGTTTAAATAATTCGCCGATTGCCAGATGAACTGGCCGTAGCCAAGCTCGCAGGCGAGGTCGAAATCCTCGGAAAGATTGAAGCGGTTGCCACCGATGCCTGCAATAATCTGCCCTCTAATTTTGTCGATGCATTCAGTCTTGCTCTTGCCCCGAGTGTCTATGCCGCGCAGTTTTGGCATAACTTTCTGAACAATCTGATCTTCGAATGCAACGTGCATGGCTTTTTTGAGTGCGTCTATGTCCTTAGTTGCCTGAGCGGCACGGACACCCGGGTAGTTCGCCATGTAGTATTCGATGGACTGCCAAACGCGGTGACCAAGCGCCCGGCCAGAAACCGAGAGTGCCGCATTCATCTTCTCAATGAATTCTTTGAATGGTTTGACTTCTTCTTCGGAGAAGTCGCTGCCTTGAGCTAGCCATCCCTGCCACGATGTCTTATGCAATGCAGGGCCACGATTCTTGTCATCAAGTGCCGTAAGTTTCAGGCGACGTTTGAGTTCGGTCGGACGCGGGAAATTGATAATGATGGAGCGATCAATTACCTTGTCAGAAAGTGACTTGGTTGTTTCATCCTGGTTCATCGTTCCTGCCCAGAGGACATTACGACCAAGTGGAAGTTTGTAGGGCTGCATCCCCGCACCGATTTTCACAGGCAGGAACGGCACATCCTCGCCTTTCCTGCCGCGGCGCAATTCGAGCTTGCTTAGGAATTCGGCGAAATAAAGTTCAGGGTGAGCAAGGTTCATCTCGTCGAGAAGAACAAGGCAGACCGCTTCAGACAAACCAGGATAATCGTCACTCCAACGCTTCTGGCTTTGCGCAAGGAAATGCAACACTGGCTGGGCGTCAAACTTGTTGTCAATAGAATTAAAAAAGCCAAGCATGGATTCTTGTGAATCCCAGTTCGGCTGGACAGAAAGCGGCTCGAAGAAAATGCCACCGAAGTGCGAATAGAGTCGAGGCAGCTCGGACTTCCCGGTGCCAGAGACGCCTGCGAGAACGGTAAGTGGCGACCATTCGGCCGTTTTGAGCGCTGTATGGAATGCCTTCAGGATACGGGGATTGAAGTGCAAACCGTATGTATTGCAGGCATTGCCAATTCCAGTGAGCCATGTCATTTCGTCAATGTCGGCTTTGACAGGCTGCTTGGCTTTGCTCGCGCTGAAGTGCGGAATCTCGATTTCCTTGTAACGCGCCTCAACTTCAGCAGGGCGTTCATAAGCAGCACGAAGGCGGTTGAGTTCGGCTTGTGCCTCGTTTGCAGCACCTTCGAAGATGGAGGCCTTCTGCGCTAGAGATCTATTCTCCGCGTTGAGTTCGGAATTTTTGCGGCGTAGATCGCCAACTTCCGCAATAGCGGCTTCGTTGCTAGCGATTTGGCGCGAGAATTGGTCTGCGCGTGCCTTCTGAGTTTTTGCTTCCGACTCAAGTGTCTGATTTCGCTCGCGCATCTCCTCGGTTGGCCGGGTGGCGAGATCTTCACGGAGGCGCTTAAGTTCATCGGCTTGACTGTTAAGATCGCGTAGGATATCTGCCGGATCCTTCCCCCCAAGTTGCCGCTTCAACTGCTCAAACGCGCCTAGAAGACTGCTTTGTGCAGCGATGCTTTCCCGGAGGCGGGTGTTTTCCTCAGCGAGTGACTGTTTTTGCGACGCCAGTGATCTACGCGCTTCTTCTAAACGAGAATCGAGTTCATCATCGAGTTGATCGCTACGCTTCTTCCATTGCTGCTCTAGTCTCTGTTCTTTGCGCTCCAGAGTCCGCTCGGCAGTTTCAATCTCTACTTTTCGCCCCTGGATTTCACTTTGCAATGCGGACAGTGCTCCCTTTTGCTTCCCAAGTTCCGTGTGTTCTGCGTCCAGCAGTTTGCGTGCGTCTTCTTGGTGCTTTGTCCATGCTTCGCGCTCCTTCAAGATGTCAGCACGGATGCGATCGCGCTCGGTGCTTTCGGCGCTGGAAATATCTTCCAAGCGTTTGGCTCTCAGCTTGGCAATTTCATCTTCAAGGATGAAAAACTTCTTTTCCCGGCTCTCCGTAATTTCTCGCTCGGTATCGGCACGCTTGTCGCGCAATTCAGCATTCAAGGCTGCGCGCTCGTCGGCAAAGCCCGCATCGCGTGTCTGTTCTGCAGCGATAAGCGTTTGCTCGCGTCGAGTTAGATCGGCCTTCTTCTCCTCCAGCGCTTGACGGTCGGTAACAGTTCTCTGCTCGCGTTCAGTCATGGAGAGTTCACGCCTACCAAGATCGTCTTCCCTGCGTTTTATGTCGATTTCGCGTACCTCCAGGTCAGCGGCAATCCGCTTCAACTCCTCTTCTGATTGGCCAGACTGTTCCATTCCCTATACCTCAATTAGTGTTTTGATAGTTTTGTAAGATGCTTTGCGAAGTTTTGCGGTGTCCGCTTTTGGCAGAGGCAGCGGCTCATTGCCATGCCCCCGTCTTGTAATGACATTCGTAACATCACCCACAAAAAACGGCTGCGAATCTGAGATTGAACACAGAGTGTCATCATCGGACATAAGCAGAAATGCGAGAACACAGGCGCCGAGCGACTGTCCGGTACCCAGCAGGGTCTGACGGACAGCCGAAGCCTTGACGGTGCGCAGGCTCTCAGGCAACTCACTACAGAAACCGGCGGAGGCGGCCCTCATTCCTGCTAATTTGATGAGCAGCGCATCGTCGGCATCTGGCGGTAGCCTGCTGGCCAACGACATCTCAAAGACCGACTGGAGAGCTGCATATAAATCACGAACAAAAGCGAGCGCGTCATCACCGTCCTTGCAGGACAGAAAGAAGCGTTCCGCATGAATCAGACGCTCCTGCAAGTTCGCACCGAGTCGGTTGAACGTCTTGAACCCAAATTCGCTCTGGATGCTAGCGCGGGCGTCTAAAAGGGAGTCGGCGCGGGAATCCCTGTCCAGTTCGACAATGGGCATTCCGGAAAACACGATCTCGGGAAGGAGTGCGTGGACTATTTCGCGCATAAACGAGGCATCAGACAACTCCTTGTCCGGCGCGTCAGCACTGCCCTTTCCGTGCCCCTTCTCATCACGCCTCTTCTTAATGCTGAGAAGACGACTGATGAATTCTGGATACATGGATGCGATGTGGCTGAGATGACTCGATTCGTTGCTTTGTGCCTGAAGAATTGCGATTGAAAGGAGCGTTTCCAACTCCGCTTTTCCGTTTTGGAAATCAAGGAGCTTTCCTTCTCGAATCGGCCTGAAGCCCGACTGCGGCGGCGTAAGCCCGATTTTTTTCGCTGCATCGGAAAGCAGCGGAGGGTGTTCCGCTTGTGCGTTGAATTTGAGTGTTGCAATGACATTCTCGAAGGGACGACGGTAGCAGGCGTAAAACAGTGCCCACTCGATTGATGCGTAAATTTGTGCAATGGAGTGAAAGGATGCACTCTGCGGCAGGCGCAAACTGGCGACGAGTTTCGGATAGCGTTGCCAATTGGCGTTGCTTTCGAACTGTTCTTTCGGTTTTCCGTCATGGTGCTGAATGCGAGGATTACTCAATGAGAGCTTCCACTTTTGCAACCAATCGGCAAGTTTTTCATCCTGTTCAAGCAATTGCTCGAACGCCCTTTCGAGAATCAGGGAGAATCCGTTACCGAACGGGTCGGCGATGCGGAACTCGCCATCGCTTTTCTGGATTGCGATGGGGCAGTCGAGATAATGCAGTTCAGCTTGATGAACTATCGTTACCTGCTGGACTGCAGGAATTGCTTCGTCCTTGCCAAAAACCGCAGACCGTCTCCGCGTTGCCCGCAATACACTGATGACATCGCGTTGAGTGGCTGGGGTTTTCTTGTGGGCATCATCCCAACGGATTGATCGGAATAGATCCTCCTCGCCCTCTTTTTTTTGTAATGGATTCGCGTCGTTCAGCCAATGCACGAACGGGAGGTATTTTCCGGTGACGAGTTCCCGGAACAGAAGCGCGGTAATATAAACTTGAGCTTTCTCATCTTCGCTTCTTCTGATATCGCGCTCCTGCTCAATAATGGCATTGAATTCGTCAATGAGTTCTTTGTCCTGCAAACGCAGGAGAATACTTTTGACCAAATCGAGAGGAATGCGGGTTTCATTTGCCAGCGCACGAGCGTCCATGACACCGAGTGCATCGAGGAGTTTAAGGATGACACGCTCGAACGGATTCAGGTCATCGCCATCCTCAGATGATCTCGGCAAAGTCACGCGATAGGCGCTTACCGGCCACGCAAGATTGCGCTGCTTGCCAATGGTTTCGCCGAAGGGATTTGGCTTGCCGTAATCCAGGAGCTTCAACATTGCAGCATTTGTCCTTGTTCTTGGCAGAGTTTGTGGAAATCAACCAAACCCGGAACAAAATCTGCGGCAAGGTCACTTTGCAGTAGGCTGGAATCACCTGCCACGACCAGCAATTTCTTCTGGCGGCTCATAGAAACGTTGAGGCGGTTGTACAGGCAGAGGTGGCCAAATAGCGTTCGCGCCTGCTTCTCGCGATCATCATCTTTTGGTTTCCAGTTTTGTGGCAATGTCCTGACCATTGACAGAAACACGACATCGAACTCCATGCCCTGGAATGAGTCCACCGTGCCGATGCGGAGTTTCTTACCATCATCCGTAATAGTGCCGAGTTGTTTTTTAATGAGTTCGGCCTGCGCCTTGTAAAACGAAATCACGCCGAATGAGAGCATCTTGCCCGCCTCAGAATTCATCCACGCCTGCAACTGGTGGGCGATGGCAATTGCTTCGGCGGGGCGCGTCCAACTAGTTCCGCTGGGTTTATGCTTGCCTTTCTCTGCTGGTACATCCAGCCAGACAGCAGGTCTTCCGCTCGTACTGGGCAGGTTGTGGGCGAAATCGCTCGCGGGCCGCCCGGATCCGAATTTTTCCGATGGGTCGAAACGTTCGTAGAAGTTGCGGCTGATGAAGTCGCCTAGTAATGGGTGCATGCGGTATTGCTTGTCTAGCGTGACGCGGCGTGTGATGTCGTCGTTCTCCTCCAACGTTTTCAAACGTTCAGAGAAAAGATACTGAAACATGGATTTCCTGAGCCAGTCGGACTCTTTCTGGCCTGTCTCGCCCGCCTCCATCTGGCGGGCAACCTCGTCGTCAATGATGTGGGGCAACTGTCGGTGGTCGCCGACAAGGATGATGCGCTTACCTTGCGCCATCGGTACCATCAGGTCGCGGGGCGATACGCGGGCAGCCTCATCGACAATCACATACTCATATTCCATCCATTTCTGGTTCTCATTGACATCGCGCCCAGTCATGCCTTTCTGAATTTGCATTCCTCGATTCACGCTTTGCTGGCAGGTGGCAGCGAATGCGAAACTATAGTCAGACACCGCATCAATCATTCCGTAGGGGTTGCTTTCGAGTTCGGACAGAAACTCGGCCAGCGCAGCGGATTTCGTGTCATTGGATGAATGTCCTACGGCCTTGATGCGCTTGTTGGCAAATTCTGCCAGCGCAATGACCTCATCGTTTTGTTTCTCCACGCGAAAGACCGGAGGGGCAGTAAAGCGGGCAAGAAGCGCCCGCTTCAGCGTCGCCAATTCTTTCAAGAACGATGGATGACCGTCTTCACCGCGCCATAAACTGGCTTTGTCTAGCAAATCACGATCGCTCTTTTCAAGTACGTCGCTCAGATCATCCAGTGCGTCGGCCGCCCTCTCCGGCCCATCGTCTGCAAAACTTTCTGGACGAATTCGCAGGCGGCGCACGACATTGAGCCACTGATTGGAGTCGTCGTTAAGTTCTTCTTCATGCGAAAGTTTCTTTGCAAGATTTGCGGCTCGTCGCGCGCCATCTTCACCGAGTATAGAAATGCCAAGTGATGCGATATTCGCGGCGAGACGCGCCGCCAACGCGCGCGTCGGAGCCTGAATATATTGCAGGCACAAATTCTTGATTTCCGTTTCCTGCTCGATTTCGGCGATCTGCGGATTTCGCTCGCGGAGTTCAGCAGCGAGTTTTCCGCACCATTCTTCAAGTCTCTTCTCAAAGACATTGGAATCATCTTCCTCCGCGTTGGAACGCTTGCCGAATTTCGGAACAGGAATGCTGTTGAGCAAGAGTCGCTCAATCATATTTTCAACCGCATCATGTTGAAAGCCGGTCAGAAGCACCTGACCTTTGACATTTGCGCCGCGCTTGTCCGCCATCTCGTTCAACCGTTCGAGAATCGCTGCGATGACAGTGGTCTTGCCGGTACCGGGGGGGCCTTGGATAAGCGCAATGTCGGGTGTCTCCAACGCATACTTAATTGCATCCAACTGTTTCGTGGTCGGTTCCTTCTCGAACACTTTATTGCGAACAAATGCTGTAAGTGGCGGAATTTCTGGCGGCTTGCGTGTGGGTGCGATTTTCCCTTTTTCTTCAATCAACAGCCCAAGTTGAGGATTGGCCGCACGGCCCTCCAGAATCGCACAGCGAGCGGTCATCCGGCGCTTGATCTGAGCAATTTCGCCAGCAAGCGAAAGGATGAGTGTTCCAGATTCCCTCGGCAAGGTTTCAGTCTTGAGAGTGAGAGCCATTGATTCTTTGTCAAAATCAGACACTCCGAAATATGCCTTCGCCTCTCGCAATTTATTTTTTTGAGTGGATTTCTCGTTTTCCACTGCTTTTTCAATCCCGCTCGCAAATTCCTTGAAGAGCAGGGTTTCGTTATTCAAATAGTCTGGTAGTTCATCAACAATCTCAACTTCTGGCACGCGACCTTCTGCCAATGCGCTTAAAGCTGAATCGGAGGTTTGGGAAATTCGAACGGAGGTCGTTCCGTCTCTTTTCTGTGCTATGTCAGAAAACTGCAACGAACCGACTTCGCGTGCTTGTTTGAGTAGTAGTTCGCCTTCCAGATCGCCAAACTCGTCCCACTTTTTCAGATAACTGCCCTCGTCCTGGGTGAGTGCAGTCAATTGCGCCTTGGCTAGAGTCTGGATTTGTCCCGCCCGTGTCCAATCAACAAAGCGGAGCTTTCCTTTGGCCATGCGTATGGCGCGGTCAGGTTCGTTTCTGCTTTTGGTCAGGCGTGTTGCAATGAAGATGAATTTGCCATCCGGCAACGAGGTCTCAGTGGCGACAAAGCGGATGCCATCGCCGGTGACGCAGAAAGAGTTGTTGCGGGTCGGCTCTGTTTTTTGCGTTTGGGCTGCATTGCCCAGAACCGTATTCGGCTCCGCATCAAATTCCGATTTCTCCGACTCATTTGTATCATTACTTTCCCCCGGCTCCTTTGGGGCTTTTTCTGGCTGCAACGCTTCCTCTATTGCCGGGCCGACAGTCAGAAAGAAGAATGCGCTATCGCCTTGTTGGAAACAGCAATGTTGGTCGAGCAGGCTGTAAAGACGCTCGCCTTCGAATTCACCCTTGTGACGCCCAATCCTTGTAATCGCGTTTTCCACATACTCATCCACGCCGATTTCGACTTCGCCCATCTCAAGACACTCACCCGTGAAGAAGGCGATTTGCAGTTCTATGCTCCCATCGGCGGCGGGATTGACAAGTTGCGCGAGCATGGCTCGACCACTGGCGAGATCGGCATTGAGACGGCGGGTGTCATTCGTAGCAACAGGCCGCACGGAGACAAGGGCGTCCTTGAGGCGAATTTCAAATTCATCCGGGTGGGATGGATTAGCTTCAACCGAAAAGACGGATTGCTCTTGCAGGGCCACCACAATGTTGCCAGTCCGCTTGATGCGGATGGTCAGGATGTCGGCGGGAATATCCTGAAATTTCATACGCCCCCTCCCACGAACTCGAACGTCAGCTTGTTGGGGAAAGACCTTGTGCCTCGGACGGGCGATACGGTCTTGGCGGCGAAGTCCGTAACCACCTCGTATTCTTTCGCGTCGTTATGCTCAAATGAAAACGGGTGAAATAACCGATGCGGAAGCGCGAACTCGGTGGCGCTGCCGGGAATCAGGATTTCCCAGCGCGGGGTTCTGGCGCGGATAAAGGATGAGCGTGACTCACCGCAGTAAGGGCATTCCATGTGATCGGCGGCAAAGTAACTCATTCTGCATTCGAGGCATTCCAGCGAAAGGTCGAATGCCTTCGTGAGTTCCTGTGCCCAAAATGCCATCGCCGGACGGCGGTGCGGGTGTTCTCTTCCTTCGCCGAATGTCTCTTGGAAAAGACGGCAGAGCCCCGGTGTCGCTACCAGTGCGCGGGGCAGACCGCCAACGCCCGAATTCGAATCGTCATCCTCGTCATCAACGAAAGGCAAGTAACCGGCGTATGCCCGTTCATCCCAATCGATGGGGGCACCGCCCTCCAGCGGCTCTGCATCCCATCCCCCCTCGTCGTCTTCGGGTTCCAACACCTTCTTTCCGATGAAGGGATGGCAGAGAGCTAGCATCTTGAAAGTCATTACCGCGAAGGCCCAGCAATCTGTACGCGGACGCGATGAGTCGGTTCCACGTACGACTTCAGGCGCACCATAACCCGGGGTATAGACAGAAGTGCCACCACTCGGCATTTCAACGCGCATGTTGTCGGCGTCAATCAGCCATACGTCGCTGGAAGCATCCTCTCCGAGGAACGCATTGTTGGTCGAGATGTCGCCATAGACCAGACCCGCACTGTGGAGACGTGCGAGGATGGAGGCAGACTTCGAAAGTGCAAGCAAGCGGCGGCGTGTAGCGCCTGTGTTGGCGTAATGTAGAAGCCGAAGCGCCATCGCTTTGTCTGGAATCCCCTTCAGCCATTGCGGAAGCACCGTTTTCTGATCTTCCAGTTCCTTCTTCGTTTTGCCGTCCAAATCAAATGCACCGAATGGTTTCATCCCACTCAATAGACGCATCACATAACCTGGCTCGTCGCGCAGGATGGCGAGAGGCAGGGAAATCGGAATACGAGTTGGCATGGGCAGCAGGCGGATGTTCTGAAAACGCGCGCGCAGGTTAGCGCCCTTGTCCGGCTGGCCGGACGCGTCGAGCGGTTGCTTGATTGCCAAATCAGCATCCTTGGTACGAAAAACTACGCCCTGACCACCTCTAGCGAGTTCGTTAGCTAGGTAATGCTGATTTCCGTATTCGTCAGAAAGTGCCTTTGAGTACTTATGTTCTTCGGATTTATGCATTCGTGAATTCCTCACGGCAAAGGCAGGCGATAGTTTTGTCGTCGCTGTGCTTTGGTGTAGGCCAGTTTTCGAGCATCTCACGGATATGTTGGTTGGCACTCACAGCTCCGAGGGTGCAATGCGCTTCAATAACCCCCTTCACAAAGCCGTCGACATTGTCCAAATCGTCCGCAACGCCGTCCGTGCAGAGCAAGATTGCCAGGCAGTCTTCCTCCAACAGCGATAAGTGCCGCCAGTCTTTTGCGGAGACATTCGGCGAAAGAGCCACGGTGATGTTGGAAAAACCTAGCGACTTATCTTCGGACAGCGAGACGACAGAGCCATCGGACTTGACAGCAGCTGCCAAGCCATCGCCAAGCATCCCTAGGTGGATTGCGCCATCTCCAAGGCGGAACGCAAATAGGCAAGTAGCTGAGCAGTCGCGGGGCTCAAGCGGCCCGATAAGAGATAGCCAGTTGTCTCTTATCCGATTGAAAAGGAAGTCGAGATTGATTTCAGTTTGTTCACCCAAAGCGAGTGCCGCGTACTGCACTGCACGGCAGGCGGCTTCGCTTCCGAAGTTGGAGAGCGGTTTTGAACCAACTCCGTCGGAAATGACAATACCGTCCCCCCAGATTTGATGAAAAGATGACCAAGCATCCTGATTTGCCGTGCCTGTAGCTATATGCCCGGGGCCACGGACACTTGCACCAAAACTCTTCCAAAGGGTCACGTTGTGCCGCCCTGCAGCCAGCCATCGAGCGCAGCAAATATTTCTTCTGAAGAGAAAACATCGATTCCTTTGAGTTGTGGATTGGCATCCGCGCCAATTTTGATGACACGCAACGTATCCGCGGGCAAGCAGTCTTTCCACCGCTTTAACGTCTTCGCATCGTCCCGTGACCAGAACCCGTCCGTAAGAAGCAGAACCTTCCCGCCAGGCTCGTCACCAAGCAATTGAATCAGCGCCGCGCTATTAGCACTTCCTCTACATGAAAGCAGCTCTGGCGGAAATTCACTTTTGTTACTCCAGCCAGAGATACAGCGTGCCTCAGAGGACCAGGCCCACAAGGTGATCTCTGTCTGCCCGGTCCCAATCCATGCCCATTGCGCAATGGTCGTAGCCAATGTCCTCATGATGAATGGCTTGCCGCCGTCGCTCATGCTGCCGGAAATGTCGCAAACCAGATGGAGTGTCACGTAGTTGCCTCAATCACTTCGGCTCGCGCGGTGATGCTGTTCATCATTGTCTTGATCTGCTCAGGAAGTGATCCTCCGCTCCAAAGCATCAGCCTCGCATCTTTGATCTTTTTCTTGGCCGATTCTGTATTTGGTGGAACACAGCAGGCGACAATGCCACGGCCCTCGATACCTCCGTAGAAGCGCACGAGGTTTTGCAGCTTCATGACCTGTTCCTGGGTTACGTTGCCTGCCTTGCACTCCACGATGTAAAGCGAGTAACCGTCGGTGAAAGTAATATCAAGTTCGTTGTATTCCGCGCCCCAGTTCGAATGACTCCAGGTGTTTTCTTGTTTTAGGTTCAGTTTGACATTGAGGCGTAAGTCCTGGATGACTCCAGCACCTTCGTAGGGTTTGCATTGCAGATAAACATATTCCTCAAACCAGCCACCGGATAGGTATTTGGCGAAATCAGGCCAGTTGTCAAAGGCCAAATCTAGCCCGTAGCCTTGGATTGTTGCTGTCCCAGCATTGTCCAATCTGAAATAAAAACCATCATGTCTCAATTCAAATGGTTTGAAGGCATTGTTGTAGTCTGTCAGTTCTTTATAGAACCTACGGATCTTGTCACGATGTATCCAGAGAGTCTTTGTCAGGAGTTGCCGATCCGGCGACATCTCTTTCATCGCGGTATTGCTTGAAATCTCCAACCCATCGCTATTGAGGCGTAGAAAGGTTTCAACCGAATCGATGGGCCTGATTTTTTCGCGGCGACGACTATCAATAAAGGTTGCGCGACGATTCCTGCTGTCAAAATAAAATGGAACTGCGCCAAGCTCGCGCGCAGCAGAGAGTGCGCCTGCAAACATTAGTTTTGTCCCGCCGGTCAGATTAATACCGATGCGCGTTTTTTCTGGAAATTGTTTGGCAAGCTCAGTGATTCGCTCATGGACGGCACGATCATCCCAAGGGTCAACGGAAAGTTCGTGCAGTTCCCGGGTGCTAAGGAACTCTTGCATACATGTAGCCGGGTAGTCTTTTGAGTTCACGAAAATATGGTGCGCTGACTCAAATTGCCGGACACTGAGCAAGGCAGGCATCCGTTGCTCACCAAAAAGATGGAAGGTCACATCAAATCCGTTGGGAATGTCTCGTATCACCTCCTGTTTCGCACTGTGTCGTTCGAGCCACTCGGCAGGCAAAGAAATAGTTTCAGGTCCCTTGCCAATGACTGACGATGCCATGAGCCGTTTTTTGAGTTCAGGGTAGCTCAGCGCTGCAAGCGCCCATACAAAGGCCATCACTGGAGTGCCTGGACTAAGGTAGAGCGTGACAAGCTTTTCACCCGGCTCCCGCTCCACCCAATCCAGCGCACGCATCGCGCCAGCATAAATACCTTCGGTGTCGTTGAGTTCGCGAAGTTTTTCGCTTTTGAAGCTGATACTCGCGCTGTTGCCGACGCTGGCGGCTTTCTTTTTCAGCCAAGTCTCGAAATGTTCGTGGGCGACGGCGGTATTGGCGAACCTAGAGACAAACTGACTAGTCGCCTTCCAATCTTTTTCCTGACCCGTGTTTCGAATTGATGTCAATTCAAACGCAAATGTTTTCTGCGCTTCGATACATTCGCTGGAATCATTATCCGCCCGGGTGTAGCCCAGGATAACGACATCCGAATAGGATTCCCCTGCAAGGGCACTTGCAATTGGGCCATCGGTATTCTCGAATCCCAAAGACGCGCGAAAATCCGTGATTCCATACCATGTGAGCAGAAACTTTTTCATCGAGTGCTTTCCTGAATATATGGGCGGAACCATGCGATGTCATTCGTCATCTTATTCACGAATACGGCTCGGTTCGGTTTTTCAATGCCTTTGAACTTGCCAATACCTCCACTCACAAGTGATCCGGCATCGTCCTCGTTCATGCAATACGCCACGCGTAATTCAAAAAACGAGAAAAGATCCTTGCACGCACTAGCACAGCGCTGCCATCGGTCGACAAAGGCAAATACGAATATCCCTTTTCGTGGGCCTTCTTCTGCGATGCGCTTCAACAGTTCAGCCGGGGATGGTGGCTCACCAGACTTGGGGACTTTAAATGCGGGTGCTGGATACAGTACTTTCTCTGAATCAAGACCGTCGATGATCAACGCGACGCGACGAGTGCCAATATTTTCTGATATCGCTTGCAACGGTAGCGTGGCAATTTCGTCGAACATCTTGAAGCGCGCACCGAGCGCCTGCGCTGCGGCTGAGAATCCGCCACCGGGAGCGACTCCACGCGCGTTGAAATACACGACTTCATCAAAGCAGTCCGCGAAAGCAATGCTGGAAAGCATTGCGGCCAGGAGTCCGTCGTGAATTTGATCGTTGTAACCGCTGAAAAGAACATTGAGAGCGGAGCGACGTGTAAGCGGGACAGTCAGTGCGTCAGCATCGAATGTCAGCCGTTCGCCCAATAGAAGAATTTCTTTTTGTGCGCAAGCTATCTGATATTCAGCAGATGATGGCATCTCAGGGAGATAAGCTCCACTGAAAATTCTCGTCTTGGAGAGCGCCCCAGAAAGTGATTTACGCTCTGACAGCTTCGTAAGCAACTCGCGCCGGTATTCACTTTCTCCAGCAAATGGAATCATGAATTTCACATTGCCGGATTTCGCGCCATTAGCGTTGTTGATTATCCCTTCGGGTGGGCTGCGAAGTTCAGCTGCCGCCCAGTTGTTGCCGCCGAGGATCAGTGCGGAATCTTCCTGCCCGCAGGCCAGCGCGATGCGGCATCCCAACTGGGTGATGATGCTTCCGATGGATTGCGCATTGATACCTTTCAGAGTCTGCGTAGCCAGAAGGATGTGAATGCCGAACGAACGCCCCTGTTTCAAGAGTTGCGAGAGCAGTTGCTCAGCGGCTTCGGCCACTTGGCGGCCCTCTGAAAACAGAACCTGAAACTCATCTATGACCAACAGAACGCGGGGCAACTGCATCCCGCTTGCTTTGCGGTATTCGACGAAATCTCGGGCGCTTGCGGACTTGAAGATGCGTGCTCGCTTCTCCAATTCACCCACAAGATGCCGTAGCACCGTGACGCCGTATTCAGGATCACTTTCCGTAGCGACCAGACGGGCATGCGGAAGTGGCGGGTCTGCGTAGATATTGAACTCCGTTGATTCCTTGTAGTCCAGCAGATAAAGATCAACCTCTACAGGCGGGTATTTCTCGCATAGCGTGTGAATCAAGACATGGAGCAGATTGGATTTTCCGGAACCAGTCTTGCCAGCAAGCAGCACGTGATGCTCGGAGTCCGTCGCGCCCAATCGCAGGGTCGCGAAGTCTCCAGCAGGAGTCCAGCCAATGGGAATATCAAAACCGCCAAGTGTCGTCTCTCCCTTGACGAAGTTCGTCCAGAGGTCAGGTATCTTTCTTTTGAAGCGCGTCTTTGCAGCGCAATGTTCGGCAAGCTTTGCCATAAAGCTGTCCAGCACATCCTGTCGGGGCCATTGCTCCGGCTTATATGTAAATGACATTTCCCCAGTCCCCGCGCGCTGCAACAGCGTATCAAGCCGCACGGCCGAGGCTTCCAGCGTGGCACGAAACTTTTCGTATCGCCTGTCTTCCATGCGTTGCCCATCAACTGCAATGATGGGCAGCACACCGCAGCGTGGGCCGTTCTCGCAAAGCCGCCCTAGGAACCAGAGGCTTTTGTCTGAGATCTGCTCTGGCACATCAAAAAGTAATACCAACTTGTAAGGCAGAGGGGTGTCGGCGTTGATCACGTTGTATTCTGACCAGTTGGATGCCTTGTCAGTGAACCGGTGCTGGATCATCTGCTCAACCTCGTCTGTCAGTTTGCTGAGCGCAGCTTCGATTTCGTCTGACCGAGTGAGCACATGGCCTTGCGGCACCAATTGATCTACCTTCAGCAGTGGCAGGAACGGCTCGACCGATTGCCCCAGTTGTAGTGGGTCAATCAGCGTCAGTTCTATTGGTCCTGGCGGTAAAACAGACAGCAGCCGCAACAAGAGGTGATGTGCGAGCCGCTTTTGCTCTGCATTGGCTTGCGGCAAAACAAGGGCGCTAGCAAAGGGGAATGGGATGACCTCTGGAACATGACAAGAGAGCTTCTCGAAAGAAACCTGCTGCGTGCCAAGGACAAGACCAGCTGGAATTTCCGATGCAATCAATGGCTTGTCTACGCCAAAATCTATGAGAGCGGGCTGATTTTGTCTAAGCTGAGAACTTGCGTGCGCAATTTCAGTTGCGATTTTTCCCCATTCTTTGGCAAAGCCTGACTGCCAATTCGACTTCCTGATTTCCCGGTTACGCTCCTGATCTTCGTTTAACCCCTTTTTGGGGGCATTGAATTCGCGGTCAATGCGAACAAGACCTTCGTGATAGTCCGCGATTGCCTTGTGTAATTTGGCAATCACATCCTGAAAAGATTTTGCACTTCCATTCATTGCGCCCACCTACTGTCTTTGAACTGGAGCGTGCGCGCATCAGCCAAGGTTCGATCAATGTTGAGCGATTGCTGCTGGAAATCATCGCTGAAAATCCGGAGTGAATCGATTTCCTTGAGAATCGGATCAAGTACATCGGCAACAATGGATGCGCCGAACGTATCACGCACTCCGTCGCGGAAGTTTCCTGCACACAGCGTCGCCATTCCAAAAACCTCATCAAACATCAACTTCCTCCTCTCCCATATCTCCATCAATTGGAAGTTCGAGGACATAGTCGCCAGCGGTGATTGTTGGAAAAAGGGAGACACAAGCCTCGCCAGGCAATAGATAGTTGGATTCGAATTCAGGATTCTTGCCCCTGATTCCGTTCAGAAACGTTCGCCACTCATCCTCGGACAAGTCAATCGATCTGCAATCAACTGTCAATTCTAGGAGTTGTGCCGTGGCCGCATCCACGCCATCCATATCCCCGGCATTGACTGCGCATAGAAGAATGTCAACTTCAGCTCGGACTTGCGCGAGAAGGCCTGGACTAACAATTGCGAAACGTATTTTCATGGTCGCTCCTCCTCGTTTTGGCGGATGAAATCAAGGCATGACTGATCTATTTCATTTTTCCTTGGCAACATTCCCACCATTGGTGAGCCAACTTCGCGCAGGGCATCGCGCAGCTCTTTCTCTTTTTCTGCTGGCAGGTCGTGGATGTCTCGCGAGCAAAGAGTGCATTGCGCGTCCGCCTGCTTGTGCCCTTCGGCCTGGAAAATCATGTGATCTTTCTGCGAGTAGAGGTATTCCGCCTTGCCGCATTTCACCTCGAATGCCATCGAACCCCCCACCGGTGCCCCCATGCCCTCGCCACGCCCCAAGATGACCGGCACTCGTAAGTTGGTCACCAGTAGATCCGTTTTTGTGTACCGTCCATTGTCGCCAACGAAAGTACGTCCCTGTGTTTCGATCCGACCACCAAGTGGTGCAAGTGCGTGCCGAGCCATTTGCTCCCCAAATTCACCACTCAGCTGTATCCGCGCCTTACGTGCGACGATGTTGCGCTCTGCATCACCCCTGGCAGTCGCCCATAGGTTTCGATACTTGTCGACCTGCTTGCGATAGGCTGGATTACGGTCGTAAAGGTATTCCTGAAACAATCGTCGCTGCTCAGACGATAGGTTCATGCGGTCTCGTAACGTATCTGGTGTGACAGGGAGGCCATTTTGAGCGGGGTTCCATTTCAGCCAAGCATGGAATTCCGCTGCGGGCGGGTTAGTCCCGAGATAAGCATCCAGTGCCCGTTGCGCGGCATTCAAGCGCGCAGTGCCGATTTCAATAGCCTGATCGACAGTTGCCAACCGCGTATTACATTCTTGTTGAGCCTGCTGCAGAGTTTGTTCCGCCATCGCTTGCGCCTGCTTCGCAAGATCTGCGCGCTGCTCCATCGCTTGACGATTTTCTAAGGCTAGCTCGAGTTCTGCTTTTGCTTGCTCGAACATACTTTGAGCCTGCTCAACAGCGGCTTCTGCTTCGGCAACAGAAGAGTACTCACCGGAGCAATCCAGGCTAGTCCCATCCTCATCATTCGGTTGAGCAAGACAGGACGATAGCGAAGACTGGGCAAAGGCGAGTGAACTTTGACTGCTGTCCAGAGCCTGCTCAGCATTGTCAACCTCTTGCTTTGCCGCTTGCTCCTGCTGGACAGCACTTTCCAACATGCTCTCGCTGTTCTGTGCTTCTTCGCGAGCCTCTTCGCATTTCTGTTCTGCAACAGCAATTTGTTCGCGGCATGAGGTTTCTAGAGCCTCGCGCAATGACTGTAGTCCGCGCACGAGGTCTTCCAGATTCTCCACTTGTCCAATTGAAACTTGTGCCATTGCGAGTCCTACGCCCCTAGCTTTGCAAATAATCCCTCAAGCGCGATGCGAGTGCAGCCAGATACGGAACCTGCTCAGTCGCGTTTGCGTTGAACTGTTGCAACTGCTGGACGAGCGCGATGTAATCCTCCTCAAACCGCGCTCGCTTCTCGTCCTGCCAAGTGTCGCCGAGCGAGGCGAAGGCTCCATTAAGGTTGCCTACGGCATCGTTAAGTGAATCAATAAACTGTTGCAACGAATACGCAAACCGCTCCAGTTCTTCCGGGTCTCCGATTGCCTGTGCCATCACCAATACCCGCCTTCTTCTGCTGAAGAGTTCTGTGTCACAGATTTCAGATTTTCCTGGCGTGCTTCGATTGTGGCGGGCTGGATATCAATGACGCTCGCTTCAGGCACAATATTCGGCGTCTGTGACTTTGTGCGAATGGTCACCGACATGGTGACAAATTTGAAGAAATCCCGTAGCTGTTTGGCGTTCTCTGCATAGAAGAGGCGATTCGGAGCACCTTCGATAAATTTCTCAAGCACCGCCTCGTCAGCATCAGCGCCTATGGCCATCGCCATGCGATCGCATTTTGCAGAGCGTCCGTCGCTAATGAACGCATTCAGCGGCTTTTCCCACGCATCATTAGGTCCACCGTCAGAGACCAATACCACCGTCGGACGATATGCGCGTGATGGCACGACATCCTTATCTTCAATCATCGCTTTTGCCATCTGTAGTGCAGTGCCAAGCGGCGTCATACCATCAGCAGAAAAGTCCTGCCAATGGATGGTGCTGGCATTAGCAAGTGGTTGATGTAGCTTCACCTGCGCACCGAAAGTTATGATCGCAACCCAGATTTCGGTCTCACCATTTTCTGTGTCGCCGAACACATTCAACATATCGCGAACAGCATCATTCAAATTGCGGATTTTTTCTCCGCTCATGCTGCCGCTGACATCGAGCAGGAGAATTACCGGTAGCGGTTTGGCTTTCGGTGCCGTGAATTTAGACGGATCGAATGCGGTGTTGACCATGATTGTTCTACTCCTATTTGATGCACGCAGTGGATTAAGTCTTAGAGATTTGAAGAGTAACTATTGACTAGGCAAATTTAATATTCGAACAAGATTCTGGTGGGTTGGTAGAACAGTTATCCGCGAGAATCGTGCCAGCCTCAGTTATCAGCCCTTATTGTCGAGCTCAACGCCCAGTCGGTCGGCCCAGTTACCGAATGTCTGGTAGTTCGAGAAGCCGAGCAACTCGGCTGCGCGCTTCTTCTTGTTGCCACTCTTCTGCAGCGCCCGGCCAATGTAGTGCGCGAGATTTCATCCAAAAGTGTTTGAAGTTCAAAGCCTTTTCCGAGCGGGTGATCCAGCGTGCTTTCGTCGTTTTTGCGGATATCCAGCAGCGAGCGCTGGATGTCCGCCGCTTCAATCATCGCGCTGGAAGACCAGATCGCCGCCCGCAACAGCGTGTGATACAGCTCGCGGATGTTGCCAGGCCAGTTGTGCGCCAAGAGAAGATTTCTGGCTTTTTGAGAAAGTTCTTTATGCTGTGCCTCGGGTTTTTCGGCGGCGTCACGGTTGATCTGGTCGAGCAGGTGGTCGATCAGCAGATCAAGATCGCCATCGCGTTCGCGGAGCGGCGGCAGATTCAGGATGCCGACGGCGAGGCGATGAAAGAAATCCTCCCGGAAGCGCCCCCCGGCCACATCCCTGGCCAGGTCGCGGTGTGTGGCAGCGATGATGCGCACATTCACCGTGACGGGCTTCGATTCACCCAACGGGGTGATCTCGTGCTGCTGCAGTGCGCGCAGCAAGCGCACTTGTGAATCGAGCGGCAAATCACCGATCTCGTCCAGGAACAGCGTGCCGCCCTCGGCTTCGCGGAAGTGGCCGGGGCGGGCGAAGTCGGCTCCCGTGAAGGCGCCTTTCTTGTGGCCGAAGAGTTCGGAGTTGGCGAGATCCTTGGGCATGGCACCGCAATTGACGGCGATGAATGGCTTGCCGGCACGGCTGCTGGCCGCGTGAATCGCCTCGGCAAAGAGCTCCTTGCCGGTGCCAGTCTCGCCAAGAATCAGCACCGGGACATCGTGAACGGCAATCTTGCGCGCCAGTTGGATTTGCTCGCACATGACCGAACTGCGGTGGATGAGCTTGGAAAACTCGGGCGCAGAGGGAATCTCGTTGCTGAGCCGCTCGATACGCTGACTGCTGCGCTGAAGGAACTCGGGCAGGTACTCGCTGGCAAGGTCGAAGAAGAAGTCGACCGATTCCAGCCCCGTTTCCTTTGAGGTCTGGATCAGACTGGCCGGAAAACGTGTCTTGGCTAGGATGATCCAGATGGCCGTCATGGCAGGCGTGCCAGGGCTCAGGTGGAAGGTGATCTCAACATCCTCGTGCGGCAGGCGGAGGGCTTTGAGTTCTTTGCTGACCTGTTCGTAGATCTCGGCGTAATTCGTCGGGCTACTTAGCGTGACCTCGTACAGATCGGTTTCGACGCAGCCCGTGGTTTTCTCCAGCCAAGCGCAGTAAACCTTGGTGCGCTCGAACTCGTAGTTGGTAAGCAGGCAGATCTTGTCGAAAGGGGCGTGTGCCTTGATGGCAGAGGCTACCGGGCCGAGATCGTCGCCACGTTCGCCCTCAGCGCAGTCGTGGTCAGCCTTGCCTACCCATGAGATCAGCCAGGATTGTTTGCTCATTTTACAATGATATAGGCATGAACGAAGCTGAGGATAATTATTTTTATCTACGTACTCAAAAAAAGTACTTAGCTCGTCATGCGCTTTGCGTGGAAGAGTGACATCTCAACTTTGAGAGCAGCCGCTGCTAGAGCTCGGGACCAATTGTTTTTTGTGAGTTGGAAGTGATGGTTCGCCGGCTTTGGAGATAAGTCGTTCAAAAAACTCCTAGCCGAGCGGCAAAGCCAGATGGTCGATTGACCGTTCTGGCCGAGGTGCCGTCGCCAGACCCGGCTTGTCAAAGGTCCTCTCGGGGATGCACAGCCGTCAATCCGATTCGATATATGTCATGCAAAGGGGAATGTTTGTAGCGGCCTATTTCCTGATAGCGAAATCCCCCTCTCAAGTCCGCCATTCCCACGAGACACCACAACCTCGGCTGCCTATGCTCGGGTCATGTGCTTGTAAGAGCAATACGCCGCCACAGAACTGGGAAAAACCGCATGTTTACCGCCACATCAGCGATGCGTCAGCATCACCTCTCACCTCCATCCGAGGAGAATAAAGCTCACGATGTCATCGAGACTCGCCTGTGGCTCGAGGAGCACGACTGGCTCTACCGCCTGCTGCGCAGCGAAGACAATGTCTCGCCGACCTTCCGCTTTCCCGATCTCATCAGCGCCAGCGTCTCGCTGGTCTTCACCCATCAGGACGCCCCCTGCCGCATCTTCCGGTTTCTCGGGACCGAACTTGTTCTTCGCTCACCCGAGACACCGCGCCGTCGCGAATCTATGTGGCGGCGCCAGTACCAGTTGCTGTTGGGCCTGCAACGTTCGCCCGCCAACCGGCACCCCAACCCCAAGTTCCAACTCGACCAGTTGACTACGGCCTGCGTCGCCCTGTGCCGGGCAGAGGATGGCTCGGGCGCCGGCGTGCTGCGGCAAGCACGCCGCAACATGGCCGAACGCTCCCATCGCGGACGGGATGCGCCGCCCGGCTGAGGCTTGCGACGCCTCGACGTTGTCCCTGACTGGCATCCACCCGCTTCCGACCCGCTCGCTTACCGTCACCTTGCCCGGCTAGACGCCGGACCTACCCGAACCCGACCCTGACCGTCCGCGCACCGCCAACGGCCCAGACCCTCGCTGCCCGCCTACCTGCGGGTCGTTTCCGGTTTCGTTGGAAAGGTGACTCATGCGTCTGCCGCTGTACTTTGCTGGCTTGGCTGCCTCGGCCGTCCTGGCGACCGCGCCCACCTGGGCGCGGGCCTGCTGGGAGGAGGCGGCCCAGCGCTACGGCATCTCGGCCGACCTGCTCTACGCCGTTGCCCGGGTCGAGTCGAACCTGAACGCACACGCCGTCAACCGCTCCCACCTCCAGCGCACCGGGTCCTACGACATCGGCCTCATGCAGATCAACAGCGGCCACCTACGGACCCTTTCCCGGCACGGCATCAATGAAGCCGATCTCTTTGATCCCTGCACCAACATCCGGGTCGGCGCATGGCTGCTGGCCGACAGCATTTCTCGGCGGGGGGCGACGTGGGATGCCGTCGGCGCCTACAACGCGGCCTGCTCGCAACTCAAGGGGAAGGACTGCACCGAGGCCCGCGCCCAATACGCCTGGCGGGTGTACCGCCAGTTACCCGCGCAACGCAGCGCACAGTTGGGCAAACACTTGGTATCGACGGCAACGACGATTCCCGCCCTGATGTCGGTGAGGGTCTCACCATGACAGCTCACTTCCTGCGCCGTGTCGCTGCGCTCGGCCTCGTCGCCAGTTGTACGGCCCTCGCATCGTCGTGCAGCCTGTTCCGCACGCCGGTACCGGCCGATCCCACATCGGGAATGCACGCGGCGACACCTGCGCAGTTGGCCCAACTCGACTTCGGACGGCGAGCCAGCTTCGCGCATTGCGTGCCCCCGGCATGCCCCACCCGCACACCCAAGACGCTCGCGCCGGAAACGCCCAGCCTGCCGATCGGGCGCGAAGCCGCAGTCCCCCCGGCCGAATCCGTCGCCCCCGCACCCTTGGCGCAAGAACCTGCGACGGAGGCGGAAAGCTCGCGCACGGTCATCGTGCAGTTCGGCCTGGGCAGCGCCCAACTGAGCCACGCCGCGCGCTCCCAACTGAACGGGGCCATGGGCGACCCTCTCCACGTGCGCCGCATCAAGATCGTCGGCCTGACCGACAGTACCGGGCCGTTGGCCTTCAATGAATTGCTGGCCCTCGCCCGCGCCATCACGGTTCGCGACCATCTGCGCAAGACGCATCCGACGCTGGCCGCCACGCTGACGCTGCAGGCTCGCGGGGCGTGCTGCTTCATCGCCTCGAACGACAACCTGGCCGGCCGCACGCAGAACCGGCGGGCCGAGGTGGTCTTTCAGATGAGCGGCGAGGATTTGCCATGACGCCGCGCCGGTCGCCCGCTCACATCCACGTTCTTCACCCGTCGAGCGCTCGCGCTCCCACCCGCAGGCGCATCCCTACGCTCACCCGCCTTCCCACCCCTATCCCACTTTCAACGCTCCATCCATGCCCGGAGGTTTTCATGAACACTGCAGTCCTTGTTTCTTCCCCCCGCGTCGCCACCCGCAAACCGATGACCGTCGCGATGCTGCTGGCGATGATCGTCGTCGGCCTCGGCACCGCTCTTCCCGGCTACGCCCTGGACCTGGTCGCCTTCACCGGCATCACCGGGCCGCTCACCTCGGCCCTGACCCAGATCGCCGCGCTCGGACCGGGCATCAAGGCCCTGGTCGGATTCGTCGGTTTCGTGGTCGCGCTCATCTCGCTCTCCGCGCTACGCAACTTCGGCCCGGTCCTGTTCTACGTCGGCCTCGCCATCTTCGCCGCCGTGGGTCTCGTGATCGCCGGCGCGATCATGGGCGCGGTTATCTGACGTTGGCATCGACACCCAGGAGACCGACATGCAAGCGGACACCTATATCCCGCGGCGTCTCGATGACCAATGGAAGATCGGCTTCTGGGATGTCGATGTCGCCGCGCCGATCCTGTTCATGTTCTTCGTCGGCTATCTATCCGGCAGCAAGTTGTCCTTCGCCGTCTGCATGGCGATGGGCATCTTCGTCTCGCGCTGGATTTCGCGCATCAAGGCGGACAAGCACCCGGCCTTCGCCATCCACTGGCTGTACTGGCATCTTCCGGCCAGTCCGATGACCGCCATGCGCGCCACGCCACCGTCGCACATCCGCCGCATGGTCGGCTGAGCCAGGAGAAAGCCCATGGACTTTGAACGGCTCAACGGCGACATCAAGGAGATGCGGCGCCGCAATCGCGGGCTGGGCCTGGCGGTCGGCGTGCTCGCTGCCGGCCAGATCCTCGCCCTGGTGGTGATCCTCAACCTGCTCGGGACGGTGCGCACCGTGGTCGTGCCGCCCTCGCTCAACAAGACCTTCTGGGTCACCCGCGACCA
>Ga0208938_1000063_pt1 | contig 111042 bp, 88 predicted proteins | sample AD_UKC125_MetaG_FD_184434 | JGI IMG/M metagenome (GOLD analysis project Ga0208938, IMG submission 184434) | Active sludge microbial communities of municipal wastewater-treating anaerobic digesters from USA - AD_UKC125_MetaG (SPAdes) (version 2) | ecosystem: Engineered > Bioreactor > Anaerobic >... | reverse complement strand
ACGCACCAGTGGCGCTCCGCCAATCGAGCCACTCGCACACCCGACGCGACAGCGCGCGGCGGGATATCTCCGGCACCGACACCACCTCCTCCCGGATCCGCTCCAGGATGTCGAGAGAAAACTCCTGCCCGCAGATCCGCATGACCATACAATACGGCTCCACGGCGACGGAGTCAAGTGTGTGTTACGGTCAGCCCGCTTGTGGGAGAGGGGTCGGGGGGCGAGATGGGGAATTCGTGGAGCATGGCTCCGCGCCCATCGAGCAATTCCGGCGTGCAAGCCGGAATGCGCCCTGCAAGGGAGGGAAACGGTCATGGCTTTTATCATCCGGGGTGTCTTGCCTAGCCATGACCGTTCGTTCAGCGCGTGGACAGTTGTTGGAAACCGGACTGCGCGCCGATTTCGGCGGCGTTGCCTTCGCCACTGACGACGCTGTCGACCCTGGCCATCGAGGGGCCACGCTGCGCCCAGAGGGTCAGTGCGTCAACCGCCTCGATGGGGCCGCTGAGCAACGCCTCGACGCTGCCGTCGCGGCGGTTGCGTACCCAGCCCGACAGGCCGAGCCGTTCGGCCTCGGCGCACAGTGACCAGCGGTAGCCCACCCCCTGGACGCGGCCGCTGATGCGCAGGTGACGGCAGATTGCGTGGCTCATCTTCAACTCCTGACTCTGGACAAGGGATGCGAGCGTCGCCATTACTGGCATAATCGTCGTCCATGAGAACAAGAAGATCAAGAGGGGGGCGGCTCGAACCGCTCGCTGCCGCCGTTTGGCGATGCTGAAAGTCCTGCTGCTGTTGCCGCTGCTTGGCGCCGCCGTCCTGTCGCTGCTGCCGAGCCGCAGTGTCGATCTGTTGCGCCACCTGGCGAGTCTCGTCGCTGCGGCGACCATGGTCTGTGCGTTTCTGCTGCTGGTCGATTTTGATGCGGGCAGCGCCGAAATCCAGTTCTTCGACACCCGGCCCTGGAATCCGCGAGTCGGGTCGCACCTGGCGCTCGGCGTCGATGGCGTGTCCTTGCCGATGGTCTTGCTGGCGACGGTCCTGTGTTTCGTCGCGATCTTCTCGTCGACCGGCATTCGCAGCGGCGCCAGGCTCTATTTCTCTCTTCTGCTGGTGCTCGAAACCTCGCTGCTGATCGTGTTCACGGCGCGCGACTGGTCGCTGTTCTATGTCTGCTGGGAATTGACGCTGATCCCCCTGTTCTTCCTGATCGACCGTCTGGGGGGCGGCAATCGTCATCGCGCCGCGCTCAATTTCGTCCTCTATACGCTCGGTGGCTCGGTGTTCATGCTGATTGCCTTGCTGCTGCTCTACGATGTCGCCCCCGGGCACTCTTTTGCAATGGCCGACATGGCCGCAGGTGGCGCGCAGTTGCCGGTACGCATGCAGATCCTGGTTTTTCTCGGCCTGTTGCTGGGCTTCGGCGTCAAGATGCCGATCGTGCCGCTGCATGGCTGGTTGCCGCTCGCCCACGTCGAGGCGCCGAGTGCGGTGTCCATCCTGCTCTCGGGGATTCTGCTGAAGATGGGCGCCTACGGGCTGATTCGCGCCGCCGCGACCTTGCCGGCGGCGGTGCAGGTCCTGCAGAACGGGTTGGCGCTGCTGGCTCTGGTCAGCCTGCTTTACGGTGCCGTTCTGGCCTGGCGGCAGACCGACCTGAAAGCGATGATCGCCTACTCCTCGATTTCGCACATGGGTGTCGTGTTGCTCGGCATCGCCGCGCTCAACCCCGCCGGCCTCAGCGGCGCGCTGACGCAGATGGTCGCGCATGGCCTGGTCGCCGGCCTGCTGTTTCTGCTGATCGGCCTGCTCTACGAACGCACGCATACCCGCGATCTTGCCGGATATGGGTCGCTCAATCGCATCGCCCCGCGCTTCGCGGTGTTCCTGGTGTTCACCCTGCTGGCGTCGGTCGGTCTGCCGGGTAGCGCCGGTTTCATCGCCGAACTGCAGGTGCTGGTCGGCGCTTATGGCCGCTGGGGCGGCTGGCTGATGGTGCTGTCGATGGCTTTGCTGGTCTCGGCGGCCTATGCATTACGTGCCATCCGCTGCCTGTCGACCGGCCCCGAGCGTCCGTTCGGCACGACGCCGGCGGGGGTGGCGCACTTCGCCGACCTGAAGCGCTCGGAGTGCGCCGCGGCCTGGCTGCTGACCGCCGGCATTGTCGGCATCGGTTTTTATCCGGCCCCCCTGCTGCGCCTGATGGCGTCGTCGGTGGGCCGGCTGGCACAGCATTTTGGAGTCTGAGTGAGTTCGCCGGTGCCTTCGCAAACTACCGCCGCGTCGGTGGCCGCAGTGCGGCACGTGCAGACCTGCCTGCAACACCTCGCGCATCTGTTGCCGGCGCAGGCGCCGCTGCGCGATTTTGTCCATCACAACACCCTGCATGCCTTCCAGCATCTGCCTTTTGCCGACGCCCTGAAGGAGGCCGCGCGTCTGAGCGGCGCGCGTCCATGGCTCGACGAAAATCGCTGTCGCGAGCTGTTCCGGCAGGGGCGCGTGGATGCCGGCGATCTCGATGCCGCCTTGCGGCAATCAGCGCAGACACGGGTTGACGAACTGCTCGGTGTCGGCACGCCAATCGCGCTACGGCGCGGCGATGTCCTGCGGGCAGCGCTGCTGTATCCGCCGGTGGCCATTTCCGCCCCGCGCTTGCGCTGGCAAAGGGAAGAGAAGGGCGCTTTCGAACGACTGCAAGCCGACCTGGACCCGGGCGCGCGGCAGCGCCTGCTGAGCACGGCGGCCGCTGATGGTGGCGATGAGCGTGCGGTCGTCGCGGACCTGTGGGCGGCGGTATGCGCTCTGGGCGCGCGATCCCCGGTGTCCGGCTGGGTTGCCGGCGGCGTCGACGCGACGCCGGCATCTGCCGTCGCCCTCTGGCACGAGTTGCTCGACCGTCTGGGTGGAAAATGGACGGTGGCGAGCCTGCTCTGCCACCTGACCGGCGAGGATTTTCGCCAGTCGCTGCAGCCGGCGCTGATCCGTCATCTCGCCGCGCATCTCGATCAGGGCCTCGCCGCCTGGAAAAACCCGGCGCGTTCGCGGGGGTTCTACGCGGCCTGGCGAGCGTGTGCCGGTAGCGACTGGGCCTGGGAACTCGACGAGTTTGCCGGCGCGCGGCGTGAAATCGAGGCACTGCCGGACGACCCGCTGCAAGCGATGGCGAGCGAACTGTTGCGCCTCGGCATCGACGAAGCACGCACCGGCGCCTATCTGCAGCGGCTGGCGCTGGAATTGCCAGGCTGGGCCGGCATGTTCCACTGGCGGGAATCACATGCCGCCGGCGACGACGCGCCGGTTCGGCTGGCCGATCTGCTGGCGGTACGGGTGATCCTCGAACGCCTGCATGCCGAACATCTGGTGCACCGCGTCTGGGGTTTGCCGCTGCCACTCGCCGAACTCGGCGAGTACTTTGCTCGTCACCCGGCCGAACTGGCCGTGCGCCACGCCTGCGGCAACCGACAGTTGCCGGAAGAACTGCTCGCCGCGGTGCGCCCGCAACTCGCCTGGCCGTCTGCGGACGTTCACGAGGGCTGGCGGCACGTCGCCGTCGCGCTTGCCGAGGCCCACAACGCCGGTATGGATGACCGCGAGCGTGCGGAACTGGCGGCGTGGCCGCTGTTCGTCCTGGCGCAGGGTCTGGGGCTTTGTGGCTGCGAACTGCGTGCGCTCGGGGCGGAGGGCGCGGCAGCCCTGCTGCGCTGTGCCGGCTCGCTCGATGACGAGCAGCGTGGCGAGGTCTGGCTGCTGGCCTACGAGCACCATTATCGGCGGCAGATTCTGGCGGCGCTGCAGGCCAACCACGGCCGCGCGCCGGTGCCGACCGGCACGGCGCAGTTCGTGTTCTGCATGGACGATCGCGAGGAGGGGACCCGACGCCACCTCGAAGAGGTCAATCCGGCGATCGAGACTTTCGGTGCGGCCGGTTTCTTCGGCTTGCCGATACTCTGGCAAGGTCTTGACGACGAGGTGCCGACGGCCCTGTGTCCGGTCGTGGTGCGTCCCGAGCATGCCGTGCGAGAAGAAGTGCTGCCTGGCTGCGAGGCGGCGCAGCGCGTGCATCAACGTCGCCGCCAGTGGCGCCTGGCGTGGCGTGAGAGGCTGCATCAGGGGAGTCGGCGCGGCGCCCTGGCGGCCGCGCTGCTGATCGCCGCCGCCGCGCCGTGGGCGCTGCTGGGACTGCTGGCGCGAACGCTGGCGCCGGGACGCCTGGGGGCCTGGCTCGTGCGCACCCGGGACGCCTTCGACCAGCCGGTGCCGGGCGGGCTCAAGCTGACTGCCGAAGCCGGCGAAGCAACGCGCGTCGCCAGTCCCGAGGCGCCGCGGCTCGGCTTCGGAGAAGCCGAGCAGGTCGCGCGCATCGGCGGCTTCCTGCGCAGTATCGGGCTGACGACGCACTTCGCACCGCTGGTGGTGATCGTCGGTCACGGCTCGGACAGCCGCAACAACCCGCATCTCGCCGCTTACGATTGCGGGGCCTGTTCCGGCCGCCATGGCGGGCCGAATGCACGCGTGTTCGCGGCGATGGCCAACCGGCCGACGCTGCGCGCAAGTCTCGCGCAGCAGGGCATCGTGATTCCGGCGACGACGCATTTTGTCAGTGCCGAACACAATACCTGCGACGAGACCTTCGTCTGGTACGACCTTGCACTGCTTCCGTCCAGCCACCAGCAAGCCTTTGCCGCGCTGCGCAAGGATTGTGAGGAGGCGCTGCACCTGCACGCTGTCGAGCGCTGTCGCCGCTTCGCCTCGGCACCGCTTGCTCCCTTGCCGTCACAAGCACGGCAGCACCTCGCCGACCGGCGACACGACATCGGGCAGGCCCGCCCCGAACTCGGGCATGCGACCGTCGCCGCGGCGTTCGTGGGACGTCGGGCGATGAGCCGCGGAGCGTTTTTCGATCGTCGCGTTTTCCTGATCTCCTACGACCCGCTTGCCGATGCCGACGGCCGCGTGCTGGAGGCGACGCTGCTGGCGGCGGGTCCGGTCGGGGCGGGAATCAATCTCGAATATTACTTTTCGACGGTGAACAACGAGGGATACGGCTGTGGCAGCAAGGTCACACACAACCTCGCCGGCCTGTTCGGGGTGATGCAGGGCGCCAGTTCAGACCTGCGCACCGGCCTGCCCTTGCAGATGGTCGAGGTGCACGAGGCGATGCGGCTGCTGGTGGTCGTCGAGCAGCAACTGGAAATCGTCAGCGCGATCTACCAGCGGCAACCCCCCCTGCAGGAACTGATCGGCAATCGGTGGGTCGTCCTGGCAGCCAAGCACCCGCAGAGCGGCGCGATCCACCTCTTCGATCCGGCCAGCGGCTGGCAGCCCTGGAACGACAGCACCGGGCAGCCGGCGGCCCTGCCCGCGGTGGAGCGTTCGGCCGACTGGTTTGCCGGTCGCCGCGATCCCCTCTCGCCGGCCTTGCTGCGCTGCCCGGTGAGTACCTGATGGACTGGCTGGAAGCCCTGTTGCCGGCGCTCGCGGCGACGACGCGACTGGTCTGGCTGGTGCCGCTGTTGCCCTTGCTGGCCGCTGCGGCAATCGGCGCTGGCCTGCTCCTGCGGCGATTCAATGGCGACGCCGGCGAGCCGCTGATCGCCGCGATGGCCAGCGCCGGTGCACTCGCGGCGCTGTTGCTGCTGCTGGTTTTTGACCTGGCGGCGCTCGGCGGTGCCGCGTTCGAACCGATGGTCTTTGGCGAATGGTTGCGGATTGGCGCGATACCGGTGCGCCTGTCATTCGTGCTCGACGCCTACAGCCTGCCGGCGGCGACGCTGGTCGCCCTGGTCGCCTGGCTGGCGCTGCGCTTTTCGGCGACCTACCTGCACCGCGAGAGCGGTTTCCCGCGCTTTTTCCTCGGCATGTGCCTGTTCCTGACCGGGATATTGCTGATCGTCCTTTCCGCCAACGCCGTGCTTGCCTTCGTCGGCTGGGAACTGGCCGGCATCAGCTCGTGGCTGCTCATTGCCTACAACTGGGAAAGGCCGCTGGCCACCGGCAACGCCTTGTTCGTCTTCCTTGCCAGCCGTGTTGGCGACGCCGGTTTCATGCTCGGGATCGGGCTTGCGGTGTGGTCGGCGGGGACCGTCGAGTGGGTCTGGCTGGCCGGCGACGGCAGCATGGCCACGGTCACGGCCCGCTTGCTGGCGGCCGGTTTCGTGCTGGCGGCGCTGGTCAAGTCGGCGCAACTGCCATTCACGCCCTGGATTGCCCGTGCCCTCGAAGGCCCGACACCGTCGTCGGCGGTGTTCTACGGCTCGCTGATGGTGCACGCCGGCGTCTATCTGGTCTGTCGTCTGCAGGGACTGTTGCTGCAGGTGCCCGACCTGCTGGCCCTGCTGGCCGTCGTCGGTCTGACCACGGCCTTGTACGGCGGCCTCTGCGCGCTGGTGCAGAGCGACGTCAAGTCGGCGCTCATTTTCTCGGTCGTGGCGCAGGTCGGATTGATGTTCTTTTGTTGTGGTCTCGGTCTGTTCTGGCTCGCTGCGGTGTATTCCGGCCTGCATGCGGCCTGGCGTGCCTACCAGTTCCTGCTCGCCCCGGCGTACATGCACCTGGTGCGTCGTCCAGCGCGGCCGTTGCCGCGTTGGCTGGCCGCGCAGCGCTGGTGCTACACCGCGGTGTTGCAACGCTTCTGGATCGAAGCTCTGGCCAACAGCCTGCTGACCCGCCCGACTCTGGCTCTCGGCCGCGACGTGCGGGCACTCGACGAACGTTTCATCGACCCGCTGGTCGGCGCGCCGCGCGACGATGAACCGGTGCTCGGCACGGACGCGAGCGATCAACTGATCCGCGGTCATGGTCTGGCCGGGCGCGCGTTGTTCGCCTTCGCGAACCGCCTGCAGCGCCTGGAGAGTCGCCTGCTGCTCAGTGGCGACGGTGCGCTGAGCCGGGTCCTGCGGCGTGGCGTCAGCTACGCGGATGCCATCGAGTCGCTGCTCGAACAACCGCGTTATCTGATGTTGATGGTCATGGCGACGCTGGTGGTCATTCTGTGAACGAAGTCCTCTGGGCCGCTCAAGCCGGTTACCCGCCGCTGGCGACGCTGCAATGGTTGCCGCTGGCTGCCGCCGTGCTGCTGATGATCATGCGCGAGGATGACCTGGCGCTGGTCCTCGGGCGCCTGTTTGCGGTTGCCGAACTGGTGGTGGCGATCGATCTCTACGCCCGCATCGATGTGACCCGCAATGTCCTGCAGTTTGCCGAGAGACTTGATGTGTTCGCCTACCATGCCGCGGCCGACGGCGTCAGCGTGCTGTTCATCCTGCTGACGGCGCTGCTCGGCGTGCTGCTGTCATTCTATGGCATGGCGCGCCAGCAGCTCACGCCGGTGCAACTGCTCAGTGTCCTGCTGCTCATCGAATCGTCGCAGATGGTGATGCTGACGACCATGAATCTGCTGTGGTTTGCCGCCGCCTCGGCGGTGCAGCTGGCGCTCGTGGCTTACCTGCTCTGGCGCTGGGCCTCGGCCAGAGAGGAGAACCTCGCCCTGTCGCGTTTCCTGCAGTATCAGCTCTTCGGCTGGTGCCTGTTCGTCGCCGGTGCCGTGGTGCTGGTCTGGAGCCACGCCGACGTCCTCGGCGGACACTGGAGCTTCGATCTCTTCGAACTGCTGCAGACGCCACAGATCGGCAAGTACCAGTCGGTGGCGTTCTACCTGCTGTTCTACGGCCTGGCCATTCGCACCCCCTTGTTTCCGCTGCACGGCTGGCTGCCGAACTCCGCCGGCTATGGGCTGATCGCCGTCGGCCCGGTGCTCCTGCTCGGCGTCAAGGTCGGCATTTATGGCATGGCGCGCTTCCTGCTGCCGCTGACCGCCGAAGCGGTCATGATCTGGCAGTCCTACGTCGTCGCTTTCGCCATGGTCGGCGTTTTTTTCGCGGCGATCATGGCCTTCCGGCAGGCCAACCTGCGCCGCCTGATGGCCTTTGCTGTCGTCAGCCACACCAGTCTGATCGTGATCGGTCTGTTTACGCTGCATCCGGCCGGGCTGCAGGGGGCGCTGCTGCTGGCGGTGAACTTCGGGCTGGCGATCACGCTGATGCTGCTGATGGTCGGCTACGTCTACCGCCGCACCGGTACCACCAGCCTCGACCGCCTCGGCGGCCTGTTCGATCGCGTGCCCTTCATTGCCGTCGCCTTCCTGATCGGCGGCCTGTCGTTGCTGGGGATGCCGGGGACACCCGGTTTCGACGCCGTGCACCTGGTGCTCGAAGCCGCCATCGAGACCTTCGGCGCCTTGCCGACGATCGCCACGGCGCTGGGCAATGTGGCCGCTGCCGGTTTCCTGCTGTGGGCTTTCCAGCGCGCCTTTCTTGCGCCGCGGCCCAGGGACCTGCCGGCCGCGCGCATCGCACGAACCAGTCCCATGGAATATTTCGTCGGTGGCGCGACGCTGCTGGTGTTGCTGGCCGCCGGCTTCTACCCCGAGCCCTGGCTGCAACTGACCGACACTGCCACGCAGGCCCTGGCCGCCTATTTTCAACATGGCTGAACTCGCCGCCTGGCCACTGCTGAGTATCCTGCTGGCGCTGCCGGTGGCCGGCGCGTTGCTGACGGCGCTGCTGCGGCGCGCCCCCTGGGCGCAGTGGATCGCGCTCGGCACCGCCACGATGACGCTGTTGTGCGCACTGCTGATCGTCGCCGCCTTCGACCGCGCCGACCCGGACTTCCAGTTGCTCGATTCGGCGGACTGGGTGAGCGGGCTCGGCGTCCGCTATCTGGTCGGTGTCGATGGCCTCTCGCTGCTTTTCCTGCCGGCAACGGCGCTGCTGTTCTGCGGCGCGATTGTCGCCGGGTGGCGGGTCAGGGCAGCCGCCTCGCCGCTGGCGCCGGGCCTGTACTTTGCGCTGCTGCTGTTGCTCGAAGCAGCCACGCTGGGCGTCTTCTGCGCGCTCGACAGCATCCTGTTCTTCTTCTGCTGGGAGTTCACCCTGCTGCCGCTGTACTTCCTGGTCAGCCTGTGGGGCACCGGGGCGGGCCGCCAGGCGGCCGCGGTGCGCTATTTCCTGGTCATGCTGGCCGGTGGCGTGCCGCTGTTGTTCGGTCTGCTGGCGCTGGTTTTCGGGCAGGCTGCCGGCGGTGCCCTGGCGTTCGACCTGCCGACGCTGCTGGCGACACCGCTGCCCGAGTCGACGCAATATCTGGTGTTCCTGTTGCTGCTCGTCGGCTTCGGCGTCAAGGTACCGCTGGTGCCGCTGCACACCTGGTTGCCGTCGCTGGCCATGGGCGCGCCGGCGGCGGTCACCGCGCTGCTGGTCGGGCTGAAACTCGGCGCTTATGGCCTGATTCGCTTCGCCATTCCGCTGGCGCCGATCGCCGCGCGCGACCTGCACTGGCTGCTCGCCGGTTTCGGCACCGTGGCCATCCTCTACGGCGGCGTCGCCGCGCTGGCGCAGAGCAATCTGCGCAGTATCCTGGCGTACGCGAGCCTGGCGCATGTCGGACTGGTGCTGCTCGGCCTGGCCGCGTTCTCGGTTTCAGCGCTGCAGGGCGTGCTGTTGCAACTGCTCAATTTCAGCCTGTCTGCCGGCGGCAGCTTCCTGGCGCTGGCCTTTCTGCAGCGCCGCACCGCTTCCACCGACATCAGCCAACTCGGTGGCCTGCTGCGCAGCATGCCGGTGCTGTCCGGTTTCTTCCTGCTGTTCGGGCTGGCCGGCATCGGCCTGCCGGGCACCAGCGGCTTTCCCGGCGAACTGCTGATCATCGTCGCCGCGCTGCACTCCCATACCGGCGCCGGCCTTGCCGCCCTGTTCGGCATGGTGCTCGCCGCCGCCGGTTTCCTGGCGCCGTTCCGGCAGGCTTTCTTCGGGCCGACGTGCAATCCCGACGTGGCCGATGCCGACGATCTCTTGCCACGCGAGGTGGCGGTGCTGCTGGTACCCGGCCTCCTGATTCTGGCGATTGGCGTCTATCCGCTGCCGGTGCTTGAACTGATCCGGCCAGCCGCCGAGGCCTGGGTGGCGGCGCTGGCGGGGTTGTAGGCGGCCGGGCTCGTGCTGGTTCGAGTGTACGCAAGAAACGCGTTCCTGGGGTTCAAAGCAGCCGTATGTCGTCCCCGCCGATCGCCACCTTTCCCTTTTTCAAGGCCTCCAGTTCATGAATCAGTGTCATGTCCTCACCCTGCGCGGCGTGAATGTCGACATCGACGGCCGGGGGAATCGCTAACGCCGCCAGTCGATCGAATACCGGCCGCATGGCAGCTTCTGGATTGCGGAAGAAGGCGCTGCCGCGGATACGGACGAATTGCCAGCCAAGCCGTTCGAGGACGGCCTGCCGTGCCATGTCTTCAGCAAGTCTCTCCATCGGGTGATAGCGATCACCGTCGCATTCGATGGCCAGTCGCCTGCCCGCGCCTTCGACGACCATGTCGATCCGGTAGTAGCCGACCGGCCACTGCGACCTGACCCGGAAACCCGCGTCCACCAAACGCTTCAGCACATCCCGCTCGAACGGCGACTCTGTCCTGCCGATCTCCCGTTCGTTCGCACGCAGGCAAGCTGACGGGTCCCGGACGTGTTGCAACAGTTTCAGCCGGATGTCGTTCGGCCTGAGGTGTCGATCGGGATCGAAGGAGTGAACCACCCATAACTGATCGCGTGCCCGGCTGGCGGCGACGTTGTAGCGCTTCTTGATCAGCTCGAAAGCGCCTTCCCCAGTCGTGCGCAGCATCCCTTCTTCGGGCGGGCTGTCGACCATCGAAAGAAAGATGATGTCCCGCTCGTCGCCCTGGAACTCCCCCGAGATGCCGGCCTGGATACGGCGATTCGCGATCTCGACGTCGGGAATTTCCTTGTGCAGCAGCGACTGGATGAGCAAGGCCTGCGCCTCGCCAAGCATCGAGATCACGCCGATCGTCTTGCCGGCGTAGGTCGGATGCCGGAGCATCGCCTTGATCGTGTCGATGATCCGTCGCGCCTCGGTCTGGTTGGTGTCGCCTTCGCGGATGCCATCGACGCGACAGGCCACGCACGCCGGTTTGATGGCGGTCGAGTTCGACTCGCGCAAGGGACGGATCGTGCCTGCGTACGAGAGCTGGTTGCTGAAGGCGATGATTTCCGGAACACAGCGGAAATGCTCGACGAGCCGGATGGCGTCGCCGAATGACTGCCGGCCGATGTCGTAGATCGAGCACAGATGGTCAAACAGATGCGCGTTGGGAATATCCTGCAGCATGGCCTGGCGGAGGTTATCCAGCATCGCCTGCCCTTGGCCGACACCGAGAGGCGTTACCTGCTCGTGATCGCCAACCACGATCACCTGCTTGCCGAGGTAAAGCGGAATCAACGCATTGAGGTCGGCCTGGCTGGCCTCGTCGACGATCACCACGTCGAAGCGCGTGGAACCCGGGTCAAAGCTCTCGGCCATGATCGAAATCGGCATGATCCAGACCGGCACCGCCTCGGCACACTGCTTCATCGATTTTCGCGCTGCCGAGAGCAGATCCTGCCGTCTGTCCAACTGCCGGGTCGAAACAAGTCGTCTGGTCGTATCCAACCAGCCGACCAATGCCTGACGAATCGATTGATTGCCCTGCAGCCGCGCGAGCTGTTTGCCCCACGCCCTGGCGTCGATAAGCTGTTCGGTGACCTGGCGAAGGCTCTCGCGCTGCTGGTCGATCTGTCCCTGCAAGGCATGGGCGTCGAGCCGGTCCCGTTCGACCAGGGTGTCGTGGATCTGTCGCCACGTCCACGCCATCGCGAAATCGCCCGGAATCGTTCCCGCGTCGTGTGGCGGCACGCGCTGAGTGATCGACTCCGCCCAGCCCGCTGCGACAAGCCGAAGCCTGCCAGCCAGTGCGTCACGTTCGGTGACCAGCGGCTTCACCATCTGCAGGCGGCGAGCATAGTCCAATGCCGCAGCGTAAGCCTGCGGACTGCGCAAGTGAACCGCGTCGACGATGCGGTCGAGGCAACCCCGGTTCGCCGTCGTTGGATCGACCTGTGTCGCCAGGTTCGCCAGGCGCTTGAAGCCAAGCTCGCACTCGCGCAGTTTGCGTCGCCCCACCTCCGCTACCAGCGTCGCAGGCAAAATCGACGAAACCAGGCGTTCAATGGCCAGGTACTCGGAAATCGGGCTGGCCTCGCGCGGAATCCGCGCCAGAAGCTCATCCAGCTTCAAACCCTCGGACGTCAATCTGGAGGCGAGTGGCAACCAGACCGAGCCATGCCAGTCGAGGCAGCGGCGGATCTCCGCGACCAGGGCACGACAGGCGAGTTCCGGTGCTTGTCCAAGGCCGTTGAAAGCCTGCTTGAGGTGCTGGCCGACCAGCGCATTCCAGGGCGTCTCAAGGCTCAGACGAGAAACCTCGAGTTCGGCAAGGCACGCCAGTGCCGCGAAATGATCACGGTGGCTGGGTTGCCCGGCCGTGACCCGTGCGGTCTTGATGAACAGCCGCCATTCCGGGCGGGTGGCAAGCTGCAGGAATCCCAGCCTGCCACCGCCGTCGAGGTGTGCACCGACCTGAGTCGCAATCTCCAGTTGCTTCGGGGCAGGCATTGCCGGCGAAAGTTGCGGGCGATGATCAAGCACCAGCGCGTGCCGCGAATTGGCCTCCACGGCCCGATCAATGTGGGTGATCAGCCGCTCCCACACGGCCCGTTCGCCGCCACCGTGAATTCCCGCGGTGATCGCGTACGGGCGCCAGGCCTGCCGGCGCAAGCCGTCGGAGAACTCGGTAAGCAGCTCGTGCCCCAAACGTTCCAGAACTTCGCCGCTGCCGTCCGACGCGATCCAGTGGTCGACGCCGGGCGTCAGGTCCTGGGTGAGCAGCTGCTGAACCTCCGACACCATGACCGCGAACTGCCGCTCGGAAGGCAGCGTCGCGAGCTCGGGCAGGGGTAGTCGCGCGTGTTGTTCTTCCGCGGCGGTAAAGGACGTGCCCAGGGCGTACAACCGTGCCAGATCCGGCGCGGACAGGCTGAGGTCGGCACCCAATCTCACCGGCTGCGGGATCCAGGCGTGCGCATCGCGGTGCTCCGCAACGAACCGGGCGCCCTCTGAAGGCGTGAAATGCCGATCGCCGACGACGATCTCGCGATACTCGTTTTCGAGCGCCTCGCGCAGTTTGTTGCTCGCCAGCCTTGTCCGGGTCAACAACTCCCGTCGATGAGTCTCGAACTGCCGCGCCCTGTCGAGCAAGCCCTCGGCGCTATCGCCGGTCAGACGTTCGGTGATCGAACTGACTGCCGACTCCAGGTGCCTGCGCGCGTCCTGATCGCTGCCGAGAACGGAGACCGCCAACGGTCGAAGCCTCTCGGGCACCTTGTCGCGCACGACGCGCAAGGCTTTGGCGGTTTGCGCGGTCACCAGGATCGATTTGCCCTGCGCCAGCAAATGCCCGATCAGGTTGCCGATGGTGTGCGTCTTGCCGGTCCCGGGCGGCCCCTGGACAAGCACCGAACCACTCAGTTCCAGCCGGCGGATGATCTGCAGTTGCTCGTTGTTGGCCTCTTTCGCGAGCAGGATGTCGTCGTCGCCGAACCCGGCAGCCGGGCCGTTCGTACCGTTGGCGCCGGTGCCGAGGCCGGCGGCCTCCCATTCGTCCAGTGTGCCGGTGATCTGCGCCAGGGCGGGCGGGAAGACTTCCCGGCCTTCGATGTCGTCGATGATGGCGTCGACAGCATTGGCGATGCCGGCGACCCGTTTGCGCAGGATCAGAACCGGCTCGCGGTAGAGACGTGGCGTTGGGCTGGCGCCGTCGCGGGGCGGGCCGTCGAGGAACTCTCCATCGTTCGGCGAAACCGTCTGAATGAAGGCTTGCAGAAAGGCGTCGGTGTCTTGCCAGCCGAAAGGATGACAACCCAAGGCTTCGAGTTCGCACTTTCGGTTGGCGATGGCGGCCGGCTTGACATCCTGCAGATCGACGAACAGGCCACCATAGATCTCGGGCTCACGCTCGGTCTCGTGGATCGTGAATTCCGGAAGATTGGGATCAAATCGCAGCTCGACGCGCTTGAGCAGGATCGGGTGGTTTATGGTTACTGCTCCGTCGACGCCGGAAGTGGCCTGCCAGAGCAGGTGGCCGTCGGCGGCGAGGAGTTCGAGTTCTTCTCCGTCCTTCTCGAGAAGGGAATGGATGTCGTAGAAGACCCGGAAAAAATCCATCGCCTGGCGTGCGGCGAGCTCGGGTGCGGCCCATGCCCTGCGCTGTTCAGTCCAGGCAGCGAAGTCAGCACGTCGTTCGCCGTCGTCGTCGAAGCGAACCGTGATGGTCTGCCCTTCCTCGTCGGCCAAATTTTGACTTTCGGCGACAACGGCCGCCTGCGCAGGGTCATCCCACCCCGGTAAAAGCCACGCGGCGATCGACGCCGGCAGCGTCGGGCTGCGCGTAAGCGTCGGGCGTTGCACGCGCAGCAGAATATCAGGGACTTCCGAGCTCGTTTCGGCCGGCACCGGGCGGCAGATCAGCATGGCCGGGTGATTCTGGAGATCGGCCAACCGGACCACTTTCGGCTGTTCGGCGAGAACGCGAACCGGGCGGAAACGAAGCTGGTTGGCTTCTTTCAGAAAATGGTAAAGCTGCAGGACTTTGCTTTTGACACTCACGACGAACTCTCCCGTGACTCGCTTTGCTTATTGGTGCCGTGCAAGGAAGCTGCGGCACTAGTCGGCCGGACGTGCTTCATTCCGGAATCTCGACGACTTTCGTCCGCGGATCGCGAGCAAGGTCCTCTTCGACTTTTTTGTATCCTCTGACTATGTCGTCTCCAGTCTTGAATGCTGCGGATGATCGCGCTGGCGAGTAAGCTCCTTGGAAAACCTGAAGGCCAAGTCCTATATCCCAGACGTAGTCCCCAAATCGGAAAAAGCGATCATGGCCACTATCCCGGAAAGCGGAATTTGGCACCATGGAGATCTTCAAACGCTTGACTTTTTTCGATGACAACCTGGCCATCACATCCTTGAAATCACCCTTTACATCCTCCAGATTGTTATTGCCGAGTTCCGGCGTCCATGCCGACAATAGCGACACGTATCGCGCGCCATCCGCATCCCGATCAAGCAAACGCAAGAAGCGTGTAATACCGGATAGTTGTGTCTGTGGGCAGCAGAAGTGCTGCGAAACTGCGTAGCGGTCAACGATGGTTACGCGCTTGATCGGTGCAGCCGCGAGTGATCTGAAACGCAGTGCCCATATGTTGTCGAACGTTTCGCCAAGCTTGATATGAATGCCTGACTGATCCAAGGCTTTCTGGAATGTTTTGGCTTGTCCAGCAGAAGCAAGTCGGCACACCTCGATATCTTGAGCACCTGCGACAGGCCTGGATAGCTCATCTTCGGCCAGTTCAAAATCCACTTCCGCACGACCATCGTCTACCAGAGCCAAGGAAGTGATACCAATGAGCTGGCTGATGTTGTCAGCTTTAAGAGTTCCATCCCATCCACTACCGCATGCACGTAGTGGTGCCCGCTCCAGCATTTCCTGCCATAACGTTCGAAGCTTTTGCGGCAATTGCTGCACGGCCGCCTTGAGCCTGGAATTCTCAAACGAGTCGCCATCGTGTGTGAGCAGGCCTACACGTCGCCACACTTCGAGCAGAGACTGGTGACAGGTGTGAACTTGCGCAGCAGTCCAGGCGGGGTCAGGCGCAAGGCTATCAGCGTCGATGACGAAAGGAACCAGCATGCTCATCGTCCTGAAAATTTTTCTCGGAAAGATTCTTCGAAGAAGCCTCCAGGCCATTCGTCGATAAAGTCTCCCTCTTCGTCAATCCCGAGTTCGACAAATCGTCTGCCACCTTGAACCGGCTCGACAAAAACCACCCCAATCTGAGTAGGGCTTACGGATCCTTCGCGAATTCGCCGCATAAGCCGGAGGATCAGGTGTTCGCTGTGCGTTTCGATGAGGAAGCTCATTCCCCGTTTGGTCGCACCGTCGATGAACAGATCGCCCAGGGCCACCTGCATTGCCGGGTGAATATGAAGCTCGGGTTGCTCGATCGCCAGCACACTCCCGCCAGGCGCCACCGCGCCAACAACGATCGGCAACACCTGCGAGATGCCGACACCGACATCGGAAGGGTCGAGTCGAAAGCCGGAACGCGTCTCAACGAGCTTGATTTCCGTGCTCTTCGGGGCCTCCCTGAGCAGATCGAGAAGTTGCGCCCTGTCGAGATCACCCTCAACGGCGTTTCGGAAGGCGTCGGCATCCACTTGCGCCAGATGCTTCCTTTCCAGCTCATATCCGGAGTTCAGGCGATCCTTGCCGACAAGCCACTGACTCACTTCGTCTATCAGGTTCGGCGAAGTGTCTTCATCTTCAAGTGTCTTCCACGCTGCTAGTCCTTCGGACCAGTCGCTCAGTTCGGCCGATGGAATGCCTTTGCGGGGTGGCCGGGCGCGCAGGGGTCCGACATAGCGAAGGCCTTGCAGCCAATTCTGCAGCAGCTTGCCTGGTCCGATGATTAGGCGGGCGAGAAGTTCAGTAGCCTCCCAAGCTTGAATCTTCGCAATGTAGCCCATGTCGTGCTGGTTGTATTCGAGCGTTTCCTCCTCCTCCGAGATTGCCTCTGGGAGGTTCAGAATCTCCCTCGGGGAGAGGGACAAGTCAGGTATCGGATCTTGTGGGGTCTGAAGCCACTTCCTAATGCCCTCGAATTTTGAAACCGACCCCTTAAGACGCGGCGACACATGTGCTACCCACAGCCCGCGTTCGTGCTGCGGAGCTGTGTCTTCATCCTCTAGGAGTAGCGAATTGTTTTCGTCACAGATCTTCACATGCTTTATTCCTCGCTTGATGCGGACGAACCCAGCACTATTCAGGCCGACCGTATAAGCGGAAGCGACCGGGAGTTTCTCGGCCTCGTCCCACTGTACTTCGATCCCCACCGTCGCCGAATGGACCGACTGCAATACGGCTGTTTGTTCCTGTAACAACTCGCCCACACGCCTAAAGGCCGCATCGGAAAGGAAGTCCGGCTGCTCTTGCTGCGGCGCCATTATTGGCAATTCCCCTCCGGTCAGTTCCATGTGCACCCGAATCCGGATTGTGCGACTCAAGTCCTGACCATGCACGAAGCTCCTGAATCCCCCGAGATCGAGTGCCCGCCCGGAAACCGGTGTGCTGATGGCATCCAGATTGCGCCGATCGAGGACATCCTTCATGTACAGCAGCGCCTGCAGAATCGTGCTCTTGCCGGCGCTGTTGGCGCCAAAGAGCAGGGTGATGGGTTTGAGGTCCACGCGCACCCGCTCGGAGATGCCCTTGAAGTTCTCGATTTCTATCGCCGTGATGCGCATTCGATATTCCTTTCCTGCCGGCCGCGAAAGCGGCGTAACCCTGTTGAGCTGCCTGCGATGATTTTCGTTGCTACCCTGGCTCAAAAGCAAGCAGTGTGCCAGGTTCCGCATGGCGAAGCGAACGCTGCCGGTTCCTCAGCGCTTGACGCCATGGCGGTTCATCCAGTTGGTGAACGTCTGGTAGTTGCCGAAACCCAGCAGTCTCGCGGCTTGCGTCCTGTTGTCACGGGTGTGCTCCAGGGCGCGCTCGATGTAATGCCGCGCCACTTCGGCCAGCAGCGCTTCCAGGTCTACGCCGGGTTCCAGAGGTCGGTTCAGGATGCTGTCGGTGTCCGGCGGTGCCTGTGGCGAAACCAGGATCGCGTCCTTGATCGCTTCCAGACTGATGTTCTCTTCGTCGGACCAGACCGCCGCTCGCTGCAGCGTGTTCAGCAACTCGCGGACATTGCCCGGCCAGGCGTGCTGAAGCATAAGATTTTTTGCGGCGGCAGAAAGTGTTTTGTGCCTGAAGCCCAGTTCCGCCGCCTGGTTGATCTGCAGCAGCAGCGCGTCGATCAACAGCGAGAGGTCGCCGGCACGTTCGCGTAGGGGCGGCAGTCTGACGATCGCCACCGCGAGACGATAGAACAGGTCCTCACGAAAATTGCCTGCGGCGACTTCGTTGATCAACGTCCGGTTGGTGGCGGCGACGATGCGGACATCGATCTTTCGGGGTTCGCTGGCACCGACCGGGGTGACCTCGCCCTCCTGCAGGGTGCGCAGCAGCTTGACCTGGATCGGCTTGGGCAACTCACCGATTTCGTCGAGGAATATCGTTCCGCCGTTGGTCCGTTCGAAGTGCCCCTTGCGGTCGGCGACCGAGCCGGTAAACGCGCCGCGTTGGTGACCGAAGAATTCGGATTCGACGAGTTCCGGCGGAACCGCGCCGCAGTTGACGGCGATGAAGGGTTTGTCCACGCGTGGGCTGGCGCGATGGATCGCCCGAGCCATTAACTCCTTGCCCGTGCCGCTTTCGCCTTCGATCAGCACCGGGATCGAGCGCACGGCGATACGCCGCGCTTGCGCGATCACACGCTTCATGGCCGTGCTGCGGTGAAGGATATGGCTGAATTCGGCATCTTCGACCGCCGCGCCCTGAGACATCGAAGCCAGGCGTTCATCCGAGCGCTGCATCCAGTGCGGGATGAACTCGGCGGCGATGTCGAAGGGAATGCACGCTTCCTGGACACCGGCTTGCGGCGAGGACTGGATCAAGCGCGCCGGGTGGGTGGTCTTGGCAAGCAGTATCCAGACCGAGGCCATGGCCGGCGTGCCAGGGCTGAGATGGTAGGTCCGCTGCACCTCGCGCGGTTGCTTGATGTTGTCCAGGACCGCCACGGCGTGTTGGTAAATCTCGCCGAAATCGATGGGCGAAGACAGTTTGACGGCATGAATGTCGATGCCGGCGATGGTTTTGCTGGCCAGCCACTCCCGGAAGACCTCGGCCTCCTGCGCAGCAAAATCGCTGAGCAGATGAATGCTTTCAAATTGCTCGGCCTGTACGGCTTGACCAATCGGTCCCGGAGTGCTGTCGGGGTCGCCGGCGGCAGCTTTCAGATCCGTGCGGCCGATCCAGGCAACGAGGGTGCGCTCAACCATTCCAGTCGCGCAGCGCATCCCGAATGACTTTGCTGCTGGAGGCGCATTCGCCGGCGGCCACGGCGCCGCGGATGATGGCGGCCATCTCGGGCGGCAAGGCGATGCTGATTATTTCGGCGGTGGCCATGGGCACCTTCTACGGCAATCGACAGGAACGTCTCTTGCCAATGTAGCAAGCAGGGGAGGTGGTGGCAACAGAGGGTGGCAACAGAGGTCGCGGCACACATCGGTCGTCGACTGACGGCAGTCCGGTGCGACTCGTTCTACAATGCGTCCTCCTGCATTGTTGACCAAAGTCGCCGCCATGTTTCGAACGCTCAATCAACCGTCGCTGTGGGCGATCACCCTGGCGGCGGCCGGTATCCTGATGGTCACCATGGGGGCGCGGCAATCGCTCGGGCTCTTTCTTTCGCCGCTGAATACGGCCACCGGTCTTGGCGTGGCGTCGATCAGCCTGGCGATGGCCGTCGGGCAATTCACCTGGGGCGCCATTCAGCCTCTCGCCGGGGCTGCCGCTGATCGCTTCGGACCGGGGCGGGTGCTGCTGGGCGGGCTCCTGATGCTCGCCCTCGGTAGTGCGCTGACGCCGTTCATGAGCAGCACCTGGGGACTGATTGTCTCGCTCGGCCTGCTTTCGGCGATCGGTTCGGGGGCAGGGAGTTTTTCGGTTTTGATCGGGGCTTCCAGCCAACGCCTGCCGATCACCGCCCGCGGCGCCGCTTCGGGGGTGATCAACGCCGGTGGCTCGTTCGGCCAGTTCGTCTTCGCGCCGATCCTGCAGGCGCTGATTCAGGTGCTCGGCTGGATGGGGGCGATGTGGTCGCTGGCGTTGATGACCCTGGCGGCCTTGCCCCTGGTGCGGGTGGTCTCGAAGCCGGTCGAAAATCCACCCGCCTCTTCTGCTGGTGAAACGGGCCTGTGGCGGAGCGTGCAGGGCGCGATGGCGGACGGGAGCTATCTGCTCCTGAATCTCGGCTTTTTCACCTGTGGTTTTCACATCGCCTTTCTGGTGACGCATCTGCCGGGCGAGGTGGACCTTTGTGGTCTGCCGACGACGGTGGCCAGTTGGGCGTTGGCGATCATCGGGCTGTTCAATATCGCCGGCAGCCTCTATGCGGGTTCCTGCGTCGCGCGCTATCGCAGCAAGTATGTCCTGTTCTGGATGTACGGGTCACGCGCGCTGATGGTCGGGCTGTATCTGCTCGCACCGAAGACCGAACTGACCTTCTACGTTTTCGCGGCCGGTCTTGGTTTCACCTGGTTGGCGACCGTGCCGCCGACCGCGGCAATCGTCGGCAAACTCTTCGGCGTGCGCTATCTCGGCACCTTGTTCGGCATGTCCCTGCTCTCGCACCAGATCGGCGGCTTCCTCGGCGCCTACCTGGGCGGCATCGCACTGACGCAGTTCGGCGACTACGCCTGGATGTGGTACGCCGACATCGCGCTGGCGTCGGCAGCGGCGCTGCTGAATCTGCCGATCAGGGAGGCGGCGCTGCCGGCAACGACATGAGCCGGGGTCTGCGCACCGGCAGCGCTGACGAGCAACCCGTCGGGGAGCCGCTGCCCGGCTGGAGGGCGCCGCCACTGCCAGCGGGGCTGCTGCTGGAGGGGCGCTATTCCCGCCTCGAACCGCTCGTTGCCGAGTGCCATGCCGCGAGCCTGCACGCGGCGTACGCGGTCGACACCGCGGGGCGCAACTGGACCTACCTGCCGTATGGTCCATTCGCCGACATCGACACTTTCCGGTCATGGATGGCAACGCGCTGTGGCGATCGCGATCCGCTCTTTTATGCGGTCATCGAGCGGGCGTCCGGGCGCGCCCTCGGGATGGCCAGCTACTTGCGGATTGCCCCGGAAAGTGGCTCGATCGAGTTGGGGCATATCCATTTCTCGCCGCTTCTGCAGCGCACGCCGACGGCCACAGAAGCCTTGTATCTATTGATCAAACACGCCTTTGATCTGGGTTACCGACGCTGCGAGTGGAAATGCGATGCCCTCAATGCGCCCTCGCGGGTGGCGGCGCAGCGCCTTGGCCTGGTGTTTGAAGGCATCTTCCGACAAGCGACGGTGGTCAAGGGCCGCAATCGGGATACCGCCTGGTACGCGGTGATCGACCGCGAATGGCCAGCCCTTGACGCAGCTTTCTCGCGCTGGCTTGACCCGGCCAATTTCGACGCCGGCGGCGAGCAGCGCGTCGCGCTCTCGTCGCTGACGCGGGCGGCGCTCGCCGCAGAAGCGGGTCTTTGCCCGCCGGCGCAAACGATCTAAGGAGGCGAGTGGCCGCCACGCCTCACCCCGGATGCCGCCCGGGCGTGCCTGTCGGGCGGACGGTCGCCTGCGACAGCCGCGACAGGGTCAGGCCCTGCTGTTTCAGCCAGGTGGGGAAGCGGCTATCGGAAAGCACCGAGAATTCCCGTGTGCGTTGCGGACCGATGCCGTCTTCGGGTTCGGCGAAAACCGCCGGGTGGCACATCAGCAGGTCGCCGTCAGCGGCGATGGCGAGCCAGGTCCTGAGCAGGTCCGCGTATTTCTCGCGGCTTGCGGAAAAGTCATAGACGCCCAACAGGCGACCGTTCATCGGCAACCCTTGCGCGCTGGCCAGACAGCGCATTCTCCGTGCTCCGAGCATCGAGATGATGGCGGCCTTCAGCGGGTACGGGTTCCCACGCGATGGCGGCCTTGTCGAGCGCAGCCAGAGGTCTTGCCCGGGGTAGCGCAGGGCCATGATCTGCAGCAGGCTTTCGCGCAGCATCGGCAATTGGTGAACGTGTTGGTGGCCGTCAATGTAATCCGGCGGGCGTCCAAAGCCGGCCTCGAAGGCATCAAGCTGGGCGTTGATTTCGGCGACGATCGCCGCGGCAGGCAGGCGTCGCCCGTAGCAGGCGGCAATCAGGCGCGGTAGCGGCAGGAAAAACTGTCCGCTCGCGAAGGACTCCGTAAAATTGAGGTGCAGTCCGATGTCCACCGGCAGCGCCGCCAACGACCGTGTCTGGTGCTTCCATGTCGCTCCCTGGGTCAGGCAACTGACGGCGCTGAGGCGGCCGGTACTGGCCAACTGGAGGATGCCCGCGTCGATGCCGGCACTCATCCCGAAATCATCGGCGCAGATGACGATCCCTTTCCGGGCTTGATTCGGGGATCGCGTTGACGCCTTGTTACAGGTTTTTTGCATGGCAGGAATGATCCGGCAACTCGGTTGGTTTGTCTTCGTCGGTTGTGCCGCCGCCGCCACACACTGGCTGATTGCGGTCGCGTGCGTCGCGGTCTGGCATCTGCCGCCGCTGGCGGCCAATGTCTGCGGGTGGCTGGTCGCCTTCCTGGTGTCTTTCAGCGGTCACTATCTGCTGACTTTTCGTCAGCAGCGCCAATCGCTGGTCGTGGCCTGTCGGCGTTTCTTTCTGGTTTCAGCGGCCGGCTTCTTGATCAACGAAGTGTCTTACGCCTGCCTGTTGTCTCTCACCGATATCCCCTACGATTTGCTGTTGGGCGGCATTCTGGTGGCCATTGCCGTGTTGACCTTCTTGTTCAGCCGTTTCTGGGCTTTCCGGAGCAGAGCGGAAGCCTGCTGAGCGTTTCCGGCGTCAGGCGCCACAACACGTGTTTTCCGCTGGTCCCGAAAGGTGGCTGCTCGGTCAACCACGGCAGAAATGCGGTGGCCTGAGCTCGGCCCCATATCCATAGCACGCGCGCGTCCGGACGGCAGAGTTGCTCGCCGAGCTGTGCGCTGCTCAGCAGTACCGCCTGCCGGCTGGCGCTCTCGAATTTTCCGGCGTCGGCGAGTTCCTTCCGCCAATTGTCGCGCCGGGGGATTTCCGGATCGTTCCAGTCGCTGACCACCCAGGCGGGCCGGCGTGACTGCAGGTAAAACGGCAGGTCGTACTGGTATTCGTCGACCATCAGCACTTGGTCCTGTGGCTGGAAGATAACGGCGGCGGTGGTGGCGAGAGGCTTTGCCGAGACCTTGTCGGCAAGGGCGACGCCGACCACCAGCGCAGGACAGGCCACAACGGCCACAGCCAACGTGCCGGCATACCAGCGTTGGGCTTGTGCCCGGTTCCGGTCGAACCAGATCGACCACGATTCGGCAATCAGGTAGGCAAATGGCGGAATCGCCGGCAGGATATAGCCGACCAGTTTTGAACTGGGCAGAGAGAAGAAGACGACGATGACCCCTAGCCAGATGGCCATCAGGCTGCGCAGGCCGCTGGCGTCCTTGTCGGTCCAGGAGGTCTTGACGAACACCCGCGCAAACCAGGGTGACCAGGGCAGGGCGCAGAGAAGAATGACGGGAATATAGAACCAGAAAGCCACCTGGTTGTTGAATCCCGTTTCCGAGAAGCGCTGGAAATGATGATAGACGACGAAATAATCGAAGAATCCGGGGTACAGATGTTGCATCCAGAAAAACCAGGGTAGCGAGATCAGGAGCAGGAGCAGGCACCCGGAAGGCCAGAGCATTGCCGGCAGGAAGCGCCATGACCTGCGCCAGAGCAGCCAGAGCAACAGCACGCCGGCAGGCAGTACGATGCCGATCAGCCCCTTGGCGAGGATGCCGAGCGCGGTGAAACCATAGGTCCGGGCCAGGGCGGCGTGGTAGGGGCTGCCTTTTTCCAGACGCAGCAAGGCGTCGGCACCCGACACGATGGCCAGCGAAATCAGGCCGGCAACCAGCATGTCGAGATTGGCAAACTGCGCTGCTGCGTAGAAAATGGGTTGCGTCAACAGGATCACGACGGCGATCGTGGCGACCTGGCTGCCACGGTAGCGGCGGACGAACAGGTACAGGCCGCCGGCGGCAAGTGTGGCGGCGAGCAGCGATGCCATTCTCGCCGCCAGTTGATGACTGCCGAAAAGACCCAGGCTCAGGCTGGTCAACCAATAGAACAGCGGGGGTTTGTGGAAGAACGGCAGGCCGTCGAGTCGGGGAACCAGCCAGTCGCCGGAAGTCAGCATTTCCCACGCGATCCCGACATAACGCCCCTCGTCGGGGAGCATCAGCGGGCGGACTCCGGCCGTCGCCGCCAGCCACACGGTGGCAGCGACAACGACCAGCAGTGCCGATCTGGTGTCGACCAATCGCGCCAACAGGCGTGCTCCGGGCGTGCTCACAAACGCATTCTCAAGACTTGCCGTCAGGCAACTTCAGCCGCGTGTTCTGCTTGACCACGTATAACGGACGTTGTTTGACCTCGTCGAAAATGCGCGCGATGTAGGCCCCAATCGTACCCAGTGCCATCAGGTTGATTCCGGAAAAGAAGAACATTCCCGTGACGATGGTCGTCCAGCCGGAAACATCATGCCCGTTCAGGAAATAATCGATGACCAGGTAGATGCCATAGCCAAAAGCGAGCAACGCCACCAGGCTGCCGACAAGATTGAAGGCTCGCAGCGGCCAGGTCGAGAACGAAGTGATGCCATCGACCGCGAAGTGGATCAGTTGAAAGAGGTTGAAATGGGTCTGCCCGTGCAGGCGTTCGGCGGGAATATAGAGGATCGGTTCGGCCTTGAAGCCGACCCAGGCATACAGGCCCTTCATGAAGCGGGTGCGTTCGGGCAATTGCAGCAGGGCGTCTACGACTTGCCTGTCCATCAGGCGAAAATCACCGGCATCCGGGGGAATGCGAACTCTCTGACCCTGTCCGAGAATCCCGTAGAAAATCGCGGCCCCGAAACGCTTGATCCAGGATTCATCGCCGCGATTCTTCCTGACCGCATAGACGGTATCGACGCCCGCCTTCCAGCGCTCGAGCATCTCCGGGATCAGGGCGAGGGGGTGTTGCAGGTCGGCATCAAGGCAGACCACGACATCGCCGCCTGCCGTCGCCAGCCCGGCACTGAGCGCCGCCTCCTTGCCGAAGTTGCGCGACAACTGCAGATAGTGGAAGCCGCTGATCCTGGCGAAGACGCTCATCAACTCCGGGGTGTGGTCGCTGCTGCCATCATCGACAACAATAACCTCCCACACCGAGCAGATTTGCGTCAGCATCTCGGCCAGGGCTGGCAGGAGCAACGCCAGATTGTCATGTTCGTTCAGCGCCGGCACGACGCAACTCAGACGCGGCAGCCCGGTGCGCGGTCCCGGCACCGTCGAATCCGGCAGATCAGGTTCCATGGACGACGGGCTTCGTGCGGACGGCGTGCTGGCGTGCGGGAGCGGCGCTCTGCGCTTGATTCAGGCGCCCGACCGGGAGGGGCATTGCGTATGGGGTTCGTACCAAAGAAAAAGCCATCCGTAGATGGTTCGTGTGCTCAGCTTGATGGCACGCCCGAGACGATTCGAACGTCCGACCCCTGCCTTCGGAGGGCAGTACTCTATCCAACTGAGCTACGGGCGCGTGCAGGGAGAGAGCTTAACCGGTTTGCTCCAGGGAGTCCACCCTGGCTCGCCCGGGGCTTTTTGGCGGCGCGAAACGGCGGTACAATCGCGCATCTTAACCGCAGACTACCAAGGATTTGGCATGGCTCAGTCACAACACTCTTCGAGGTCGATCCTGATGATCACCATCGTCATCGCAGTCATTCTGATCGTGGTCATCTGGCCGCTGTCGATGATTGGCAAAGGGGGCACCAAGACGGCCGGTAATGACGATGCGGAAGCACGCATTCAGCCGGTGGCGAAAGTGGAACTGGCCAAGGCGGCGGCAGTCAAGTCCGACGGCAAGCCGCGCGACGGCGCCACGGTGTACAACGCGGTGTGCATGGCCTGCCATGCCAGCGGTGCCGCCGGAGCACCGAAGGCGGGCGACAAGGCGGCCTGGGCGCCGCGTATTGCGACAGGCAGCGCTGCGCTGATCAAGAGCGCAATCAACGGCAAGAACGCGATGCCTGCCAAGGGGGGGAACCCCGACTTGAGCGACGCCGAGGTCAAGGCGGCGGTAGAGCATCTGGTGGGTCTGGCCAAGTAGCGCCGGACGCGAAGCCAGGACAGGACAGGACAAGGGGAGGCCTTTTCGGCCTCTTTTGTCTTTCTCCGGCGGCTTGCCCGAAGCGGCCGCATGCCGCGCAGCCTTCATTGCACCTTGCCCAGGATGGCTTTCAGCGCTGAAAAACGTTGCGCGTTGGCGGCTTTGTCCGGCGCGGCCGCCGCCTTGCCGCCGATGAAGCGCAGATCTTCGCTACCCATCTCGGCAATGAAGCGTGAGGCCTGACAGGGGATCAGTTCTCTACCCTGCTGCTGCTTCTCGGAATAACTCAGGTGCAGCGAGCGTTGTGCGCGTGTGATGCCGACGTACATCAGGCGCCGTTCTTCCTCGATGCGCTCTGCCGACTGTGCTTCGCGGTGAGGCAGAATGCCCTCCTCGACGCCGATCAGGAAGACGTGCTTGAACTCCAGACCCTTGGCGGCGTGCAGTGTCGACAGTTGGACCGCGTCGACCTCGGCATCCTGTCTGTCGAGCATGCTGATCAGCGCGATGCTCTGGGTGAGGTCAATCAGCGTTTTCTGCTCCTCCTCGCCCTTTCTGCTCAGCCAGTCGCAGAACTCCTTGACGTTGCCCCACTTGACGCCAGCGGCGCGCGCCTCATCCTGATCGTATAGCCACGCCTCGTAAGCAATCGCGGTCAGCAGGTCGGGAAGCACCTGGGCGGCAGGTTCCCGCTGGGCACGCAGTTGCAGGCGGTTGATGAAGTTGCCGAACTCGAGCAGTGGCGTCAGTTGGCGCGCTTGCAGGCGCTGCGCAAGACCGTGCTCGAAGGCCGCCGCGAACAGGGAAATCTGGCGCTCGCCGGCATAGCTGCCGAGTGCCTGCAGCGTGCCGGTACCGATACCCCGCCTGGGGGTGCTGACTGCGCGCAGGAAGGCCGGGTCGTCGTCGCTGTTGGCCAGCAGACGCAGGTAGGCAGTGAGGTCCCTGATTTCCGCCTTTTCGAAGAAGGACTGTCCGCCGGACAACAGGTAGGGGATGCGCTGGTTGCGCAGGAACTGTTCGACGGCCCGCGCCTGGAAGTTGCCGCGATAGAGGATCGCGTAATCCCGGAACGCGCCCTGATGTTCGAAGCGATGCGCCTGCAGCTTCATGACGACCGATTCCGCTTCCTTTTCCTTGTCCGGGCAGGCATTTACGGTGATCTGGTCGCCGTGTCCCAGGTCCGACCACAGCTTCTTGTCGAACAGTTTTTCGTTGTGCGAGATCAAGGCGTTGGCCGCCTTGAGGATGCGCACGGTCGAGCGATAGTTCTGTTCGAGCTTGATCAGCCTGAGGTTCGGATAGTCGCGCGGCAGTCCCCGCAGGTTGGCGATGTCGGCGCCCCGCCAGCCATAGATCGCCTGATCGTCGTCGCCTACGGCGGTGAATGCGGCGCGCGGTCCGGCCAGGAGCTTGAGCAGTTTGTACTGGCTGGCGTTGGTGTCCTGGTACTCATCGACCAGCAGATAACGCAGGCGATTTTGCCATTTGTCGCGTACGCCCGGCTGGCTCTCGAAAAGCGCCACCGGCAGGGTGATCAGATCATCGAAGTCGACCGCCTGATAAGCCTGCAGGGTGGCCGAATAACTCGCGAACGCGTTTGCCGCGAGTGTTTCGGTTTCGTCCCGGGCGTTTCTCCGCGCTTCGTCCGGCGAGATCAAGGTGCTTTTCCAGTTTGAGATCAGGGTCTGCAGCTTTCTTATGGTGGCCTTGTCGGTGCTGCCGGCAAACTCCGAGACGATGCCAAAGCAGTCGCTGGAATCAAGAATCGAGAAGGTCGGTTTATAGCCCAGCTTGCCGGCGTCCTCGCGGAGGATGCGCACACCGAGCGCGTGAAAGGTCGATATCGTGAGGTTGCGCGAGGGCATGCCGGTGAGCAGCCTGTTCACTCGCGTCTGCATCTCGCGCGCCGCCTTGTTGGTAAACGTGATGGCGGCAATATTGCTCGGACTGAAGCCGCAGGACTCGATCAGGTACACGATCTTCTCGGTAATGACGCGTGTCTTGCCCGAGCCGGCGCCGGCCAATACCAGCAGCGGGCCGTCGAGGTAGCGGATCGCTTCGCGTTGCGGAGGGTTCAGAACAGACATCGCGGACAAGGGCTGGGTCGGGGCGCGATTCTAGCACGCCACCGATCCAGTACCAGACAGCCGGAACCTGCCGGGGAGAGCGCGCCGACACTGCGGTCGCGGTGCTCGGGTTGATCGCCAGGAAGTATTGACCATGATCTCAAGAGCGCACTATAATCCTTCGCCCAAGGTGATGTAGCTCAGTCGGTTAGAGCGATGGATTCATAACCCATAGGTCGGTGGTTCAATTCCACCCATCACCACCAGAAAAAACAAATAGTTAGCCTCGGTCAAAGCCGGGGCTTTTTGCTCTCCGGCCTTCATGTAGCCACCATGTAGCCAGATTCGGGCAATCCCGATCAACGCCGGCAAGGGAAAACCCGGCGACGCCGCCGGATGTGGCGAACGGTTTGCCCATTGGGCGTGCCGTGTCTTGGTCCGGATATCGAGGTCCCGCAGCTTACCCTCAAGCACGCACGGCGCTGGCGGGTGCTTGCTCTGTGATCGGCGAGGCTTTCCCCGAGGCGATGACTTCGCCAGTTCGGACGGATGTTCAGGGCGATCGCCAGCAGGTGGCTCCAGAACAGGGCCGGGGCAGAGTACCGGCTGCCGATCGAGCGGGTTGTGGTCTGTCCAGGGCTTCGGGTAACTGACAGCGTTGCTGGTGTCTGGCGGCGCTCGGACACGGGCAGTTTGCTGGGGTCACTTGCGGCGCGGGCTCTCCTGGAACCTGTTCATGGCTCGCCACACCTCGAAGTAGACGTCATGCCGGTCGTTCTCGGCCACCTGGTTCTTGAAGTTCCCGTAATTGATGTTGCGCACCGATTCGGCGATCGCGTTCGCGACCTGGTCGCGCGGGATGCGCGACCGGTACCGGTAGTCCGTGCCGGCGCCTTCGATGCCCTTGGCCTCCGTGAACACACGCTCGATGTCGCCATGCCTGCGGGCGCGAACCAGCAGCGTGTTGCCGGTTGGGTCGCCCTTGTCGACGACGCTCAGAAATGAATCGGTCAGGAAAATCCACATTTCTCTTGCCTCGGAAAATTAGCCGGCGCCGATGAGCTTCGCCAGCGGGTGGTCCACTTCGTTGCTCAGGACGTCGTACAGTTTCGCCTTCGGCACCAGCGAGACGGCCTGAGACTCCCAGCCGCAGTCCGCCGGAGATCCGCCCACACGGCGCGCCCGGTAGTACCGGCAGACCGACGTGGTGCGCTCCACGTCCATCAGGTAGCCTGTGATCTCGACCTGCAAGCCGGCTTCCTCGTGGGCTTCCCTGATCGCCACCGCCTGCAGGTGAGAGCCGAGTGCATCGGCCCTGCCCTTGGGAAACGTCGCGCTGTAGCCACCGTAACCGTTGGTCGGATGAACGATCCACACGCGGCCGTCGGCTTCCTCGATGACGACGCCAGCGGCAGGGTGTTTACCCGCTCCGACGTGAAAGGCTGGTTCAACGAGGTCCAGCATCTGGCCCGGCACGCTCTTCCATTGGAGGTCGGTGGTCGGTGCTTTCGCCCAGGATAGGAAAGGCATACCGTTGATCTTCGTGGGTATGGGTCCGTCCGGGATGACCGTAGCGGTCTGGCTGGGGTCATGCCAGGCGGCGAGCTTCGTCGGGGTGCTGGGGTGAGTTATCTTGACAGGCTTGCCCTGTTCGTCCGGACGCGGATGCAGGTGCGGCCCCGGTACTGGTTCGGGCTCATCCACTGTGAGTTCCTCTTCCTCCATGGCGCAATCCTCGCCCTCCTCATCGTCCGTCCCCACTTCGACCCCTTCGCTCTCCCAGCCATAATCCCTGAGCGTCAGGCCCGGCATGGATACCGTGTTGGTTCCCAGGAGCACTGCCCCGACAAATGCCTCCAGTTCCTTGAGCCGCTCGACCAACGCCTTCAGGTTGAAAGGCTGGTCCTTGACCGCCGCTGAGACGAGTTTCCCGATCTGCAACGAGACGCCGGCCAAGCCTTCGCTCACAATGCAGTACAAATTCTCGCCGTCTTAGTCATCGGGATCAAGGTCGAAGTAGCGAACGACGGCTTTGCCGAGTTCCGCGGTGGTGTGCCAGGTAGGCATCGTCGTGTACGTCGGCTCTTCGCCACTGAAGATTTGGGTGGCGCGCAGGTTCTGGTCGATGGTGTCCTGATAACTCACCTTTGCCAAGTCCTGTATGTAGCTCCCGAGCTTGTGATTGACGACGCTGCTGAAAAACGGGTGCAGCGCTTTCTGCACGGTGGCCGGGGCGCCCAGGTAATTCGGCTGCATGGCGAGTTTCAGGGCAGTGACCAGGCCATCCTCCTGCGGTTCGTGTGCCTCGGGTGTGGCGTAGTAGTTTAATTCCGCGAGAAGTGAGCTTCTGGCATCCTCCAGCGAGCCGTTGAAGAATGCCGGGTCCATGTTGATCTCGGCGTGCGTGGCGCGCCATCCCCCGGCCTTCGGCTCGAAATGAACCCGAAACATGTACAGCAACTGCGAGCCGAAGGGGCGCAGGCCGATGATGTGGGTGACCGTGGTGGCGTCCCAGCCTTCGGAAAGCATGGCTACCGAGATGATGCAGCGCACATCGCGTCCGGGTGGAATCGTCGGGTCGATGAACACCGCGCTGCTGTCGTCGTTCGCCGCCTTGGCGTTGTTCCTGGCGACGATGGCAGCATAGTCATCTGGCACCTTGCCGTCCGGCCAGGAATTTTTCCCCACCGTCTCAAGGACAAAGCGCAGCCGTCGCGCTTCATCGCTGCCGCTGCCGGATTCGATTTCTTCGGCCACCCTTGAATCGATGCGCACCGTAACCGGCATGCCAGGCTGATTGCGGAAGGCAACCGGGGCCGCACCGTAGTCGGCTTTGCCGTTGGCCAGCCACTCGAACACTTCTCTTGCCAGCGAGGTGTCGCGGCAGACGACGATGAAAACCGGTGGTGCGGGCGAGAGGCGGCGCTGCTCGGCGTAATCGTTTGCCCACCGGGTCGCAGTTTCCTGCCAGCCCTTCGCCAGCAGGTTGATCGGCTGCGTCGCAAAGCGCAGCATGTCGTGGGATAACGGCTCGCCGGTGATGCCTTCCTTCTCCAGTTGTTCCTGCACCCAACGCCAGATATTGAAGTAGGCGGGACGCTCGTCGCCGGTCACGTCGGCGCTGGGCAGCATGGGGATCTTCACCATGCCCGCTTCGATCGCGTCCAGCAGGCCGAAATCGGAAACGATCCAGGGAAAAGGCTTGCCGACCTCGTTGCCGCTGCCCTGGATGTAGAAAGGCGTCGCCGAAAGATCCACGCACAGGCGAATGCCGTTCCTGCCGGAACGACCGCCCATCACCTTGTTGATCCGGTCGAGTCCTTCTATCCAGATGGTTGCTTCGCGGTCGTTGCGCTCTGCGAGTTCCCGGTCGAGTACGACTTCCTGGCCGCCATTGCCGCGCCGGTACGCATGGTGTGCCTCGTCGTTGAACACCAGCAAAGTGGGGCTGCGCCCGCGACGATTGCCAAGCACCCGGTCGACGAAGCGTCGGTCGGATTCGAGGTACTGCGTTTCCTGCACCTCGATCTTCTGTCCGTCGATCGTCTTCACGACCGTCCTGGTGACCGGCACGCCCCGTTTCACGACTTTGGCGGAGACGCCATTGACGTCCTTCAACTCCTGCAACGCCAGATAATGCCAGTTGCTCACGATCACGTCGCCGCGGCGCAATTCAGGCAGCAGGTGCCGGGGAACGATCTCGCGCGTGGCGTAAAGCGACTGTTCGCCCTGCAGCGGGTCGAGTTCCCGCAGCCGGTCACGGATGGTGACGTTCGGGCAGATGACCAGCACGCTGTCGCTGAAGCGCTCATCGTCAGGCCGGTACAGGCGGTTGAGGATGCTCCAGGCGGCCAGCATCGCCATCACCGTCGTCTTGCCGGTGCCGGTGGCCATCTTCAGCGCATAGCGGACGAAAGCCCGATAGCCCTTGTCCTTGCTTGCCGGGCCGGGCTCATCTTTCGGGATCAGTTCGTTCAGGTTGCGCAACAGGTCCGGCGGGCCTTCGATCAGAAAAATGATCGCCTCTGCGGCTTCCCTTTGCGCGAAAAAAAGCCGCTGCCGCCGGTCCTCGCTCTGCCAGAGCGCCAGCAATTCGCGGCTGATCGCACTCGCCCCTTCGTAGTTGCGGTTCCGCCAGCTTTGCAAACGTTCGCGAATCTGGTTGGCGACCTGAAGCTCGACTTCTTCGCCGGGTTTGTCGCTTTCGAACAATTTGCGCGTTTGTTCCTTCCGGGCTTTTCCACGTGACGCACCCTCGGGAACGCGATAGTAGTAGCTCGCGGTGCGCCGACCCGCCTTATTTTCCGGCGTCGCGCCCTTGCGGATGACCCAGTGCCGTTCGGGTTCAGCGAAGGCCGAATTGATGATCGGATTGTCGACGGTGGGCAGGGCGCTCCTGCCAGCGCTATTGCCAGCACTCACGCTTTCACCTCGCGCACCGCCATCAGTTCGTTACCACGTTCGTCGATCACTTTCACCGCAATGCGGCGGCGCGGACCGAGTTCGAACGGTTCGCTCTCGGTGCCGGCGAGATGCGCCCAGACAGCGGGTCGAATTGCGCCTTGAGCGACTTCTGCAGATTGTCCCAGGAGCTCGTGCGCGGAAAGAACACCTGCGTGGCGAAGAACGCCAGTCCGTCGTAGTCAGTGTCGAGCATCCAGCACGGCAGGTTGCGCGCCTCGTAGGCCTCGGTTTCGAGCGTCGCCGGATTGAACAGGTCGAGTCCCTTGAGCTTGACCTGATGCAACGCCGCGCCACTCGCGCCGGTTTTCGCGAGCTTCTCCACTTCGAGGTCGGGCAGCCCGGTTACCGAGAAAATCTCCGAGGCACGGGTGGTCTTCAGCAGGCCGGACATCAGGACGTCCGGCGTCACGGTGATGAAAGCGCAGGGGAGCTTCTTCCGGCTGCGATCCTCGATCATCTCGCGCGCCTTGGCCTGGATCGCGAAGCCGAAGAAATAGACCTTGGCAAAACCCGCGTCCCGAGCCTCATCGGCAGCGGCATAGACCGGTTTCCGAGCCGATCGCGCCATCCTCCGGGCCGAAGACGATCGCCACGCGCTTGTCGCTGCCGCTCTGTTCCTGTGCTTCGGCGTGCAGCGTGTCGACCACGGTCGGAAACAGGCCGACGCGTCCGCCATGGTCAAAGCAAACTGGAATTTTGCCGTCCCTAGCGCAGCGGACAAGCGCCTCCAGAGAAATCCCCAGCAGCTCGGCTGCCTCCGTTGCAGAGTAAAATTCTTGCTCAAACACGCGGCTTCCTTCCGGAGCACCTTCACGGGAAAAGTGGCGCCAGCCTGCCGGGCGAAGGTCCCGTCCTTCGGTGATCGTCCGCAGGATAGGCTGGCGTTTGAGCGGTCGCTCTACCTGGCCAGCTTGCCCACACCGACAGCCGCGAGACGCGCGACTTCCGGGTTGTCCGTCATTCTGGCGATTTAGGCAAAAATCGCGAGGGCGGCGGCGAGTTTTCTCCGCTGGTCTACTGCGGTGTCGCTGTAGTGCCGTGCCAAGTCATCAAGCGCGATGTAACTCAGGCGGGGCGCCTGTGTCGTCGGAATGGTTTATGCTTTGTGCAGCCATGAGGTGACCCATTTTCACGTTGTGGTCAGGGGCGGGCCAGCGTTTGCGCGCTGCCCGTCCCGAAAGCCTGAGCCCGTCAGGCGGCGGCGGTGCTCGGTCAGGCCGGGTGTTCCTCTCTTCGGGCCACGGCCAGGCGCAGGCCGGCGGCAGACAGAACGGCCAGCAAGGTTTCGAGTGTCGGGTTTCCCTTGGGCGAAAGGGCGCGGGAAAGGCTCTCACGGCGCAGGCCGGCGCGTGCCGCTACCTCTTGCATTCCTTGTGCATGGGCGACGTGGCGCAGGGCGCGCAACAGGGCTTGCCTGCCGCCGGGTTCCTCTGCCTCTTCCAGTGCGGCGGCGAGGTATTCATCGGCAAAAGCCGGGTCTTCGCGCAGCAGTTCCACCATTGCGTCATCGTGGGGGCGAGCGGCTTTCATCGTGCATTCCTCCTTTGCCAGTCCTGCCAGTAGCGGACGGCGGTTTCAATGTCGGCTTGCTGCCGGCGCTTGTCGCCAGCAACCAGCAACAACAGCACTCGCAGGTTGGCTTGGGCGTAATACACGCGGTAGCCTGGGCCATGGTCTATTCTCAATTCCCATACGCCATCGCTCAGGGGCTTGTGGTCGCCGAAATTGCCGGCGGCCATCCTTTGCACCCGGACGGCCACCTTTGCACGCGCTTGCCTGTCTGCAAGGTCTGCGAGCCATTCCTTGAACGGGTCGTGTCCGCTTGCCGTCTGATAATCGAGAAGTTCAAACATGGGTTTGTAACGTATATGTTACACAAGTTCAGCAGGAGGGCAAGGCGCAGTTCAGGCGACGACTCGCAAGCCGGGCGCTCGATCTTCGGCAGGCTGCTCGATACCTGCCTCGTTCAGAATCCATGCCTCAATCTTGGTATGCCACATCCGCAACAGGTCGAGCGGGCGGCGGCGGTAATGCTTCTCGGCAATGGCGCTAGGTTTGTGGCCCATGATCTGCGCGGAGACTCCAGCCAGCGTCAGGCAGTTGAGCGGTCCCAGGGAGGAGCCGATACCTCGGGGCCACGTGGCGTCGATCCTTCGCCACCGTCGGGAGGGACCCGCCGCGATCCGGTCCCCAGTTCCTCTACCACGCCTGGACGACCTTCTGGTTCCTTGATCTACAAGTGCAGGGGGCGACTGGTACGGCCTATCGAGATCATCCCTGCTCAAGCAAGGAAACCGAACTTCAGGTCACGGTCGCTGGCGCGATCTCTGCGCCACGCTACGACCTGGAACAACTCAAGGCCAAAGCCGACGAAATGAAAGCGGCCAGGCTGCAGCGCGTGGCATCGCAGACTGCTTCGCAGACACAAGCCGAAAGGTCCACGCGAGATTCAAGAAAGAGCGAGTGTGATGCCCTGGATCAGCAGATCACGGCGGTGGATTCGTGGCTTCGCCAACCGCATTCAGCCTCCGAGGGTGACTACTGGACCGGTGAACGCAGGAAACTGACAGATCGGCGATTCTCCATTGGCTGTTGAATTCTGGCTTGGTCTGGCGCTTGCCAGGCAAGTCAATCTGACTCTGCGCACGGTTCATAGACCGTGCACTCAGGATGTGGCGCCATCCAGCGCGCCACCCCAGTTTTCAATTGCTCGTCGGCGGTGAGGCGGTGTTGGCAGGTTGTGGTAGGTCCTGCCACAGACCCTCTTGCTCAAAAACCTGGGCGAATCCCGGGGCGGAAAAACCGTCAGGATACCAGGTGTCCAGAGGTTCATCGTCGGCGAGGAACCCGGCTTCGTCCCTCAGCACGACCATGATCTGAGAAAAGAGGGTGGCGTGCCAGGCAACTCTGAAGGGCCTTCGCTTGCCGCTGGTGGGCCTCAGCATCTTGTCGAGATCATAGCCTTTGTCTTTGATGGTCTCGTACACGCAAAACAGGTGCCAGATGCAGAACGCGCTGTTCAGTGCAGCGCGGACACCGACAAGTGCTCGCCTGGCGCCGTCAAGCTGCGAGGACAACCCGGTTAGGTGGTCGGATCAGCGCTGCGCACCACGCTGCCGGTTTTGCCGGAAGCGTGGAGGATGTCTGTGATGCGCGTCACGCCGTTGGTCAGGGCGGACCAATGGGCATGCCACATGCTGGGCGGGCGCGGTCATGGCCTGGCGGCGTTGGTGCAATTCGGCCATCGATAGCGCGCCGCGCTGGCGCAATAACCGCAGATGGTCGGGGCGGCGTTTTCCATGCTTCACCGCAAGACGGTCGAGGTAGCGAAGCCAGGCGTCCTTGTTTGATCTCTCGGCTGCGGTGGCCCTCTCAGGCAGATTCATGCTCCACACCTCGTACCGGTAGGCGAAATCCGCCCAATCGTAGAGCGACTCGCCAACGGTTTCGATTTCCACCATACCGGGGTCGGCACCGGCACCGAGGGTGATGCGCAACATCGCATTAGGGTCGGCACCGCCATCGAGCAGGATGCGCAACATCCCGGTGTCCATATTCAGAATTGCCATGAACAGAGGGTTCGAGCCGTCCTTGCTGAGACCACATGGGTTGGCGCCAAGCTGCAACATTTCCTGAACTACCTTGTACTTGGGGGCGTCGGGGCAGTACTCGAGTTCGCTGATCACTATCTCCAGCAGCGTATCGCCAAACTGGTCCCTGCTGTTCAAGTCCAGGCCCTTGGCAACCTGGGCACGCATTGCGTCGATATCGCCCGCACACGCACTCGATACGAAGGCCCTGATCTGCTGTTCGCGGTCAACATGCGGCTCCAGTTTGTCGTCTCTCATCCGAAGTCCTTTTCTCAATTCGAGACGCGCGCGCGCTGCGCCGCCGGAAAATCGGGTCGCCCGGGGAGCGCCGCCTCGAATGTGCTGATGGCTTGTTTCCCGGAGTTCGAAGGGGAAGGGGTTTGCCGGCCGGCCTCAAAGGTCGTGCGCGAACTCGTATGGGCCCCTTCGCATCGGATGCCGGAGCGCAAATCGGATGACGTTGAGGTCAGCACAGTCTGGCATGGTGGCCGGTCAGCATTTCTGTCGGGCATGTCGTCAATACTCCTCTGTCGGGCTCCAGATTTACATTCTGTCGTTCCGACGCGACTGCGGCCAGTGGGAAAGCTCCTGTCTGGAGCGGGAAAAATTCCCGGTAGAGGGGTCAGCAGAGCCGGCGCCGCGGGTGGTGCACTCCAAATTGACGTACAATTTCCCAAGAGATTGAGGATTGCCGCCGTCTCCGCCAGCATGGAATCCACCCGGATCAATCGGTGTTCCGACACGAGGCAAGGGTCTGCTCGTGTACCTGCTGATGGACCCCGCAGTCTCCAGCCTCAAGCCGCAAAAGACCATGAAACGGCGCGGCGTCTGGTAGTCCCACCGCCTGCCTTCTCCCATAGCGAACCCACGACAATGCAATCATGAGCAACCAAAATAATCCCGTCGTTTTCGGCACCGAGGACCTGCTGATCAGCCTGTGCAATTCGGTCAGCAAGGTGCTGACCGCCGCAACCAACAGCCAGATTCACTACTCCGGAATGGCTCAGCGGATCACCAAGACCTGCCTGAAGCCGGATATCGGCTGCTTCGTCCTGTTCGATGGTGGTTTTTCCGGCCTCGTGGTCATCAACTTCTCGGCACAGGCCGCCATGGAACTGTACGAAAGCTACATGCTGGACATGGGCATGTCGAAGGAAGGCCTGGCCAGTTCTCATACCTCGGACGAGGTCAGCGATGTCATGGGGGAACTGATGAACCAGATCGTTGGCGACTTCACCGGCAAGGTCGAGCGTGAGTTGCAGACGCATATCACGCAGAACCAGCCGAGGATGCTGGTTCTCAACAAGCAAGTGATGCTGAGCGTGGATACCAACCTCGACAACCCCGAGGCCCGACGGGTAACATTCTTCACCGGCCGTCACAACATTTTCTACCTCGAACTGGCTACCGACCGGACCGAGTTCATCAGACTGTATGACTTCGAACCCGAGAAGGCTCCCGACCCGGACGAGTTGATCGCCCAGGCCAATCGGGAGTCCGGGGAGTCCACTATCGTTTCCCCGCAGACGCAGGCAAACGATAGTGACGACCTGCTCCGGTCTCTCGGTATGTGAAACTGGCGTAACCACTCCTCGGCTTGCTCCTGCCAGGAGTTCTGCAGTTTGTACCGCCGGGTCGATATTGGCGACGCGAGCGTTCGGCCGGGCACCCTTGCCATCGATCGGGGCGTAGGCCAGTTGCAGGGTCTGGTCCTTGTTCTTCAGGAGCGAGCTGTGGGCAGCGCTCCGCGCCGCAGCGGTAAGTGGCAAGGGGCCGACGGTACGAACCCGTTCGATCGGCATCTCGGGCTTCAGGAGGAAGCTGACAAATTCTGCGGCCTCTTTGTATCGGGCTGGCGAATGCCCGTTACGGGCACCGTCGCGCAGTGGCTATTCCATGCCAACGCTGGCCTCGATTCGGAAGAAGTGCTCGGCACGGCGATTGGCTTCACTCCGATAATCGTTGCGCTTGTCTTCGGTGGCAATGAAGTCGATCCTGGCCGCCTGAACCGCGCGACAGGTCATGTAGGCTTTGGCCTCCAGCGTCGAAATATCATCGAGGTGATTGCTGACGATATCGACCAGGCCCGCCTTGCGCCGGAACAGATTCACATGCGAATTGAAGTCGGTGGCGCGCTCGTCCATCAGGCGGGTGGCGCAGACGCTGAAGTCGGCGCCATGACACCATTCCGGCAACTTGACCTTGTGCAGTGCATGAGCATCGACACCCAGGTGCTGATCGACCTGGATCAGCGCCAGCAAAAGTTCGTCCTGATACGACTGCGCATTCTGGAATACGGTTTGCTGGCATTCGCCGTCCTCGCACCTCGCGCCCAATTCCTGCAGCAACCACTCGATGATGCTGCCACGCGAATCGCGCTGGCGTTTCACCAACGCGGCGTCGTGTAGGCGCAGGAATTCCGGCTTGAGTCCGGAGCGGGCGCAGGTTTGTGCCTCCCAGGCGGCCATCAGGTCGTCGTCGGTCAGGCTTGGGGCATCGCCGTGAGGCATCAGATCACCGCGAACCAGCAAGCGGTTGGCCTGTTCATCAATGGCAAAACTGATGCGCCGGTAGCCGATCGGCCAGTCCGACAGCGAGCTGACGTTGAGTTCCAGCACCGGGCGCAAAGCCAGGATGGTGTGCACCGCCCAGAAGCCGCGGTGGGTGTGCGCCGAAAGGTACACCAGCGGATGACGCAGAATCGACATCAGGTTGCGCAGCAGCAGGCGTGAGGGTAGACCAAGATTCGACCAGTTGTGATGTCCGGCAAAGACCACGATGTCGCCGGCGATCACCGCCTCGATCACCCAGTCCCTGACCACCTGAATCTGATCCGGGTGGATATGACCGGTGGTTCCCGGGCTCCGACCCATCAGGGTATCCCAGGTGCTGACCAGCGATCCTGCCTGGTTGGTGTCCAGGCCGATGATCACCACCCCGCGTGGGGCGCCTTCGGCGCGGGGAAGGCGCAGCCGTTGCGCAAGGAACGAATCGGCATACTGATAACCGTCCAGCAAACGCACCTCCATGGCGGAAATGAAGGCCTGTGGCTCCGGATTTCGCCAGCTGATCCGGAAGTCTCCCTCGACGGGTGGCTCGGGCAGACCCGGTGCTCGCCCACCATGCGCCTTGTTCCTGAGGTAACGGACAATGAAGTCGCGTTTGCTCAGCGCCTCGCGATCGGTCTTGTGCTCGCTGTCCTCGGGCGCTGCGCCGCGGCGGCAGGCCCGATTCCAGCGCTTGGCGTCCGCATCCATGACCGCGTCGAGCAGCCGATAACCGTAAATGCCGAACATCAAGCCGTCGTGGTTGCCCGGCAGGATCGCAACCGGCTGCCGCGCGCCTTTGAATATGCGATCCATGCGCTGCGCTTCCGATTGGCACGAGAGGTCCATCACATCGCCAAGGTGAATGAACGGCTCGTCGGGATCATGCTCCAGCGCCCATTCCAGAATGCGCCGCCCGAACAAGGGCTGCTCCGGCGGGCGCTGCGCCACCTCGACGAAGGCGTCGATGGCACTGTCGTTGTCGTGCAGCGGATACCCGGTCGACTCGTGCTCCTGCGTGTCGCCGACGGCGATGAACGGCGTAGTCAGCGTGACGTACTGACCACCGGGTTCAGGCAGTGGGCCGGGTTGCGGCTCGAAACCGGCACAGCCGCCCAGGACGACCAATGCCAGCATGAAAACCGCCCACAGGGGGCGGTCGCCGCATCGCCGATCCGGGAAGGACGCGACAGCAATCATCGCAGGACTGGTCGCGCCGTCGTCCCAGCCGAGGCCCTCGCGCCACCGCGTGGAACCCCTGGGATTGCGCGACTTCACGGTATGGGCTTCCTGCGTTTCTCCAGCACCAGGCACTGCATGAGCTGACGCTCTGCCTCGCTCGCCTCGCTGTGCGTATCGATGCCGAGGAAATGCCGACGAAACGCCGCCAAAGCGGCCGCAGGGTCAGAAACGTCGTAACCTGTGGCCTGGAGTGCCAGCAGAGAATCGGCAAGAGCCGGCAGGGGCGTTGCCGCTTGCTGGCGGCACCACAAACCAAATCCCTCCGTCGCCAGTCTTTCCCATGGGAAGTGCCGGCTCGGATCGACTTTGCGACCCGGGGCCACATCGCCGTGCCCCAGGAAATTGCTTGCCGGAATCCGGTAACGCGTTTTCAGGCCCCTCAGCACCTCAAGGAGAATCATGATCTGCGCCTCGGAGTAAGGTTCGGCCCCCGTATTGTCGAGTTCGATACCGATCGACGCGGAGTTGATATCACTGTTGCCCCCCCAGTAGGACGCCCCGGCGTGCCAGGCGCGTCGGTCTTCGTCGACGAGTTGGTACAGGGTGCCGTCGCGTCCGATCAGATAATGGGAGCTGACTTCGCGGGCAGGATCGGTGAGCGTCCTGAGGGCATGTTTGACGTTGCCACTGCTGGTATCGTGAATGATCACGAAATTTGGCCGACGGACATTGTGGTTTGGCGATGGCACATAAACGGCGTGTTCCGCCTGACTCGCCGGAAAACTGCTGCATCCGGCAAGCCAGGCGCATGTCAAACCGAGAAATATGCCTTCTGGTAGCCGAGAAATCATCGCAAATGTCCAGGGTTGGAGTCTCAATACGCTGCAACGAACACCCGCTCTGCCCTGAACGGCGCACCAGGCCAAACGAACCGGGGTGCCGCCGCAAGGGGCAGCCGCCGCGCCAAAAACCTACCAGCGAATCTGCACTTCCTGGATCACCTGTGGGGTTGCGCGCTGGATCGTGAATTTGATGCCTTCAACTTCAATCGTTGTCCCTGCACGGGGAATCTCGCGGGCGTGCTCGAGAAGAAATCCGGAGAGCGTGTCGTAGCTCCCTTGGCCAGGGAGTTTCAGCCCCAGCTTTTCAACCAGGATGCCTGGATCGGCGCGGGCGCTGACCAGATAGTCGTGGTGGCCCAGCTTTTTAAGCCACTCGGCCGGCTTCTCCTGCCGGTCGTACTCGTCCTGCATGTCCTCGACGACATCTTCAATGATGTCCTCGATGGTCACGATGCCTTCGGCACCACCGAACTCGTCCATCACCACGGCCATCGCGTCGCCGTCCTTGCGCAATTCGACGAGCATCGATTCGGCGCTCTTGCTGGCGGGAACGTAGCGCGCCGACCGGATGAAAGGTTCTATCGGTGAGGATTGGTCAACACCCAGCAGGTCCATGGTGTTCAAAACGCCGACCACCCGGTCGATCCGGCCATCGTACACCGGCAGGCGGACGTGCGAACTGTCGACGGCCAGGTGCACCGCCTCGCCGACGGTCGCGTGCTTCTCGACCGCGTTCACGTCGATCAAGGGCACCATCACCTTGTAGACCGTGGTCTCCGAAAAATTGAACATCCGCCGGATCATGGTTTTTTCGATGGCCTGGATGTCACCGCCCTCCTGTGGTGGCATCTGCACCATGCTCTGGATCTGCTCGCGCAAGGTAAAGGGGTTGTGTTCGTCGCGGCTACCGGCAAGGCGCGAAAGGAACTTCGACAGCGTCACAAAGACGATCAGAATGGGCCAGAAGAGAATCGAGAAGAAACGCAGCACGTGGATCACATAGGGCGTGATCGTGTCGGCGCGCTGCTGGAAGACGCTTTTCGGAACGATTTCGCCGAACACCCAGATCAGCGGCGCGACCAGAATGACTGCCAGCCAGCTCCCTGCTTCACCGAAGAGCGAGATCATCAGTGCGGTGGCAATCGTCGAGTTGGCCACCACCGCAATATTGGTCCCGACCAGGGTCGTCGACAACAGCCACTCCGGACGTTTCTCCAGCATGTCGAGCGCCAGGCGCGCACCGCGTGAGCCCTTGGCGGCATCGTGACGCAACTTCATGCGGTCGGCACTGACGATGCCGAGTTCCGATCCCGAGAAAAACCCCTCGGCGATCAGGCAGACGACCATCAACAGTGCCGTGATCCAGATATCAGACATGGTCGGCGCCTCTCGCTGGTTTCACGGTGGCTGCCGGGGTGTCCAGGCCACCGTCGCCGGACGAACTGGCGGCCAGGTCCCCAGCCGTCTCGCTCGCGGTCGGAGCAAGCGGCGGCAGGCGCTCGACGAGCACGCGGGTAATGCGGTTGTGCTCAATCCCCTCGACGACAAATTTGAGGCCGGCGAGCTCGATCGTGGCGCCGCTTGCCGGCAGTTCTCCGAAGGCGTCCAGCAAGGCTCCGGCAAGGGTCTCGGACTCTTCGCTCCCGATGCTGACCGCGAACTCCCGGTTGAAGTCCTCCAGGGAGATGCTGGTGTCGATCAAACGACGGCCATCGGCAAGTTCGCCGAGCAGGTGTGTGTTCACCACCTCGCTATCGGAGGGGCTGGCGATTTCGCCGAACACGCACTCGAGCAGATCTTCCATGGTTACCAGTCCGGTCACCCCACCATACTCGTCGACGATCAGCGCGAAGGACAGCTTGCGCTGGCGAAAGGTGTGGAACAGTTCTACCGCCGGCTTCGACTCGGGGAAGAAGCTCGGCTGCCGCAGCAGTTTTCGAAAACCCTGCGGATCACGCTCCAGCCTCGCCAGATCGACGCCGAGCAGGTCGCGCGCGTGCAGGATGCCCAGGATCGTGTCGCGATGCCCCTTGAATACCGGATAACGTGACTGGCGGCTGGCCTTGATCTGGGCCAGCAATTCCGCCACCGGCAAGTCGGCCGCCAGAAACTGGATGTCGGAGCGCGGCCGCATGATATCCCGCAAGGACTTGTTGCCGAAGTCGAAGATTTTTTCGATGTACTGCGCTTCCTGGCTGTCGAGCGCGCCCTCGCCGACGGCATCGTGCACCAGAGTGCGGATCATGTCTTCGGTCACCAGGTTGCCCTGCGAGCGCTGCTTGCCGACGATCAGGGTAATGAAGAAATCGGAGACGTACCGTATCACTTCGCGCAAGGGCGTGATCAGGCGGGCGACGAGCGCGATGGGGCGGCACTCGACGTTCGCAAATGCGACATTGTTGCGAATCGCCAGAACTTTCGGGGTGATCTCGCCGAACAGCAACAGGATCGGCACCATCACCAGCAAATTGATCATTTCGTTTTCGGCGCCGAACAGATGGATGATCATCGCCGCCGAGATCACCGACGCCGAGACATTGACGAACTCGTTGCCGATGAGGATGGTGACGATCAGGCGCCGCGGTTCGCTGCGCAGCCGATCGATCAACTCGATACGTGGATTCCTGGCGGCGCGCATCTGTTCAAGCTGGAACGAACTCAGAGAGAATAGCGAGGTTTCGGTACTCGAAAAAAAGCCCGAAAACCCGAGCAGAACAACAAAGACAACGAGTTCTATCCAGAGAGCGGGATCCATGTGTGACATCCTGAGAGAAGTGGCTGCCGCAAGTCATGCCGGCTGTCCCACCATGTGAGCAGCGGCCTTGCCGCCAGCGACGCGGCGGCGTCGACCTTAACGGCGGTCCCCTGTTCCACAGAATGGATTTTCGATTTTCTCCGAGTTCGATGCCGTGGTCAATTGTCCTGGTCCAGCACACCATCAGCGGAAACCAACCCGGCACGGGCTCCGGCGGACGCTGCTGATCGCTTCGCGCTAGCCGCGGTTCACACGGGTCGAGGAAATCAACTCGCGCTCGTCGAGTTCGGCCTCGATGGTCCGCAGCGTTTCGTCGTTGATCGCGTCGGCAGCGTGCAACTCGTGCAGGCGCGCACGCTCGGCGTGGATCGCCGCCAGACGCAAGTGCCGTCGCAGTGCGATGTGCGTTGCTCGCAGGGAAGCATTTTCGGCATCACCTTCGAGCAGTTCGAGCTTCCCCTCGTAGCGGTGCGCCAGTTGTGCCGCGAAAGACACGTCCTCGGGGTCCGAAAGGTTCCTGGCCGTGAGCGCCACGGCGCCGATTGCCGCCCGTGCGATTTCGGCGCGGGCGGTGCTTTCCTCACGGGCGGCATCCTCCTCGTGGTCGAGCGCCAGTTTGCCGATGATCCAGGGAAGGGGCACGCCATTCAGGGCCAGCGTCAGGAGGATCGTCGCCGCGGCCAGAAAAACGACGAGGTCGCGCTCGGGAAAGGGCATTCCACCGGCGACGAAGGCGGGAACGGACAGCGCCGTCGCCAGCGTGATCGACCCGCGTACCGCCGCCCAACTCACCAGCAGCATCCGTTTCGGGTCCGGCCCCGAGCGGCTGCCGGCCCAGCCCCAGTGCAGGCGAAATCGTACATGCGCGGAGGCCCACACCCAGGCGATGCGCAACACCATCAACAGAACCCACAAAACGAACGCATAAAGAGCCAGGTCGAGCGGGGCAAAGTGGTCAACACTGGTCAGCATGCGGCGCAGTTGCAGGCCGAGCAGCACAAAGACCAGGCCGTTCAGGATGTACGACAGCATCCGCCAGACCTCACGCGCGTGCCGGCGGGCATCGGCGGTGAGTCCCTTGACTTCCTGGCCGCTGGCCCACAGCCCGGCCGCGACGACGGCCAGGATTCCCGAGACCCGCAGCGCCTCGGCGGCAAGGTAAGCGCCATAGGGAATCAGGACCGTCAGCAGCGTCTGCAGCACCGGGTCACCGGCCTGCAGACGAATGAGCCGTTGCCGCAGCTGACGTCCAAACCACTCGAAAGCGATGCCGACGACCATGCCGCCGCCGGCCAGAATCACGAAATTGCCGGCCACCTCGGCCGACGAGAACAGCCCGGTCGCCGCCGCCGCCACGGCGAGCTTGAAGGCCACCAGCCCCGAGGCATCGTTGAGCAGGCTTTCGGCATTGACGATATGTACGATCCGCCCCGGCAGCGGCAGGGTTTCGGTGGTCGCCACGGTGGCCACGGCATCGGTCGGCGAGACGATCGCGCCGAGGGTAAAGGCAACCGCCAGTGGCATTGCCGGAATCAGCCAGTGCATCACATAGCCGACCACGACCACGGTCAGCACGACCAGGCCCAGTGCCAGCAGCAGCACCGGCTTCAGCACGCGCACAAAATCGCGACGCGGCAACACCCAGGCGTCGGCGAAAAGAATCGGCGGGATGAACAGCAGCAGGAACAACTCCGGATCGACCTCGATGGCGTCGAGGCCGGGCAGGAACGACGCCGCCAGGCCGACGACGACCAGCAGGATCGGCAAGGGCAGCGGCGTCCAGCGAACGAGCGCGCCGCCGACAGCGATCGCCAGCAACAGCAACAGGGTGAGTTCTATGACGGGCATGATGGATTCTACCGTACGCCCGCGAGGAATGCGACGAGTACCAAGCGCTGGGGTGGCTAGAGGACTAGTGCTCTCCCTGCCGCTTGCCACGGCGCATGCCTCACTGTCTAGCCGGGCAGGTCGGCGCTGCCCGTCGCCGCGACGGTTATTGGCCCTGCAATACGGCCGGCATCACCGTCTTCGCCATCCGCTTGGCGAAATAGTAGATGCGCTTCTGTTTCTCGATGATCTCGATCTCCATGGTGTAGGCCGCGATGCGGTTCGGCTCTTCGGCGACCAGCCGACGTGCCTCATGCGCGGCTGCCGAATCGGCGATACGGTTGATCTCGTTCTTCATCCCGATCACTACCTGTCCGGCTCGCTCGTTGCGCTGTCCTACCGCCTGCACAGCGGCTGCTACCGCCTTGGTAATTGCCGCCTGAAATCCGTTGAGCACCTGTTGAGTAGACTCGCCGACCTGAATCTTGTCACGTATGCGGTCATGCCCCAGCACTACCAGATTGGTTTCGACAATGTCGCCGATGTTTTCGAGGTTGCTGGCAGCTTCCATCAACTGCATCAACTCCCTCGTCTGTTCGTCCCCCAGTGGCTGCTTGCTGATCTTGGCCAGATAGTCAATGATCCCGGCATGCAGGATATCGACCGTGTCGTCCATTTGCCGGATCTCTTCGAGCACCTTTCGGTCACCGCCGATGATCGCCGGCATGATGCCCTGCAACATCGCATTGACCGTCTCGCCCATGTGCATGATCTCCATGCGGACCTGGTCGAGGGCTAGCGACGGCGCGCTCAGCAGTTCATCCTGCAGGTACCGGGTGCGCACGATGACGGCTTCCTCAGCGAGCGGCTTGTCGGGCACCAGCCATTCGACGAAACGCGCAATCTGGGTGGTAAACCAGATGAAGATCAGCGTGTTGGCGATATTGAAGAAAGTGTGCGCGTTGGCGATCTGGCGCGGCGTCTCGGCGGCCAGGCGGTCGACGCCACTGAGGTTCGGGTAGCTCGGCGAAATGGCGGTGACCAGATCGGCGATGAAGCCAATGAACGGCAGCCAGATCAGCACCCCGCAGACATTGAAGCCCAGATGGACCAGCGCCGCACGCACCGCTTCGCGCGGCTTGCCGATCACCGCCAGCAGCGCCGTCGCGCAGGTGCCGATGTTGGCGCCGAAGGCCAGGGCGATGCCTGCCTGCAGGCTGATGAAACCCTGTCCGGCCATGACGATGACGATGCCGGTCGAAGCCGACGAGGACTGGATCAGGGCGGTGAAGGCGGTGGCGATCAGGACGCCGACCAAGGGGTTGTCCATGCTCTTCATCAGGTCGAGGAAAGGCTGGTAGCTGCGCAGCGGCTCCATTGCCTCGCTCATCACGTGCATGCCGAAGAACACCATGCCCAGGCCCATCAGCATTTCGCCGTAGTGCTTGGTCCGGTCGCTCCTGGCGATGAACAGCATCGCAAAGCCGACCGCAATCATCCCCAGCGCCGCCTTGGTGATCTTGAAGGCGACGATCTGGGCGGTGATCGTGGTGCCGATGTTGGCGCCCATGATCACACCGACCGACTGCGAGAGTGTCATCAGCCCGGCCGAGATGAAGCCGACCACCAGCACCGTCGTCACCGAGGAAGACTGGATCACCGCGGTGACCAGCGCACCGGTGCCGACGCCCATGAAGCGGTTCACCGTCAGCTTGGCGAGGATTCCCTTCATCCGCTCGCCGGCGACGGCCTTGAGGCCTTCCTCCATCTGCAGCATGCCGAAGAGAAAGATTGCCAGGCCGCCGAGCAGTTCGACGGTCATCATTCCCCACGCCATTCCGCCGGCATCGTCGCCGGTGGCCGCCAGCGTCGGCCAGGCCAGCGTATACAACCATGTCCCGAGAGCATACAAGGTGAGCGGAAGAGTTACACGAGTGCAGGGATTCAGATGCGTTTTCAGCATGGATCACACCTCCGATGGTTACAACCCGGTCAAAGATACAATAAATTCTGACTGCATACATCCATTTGTCTGTCGCGACAGGCTGGTCGGTATCAGCGAGGTGGCACGCGTGTTCTCGGCGACTGCGGTCTCGGCATGCCGGCAGGCGAACTCTCGGCGCAGGATTGCGGGTCTTGGCAAGTCCGGAGACGAAGCCGGTTTATGCTTGTTACTGCGCAACATAACGCTTATCCTTGCGCGTTGGGCGGCGGGCCGTCCTGGCTGTGGGCTGAGGCGCAAGCAGGTTCTGGCGCAGCGCTTCGCGGTGTGCGGCACGGCATTCTTGCCGGTGAATATCTGCTGGGGCGGGGGCATTTCATGGAATGGGCAAGGGGGGCTGGCGACTTCATCGCGCTGTCGTCGATCGACTGGGAACTGCTGGTGCGCGTGTTGATTCAGTGCGGCCTGTTCAGCATGTCGGCTTTTTTTTCCGGCTCCGAAACCGCGCTCTTTTCACTGAGCCGCATCGACCTGCAGAAACTGCGTAATTCGCGCAATCCTCAATCCGAGAACATTCACGCCATGCTCGACGAGCCGCGACGCCTGATCGTCTCGCTGCTGTGCGGCAACGAGCTGGTCAATATCGCGGCGGCGGCGAACATGACGATGATCCTGGTGCGCGCCTTTGGCGAGGAAGACGCCGGCTGGATCAACGTGGTGGTGATGGTCCCGTTGTTGCTGCTGTTTGGCGAGGTGACGCCGAAGACCATAGCCGTCAACTTTCCGGTCAAGTTCGCCACGCTGCTATCGGCGCGCTTCCTGCCCAAGTGGATCTTCATCGTCACCCCGTTGCGCAACGTCGTGCGCATGGTTGCCGACCGGGTCACGACACTGGTCGTCGGCGAGCACGTCGGTCGCGAGAACATCCTGAAGGCCGACGAGCTGCGTACGCTGATGGCCGACAGCGAGGAAACCGGGGTCATCCAGGCGTCGGAACGGGTGCTCATCGACAAGGTGCTCGAAGCGGCGGAGACCGACGTGGCACGGATCATGACCCCCGGCCCCCGTATCCGCTTCCTCGATGGCGACCTGCCGGTCGCCGAACTCATCGAGCGCTTTCGCAGTTATCGCCACCCGCGCGTCCCGGTGTATCGCGGGCACTGGGACAACGTCATCGGCTTCCTGCATGCCGAGGATCTGCTGCGGCGTGTGCGCAGTGACGGCGGCCTGGCGGCGACCGAACTGCGCGACATCCTGAAACCGGCGCACTTCGTGCCGCCGACCAAGAAGGTCGATGAGATGCTGGAGTACTTCCAGCGCTTCGACACCCGCGCCGCCGTGGTCATCGGCGAGTATGGCGAGGTGCTGGGCATCGTCACCATCAAGGATGTGCTGAGCTTCATCTTCGGCGAGATCTCGGGGAAGATGCGCGGCCAGGAATTCTTTCAGCAGGAAGACAACGACAGCTTTACCGTTCCCGGCTACATGCGCCTGGCCGACGTTCGCACCCTCACCAATTTCGATATCGACGACCCGCTGATGAACACCATCGGTGGAGTGACGCTGGTGCTTTTCGGGCGCCTGCCGCGTGTCGGCGAGAAGGTGTTCTATGCCGACTACGAGATCACCGTCAAGGAAGTGAGTGGCATGCGCATCACCCGGGTCCGCATCTCGCGCGGCGCTACCCCCGATGAGCCTGAAGACACTCCGGACGAGCCGCTGGAGATGGAAAGCGTTGCTGAACCCATGCCGGGCGGCGTGCCGGAGAGCCAGCCGGTAGACCAGGGGCAGGAAGTCGTCGGCGAGTACGACAACGATCTGCTGAATGAACCGCCGGATTCTGAACCCGAACCCCTGACGAATGCGGCGGCCGAGCAAAGGACACCGGCAAGCAGGACCGCCGGTACGGCGGACTAGAAAGGGAGAAATGCAATGGAGCTGGTTCTGCAATTTCTGGTCATCCTGGTCTTTCTGGTGCTCAAAGGTTTTTTCTCGGGCTCCGAGTTGGCGATGGTCAACTCCGACAAGATCTACCTGCGCCATCAGGCGCGGCTCGGTGACCCCGGCGCCAAGCTGGTGCTGAACCTGTTTCGCACTCCTGACGTGATGCTCGGAACGACACTGGTCGGCACCAACATCGCCACGGTGACGATCACCACCATGGGTACGCTGATCTTCGTGCACCTTTTCGGCGACAGCGGCGATCTGTTTTCGGTGCTGATCTTCACGCCCTTCCTGCTGATCTTCGGCGAGATCGTGCCGAAGAGCATCTTTCAGCAGAAGGCTGACTGGATCGCCCCCCGGATCATCTATCCGCTGCGCTTTTTCTCCTACGTGTTTTACCCGGTGATCTTCGTCTTCAGCCGGATCGCCCGCGTAGCCGCGCGTCTTTTCGGCGGCGCCACCTCGGGGCAGAGCGGATTCATCACCAAGGACGAGTTGCGCGTCCTGATCGACCTCTCAGAAACGGCCTCGGACAGCGCCGCTACCAGCAAGCAGCGCATTCGTCGCATCTTCCGTTTTGCCGACACCACGGTCGGGGAGGTGATGACCCCACTGGCCGAGGTCATCGGCTTCAACGAGGCGCGCGAGATGGGCGAAGCCGTGCGCCGCGTCTGGGCGTCCGGATTCAATCGGCTGCCGGTGTTTCGCGGCAACATCACCAATGTCACCGGGGTGATGACCTTGAGCACCTGGGATCTGTTGCTGCCGGATATCGAGCAGCGTCCGGTGGAAGAGTTCGTCAAACCCGCTCTTTATCTGACGCCGAAGCAGAGCCTCGATCAGGTGCTGCCGCTGCTGCGCGCGCGCACCGATCACATGGCCATCGTCGTCGACGAGTTTGGTTCGGCGATCGGGATCCTCACCATGGAGGACATTTTCGAGGAGGTCGTCGGCGCGGTGGACTCGGGTTACGATTTCGACACCATCAAGACTCGTCGGGTGACCATTGAGTCCGCGGGTGATGATACCCATGTGGTCAGCGGACGCGCGCCGATTTCCGAACTGAATGACTCGTTGAAGCTCAACCTGCCGGTTGGCGAAGCGCATACTGTCGCCGGTTTCCTGATCAACCGCCTGCGGCATATCCCGCAGGTCGGTGATACGGTGGTGGAGCAGGGTTATCGTTACACCGTGATCGAAGCGGATGCGCGCACCGTGACCAGGGTGCGCGTCGAACGTCTGTAGGGGGGGCGGTGCTCAGTACGGCCGACTAGCCAACATGCCCGTACCACTGGTGCAGGCTGTCCTTACGAAGGGCGTGCTCGCTGTATCAGGGCCCATTGCAGGGGTCAAGCGATGCACCACCGACCTCGGCTACTGGGGAGCGTCGGCGACATCCCGCAACACCGCAAAGCTGCGCTGCGAAGGGTGGCCCGCGTTGCTCTGCGGTGCAAGAATCCCGGCATGCCGCAACTGGCTGACCATGCGCGATACCGTCTCCAGGGTCAGCGCCGTGATGTCGGCCATATCCTGCCGTGACGGCAGGACCACCAGCAGTTCGCCAGTGACCTGCCGCGCCGGGCTTTCTTCGCCGGGATGCGCCAGCATCATCACCAGGCGGTGGACACGGTCGGCGGCCTGCCCACAGCGCAAGCCGATGACCTCGGCGGCGCGGCGCTGGGCCTTGGCCAGCGTATGCAGCAGCGAGTCGCCGGCGGGAACGGTATGCCCTTCCGGCCAGGGTTCGAGAACGCAGGTGGAGAGGGCCGTCGCGGTAAAAGTGTACTTCCCGAACAGCAGCGTCTCGGCACCGATGATGTCATTCTGCACAGCCAGAGTGGCAAAGCTTTGTTCGCCGTTGGGTTCCTCGCGGTCGAGGCGGACCGAGCCGCTCAGCACACGCCAGGCACCGCCGTGGTCTTCGCCGGCGTAGATGCGCTGCCCGCGGTTGAAGTGGGGTCGCCACTGCTTCGCACGCAGCGCCTGCGGGCCGGCGCTGCATGAAATCTTTTCGGCCTTCAACATTGCTGCTTTCTCGCGCTCCTAGAATCGCAGGTTCATGCCGGCATAGATCGAGCGTCCCATACCGGGAACCGCTGTTCCCCATGCGGGGTTGCCGCTCCCAGGGTTAAGCGCCATGGTGGTTCCTTGACCGACGTAGGCGCCGCCGAGCGGCAGCGAATAAAATTTGTTGAACAGGTTGTCGACGCCCAAGTCGAGGCGTACCTGCTTCCAGGTGTAGCTGCCGCGCAGGTTGGTCAGCCCGTAGCCCACTGTCTTGGTTTCGTTGCGCACTTCGGAGACGTCGTCTTTCGCCGCCACCGCGACAAGCTCGACCGCACCTTTCCAGCCACCCAGCGCGTGCGTCAGCGCCAGCTTGCCGTTGAGCGGCATGATGTTGTAGAGGCCGTCGCCGGTGTCAAGATTCTTGCCGTGGGTGTAGGTGAGCGAGCCGGTGAGGCCAAAATCACCCATCCCGGTCGAGGCGAGCGGCATGTGCCCGGAAACATCGAGGCCGTAAAGCTCGGCCGACTGGTTGGCGTACTGGAGCACGACGAACTGATTGGTCGTCGTGCGGTTGGCTGGCGTGCAGGATGCGCCTGCCAGGCAGCGAATGGCATCGATGTAGTCGGTGACCCGTGTGTAGTAGGGCGTAGCGCGAAATTCCCAGCGACGGTCCGCCGCATGCAGGTCGAAGGAGGCGGAAACGGTGTGCGCCTGCTCCGGCTTGAGATTGATATTGCCGAAGTAGCCGTTACCGTCGCCGACGAAGTTGTTCATCACGGCAGCCATCGACCAGGTCGACCAGGTGTAGCGCTCATACAGGTTGGGCGAACGCACCTTGCGCGCGACGCCGAATTCGATGTCGCTGTTGGCATCCGGCGTATAGCGGGCCAGCGCTGTCAGGTCCCAGTTGTTGTCGGCACGCTCGTGATTTTGCGAATTGAACGCGGCGGCGTCCTTCTTCTGATCGTTCACCATCATGCCCAGGCCGTTGGTGGTCGGGTCATAGCCCCGAACATTGCCGGCATTCGTCGTGACCCGTTCGTAACGCACACCGAGCAGGGTCAGCCATTGCCTGTCGAGGTGCGACTCCCACTCGCCGAACAAGCCTGCCCGGTCGCGCAAGCCGTCGTTGATGTTTTCGAAGGTGCCGGGCCACATCATCGCGCCGGATGGTGGCCACCAGTCGTTGAGGGTGTAGTGCTGATAGAGGCCACCGATGCGGAGCAGGTTCCGCGTATCGACATTCATCTCCGCCTTGACGTTCACCCCGGTGTTGCTGCTCCTGGTATACATCGGCATGCCGGCCGCGCATCCGGCCATCGCGCCGTTCACCATGCGGGTTCCGGAACTCGGGGAACATGGCGAACCGTTGACCGCGTTGTCACCTCCGGAACCTGCCGGTGGCGCTCCAGGGCCGTACCAGTACCGCTTGTCGGGGCCGAAGTCCATGAAATGCAGGTCGACTTTCTCGTAATAGGCCCGCGCTTCGAACAGCCCCCAGTCGTATTGACCGAGATAGCGCAGGTTGAATGTCTTCTGCTCGTTGTCGAGCATGTCCATGCGCTGGTTCGGATAAAGCTGTTCGGGGATGTGCTGGAATCCGAACTTGGCCTCGACGAGATGGTTGCCGCCTTTCAGTGCGAAGCTCAGCATCTGGTTCAGGCTCTCGTAGGCCGTCGAGCCGACTTCGTCGAGCGGCAGCGTGTGCCCGATGCGGCCGGTGGCCGTGGTCGTCTTGAAGTTGCCGCCGGCCTTGTAATTGTCGGCCCGGGCGCTCGAACCGGTATAGGTCAGGCTGATGTTTTCGGTGGCGGCAGTAGCCGCCATGTTGGCGCCCCAGGCGTTGCCGTTGCTGCGGTAGAATCCGCCGATCTGGCCGGTAGTCAGAACCTTCTGGCCCGGCGCTGCGAACACCGGCGCCGGCGTCTCGGCGATGATCGTGCCGGCAATGCTGTCGCCACCGACGCTGACCGGTGTGATCCCGGCATAGACCTGGAGTGAGCCCACATTGGTCGGATCGAGGTAGGACAGCGGCGGGTTCATGTGGTTGGGGCAGGAGGCGATCAGGTCCATGCCATCGACCTTGATCCGGATACGATCGTCGGCCAGGCCGTGAATTGCCGGCAGGCTGGATACTCCGCCAGCGCCATAGAGGCTTATTCCCGGCAGGCGATCGAGCAGGCGGGCCGAGTCGCTGCTGGCCGCCCGGTAGGGGGCGATGCTTGCCGCATCGATACGGCTGGCGCCAAAAGGCTCCCTGTCTTCGATGCGCGTCGCCTTGACGACGACTTCGCCCATCACCGGCGCGCTCACCGCCTCCTCCGCTGCGGCCGCATGCCACAGGCCCGGCCAGCCCAGCGCGGCGGCGACGGCCAGCGTGATCGGTTTCTTGGCAAATTGCATCCCCAACCCTCCGCATGTTTTTTGACTTGCGGCATTCTAGGGAGTGTGGCTGCATTGTGGAATGTGACATTTCGCCGCACGCGCGTACTCGCGCAGGCGGTTCAGAGCGGGAGACAGCAGCTTGTCAGACGGCGAAAGCCTTCTGCGCGGCTGCTTCCGGGGTGGCGCCGTCGCTTTCCGCCACGGGCGCCTGTTCCATCGCCAGCGCTTCGAACAGCATCGCCATGGCCTGGGTCGAGTGTTCGATGATTTTTGCGTCCTCGGCGCTGAGCCTGCCGGAGCCGGCGAGAGCGCGTCGCGAGACCTCGACAATCCGTTGCGAATGTTGCAGCAGACGCCCACGGATGGCGTTGAGTTGCTGTACCTTGGCGATCTCGGCCGCATGCAGGTCCCGGCTTGCTTCGTCGCGCGCCGCTTCCGTACGCGCGCTGTCCAGGTCGCGCAGGGCCATTACTTCGCCCATCGACGCCTTCCACCACCCCAGGAAGTTTGCCCGGTGATCGATCAGCGCATTCAGCGACTCGCCCATGGCGTTGATCTCGTCGCGTCCGCCAGGCACCGTCGGCACGCGCCCGGTCGGGGTGCCGTAGGCCAGGTCGTCGAGCAGCCCGGCCATTTGCCGAACAGGACGAACAATGCGTGCGGTGATCAGTACCGCGAAGAGGATGGCCAGGGCGATCGCGCAGGCCATCACGATGAGGCTCAGCCGCACACCGGCCTGTGACGATGCGGTGATTTCGCCGGTACGAGTGGCCATCATCTGATTCGCTTGATCGACGTTTTGCTGGATCAGCGGGACGACGTCGTTGGCGGCCGCATCCATCTCTCTGGTCCGTTCGACGATGATCGCGCGCCGTGATACCAGCACCAGAAAACTGCGCTGATAATCGCGTAGCAGGCCGTTGAGGAGTTCCTTGTCCGCCGGGGCGATCATAGACGCGGCAATCTGGGCGCGAATACTCCTGGCGAGGTCAACGACCATCTGTGGGTAGGACTCATCTCCGCGCAGCAGGAAGTCCTTTTCCCGCCGCCGGAGTTTGAGGATGCTGGTCTCGAGGTTGGGGACCTGATAGGCATCGAGAATCGCTTCCATGCGCTGCGCTGCATCGCGGAAAGGCCCCTTGCCACCGTCGACGACACCGGCCTTGAGTGCACTGTCGGAATATTCCGCGAAGGTTCTCGCGTAAACCGCCAGTTCGGCGAGTAATTTCTGCTTCACCGCCTGCTGCAGATCGGAAGTCTCGACCAGTAGGCGGAACTCGGTGATCAACTGGCGGACGCGCTCGCGGTACCTCGGATCCTTTCGCAAGGCGAAGTCTTTCTCGTTGCGGCGAATCTGCAGCAGGCTGGTGTAAAGACGGTCGACGTTGTAGTTGGCCGACAGTTCGTGAAGACGATGGATGCGGTTGCGGAAGGAACCCTGGATCCCGGAGTCCTGGTCCAGGCCCATGCTCCGCCAGGCCTCGACGACGGCATGAAAACTCGCCTGGTAGGTCGTTATCAGCGCCTGGATTTCTTCGGCGGTCTGCCGCGACGGCTGATCAACCGTCGCCAGTGCCGCGACCTTTGCGCGCAAGGTCTGCAGATGTTGTTCGACTTTCCCGACAAAGCGCTCCTGGTGCTCGATCAGGAAGTTCTTTTCCGCTTCTCGCGCTGCGGCCATCTCGATCTCGATTTCGAGCGCCAGCGACTTGCGCACTTCGAAGACGGCATGGAGTTGCTGGTAGTTGTCGAGTACCGAGCGCAGCGTCTGATGGTAGTGCCAGACGACGCCGACAAAGAGCAACCCGACCAGTCCGAAGCCGAGGCCGAGCCGTTCGCCAATCCGCAATTTGCTGGAAATTTTGACCATATTTCGCTCCATGCGGGTGAAACGGGCCTTCGCCGCGGCGGCTCGCTCGACACCGGCCGGCACGCGCCGACAAACAGGCAGGGCGCTCGGCTGACAGTATATCTGGCGCGTCCACCTCCTGTCGAACGGCATCTGTGGGGACTCGGTGGACCTCTTCGTCGACGAGAACTGCCGGGAGGAAACGCTGCCGGCGCATCAAAGTGGCCCGCGTGAAGCGGACAGCACGGGCGAGCCGCGCCGTTGGACGTATCAGCGAATGCGTCTGACGCGCGCCCCGAGTTGACCCAGCTTGTCCTCGATGCCCTCGTAACCGCGGTCGAGATGATAGATGCGCTCGATCAGCGTTTCGCCCTGTGCCACCAGTCCGGCGATGACCAGGCTGGCCGAGGCGCGCAAGTCGGTGGCCATCACCGTCGCGCCTTCGAGACGTTCGACGCCGGTGACCATCGCGTTGCTGGCGTCGATCTTGATCCTTGCCCCTAGGCGAATCAATTCAACGGCATGCATGAAGCGATTCTCGAAGATCGTTTCGCGAATCACCGCCGATCCCTCGGCAACACAGTTGATGGCCATGAACTGTGCCTGCATGTCGGTCGGAAAGGCCGGGTAGGGCGCGGTGCGCACGCTGACCGCTTTCAGTCGCGCCGGTGCCTGGAGGGTAATCGCATCGCGCTCGATGACGATATCGCAACCCGCGTCGAGCAACTTGTCGACTACTGCATCCAGATAGGCCGCTGACGTCCGGGTCAGGCGAACTTGGCCGCCGGTTGCTGCCGCGGCGCAAAGATAGGTGCCGGTTTCGATGCGGTCGGCCATGATCGGGTGTGTCGCCCCGTGCAGACGCTCCACTCCACGAATGCGAATCCGGTCGGTGCCGGCGCCGGAGATCTGCGCGCCCATGGCGACCAGGCAGTTGGCCAGGTCGACCACCTCCGGCTCGCGCGCGGCGTTCTCGATGACCGTTTCTCCGGCCGCGAGCACGGCGGCCATCATCAGATTCTCGGTGCCGGTGACGGTGACCATGTCGGTGACGATGCGCGCCCCCTTGAGGCCGCCGGCGCCCGCCTTGGCATGGATGTAGCCGTGCTCGACATGGATTTCGGCGCCCATCGCCTGCAGCCCCCGGATGTGCTGCTCCACCGGGCGCGCGCCGATCGCGCAGCCCCCCGGCAGGGACACCCGCGCTTCACCATGACGCGCCAGCAGGGGACCGAGCACGAGGATCGAGGCGCGCATGGTCTTGACCATGTCGTAGGGGGCGAGCGGGTTGTCAAGGCCGCAGCTGTCCAGTGACACGCCATTGACGCCCTCGTCGGTGACCCGTACGCCCATCTGCTCGATCAGGCGCAGCATCGTCGAGATATCCCGGAGTCGCGGCACGTTGCCCAGATGCAGTGGCTCCGACGAAAGCAGGCCGGCGCAGAGGATCGGCAGCGCCGCATTCTTGGCGCCGGAAATGGCGATTTCTCCCGCCAGCGGCGTGCCGCCCTGGATCAGCAGCTTATCCACGCGCGGCGCTCCATTCGTCGGGGGTCTGGGTCTTCATCGACAGGGCGTGCAGTTCGCCGCTGTCGAACAGCTGGCGAAGCACCTCGTTCACCCGTTGCTGGCGTTGCACACGCGTCTTGCCGACGAACTCGGCGCTGACGATCAGCGCCTCGAAATGGTGCCCATCCCCGGCGACCTGCAGGTGTTCGCAGGGCAGGCCGTCGGCGATGATCTGCTGGACTTGTTCAGGCTGCATCATGATTCAGGACCTCAGTTTGTAACCGCTCCTGAGCAGTACCAGCGTCGCCGCCGACACCAGCAGGAAACTCGTGGCGACGACGGCCAGGCTGACTTCCGGCGGTACATCGGAAACGCCGAAAAAGCCGAAGCGAAAGCCGTCGATCATATAGAAGACGGGATTGAAACGCGACACCTGCTGCCAGAAGTCGGGCAACGAATGAATCGAGTAAAAGACGCCGGAAAGCATGGTCAGCGGCATGATCAGGAAGTTCTGAAAACCCGCCAGTTGGTCGAACTTGTCGGCCCAGATGCCGGCGACCATCCCCAGCGCACCCATGATCGCCCCACCCAGGACGATGAATACCACCGCCCACATTGGCGCCACCAGCGCCGGCACGGCGAAGACCATCGTCAGCAGCAGGACGCCGGTCCCGACCAGCAGACCCCGGAGAATCGCTGCCGCCACGTAGGCGAGGAAGAACTCGATGTAGGAAATCGGTGGCAGCAGCACAAAAACCACACTGCCAGTGACTTTCGACTGGATCAGGCTTGACGAACTGTTGGCAAAGGCGTTCTGCAGCGCCGACATCATCACCAGGCCGGGAATCAGGAAGGCGGTGTAGGGGACGCCATGAACCTGCACGTGCGTTTCGAGCACATGCGAGAAGATCATCAGGTAGAGCAATGCCGTCAGCACCGGCGCTCCGACGGTCTGAAAGCTGACCTTCCAGAAACGCAGCACTTCCTTGTAGAGCAGGGTTCGGAAGCCAGTCATTGTGGCGGCGTTTCACCTGGGTTGCCGGCACCTTGCATGACACCGAGGAAGACGTCTTCGAGGTCGGTCTGCGTCAGACGCAGATCGTCGATCGTGCAGCCGGCCTCGCGCAATGTGGCCAGCAACGGTTCGATTTCGGCGAGACCACCGAGGTGGAAGGTCCACGTCCCTTCGCTTTCCGTGGCGCTGGCGCGCAACGTCTGGGGAAGTGGTGCAAGACCGGCCAGGCGCAGGCTCAAGGTCTGGCCAGAGAAGCGAGCCAGCAGGTTGCGGGTCGTATCCAGGGCCACCACCCGCCCTTGCTTGAGCATGGCGATGCGCCCGCACAGGGCTTCCGCCTCCTCAAGGTAATGCGTGGTCAGGATCACCGTATGTCCGTCGCGATTGAGGCGCTGGACGAACTGCCACAAGCCCTGCCGCAACTCCACGTCGACCCCGGCCGTCGGCTCGTCGAGGACGATCACCGGTGGTTTGTGCACCAGTGCCTGGGCGACCAGCACGCGTCGCTTCATGCCGCCGGAGAGACTGCGCATGTTGGCGTTGGCTTTGGCGGTCAAATCGAGGTTGGCGAGAATCTCGTCGATCCAGTCGTCGTTGTTGCGGATTCCGAAGTACCCGGACTGGATGCGCAGCGTCTCGCGCACGGAAAAGAACGGATCGAAAACCAGCTCCTGCGGTACCACCCCAAGCAGGCGACGGGCGGCACGGTACTCGGAGCGCACATCGTGCCCCATGATCGTCAACTTGCCGGCATTCGGGCGAGAGAGGCCGGCCAGACAGGAGATCAAGGTCGTCTTGCCGGCGCCATTGGGGCCGAGCAGCCCGAAAAACTCACCCTCGGCAATCTGCAGGGAAACGCCGGCCAGCGCCAGCAGGGAGCCGAAACGCTTTTCGACGCGATCGATGGCAACGGCGATGCGCATGGGATCCTGCCTGATGACGGGGCGAGTGGCCCGTCAGGCGCGAGGAAGCAGTTCGGACACGCCGTAAAGCGTTGCCAGGCTGATCAGGTTTGCCGGCGGGTTGGCAATGCGCAGGGCGATGCCCCCGGTGCCGGCCGTGCGCAACCAGGCAAAGACGACGCTCAACGCTGAGGAGTCGACTTCGGAAACCGCCGCGAGATCAAGCAACGTCAGGCCCGTATTCTTGCCGGACAGCAACAGGCCGCGCCCAGCCTCAAGCAGGGCGCGTGCATTGGCAATGATCATCGGTACCGTCACGCGCAGCCTGCCGTCCGCCTGCTCGATCATTTCTTGCCGGCTTCGAGTTGCTTGTTGCGATTGCTGAGCATCGTGATCAGGCCGTCGAGACCCGTGTTGCTTACTTCCTGCTTGAAGGTGTCGCGATAGTTGGTGACCAGGCTGACGCCGGCGACGACGACATCGTAGACCTTCCAGGCGTCGCCCTGCTTTTCGAGCGAGTAATCCAGTTGCACCGGTTTGCTGCCGGGCTGCACGACTTCGGTTCTGACCACCACACTGGTGTCGCCCGCCGACAACTTGCTGGGCTTGTAGACCACCGTCTGGTTCTTGTAGGAGGTCAGTGCGTTCGAGTAGGTGCGCACCAGCAGCGTCTTGAATTCCTCGGAGAGGCGTTTCTTCTGCTCCGGCGTCGCCTTGCTCCAGTCGCGTCCCACAGCGAGTGCGGTCATGCGCTGGAAATTGAAATACGGGAGCACCTTGGTTTCGACCAGATCGATGGCCTTGCGGGTATTGCCGCTCTGGATGTCCTTGTCCTGGCGAACGACGGCGAGTACATCCTCGGTGACCTGCCGGACCATGGCGTCGGGGGCGAGCTCCTGCGCGACGGCGGGGGCAACCAGGGTCAACAGGGCAAACAGCAGGGAAAATAAAGCTTTCATGGGCGCTTTCAGGCAATGTGGGGTCGTGAACCCGGCGGGAGGTGCATCCGCCTACTGTGAGGATTCCTCGTCAACGGCTTCATGCGGCAGCTCGCCGTCAAAAATCTCGCTGCGGCGATGCTGCAGGTAGGCGTTCCTGATGTAGTCGTATTTGTCGAAAGCGGCTTCCTCGACCACCTTGTCGGCGGGCAGGAGGCTCGCGCGCACGCTGATATAGCGGGTGGCGACCAGGCTGTTGCGCAGCCCGATGTCGTCGATTCGCCATACCGGGTCGAAATACGTGTCGACCACCCAGCCGAACGTATCGCGTGACGTACGTGGCCCGATGATCGGCCAGTAGAAGTAGGGACCGTCGCCGACTCCCCATTTGCCCAGGGTCTGCCCAAAATCCTCGGAATGCTTGGTCAGGCCCATTTCTCCGGCGACGTCGAAGGCGCCGCCAATCCCTGCGGTGCTATTGATCAACACCCGGCCGACGTCGGAAACGGCTTGCTGACCCTTGCCCTGCAGCAGATTGTTCACTGCTGTCCAGACGTCCCAGATGTTGCCGAAAAAGTTGCCGACGACCACTTTCACCGGCAGCGGTGCGGCGGCGTCATAGCCCTGCGCGACCGGTTTGACGACCAGATCAAGGCCTTCGTTGACCGCAAACATGGCCCGGTTGAAACCCTCGAAGGGGTCTTTGGGGTTGTTCGCGGTGGTCGCGCAGCCACTGGCAGCGAAAACCGCCGCAGCACAGGCCATGCAGGACACGCGCCTCGAATGGTATGGTTTCACACATTTTCCTTTCATTCTATTTGTCGCTCTGTCCTTCTGACGCCTTGTTGAACATGAACTGACTGATCAGCTTTTCCAGCACCACTGCCGATTGCGTCTTGGCGATCACCTCGCCAGCCTTGAGCATCGTCTCGTCACCGCCCGGATCGAGACCGATGTACTGCTCGCCGAGCAGGCCGGCGGTGAGGATCAGGGCGAAGGTATCCTTCGGGAAGCGATAGCGGCCGTCGACATTGAAGACCACTACGGCTTCATACGTTTCCGGGTCAAAACGGATGTCGGCGACCCGTCCGACGACGACGCCGGCGCTCTTTACCGGCGCGCGCACCTTCAAGCCGCCGATGTTAACAAACTTGGCCGTCAGCGGGTACGTCTCGGAAAAATTGGCTGCCGCCAGATTGCCGACCTTCAGCGCCAGGAACAGCAATGAAGCCAAGCCCAGGGCAACAAAAACACCGACCCACAGGTCGAGCAACTTGCGACTCATCAAGCCTCCCGGAACATGAACGAGGTCAACACAAAGTCGAGCGACAGGATTGCCAGGGCCGATTTGACGACCGTGCCCTTGATCGAACTCGACACGCCTTCGGCGGTTGGCACGGCGTCGTAGCCCTCGAAGACGGCAATCAGGGAGACGGCAATACCGAAGACAAAGCTCTTGACGATGCCACTCCAGACATCGTAACGAAAATCAACCGAAGCCTGCATCTGCGACCAGAAGGCACCCTCGTCGACGCCGATGAAGACAACGCCGATCAGGTACCCGCCGAGAACGCCGGTGGCCGAGAACAGCGCTGCCAGCAGGGGCATCGAGATCACGCCGCCCCAGAAGCGCGGAGCCACGACGCGTGCAATCGGATTGACCGCCATCATGTCCATTGCGGTGAGCTGCTCGGTGGCCTTCATCAGGCCGATTTCCGCGGTGATCGACGAGCCCGCGCGCGAGGCGAAAAGCAGGGCGGCGACCACCGGGCCAAGTTCACGCACCAGCGACAGCGCGACCAGAACGCCGAGGGCGTCGGCGGAGCCATAGCGCTGCAGCGTCTCGTAGCCCTGCATGCCAAGCACCATGCCGATGAACAGGCCGGAAACCATGATGATCAACAACGACTGGAAACCCGAGAAATAGATCTCGCGAATGGTCAGCGGCAGGCGCCGGAAAGACTGCCCGGACCAGTACAGCAGCATGCCGAAGAAGCGCGTCGCAAACCCCAATCGTTGCAGGGCGTCGTTGACGCGCCGTCCGAGGCTGCTGATCGCCGCCACCAGGGCTCCCTGGCTAGGACTGGGCATACGCGCCTCTTCCGAGCAGTTCCTGAGCGAGCGGGGCCGCCGGATAGTGGAAGGGCACCGGTCCGTCCGCTTCGGCGAAGACGAACTGATGCACGAAGGGATGCTTCGAAGCCCGGATTTCATCGGGCGTTCCGAGCGCGACAACCTTTCCTTCGGACATGAAGTAGATGTAATCGACGATCAGCAAGGATTCCTGGATGTCGTGGGTGACCATGATCGTCGTCGCGCCCAGCGCATCATTGAGCTTGCGGATCAATTGACCGATGACGCCGAGAGAAATCGGATCGAGGCCGGCAAACGGCTCGTCGTACATGATCAACATCGGATCCAGGGCAATCGCCCGCGCCAGCGCCACCCGTCTGGCCATGCCGCCCGAAAGCTCGGCCGGCATCAGGTCATGCGCACCGCGCAGGCCGACGGCATTGAGTTTCATGAGCACCATGTCGCGAATCAGTTCTTCCGGCAGATCGGTGTGCTCCCGCATCTGGTAGGCCACGTTGTCGAAAACCGAAATGTCGGTAAACAGCGCGCCGAACTGGAAAAGCATGCCCATGCGCCGGCGCAGGGCGTACAACTCGTCAGCACCCAAAGCGGGTACCGCCAGTCCGTCCACCAGAACCTCGCCGCGGCTCGGTTTGAGTTGTCCGCCGATGAGGCGCAACAGGGTGGTTTTTCCGCAGCCCGAGCCGCCCATGATGGCCACCACTTTTCCGCGCGGGATCTCCAGCGTTATGCCCTTGAGGATCGGGCGATCCTCGTAGGCAAAATCAAGATCCCTGATCTCGACCAGATTATCGGCAGGCACAGCAACATCCCGGGGCAAGAAAATGAGCGCGAATTATACCTGAGCCCCTTGGGGTCGGCTGTGAATTACTTGACGTTAATACAATTGTGGAATAATGCCGAACACGCTCATTTCTTAGGCAGCGCCAGCGCTTGATGCCCACTCGTCCGGAAACCTCCTTGCCAGAAAGACCGCTGCTGCTCATCGTCGATGACGACGCGCTGATCTGTGACACCTTGAGTTTTTCGATGCGTCCGCTCTTTGAGGTGGTCACCAGTCACTCGCGTCCGCATTGCATGCAACTGCTGCGCGAGTTGCGCAGACCGCCAGCGCTGGCGCTGGTCGACCTCGGCCTGCCGCCCGTACCGCACCGCCCCGACGAGGGGCTGGCGCTGATTTCCGACCTGCTCAAGGCCGCTCCGGAGATCCGCATCGTCGTCCTCTCCGGGCAAAGCGAAGAGGGCAACGCGCGCCATGCGCGCGCGCTCGGCGCCGCGGATTTCGTCGCCAAGCCGTGCAATCCGGCCGATCTGCAGCAAGTCCTCAAGAGAGCGCTGGCGTTTCGCGCGCTCGACGAAAGGCAGCACCAGGCGGACGGCACATCGCCGCTGATCGGCAGCAGCCCGGCCATTGAGAAACTGCGGGTGCAGCTTCGACAGTATGCCGATTTGCCATTCCCGGTGTTGATCGAAGGCGAGTCGGGCAGTGGCAAGGAGATCATCGCCTCCAGCTGCCTGCATTTTGGTACCCAGCGCAGGGAGCGGCCGTTTCTGGCGCTCAATTGTGCCGCGATATCGCCGAACCTGGTCGAGGCCACCTTGTTCGGCTACGCCAGAGGTGCGTTTACCGGTGCCGTGACGGTGAAGTCCGGATATTTCGAGGATGCCGCCGATGGCACCCTGTTTCTCGACGAGATCGGCGAACTGGCGCTCGATCTGCAGGCCAAGTTGCTGCGCGTGCTGGAAAATGGCGAGTATCAGCGGCTCGGGGAAACGCGCAAGCGGGTCAGTCAGGCGCGCATCATCGCCGCCACCAACCGCGACCTGCGTCGGGAGGTCAAGGCGGGAAACTTTCGTGCCGACCTTTACCACCGCCTCTCGGTGTGCTCGATCGTTGCCCCACCGTTGCGCGAGATGGGGGAGGACAAATTGCTTCTGATGGAGCACTTTCGTCACCACTATGCGGCACAGACGCGACAGCCGCCGTTCCGCCTCGCCGCCGAAGCGGAAGCCCTGTGGCGCAGCTACGCATTTCCCGGCAATGTCCGCGAACTGCGCAACATCGTCATCCGCCTGACCACCCGGCACGCCGGGCAGGTCGTCGGCGCCGCGGCGCTGGAAGTCGAACTCGACCTGCCCGACGAGCCGCCACCCGCAGCGGCGCCGGCAACACGCGCGCTCGACCAGGGCGCAGGCGATGCCATCGTCACTGCGGCCATGTATCGCCTGCGGCAGCGGGAGCCCTTCAGCCTCGACCGCCTGCTCGACGCCACCGAACGCGGCTACATTGAGGCCGCGCTGAAACTGGCGCACGGCAATGTCAGTCAGGCGGCGCGGCTGCTGGGCATCCACCGGACGACGCTCTACAACCGCATGGAAGCGGCGGCGCGCGAGCCGTGATGTATCTGGATCATTTCGGGCTGCAGCAGGCGCCCTTCCGCATTACCCCGCATACCGAGTTCTTCTTTGCCGGGGCTAACCGGGGCGCCACGCTCGAGGCGCTGAGCTACGCGATCATTCACGATGAGGGCATCGTCAAGGTCAGCGGTGAAGTCGGCAGCGGCAAGACCATGCTGTGCCGGATGCTGCTGGAGAAGCTGCCGGACAACGTCGAGACGGTTTATCTGGCCAACCCCACCTTGTCGCGTGACGAGATCCTGCTGGCCATCGCCGCCGAACTGCGGATTCCGCTGCCCGAAGAGCGCAGCCATCTGCTGCTGCGCGCGCTGCACGAGCGCCTGCTGGAGATCTATGCCGCCGGACGCCAGGTCGTCGCCCTGATCGACGAGGCGCATGCCATGCCGGCGGAAGCTCTGGAGGAGATCCGCCTGCTCTCCAATCTGGAATCGAGTCGGCACAAGTTGTTGCAGATTGTGCTGTTCGGCCAGCCCGAACTGGATCAGCGCCTGGGTGAAAGCGCCATGCGCCAGCTCAACGACCGCATTACGCACCATTTCCGACTCGAACCACTGCATCGTCGCGACGTCGCCGGGTATCTGATGTTCCGACTGCGCGCTGCTGGCTACCGCGGTCCGGACCTGTTCACCAAAGGCGCCATCCAGTTGATCAGCAAGGCCTCCGAAGGGCTCACCCGGCGCATCAACATCCTCGCCGACAAAGCCCTGCTGGCCGCCTTCGCCGAAGGCGTTCACCAGATCGATTGCCGGCAGGTGCGGGCGGCGGTCCGCGACGCGCAGTTCAAACCCATCGCGGGTCGTGTCGGCGTCCGCTGGGCGTGGGCCGCCGCGGTTGCGACCGTTTTGTGTACGCTAGTCGCGCTAGCGTACCTGGCTGGCCGCCATGACGCCGGCAGCACGGTAGCGGCGCCGCTGCCGATCAGCACTTTGCCGGACGGTGCCGCGCCCCTATCGTCGCCAGCGGCAGTTGTTTCGCCTGTGCCAGGGGTGCCTGCTGCTGTACACCGGGAGTCTGGCCCGCCGGTGGCCGAGACCACCGGCGCAGCACTATCGCTGACGCTTGCCGAGAGAATTGCCGCCAGCCAGAATTGGCTGAAAATGACCCCGGACAGCCATTATTTCATCCAGTTACTGGTGACCGACGCCGGCAGCCAGCGCGAAGTGGCCGATTTCATTGCCAACAACAGCAGAGCTCTCGATTTACGGCAGCTGCGGGTTTATCGTTCGAGTTTCGGAGGCAAGGAGCGACTCGGGGTCATTTATGGCGACTATGCTTCCCGCGAGCAGGCCAACGCCGCGCTGGCAACACTGGGCGAGATCAGCCCGTCGAGCAGGCCGTATGTGCGGCCGGTGGCCAGGTTGCGCTCTGCACGTCTCCCGGAAGGATCGGAAAGCAAGGCCTTAAGACAATAAAAATCATGTACTTGTAAGGAAGTTCCGGCGTGCTATCATGACTCACCCATTGACTGGATCAAGTTTGAGCGTGCTCCTGCGAATCCTGCGTCTCACTGGCGCCCTCCTTCTCCCGCTCCTGTTCGGAGCCTGTACGCCGACCACGCTCAGCAATGGGCCGTCGACGGGGCATCTGCAGGCCGACAGCGTCGCCAGGCCGCAGGGCGCGATTCCGCAGCCCGTTCAGCAGAGCGTCTATTTGCCCAAACCCCGCGCCATCGGCAAGACGGAAACCTACAGCGTGGTGGTCAACAATGTGCAGGTGCACGACCTGCTGTTTGCCCTGGCCCGTGACGCCAGACTGAACGTGGACGTCCATCCGGGTCTGACCGGCCTGGTGACGCTCAACGCCATCGACCAGACGCTGCCGCAGTTGCTCAGCCGCATCGCCAAGCAGGTGGACATGCGCTTCGAGCTCGACGGCCCGAACCTGGCGGTGATGCCCGACGCGCCCTACCTCAAGAACTACAAGGTCGACTACGTCAATATTGCTCGTGACGTCACGGCCACGGTGTCGACCAATACGCAGATTTCGACCAGTTCGCTGGCGACCGGCAGTGGTGGCGTCGCGGGCTCCGGAAATACCTCACGCATCCAGATCGAGAACAAGTCGAGGAACCGCTTCTGGGAGTCGCTCGAAAAAAATCTCAAGGATCTGCTGCACGAGACCGACAAGGTTTTCCCGGAGGGCTCGACCGAAACGGTGACCGAGCAAACGGCCTCGCAGAGCACCACCGGCACCGGTGCCGCCAGCCCGCCCAGCGCCGCGGCGCGTGTGGCGCAGGCCGTGCAGACGCTGGCCGGCAGTCCGAATCCGGCGACGCTGCAGAACAGCGGCGCCACGGTCGTCAAACGAATGACCTTCCGGGAAGCGGCATCGGTGATTGCCAATCCGGAAGGCGGGGTGATCACCGTTCGGGCGACCTCGCGACAGCACGAGAAGGTTCAGGAGTTCCTCGATCGAGTGATGAGCAGCGCTCGCCGGCAGGTGCTGATCGAAGCGACGATCGTCGAAGTGACACTTTCCGATGGTTACCAGCAAGGCATCGAATGGAGCCGGCTGACCCAGGCGACCGACATCAGCATCACGAAACCATCGCTGACCACGAACGTGCAGAATATTGTCACCCCGTACGTTCTCAAGTACGACAGCAAGAACCCCTTGGGGGTGTTGGCAACCGTGGATTTGCTGCGCGCTTTTGGTACCGTCAAGGTCCTCTCCAGCCCAAAGCTTTCGGTGCTCAATAATCAGACGGCAACGCTGAAGGTTTCCGAGGATTTTGTGTACTTCAGTGTCAAACAGGACACGTCTACGCTCGGCGGGACACAAGGCGGCACGCTGACCGCCACCACCACGACACCACAGTCGGTGTCGATTGGCTTCTTCATGAGCCTGACGGCGCAGATCAGCGATAGCGGTACGGTCACTTTGAACGTTCGGCCGTCTATTTCCAGCATCGTGGAACTGAAGCAGGATCCCAATCCGGCCCTGGCCGCGAACAATATCAAGAACCTGGTCCCGCAGATTCGCATGCGCGAGATCGAGTCGATGATGCGTGTCGAAAGCGGGGACATTGCGGTACTTGGGGGCTTGATGGAGGATCGCCTGGACAACCGCACCGGGCGTCTGCCGGGCCTGGGCGATATTCCGTTTTTCGGCGAGGTTTTCAACAACCGCAACAACTCGTCGGTGAAGACGGAGCTTGTCGTGCTCCTGCGTCCGACGGTGATCCATGACGCGTCGATCGACGGCGACTTCAAGAATTTCAGGGATACCCTGCCCAACCGGGAGTTTTTCAAGAGTGACCAGGTTTTCCGGCCATTCTCCTTGCCCGACCGGCATCCGGAGCCGCTGCAGTGAGCCTGCTGATGGATGCGCTGCGCCGGGCTGAAGAGGCCAAACGGCTTGCTGGTCCAGCGGAGAAGCCCGAGATCGCGTCTGCTCCACTCGAACTGAAGCTCGACCCGCTCGAACCGGCGAGTTCCGCGAGCCGGCCACTGCCACCGCACGCCAGGCGCCCCGACCCGTTCGGCACCCAGACGACATCGGAAACGGGCCCGACGCCGGCCCGACCCGGCGTCCCGCTGCCGGGAGAAATGTCGGCGGATTCCAGCGGCAGCGATGCCGGCCAACGCAGCGCGGCGAAAAACCTCTTTGCCGCCAAACAGGCTTCCCGTTCGTCGCGCCGATCACTGTGGATCTTTGTGGGTCTGGGAGGCTTCGCAACACTGGCCATCGGCGGTTATTTCTGGTGGCAGTTGCAGTCGCTGTCCGGTGGTACGCTCGCCAGACCGCCGGTCACGGCATTGCCGGCAGGCCAGACCCCCGCACCCCTGGTGCCGGCCGTACAGCGACCGGCACCCCCGTTGCCGGCGCCGCCGGTCACGGCGCCGGTGGAGTCGCCGCCGCCGGCGACCGCCGTCAGGACACCTGCCACAACGCCGCGTGCGGGGCCACCGCCAAGAGAGTTCGCCAGCGTTCCGGGTGGCAGCGCAGCGGGGGTTTTTCGTCCGGGTGGCGGCCGGGAAAAGCAGCAGCAGGCGCTCGACCTCGCCTACCAGGCGTGGCAGGCCGATCGGCTGGACGATGCGCGCCACAGCTATGAGCAGGTCCTGCGCAGCGACGCCAGGAATGCCGACGCGCTACTCGGTCTGGCGGCGATTGCCGCCCGCCAGGGGCAGCCGGAGCGTGCGCATGAGTTGTATCAGCAGGTGCTCGAATCCGACCCCACCGACGTCACCGCGCAGGCGGCCTTGATCAACCTGCGCGGGCCGAGCGATGCCGGCCAGTCCGAGAGCCGATTGAAGACCCTGCTCGCCGGCCAGTCCGATTCCTCCGCCGCGCACTTTGCGCTGGGCAACGTTTATGCCCGGCAGGGCCGCTGGAGCGAGGCGCAGCAGGTTTACTTTCAGGCCTATGCGCTGGAACCCGACAACGCCGATTACCTCTTCAACCTGGCTGTCAGCCTGGATCACCTCCGTCAGCACAAACTGGCGGTGCAGTACTACCGGATGGCGCTGAGTGCCGCCGAAACGCGACGTGGTGCCTTCGACAGGAACGCTGCCGGGAAGCGCATTCTTGAACTGCAACCGTAATTCCGGCAGCTTGCAGGGATTTCTGCATCCGGATTGCCGGATTTTCCGCTCATGAACGCTCCCAGCCTCCATCCGCATTCGCGACCGCTGGGCCAGATCCTGATCAGCAAGGGCATCCTCAGCGAGGATCAACTGCGCATTGCCCTGCTCGAGCAGATGAAGTCGAATCAGGCGATCGGGAAGTTGCTGGTCGCGCTCGGCTTCGTCTCGGAAGCGACGCTGCGCGACGCGCTCTCGGAAAGCCTCGGCAAACAGAGCGTCGATCTGTCGAATGCGATTATTGATCCGTCGGCGCTGAAACTCGTCCCGCGCGATCTCGCCAAGCGCCACCATGTGCTGCCGCTCGACTACGACGCGGAAAACCTGCGCCTGACGGTGGCCATCGCCGACATCAACGACATCGTCGCGCTGGACAGGATTCGCGGCCTGGCCGGCGACGAAATCGAGATCGACACCCTGCTCGCCGGCGAGACCGAGATCGATCGCGCGATCGACCAGTACTACGGCCATGAACTGTCGATCGACGGCATCCTGCACGAAATCGAGACCGGCGAGATCGATTTTCGCGGCCTGCAATCGTCCGCCGACGAGTACAGCCAGCCGGTGGTTCGCCTGATCGACTCGATCCTGACCGACGCCGTCAAGCACGACTCTTCCGATATCCACTTCGAGCCGGAAGCGAGTTTCCTGCGCATCCGCTACCGCATCGACGGCATGCTGCGGCAGATTCGCTCGCTGCACAAGACCTACTGGCCGGCGATGGCGGTGCGCATCAAGGTGCTTTCCGGGATGAACATCGCCGAAACGCGTGCTCCCCAGGACGGCCGCATTTCGCTCAACATGCGGGGTCGCCAGGTGGATTTTCGGGCCTCGGTACAACCGACGATCCACGGCGAAAACATCGTGCTGCGCATCCTCGACCGGCAGAAGGGCATCGTGCCGCTGGAGGGCCTGGGCCTTGCCGAGAAGCAGCTCGACCAACTCAAGCTGATGATCGCCCGACCCGAAGGGATCGTCTTCGTGACCGGACCGACCGGCAGCGGCAAGACGACCACGCTCTACTCGGTGCTCAACCATATCAATTCCGAGGGGGTCAACATCATGACCCTCGAAGACCCGGTCGAATATCCGATGACCCTGGTCCGGCAGACTTCGGCGGCCGAGTCGGTGAAGCTCGATTTTGCCAATGGCATTCGCTCGATGATGCGCCAGGACCCGGACATCATTCTCGTCGGCGAAGTCCGCGACGCCGAAACCGCCGAAATGGCCCTGCGTGCGGCGATGACCGGCCATCAGGTGTATTCGACCCTGCACACCAATTCAGCGATCGGCGCCATTCCGCGCCTGCTCGATATCGGCATTCTGCCGGACATCATGGCCGGGAACATCATCGGGATCATTGCGCAACGCCTGGTGCGACGCCTGTGCGCGCACTGCAAGATCGCGTACCAGGCCGAGGCCCACGAAGCCCGTCTGCTGAGCAACCTGGTCGAAGGGCCACGCCCGGTCATCTACCGCCCCGGCGGCTGCGAGCGTTGCGATTTCCAGGGTTATCGTGGGCGTCTGGCGATCATGGAACTGCTGCGCATCAACGGTGACATGGACGAACTGATCGCGCGTCGCAGTACCGTCCGTGAAATGCGGCAACTGGCGACTCGTCAGGGGTTCGCCACCCTCGCCGATGACGGACTGCGACGGGTTCTCGACGGCTCCACCTCGCTCGAGGAAATCGGCCGCGTCGTCGACCTCACTGACCGGATGTAGCACCGGTGCCGCTCTACACCTACAAGGCGGTCAACCCCGATGGGCGCCTGGTCTTCGGCAGGATCGACGCCATCAACCTGGTGGACCTCGAACTGCGGCTGCGGCGCATGGAACTCGACCTGGTCAGCGGCGAACCGCTCAGCAACCGCAGCCTGCTGGGCGGTGGTGGCGTGCCGCGTCGGGAGATCATTCACTTCTGCTTTCACCTGCAGCAACTGGTGCGCGCGGGCGTGCCGGTCCTCGAAGGACTCACCGACCTGCGCGACAGTCTGGAACATCCGCGTTTCCGGGAGGTGGTGGCGAGCCTGATCGAGTCGATCGAGGGTGGCCAGACCCTGTCGCAGGCCATGGACAATCATCGGCGCGTCTTCAACCGGGTCTTTGTCAGCCTGATCCGGGCCGGCGAGACGACCGGTCGCTTGCCGGAAGTCCTGCAGAGCCTGAACGAATCGCTCAAGTGGGAGGACGAACTCGCGTCACAGACGAAGAAAATGGTCGCTTATCCGGCCTTCGTCGGCTCGATTGTTCTCGCTGCCACCTTCTTTCTGATGGTCTACCTGGTGCCGCAACTCAAGCTGTTCGTCAAGAACATGGGGCAGGTGCTGCCGATGCAGACCAAGATCCTGTTCTTCGTCTCCGACCTGATGGTCGCCTACTGGTACCTGCTGCTGCTGCTGCCGACTGTCGCCGCGCTGGCCGTGAGATTCCTGCTGCACAGCAACCCGCTGGCGCGCCTGCGCTTCGACGCTATCAAGCTGCGGGTGCCGGTGCTCGGGAACATCCTGCGCAAGATCGTCCTCTCGCGCTTTGCCAACACCTTCGCCCTGCTCTACTCGTCGGGCATACCGATTCTCGAATCGATCCGGACGACGCAGGATGTCGTCGGCAATCTGGTGATCCGGCAAGGCCTCGAGCGGGTGGAACAACTGATCGGCGAGGGGCAGAACGTGACGGCGGCGTTTCACAGTACCGGCTTCTTCCCGCCGCTGGTGATCCGCATGTTGCGCGTCGGCGAAAACACCGGCGCGCTCGATGATGCGCTCCTGAATGTCAGTTACTTCTATAACCGTGATGTCAGGGAATCCGTCCAGAAGATGCAGCAGTTGATCGAGCCGCTGCTGACCGTAGTGATGGGCGGCCTGCTCGGGTGGATCATGCTGTCGGTGCTCGGACCGGTGTACGACGTGATCAGCAAGATCAAGGCCTAGCGCCATGCATGTCCGTCGCCTCCTCTACCTCAGCGCGCATCAGCTCACGGCCTTCAGGTGGCAATCGGGGGGGGCTGTCCGAGGAGGATTCCTTCGACGCCACGGAAGCCGGGAAGCTTGGCTTTGCCCACTACCTCGCAGGCAACCGGAAGAGCATTTTCTCGATTCTCGCCAATGTCTCCGACGAAGGCTTCCATATCGAGACCATCCCCTTCCTGCGCGGCGCGGATCGAACGGCGATCGTCAGACGCAAACTCGGGCAGCTCTACTTCAGCGCCGCGCTGACCACGTCGATGTCTCTCGGACATCAGAAGTCACGCCGCAAGGACGAGCGCGTCATGCTCGCCGCGCTGACCAACAACGAGGTCTTTGCGCCCTGGCTGACCGCCCTGGCCAGTGCCGAGTCGCCTCTCGCCGGTGTCTATTCGCTCCCCTTGCTGGGTCCAGTACTGCTGCGCAAGCTCGGCGTCACTGACGAGCGTTGTCTGTTGCTCACCATTCAGGACCAGAGCATCCGGCAGAGCTACCTGGAAAAGGGGGAGCTGTTTTTCAGCCGCCTCACCCCGCTGCACAACAGCAGCATTGGCGGCATCGCGCAGACCTTCGCCACCGAGGCGCGCAAACTGCAGCAGTATCTCGTCAGTCAGCGTCTCATCGGTCGCCAGCAGCCGATCAACGCCTACCTGCTGGCGCACGCGAATACCAGCAAGGCACTGGAGAGCAGTTGTGTCGACAGCGACAACCTGTCCTTCACCATTCTCGACATCGAGGCCTGCGCGCAACAATGCAGTTTCAAGACGCTCCCTGCGGATACCCGCTGCGAGCCGCTGTTTCTGCAGTTGCTGGCGGCCGATCCGCCGCGCACCCAGTTTGCCAGCGACGCGCAACGCCACGATTACCATTTATGGCTGATCCGTTCGGTGCTGCGGGGAGCGGGTGCCGTCGCGTTGTTCGGCTGCCTGCTATGGTCAGGCAGGCAGCTCTACGAGGCCTATCAACTCAACCAGGAAGTCGAAGTGATCACGGCGGAAACCAGCCTGGCGCGACGGCGCTACGAGGACATCCTCAAGACTTTCCCGCCAATTCCAACCAGCAACGAGAGTCTCCGGCGAGTCATCAACCGCTACGTCGATCTGGAAAAGGCCAGCACCTCGCCCGCATATCTCTGGAGCGAAATCAGCCGTGCGTTGCACGACGCGCCGTCGATCGAACTCGACGGCATCGAGTGGAAAGCGGGTGGGACACAGCCGCCGCGCGCACCTCTTGGGGTCGAGGCGCAGCGCAACGAGCCGGCTGGTGTCGAAAGCGAGACTGCCGTGGTGCACGGCACCCTGCGGCTCGGCGCAGAGAGTAATCCGCGCCAGGTTCTGGCGGCCTTCAAGGGGCTGGTTGACGCTTTGGAGTTGAACCCGCAACTGGAGGTGGAGGTATTGCAGCAGCCTTTTGACGTCGAGTCGGGAAAACCGCTCAAAGGGGGCGACGCGACAGTCGCCGACAGCCAGCCGCGCGCTTTCAAGGTGCAGATCCGCAGGACGCGTGGATCATGAACTTCGGCCGTTCCGATTTGCGCAAGGTTCAGGCGAGCCTGCTGGGAGCCGTGCTGATGCTGCTCGTCGCGGTGATCGTTCTGTATGTGGCGTATCAGGTCAGGGACAAGGCGCAACTGGCCAGAGTGGCCATTACCGCCCAGCGTAGTGACGCCGACGGCAAGCTCAAACGGGTTCGCGACGAGGAATACGAGATCCGGCAAAAATCAATTCTCTTCAACCAGCTCAAGGAGCGTGGCATCATTGGTGATGAACAGCGCCTGGAGTGGGTGGAACTGCTGAAGGACATCCGTGACAAGCGTCGTTTGATCGATTTGCAATACGAGATCGCGCCGCAGCGTTTGCTCGACGGCAAGTCGGCCGGAGAGTTTGCCTTTTCCGCCAGCGCCATGAAACTACGGGTGAAGTTGCTCCACGAAGAGGATCTGAGCCGGCTTCTCGCCGACCTGCGAAGCCAGGCGAAGGCACTGATCCAGGTCAAGGGCTGCAATGTCGAGCGCCTGCCGCCAACCGCCGACGAGCGGTCGAGCGGTCGGGCAAGCTTGCTGGCCGATTGCGAAATCGACTGGCTGACGGTGCGCGAAGTTAACAAGAAGTAGCAACCAGCAGGGGGAGGAGGGCAGAGATGACCTGGTTCTCGCGGGCGGCGAAAATGATCATCACTGCGGCCGTGAGGGCTTGTGTGCTGCTGTCGTCATGCCCAGCGGTACGCGCCGGTGACGATCTCGGTCGACTGTTTTTCACCCCCGAGCGCCGCCAGCAACTCGACCGCCAGCGCGAGATGAATCTCCTCGACAAGCAGCAGGCCCCCGCCGATCCGACGCTCACCGTAGACGGCGTAGTCACTCGCAGCAGTGGCAAGCGGACGGCGTGGGTGAATGGCAACCCGCAGCATGAGAATGATGCCTGGAGCGGCCTGACCGTCAGTACGCGCGCCGGGAATCCGGCGCAGGTGCTGATCGAATCGGGCGACGCGCCGGCGGCCAGGGCGCGTGTCGGCGAGACGGTCAACCGCAATACCGGCGAGTCGCACGATCTGCTGAATGGCGGCCGGATCAGTACTGGGTCAGGGGTTGCAAAATAACGCCGTGCGTCGAAATTCTTCCCCGTTCTTCTCAGCCCGCCAGCGTGGAGTGGCATTGCTGATATTCATGCTCTTCGTCTTTCTTGCAGCCACTACCTGGACCCTGGGTCAGAGCCGTGCCACCGGTTTGCGCAGGCAGATTGACGAGGCGACGGCCGCGGCGATGGCGCAGGCCAAGGAAACCTTGATCGGCCGTGCGGCGACCGACGGCAACCGCCCCGGAAGCCTGCCCTGCCCTGACGGGGATAACGACGGTGTGGCCGATCTCTTTGCCGGCCAGAATTGCCCCGCCTATGTCGGTCGCTTGCCGTGGAAGACGCTTGATTTGCCCGAGTTGGTCGACGGCCACGGGGATCGGCTTTGGTACGCGATCTCTCCCGGGTTACGTGACCACCCTGCCGTGCAGCCGCTCAATTATCAGAGCGCGCTGCAGCTCACGTTCGACGCGAGTCCGAACATTGCCGCCATTGTTTTCTCACCAGGTCCATCGCTCGCGACTCAGAACGGCCGACCAAGCGATGTCGTCGCCGACTATCTGGATGGCGCCAACAGCGACGGCGACAGCGCCTACGTTTCCGGCCCGCTATCGCCGACCTTCAACGACAAGGCCTTGGTCATTACCCGGGATGACCTTTTTCGTACCGTCAACCAGCGTATTCTGGCGGAAATTCGTGGCCCTGACGATAATCCGGCGGGTGCTCCGACCTATGGCTTGCGCCGTTACTGGGCGGACAACGGCTTCTTCCCATGGGCTGACAGCGCCAGCGACGGCTTCGGAGATGCCGGCATCACGATCGGCAGCCTGCCTTATAACGACCTGCTGATCAATCCGGCTGCTCTGCTCTGGCTCAATCCCAACGGTTGGCTGCCGCTGGTTACTTACCAACGCCTCGGCCCGAACCTGGCCAGGATCGGAATCGTTGGCAGCAGTCATACGCTGGATATCATCCCGTGCCCAAGTTCGCCCTGCCTGTGAGTCCTCCTTCCAGGCACTCCCCAGGGTTAATTCGCACGGGAGGGTTTTCTCTGGTTGAGTTGGCCATCGTTCTGATCATCGTCGCGTTGCTCCTGAGCAGTCTGCTGTCACCTCTCTCAGCGCAGATCGACCAGCGGAACTACAACGAAACGCAGCAACAATTATCAGGTATAACAGAGGCACTGATCGGTTTTGCCGTCGCCAACGGTCGCCTCCCCAGGCCTGCAACGTCGGCGACCAACGGTGCCGAAAATCCGGTGAACTGCGGCAGTGATGCGTTATGCACGGGCTTCATACCCTGGTCAACCCTCGGGGTCAAGAAAACGGACGCATGGAACAAGATCATCCAGTACAGCGTCAGTCCGGCGTATGCCAATAACCTATTTGCCTTGAACACTATCGGCAGCAAGAAAGTGCTGACTCGCGATGGTGCCGGCAACGCCACGTATCTCATTGGTAGCGCCGGCGCCTGCAGCGTCGCTTCTCCTTGCGCACCGGCGGTCATTTATTCCGCCGGCAAGAACAACTGGGGGGTTGCCGAGGACGGTACCGCTCTACAGGACGAATCGGCGACCAACGCCGACGAAGATGTCAATGCCAACCCGTACGCCTCCCCGTCACCTGTGTTCTTTTCGAGGAATCGATACAACGTACCTGTGGGTGGTGAGTTTGACGACATTGTCGTCTGGATTCCGCCCTACCTCTTGTTCAACCGCATGGTTTCTGCAGGCAAACTTCCGTAAAAGATGAACAACAAAGGCCGCTTTCTCACCGCTTTGCGCACGGCCGGAATCCTCCCGACCGATTCGGCGGAACTGCGCCTGCAGAAATCCCTGCTCTTCTTCGCCACCGGTCTGATCACGCTCGCGTCGATGCTCTGGTTGCTGATTTACTGGCAGCTCGGGCCGCAGTTCTCGTCGACCCTGCCCTTCGTCTTGCAGTTGCTGCTCGTCGGCAATCTGCTGGTATACCTGAAGACGCTCAATTTCGAGGTTTTTCGGGTCGTCCAGTTGTCGCTGTTCCTGTTCATGCCCTTCGTCGCGCAATGGAGCATCGGCAGTTTCATCACCGCCAGTGGCATCAGCCTGTGGGCCTTGCTGGCGCCGATCGGAGCGATCCTGTTCATCGGGCCGAGAGAGTCGGCCGCGTGGTTCTTCGCTTACGTCTTTCTCACCACGCTCTCCGGAGTCTTCGACTACTACCTCGCCGAACCGCTGAACTTGCCCGCGTACAAGGTGCCACCGCAGACCACGGCGTTCTTCTTTGCCCTCAACTTCGCCGCCGTGTCCAGCATCGTGTACTTGCTGCTGCGCTACTCGGACACCGAAAAGCACCGCGCTCAGCAGCACCTGCAGGAAGCACACTGCCTGCTGCAGATCGAGCAGGAGCGCTCGGAGCGTTTGCTGCTGAACATCCTGCCGGGTCCGATTGCCGAGCGCCTGAAAAACAGCACACAGACGATTGCCGATGGTTTTGCCGAAGTTTCGGTGATGTTCGCCGACATCGTGAACTTCACCCGCGTCGCCGAAGGCCTGACCCCGCAGCAGGTGTTCGCCATGCTCAACAAGATCTTCTCGTGTTTCGACGAACTGGCCGAGCGCTATGGCCTGGAAAAGATCAAGACCATCGGCGATGCCTACATGGTCGCCGCCGGTCTCAATGCGGCGTGCAGTCATCCGACCGAGTCGCTGGCCGACATGGCGCTGGAAATGTGTCGCCTGCTGCACCATGATTTCAGCATCAACGAGATGCACCTCGAATTGCGCATCGGCATCGGCACCGGCCCGGTCGTCGCCGGCGTGGTCGGGAAGAAGAAGTTCATCTACGATCTCTGGGGCGACACGGTGAACATCGCCAGCCGCGTTACCACCGAAGGACTTCCCGGCATCGTTCAGGTCGATCAGCGAACCTACCGGCGCTTGTGCGATCGTTTCGATTTCCAGGATCCGCAGACGATCTATCTGAAAGGCAAGGGAAACATGGTCGTCTATCGGCTGATCGGGCGGCGCGCCGGCACAGCCGGCGGCAGCTAGACCACGGGCGGCGTGCCAGGCTCGCGCCGGCACAGCTCGAAACAGACCTTGCCGGCGACGTTGCTCGTCAGCCGCAGTTCGTAACCGCCGCTTTCCGCCTGCTGCGCGGCGTGGTAGAGCCCGACGCCTAGGCCGTTCTCCGAGGCCACCGGCGCCCGCAGGAGCTCACCGAGTACCTCCTCGCCGATCGGACTGCCGGTATCACAGACGCACAAGCGCGAGGCGTCGGCGGCGAGTGTCAGGTGTACCCGCAGGCCGCTTTCCGTTCTCCCCTTGAGCAGCGCGTTCTGCAGCAGGTTGTCGGTGACGCTGTCGAAAAGCGCCGTCGGCAGCAGTGCATCGGCCTGGAACTCTGTGGCGGCGAAGGTCGCCGGTGCCGTCGCGTAGCGCTGTTGCTGGATGGTCCACCACATCTCCGCCGGCAGGACGCCGCCAGCCTCGGTCTGTGGTTTCTGCAGCTTGCTCAGCGTTTGCTGCAGGCGCTGGGTGATCTGCGGCAACTGCCGCTGCAGCAGCAGGTCGAGGCGATCGTCGTCGTTGCCGCTCATGGTCTGCGCGAGAAAACACAGATTGTTCAGCGATTGCAGCAGGTTCTTCACATCATGCGTGAGGCGGGCGCCGGTTTCATGGATGGCGCGCAGGTAGCTCACCTGCTGCAACTCGCGCGTACGCAACTTGGCCAGGTAGTGCTCGTTGGCCAACTGCGCCAGCAAGTGAAAATGCCAGATCAGGGCCGGACTGAGCTTGTGGCGGGTGTGCAGGGTCAGCAGCAGCGGTTGGCCGGGAAACTCATGACAGAAACGCGAGGTCTTGCCAAACTCACCGCTGCGCGCACCGGCGATCCAATTGCCGCCAACGACCCACGGGAGGTCGAGCATCTCGGCCAGAGCCTGCGACAGGAAACGTTCCGGGTCGCTCTCGCTGCTGGCCAGCGTCGTCAGCCGATGCAGCCACTTTTCGAAGGGCAGGCCGATGCTCAGCAGGTAGCGCGAGAAGAAGACGTCGATACCGGTGAAGCCGGGACGCGTGTTCCACGTCCAGCCGATCAGCAGCAGCAGCAGCGCGATCGAGATCAGCGTATTGAGCACGGCCTCGAAGTATCCGGATTGCCGCAGCAGCATGAACGCCAGGCTGCCGAGCACCAGGACGGCAATCAGCAGGAAGATGAACAGGCTGTAGAAGAGGTCGACCATCCCGCCGCCGGGCCGGTCGCTCTCGCGCGAGAGGGGTAGCAGCGTCATCGCCAGCAGGAACAACGGCATTCCCCAGGCGAATTCGCGATCCAGCGAGGGGCCGGTCAGCGCCGCGTGCGGTACCACCTTGGGCACCAGCCAGAAGAGCAGTGCCGCCAGCAGGTAGGCAAAGGCGACCAGGTAAAAGATGCGTGTCGGGCGATGGTCGATGAACATCACCCGTCCACCAACCAGCGCAGCCAGCATGACCACCCAGACGATCAGCAGCCACCACCCGTACCAGGCCGCGCCGCAGACGAGCATCAGGGCAATCACCGCCAGCCCGCTGAAATCGACCTTTCGTTCGGCGTAGATGAACGGCTGCCAGAGAATGAACAGCCCGACGTTGACGACCCAGCACAGCAGGCTGATCGTCGTTGCGGCGCTAGCGACCAGCGCCAGATGCACCACCGCGAGCAAGGCGATGAGCAGCCAGCGTTGGCGTTGACACAGCGCCGTGCCCATACGTTCGAGAACGGTCACGCGGCGCTCCTGGCGGTGGTCGGTAGCCGAGTGACAGGCGTCTGCATCAGTCCGACTCCGGGCAATTGTGTCGAAAACTCGACAGGTCGGCAGGCTTTGACCTCCGGATTGGTGTGATTTTCCGGGCACGAAACGTGCTACTAGCCAATATCATCGATGACACGGACTGGAGAACCAAATGAACCAGATGAGCAAGCAACAGTCGGGTTTTACCCTGGTAGAGATTGCGATTGTACTCGTCATCATCGGCCTGCTGCTTGGCGGGGTGCTGAAGGGGCAGGAACTGATCAACAGCGCCAAGGTGAAGAACATGGTCGGGGATTTCCGGACCGTGTCGAGCCTGGCCTATGGCTATCAGGATCGCTTCAAGGCGCTGCCCGGTGACCAGACGCAGGCGCAGCTAGACCTGGCCTTCGGTGCCGGCGTGGCCGCCGCATGCGCTCCGGCCGCTGCGGGCCAGTGTACGCAGAACAACGGGCGCATCGACGGCGCCTGGAATGCCGCCGCGGTGACCGACGAAACCTTTGTTTTCTGGCAGCATGTCCGCCTGGCCAACCTGGCGAGCGGGCCGACGCAGATCGCCAATCCCAATTACCAGCCGCGCAATGCCGATGGTGGCTTGATCGGCATCGAGAGTGGTCTCAATGCGGCCGGAGCGGCGGCACCGTTCATTGTCGGCATGCGGGGAACATTTTTTGTGTGCTCGGACGGCATCCTTGGGCGATACGTCAGGCAGATCGACACCGTGATGGATGACGGCGATACCGCCGCCGGCTCGGTCCAGGCGGTGCCGACCGGCAGCGCACGTGGTGCCGTCGCAGCGACGGCCACGGCGGCGATTCAGGACGGCGCCCAATACACGGTTTGCGCTTCATTCTGAGCAGGCGCGGCATAGCCTTTCGCCGGCAAGGCGCAGCGCAGCAGCTCGCTCACGCGGGCTGCTGCGCTCTCAACGGTTATTTCCCCCCTTGCAATAAACGCGTCTCTGCCGCGGCCATGGCTGTCGGGGTTCCCAGCACGACCACCACATCCCCGGCCCGAAAACGGGTTTCCGGTGAGGGTTCCAGCCCACGGATATTGCCCCGGCGAATCGCCGTCACTTCGACCCCAAGGCGCCGCAGGTCGAGATCGCCCAGCGAGTGCCCGATGGCATAGGCGCCAGCCACGAGGTGGATGGCGCGCAGGCGCGTTTCCTTGCTGTCGAGCGCGTCTTCTTCGAGGTCACTCTCGCCGTGGAAGAATCCACGCAAGGTCCGGTAGCCGGCAAGCCGCGTCTGACTGAAGCGCTCCAGCACCTGCGCGATCGGCACTCCGGCATGTCGCAGCGCGTGCGAGGCGAGCACCATGCTGACTTCGAGCGTTTCCGGAACGACTTCTGCGGCGCCCGCGTGCCGAAGCGTTTCGATGTCCCGCTCGTCGAGCGTACGCACGATTACCGGCAAATCCGGATTGAGCTGGCGCACATGCTCGAGGACCCGCTCCGCTGCACGGGTCTCGGCAAAGGTGATGATCAGCGTGCTGGCACGGCCAACGCCCGCGGCAAGCAGCGTTTCGCGGCGTGCGGCGTCGCCGTAGATGACATTCTCGCCACCGGCAGCCGCTTCGCGCACGCGTTCGGGGTCGCGGTCGAGCGCCACATAGGCGACCGCTTCCTGCTCCATGAAGCGGGCCAGATGCTGGCCGCTGCGGCCGTAGCCGCAGATCACCACGTGTTTCTCCGTATTCAACGTCTGTGCCGCGAGCTGGGTCAGCTGCATCGAGCGCATCAGCCACTCGCTGGCGGCGAAGCGCAGGACGATGCGGTTGCTGTACTGCACGAAGATCGGTGCCAGCAGCATCGAAATGACCAGGGCGGCCAGCACCGCCTGCAGGGCCAGCGGCGGCATCAGGCGCAGGGGGCCCATTTCCGAGAGCAGAACGAAGCCGAACTCGCCACCGGCACACAACCACAGGCCAGTGCGCAGCGCGCTGCCGGGCGCGGCGCCGAAGAGGCGCGACAGGCCAAGCATCAGCGCGAACTTGACGACCAGCAGCGCGGCCAGCACGCCCAGTACCAGCGGCAGGTTGGCGAGCACCAGCGGGGCGTCGAGCAACATCCCGATAGTGACGAAAAACAGGCCCATCAGCACGTCGCGAAAGGGTTTGATGTCTTCTTCGACGTGATGCCGGTACTGGGTTTCGGCAATCAGGATGCCGGCCACAAAAGCGCCGAGGGCCAGCGACAGGCCGGCCAGTTCGGTCACATAGGCCAGGCCCAGGGTGACCAGCAGCACGTTGAGCATGAACAACTCGGCCGACTTGCCGCGGGCGACGATGAAAAACCACCTGTTCATCAGCCGCTGGCCAAAGAACAGCACCAGCGACAGCACCAGCAAGGCCTTGACGGTCGCCACTCCGATCATCGTCGCCATCCGTTCCGGGGACTCGGAAAACGACGGGATGAGGATCAGCAGTGGCACCACCGCGAGGTCCTGGAACAGGAGGACGCCCATGACCTCGCGGCCATGCGCGGAATCGAGTTCGAGCCGCTCGCTCAGCAACTTGGTGAGCACCGCGGTCGATGACATCGCCAGCGTGCCACCGAGCGCCACGCCGGCCTGCCAGCTCAGCCCCAGGCTGACCACGATGGCGGTGACCACCGCCATCGTCAGCAGCACCTGCAGCAGACCGAGGCCGAAAACGATGCGCTTCATGGAATGCAACTTGGGCAGCGAGAACTCGAGTCCGATCGAGAACATCAGGAAGACGACACCGAATTCAGCGAGATGTTGTGCCCCCGCAAAATCTCCCACGAGGTTGAGTGCGCGCGGGCCGATCAGCGTGCCGACGAGCAGATAGCCGAGTACCGGCGGCAGATTGGCCAAGCGAAAAACGATCACGGAAACCACCGAGGCCCCGAGCAGCATCAGAATCGTCGGCAGCGTCTGCATCTTTCCGGTTCGTGCCTCCCGTCAGGTCTTCGTCGCGCGGTGCGCAGTCGGCGCGGGATGAGCACGCCGGGGCCTTCTGTTATACTCGCTCCATGATAACCGCTGCCTTCTCATGAGCCAAATCCAGCCCTCGTCGAATGCGCTCAATCTGGCTCGCCGGGTACTGCGCATTGAAGCCGAGGCCGTCCTGGCACTGATCGACCGCATCGATGGCGACTTTCTCCAGGCGTTGCGGCTGATTCTCAATTGTCGTGGGCGGGTGGTGGTCAGTGGCATGGGCAAGTCCGGGCATGTTGGACGCAAGATCGCGTCGACCCTGGCCAGCACCGGCACCCCGGCGTATTTTGTGCATCCGGCGGAGGCCAGCCATGGTGACCTCGGGATGATTACCCGTGACGATGTGCTGATCGCGCTTTCCAATTCTGGCGAGAGTGCCGAACTGCTGATGATCGTTCCGATCATCAAGCGGCAGGGGGCCAAGCTCATCAGTTTGACCGGCAATCCACAGTCGACGCTGGCCATCGAGGCAGACGTGCACCTTGACGCTGCTGTCAAGCAGGAAGCGTGTCCGCTGAACCTCGCGCCGACCGCCAGTACTACCGCCGTGCTGGCCCTGGGCGATGCGCTGGCGGTGGCCCTGCTGGATTCGCGTGGTTTTGGCGCCGAGGATTTTGCTCGCTCGCACCCTGGCGGCTCGCTCGGGCGTCGCCTGCTGACGCACGTTCGCGACGTCATGCGCGTTGGCAGGGCGGTCCCGGAAGTCGTTCCCGCTACCACTTTGCCCGATGCCATCCTTGAAATGTCGCGTGGCGGAATTGGCATGACCGCTGTGGTCAGTCCGGAACATCGGGTGATCGGTATCGTCACCGACGGCGACTTGCGGCGTGCGTTCGCCAGGAACCTCGATCTGCGCGCATTGACGGTGAGCGACATCATGGGGCGGGAGCCACGCGCGATCGGACCTGAGCGTCTCGCGGTTGAGGCGGTGGAGATGATGGAGCAGCACCGGATCAACCAGCTACCGGTGGTTGACGAAACGGGCATTCTGGTCGGCGCACTCAACATGCACGACCTCTTCAAGGCCAAGGTGATCTGATGTGGGCCACCCACGACTGTGAACACGGAAGCGTCGGCACCCCTGGTCGCCGGCGTATTCAACGAGTTGACCAACCGTTCGGCGCGCTGTCGTCGCCGTGTTTCGCGATGGCCGGGCGATGAGACAGTGGAGCAGCGCGGTTCTGCCGCTCAGCATTCTTCTGGTCCTGCTCGCTCTGACTTCCTGGCTGCGCTACGCGACCGAATTCCCCGAAGCGCGAAGCGATGGGAAAAATCGTCACGATCCCGACTACATCGTCACCGACGCGAAGGGCCGCAAGCTCGACCCTTCCGGCCGTTTGCTGTACACCCTGGTCGCCGATGAGATTCGCCACTACCCGGACGACGACACGACGGATTTCCTGCGTCCGAACCTGGTTTACCTGCATCCGACACGGCCGCCGGTGACCATCAGTGCCCGCTATGGTCATTCGACTGCGCAAGGACAACGCGTGGATCTCAGCGAGCAGGTCGAGGTAAGCCGCGCGGCCACAGACAAGGACGCGCAATTGCTGGCCGAGACCTCCGAACTGACGGTGCTGACCGAAGAGGAAAAGGCTTTCACCAGGAGCAAGGTGCTGATCACGCAGGGGAACTCGTGGGTACAGGGGGTCGGCATGCAGGTCGATAACCAGTTGCAGACCTACGTCCTCGAATCACAGGTTACCGGACAAATCGAGAGCCATTTTGCCAGGAAGAAACCCTAGACATGAAGAAGAGCGTTTGCGGCGCCTGCGCGAGCAGCCTGATCGTCGCCCTTTCGATGCCGGCGCAGGCCGAGCGGGCTGACCGCGAGAAGCCGATCCACCTGGAAGCGGACCGCATGAGCATCGACGACGTCAGGAAGGTCAAGATTCTCGAAGGCAATGCGGTCCTCATCCAGGGCACGATGGAACTGCGCACCAGTCGACTGGTTGTCACGGAAGACGCCGATGGCTTCCAGAAGGCGTCCGCCATCGGCGGTGCCAACGGCCTCGCGCATTTCAGGCAGAAGCGCGAGGGGCGCGACGACTTCACCGAAGGTGAAGCCGAGCGTATCGACCACGACGCACGTAGCGAAGTCACCGAGTTCTTCATTCGCGCCTGGGTGCAAAGTGGCCTCGACGAGGTGAAGGGCCAGTACATCTCCTATGATGCGTTGAACGAGAAATATCTGGCCACCACCGGCGGCGGCGCCACCAAGAGCGCTACCGGTGTTGGGCAGGCACGTGTGCGCGCGATCATCCAGCCCAAGAGCAAGGACGAGAAACCGATCGAGAAGCCGGCCGAGAAGAAAGGTGAGCCGTTGACCCTCAAACCTGCGCCCAAAGTCAACCCCCGGCTGGACTGAGCGCACGTCCGGCAAGGCTCGAAAAATTGCTTTACACGCTGCAGGCTTGTTGTTAGATTGCTTCACACGCTGCAGGCTTGTTGTTAGCATCTAAAGTAAAATATCCAAAAGCACGCTAACTGCAAATTATTGAAGGGTTTTTTGGGCAGGGGGTGGCGAGTTGCAGCTTGATCTTTCGATCTTTAATCCCAAGGCCCGCTCGCTGATCGGGCTGGACGTCAGTTCGTCGTCGGTCAAGATGGTCGAGTTGGCCAGTGACGGCAAGGGCGGCTACCGGGTCGAGCGTTACGCGATTGAGGTCTTGCCAAGGGATGTCGTTTCGGACGGCAACATCGTCAATCTCGAGGCCGCTGCGGAGTCCGTCAGGCGGGCCTGGAAGAAACTCGCGACGTCTACGCGGCACGTGGCCATTGCCCTGCCGGCATCACACGTCATTACCAAGAAGATCATCGTTGCGGCCGGGCAACGCGAGGAGGAACTGGAACTGCTGGTCGAATCGGAGGCCAACCAGTACATTCCGTTCGCGCTCGACGAGGTGAACCTCGATTTTCAGGTCGTGGGTCCGGCGCCATCGTCGCCGGATGAGATTGAGGTCCTGATCGCCGCGTCGCGCAAGGAAAAGGTGGAGGACAGGGTGGCCGTTGCCGAATCGGCCGGCCTCAAGCCGGTGGTGCTGGACGTCGAGTCCTACGCTGTGCTCGCGTCCTTCGAATTGATCGAGGCACAACTTCCTGAGCGCGGCAAGGGGCAGATCATTGCCTTGGTGGATATTGGCGCGAACGTCATGAACCTGACCGTTCTGCGCAACAGCCAGCCGCTTTACGTACGCGAGCAGGCGTTTGGTGGCAATCAGCTGACACAGGACATCGCGCGTCTTTTCGGAATGACTTTCGAGGAGGCTGAAACCGAGAAGCGCCACCACAATCTGCCGGAAAAATATGACACGGAACTGTTGCGGCCATTTCTTGAGGCCATGGCCCTGGAGCTTTCGCGGGCCCTGCAATTCTTCTTCACCTCGACGCAGTTCAACCAGATCAACCATATTGTCCTGGCGGGGGGGTGTGCAGTCATCCCTGGTGCCGATGAAGTCGTTGCGTCCCGAACACAGATCAGCACCATCATTGCCAATCCCTTCGCCGAGATGTTGCTGTCCGAGCGGGTTCGCGGGAAGAGTTTGGCGACGGATGCGTCGTCATTGATGGTCGCCTGCGGGCTCGCGCTGCGGAGATTCGACCAATGATGCGCATCAATCTCCTTCCGCATCGGGAAGAAAAGCGCCGGGCGAGACGGCAGCAGTTCTATGCCTTGCTGGGCCTGGTCACCGTTCTTTCGGGACTGATCGTCTTTCTGGTCTACTCGGTGATTGGCGGATATATTTCCGCACAGGACGCCAGAAACGATTTCCTGAAAAAGGAGATCACCCTGCTGGACAAGCAGATCGATCAGATCAAGCGGCTCAAGGAGCAGAGCGACGCCTTGATGGAACGTAAGCGGATCATCGAATCGCTGCAGCGCGATCGTGCGGAAGCCGTGCGCTTGTTGAGTGAACTCGCCAAACAGATGCCCGAGGGCGTGTACCTCCGATCGCTGAAGCAGGAAGGACAGAGGATCAGCCTCTTCGGACTTGCCCAGTCGAGCGCGCGGGTGTCCACGCTGATGCGCAACATCGAAGCATCACCGTGGCTGGAAAAGCCGCAGCTACTTGAAATCAAGGCCGTGACGGTCGACAAACGGCGTCTCAACGAGTTCAGCATGAATGCGTCGCTCAAGCGGGTTGCCGTGGCGAAAGGAGGGCAGAAGTGAAAGCCCCCGTTCTTCCGAGCATTGATTTCCGCGCCATACTGCGGGACTTTCAGAACCTCAATCCCAAGGATGTCGGCGCGTGGCCGGTTGTGCCGCGCGTCAGCGTGCTGGTGGGCGTGCTGCTACTGATCTTGCTTGCCGGCTGGTTTCTGGTCTGGGTTGACCAGTTGGAGGCTTTGCAGGCCAAGCAGCGGAACGAGTTGAAGTTGCGCGAAGAGTTTGTGGTCAAGAAGAAGCAGGCCGTAAACCTTGACCTTTACATCCAGCAGTTGAACGAGATTGATCGCTCCTTTGGTGCGCTGTTGAAACAGCTGCCCAACAAGTCAGAAGTCGAATCGTTGCTGGTGGAAATAAACCAGGCGGGGATGGGCCGGGGGCTTCAGTTTGAGTTGTTCAAGCCCGGCGCGGAGCAAATCAAGGATTTTTATGCGGAACTGCCGATCAATGTACGTCTGACCGGTACCTATCATGACTTTGGTGCCTTTGCTGGGGACATCGGCAAGTTGTCCAGAATCGTGACCTTGAATAATGTGGCCATTGTCATCAACCCGCAGAGCAAGGATGGAACGCTGGTGATGGATGCCATTACCAAGACCTTCCGCTATCTTGACGAGGAAGAACTGGCAGCGAAGAAGAAGGCCGCTCAAGCCGCCAAGGGTGGGAAGAAATGAGAAGGCCGGCTATTCTGATTTGCTGTATCGCGTTGGTTGCTTGTTCAACTGACGATCATGAGGAATTACGGGAATGGATGGCTGCCGTGGCGCTGGATGCCAAGGCCAAAATCCCTCCGCTACCCGTGGTCGAAGCCTACGAGGCCGTTCCTTACGATGTGGGCAACCTCCTTGACCCTTTCAAGCCGGCCAAGATGGCTCCTGACGAGAAGAAAGGTGGTGGGGGCTTCAAGCCTGATCTGGATCGGCCGAAAGAGCCCCTGGAGCTTTATCCCCTGGAATCGCTGAAATACGTCGGTGTGATGACCAGGCAGAAGGTGTCGTATGCCATCGTACAGGTCGACGGTACTTTGCACCAAATCAAGATCGGAAACTACATGGGGCAGAACTTCGGCGTGGTGGTGGACGTGTCCGAATCAGAAATCACCTTGCGAGAACTCATCCAGGATTCGGCGGGTGACTGGGTGGAACGGACGAGCACCTTGCTGTTGCAGGAGAAGGGAGCGAAGTAAATGAAGCAGATTAGACAATACCTGCTCGGTCTGGTTGGTGCTGTGCTGTTGGCGCTGGGAACGGCGAATGCACAGGAATCCAGGCCGAATTCCATCGAGTCGATGAACGTCGTGCAACAAGGCTCGGTGCTCAACGTCAAACTTACCTTCAAGGATCCATTGCAGGCGCTGCCGCCGGCGTTCAGCGTTGCCAAACCGGCACGCATCGCTTTTGACTTTTCGAACACCACCAATGGCTTGGGCAAGACGAACCAGGCATACAACGAGGGTGACTTGAAGAGTGCCAATATTGTCCAGGCCGAGGACCGGACCCGGGTGGTCCTGAACCTGAACAAGGCCATGACCTATGAGGCGACCATTGATGGCAACAGCCTGCTGCTCGCCCTGGTTCCCAGTGCGACACCTGCCGGCCTGGCGCCGGTCGAACATTTTGCACAGGCGCGTCCGTCGGCAATGTCCAACAGCATTCGCGACATCTCGTTCCGGCGAGGAAAGGATGGTGAGGGCCGGATCACGGTTGACCTGACTGACGCCAATGCCGGCATCGACATCAAGCAGCAGGGGTCGAATCTGGTCGTGGACTTCGCCAAGGTGACGCTTCCCGAGGCCTTGCGGAAGCGGCTCGATGTGACCGATTTTGCGACACCTGTGCTGACCGTGACGACCGTCGAGAAGGGGCCCAACACCCGCATGACGATTACCCCGCGTGGCTTGTGGGAGCACAATGCTTACCAGAGCGACAACCAGTTCGTCATTGAAGTGAAGCCGATCATCGAGAATCCCAATAAACTGGTGCAGGGTAGCCGCGGCGGCTATCAGGGCGAGAAGCTCTCCCTGAATTTCCAGAATGTCGACGTGCGCCGCCTGTTGCAGGTCATCGGCGAGTTCACGGGCATGAACATGGTCGTCAGCGATTCCGTGGGCGGGTCGATCACGCTGATTCTCAAGGACGTGCCATGGGACCAGGCGCTGGACATCATCATGCAGCAGAAGGGTCTCGACATGCGCAAGAATGGGAATGTCATTCTTATTGCGCCGCGGGAGGAAATCGCCACCAAGGAGAAACTCGAATTCGAATCGAAAGCGCAAATCGGCGACCTGGAACCCTTGCAGACCGAGAGTTTCCAGATGAACTATATCAAGGCGAAAGACATGCAGTCGCTGCTTACCGATCCCAAACAGCCTTTGCTGTCTAAACGAGGTAGCGCCAATACCGAAGATCGTTCTAACATCCTGTTTGTCAGGGACACCCCGAGCCGTCTCGAGGAAGTGCGAGCGATGATTGCCAAGGTCGACATTCCGTCCCGGCAAGTGATGATCGAGGCACGCATTGTTGAAGCCGGCGATAGCTTTGCGAAGAATCTTGGGGTTCGTATGCTCTGGAACCAGACGGACCGCTCTGGCGCGGTCACTGTGGGCGGAGGCCAGAATTTCAGCGGCCAACTCAACTCGGCATCACTGGTCAATCTCCCAGCCACACCGCGATCGGGGACGCCAGGGGCCATGAGTTTCACGCTCTTCAATATCGCGCAGACGCAGTTTTTGAACCTTGAAGTTTCAGCATTGGAAGCTGACGGGCGCGGCAAGGTCATCTCGAGTCCACGGGTGATGACCGCCAACCAGGTCGAAGCGATTATCGAGCAGGGCGTGGAGATTCCTTATCAGCAGGCGACCAGTTCCGGCGCCACCAGCGTGTCCTTTCGGAAGGCCAACCTGTCGTTGAAAGTGATGCCGCAGATAACCCCGGACGGCAGAATCAGCATGAAGCTGGACGTTAACAAGGATACGCCGAACACCCGCCTTTCGACAGGCGCCGGCGTGGCCATCGATACCAAGCACGTCAAGACCGAGGTGCTGATCGACAACGGCGGCACGGTGGTGATCGGGGGAATCTATACGCAGGAAGTGCGCAACAACACCACGCGAATTCCGTTCTTTGGCGATCTCCCTTACATCGGGTTCCTGTTCAAGAACCGGGAATGGATCGATGACAAGACCGAGTTGCTGGTGTTCGTCACCCCGCGGATCGTGGCCGAGAGTCTATCGGTACGCTGACTGAATCTGATGGTGGACCACAAGCCGGCGACGAGCCGGCTTTTTGGTGCGCCGTCACGGATGGGGCATGGGATAAAATGCGGTCGTGAACAGCGAACACGACAAATGCAACGTCTATCTGATCGGCCTGATGGGGGCCGGAAAGACGACGATCGGCAGGGCACTGGCGAGGCGTCTGGCTTACCGTTTCATCGATTCTGACCACGAGATCGAGGCGCGTACCGGCGTCAGCCTGCCGACGATCTTCGAAATCGAAGGCGAGGAGGGTTTTCGCAAACGTGAGGCTCAGGTCATCGCGGACCTCGCCAACCTGAACTCGCACGTCGTGGCGACCGGGGGGGGCGCAGTCCTGCGGCAGGATAACCGGGAAAACCTGCGGGCAGGAGGGTTTGTGATCTACCTCAATGTGCCGCTACCCACGCTTTGGGAGCGGACGCGGCACGACAAGAACCGGCCATTATTACAGGTCAGCGATCCACTGCAGAAGTTCAGGGAACTGCACGCGCAGCGCGATCCGCTTTACCGCAGCATCGCCGACCTGATCGTCAGCGGCAGTCGAATCACTGTCCAGTCGGTTGAACATCTGCTGATCAAGGAACTGGGAGAGCCATGGAAACGCTGAACGTTGCACTCGGGGATCGATCGTATCCGATTTACATCGGGCCGGCCCTGCTGGAGCGGGCCGACCTGCTGTTGCCGTTCCTGCGGCGGCCGAAGGCGGCGATCGTCACCAACTCCACCGTCGCACCGCTTTATTTGCAGCGCCTGGCTGACCCTTTGCGCCGGGCAGGGGTTGATGTCGCCGAGATCATTTTGCCCGATGGTGAGCAGTTCAAGGACTGGAGTACGCTCAACTCGATCTTCGATGTCCTGTTGCAACGGCGCTGCGATCGTTCGACGACGCTGATCGCTCTGGGCGGCGGCGTCGTCGGCGACATCACCGGCTTTGCCGCCGCGTGTTTTCAGCGTGGCGTGCCGTTCATTCAGGTCCCGACGACCGTTCTCGCGCAGGTCGATTCGTCGGTGGGAGGCAAAACGGCCATCAACCACCCGCTGGGCAAGAACATGATCGGCGCTTTTCATCAACCGCAACTGGTCCTGGCCGATACGGACACCTTGAACACGCTGCCCGACCGCGAGTTACGGGCCGGCCTGGCGGAGGTCATCAAATACGGATTGATCAGAGACCTGCCATTTCTTGAATGGTTGGAGGCCAGCCTCGATCGTCTGTTGGCAAGAAACGCAGCGGCGGTTACCGAGGCTATTTGCCGTTCCTGCCGGAACAAGGCCGAGGTGGTCGTCGCGGATGAGCGGGAGACCGGTGAGCGGGCCTTGTTGAATCTTGGCCATACCTTTGGCCATGCCATTGAAACCGGCGTCGGGTATGGTCAGTGGCTGCATGGCGAAGCAGTCGCTGCGGGCACGATGATGGCGTCCGAACTGTCGTCCCAACTGGGCTGGATCGGTCCGCATGACGTCGGCCGAGTGGAGCGGATTTTTCAACGTGCCGGCTTGCCGGTGTACGGGCCGGCCTTGACCGGAGAACGCTACCTCGACCTGATGCAGAACGACAAGAAAGTGCAGGACGGCAAGCTCCGACTGGTTCTGCTGAGAGAGGTCGGCCAGGCGGTGGTCAGTGACGTGGCCCCACAAACCGAAGTCCTCACCGCCATTGCTGCTCGCTCCGCGCATGTCTGATCTGGCACCCTACGCCGTTTGCCAGGCCAATTCGCGCGGTCGCCAGCACCCTGACTCCGAGCCCTCGCATCGCGGGGAATTCCAGCGCGACAGGGACCGCATTGTGCACTCCACCGCGTTCCGGCGCCTTGAATACAAGACCCAGGTCTTTGTCAATCATGAGGGCGACCTGTTCCGTACGCGGTTGACTCATAGCCTTGAGGTCGCGCAGATTGCACGCGGGATAGCGCGTGCCCTGAAACTCAATGAGGATCTGGTTGAAGCAATTTCGCTTGCGCACGACCTGGGACACACCCCTTTTGGTCATGCCGGTCAGGAGGCGCTCAACGATTGCATGCATGACCATGGCGGGTTCGAGCACAATCTGCAGAGTCTGCGCACGGTGGACCTGCTTGAGGAGCGTTACGCGGCCTTCGACGGGCTCAACCTGTGTTTCGAGACACGCGAAGGCATCATCAAGCATTGTTCCCCGGAAAACGCTCGTCGGTTGGGCGAATTGGGCGAACGTTTCATCAGTCGCACGCAGCCCTCGATGGAAGCCCAGATCTGCAATCTGGCCGACGAAATCGCTTACAACAATCACGACGTGGACGATGGATTGCGTGCCGGGTTGATTACACTGGAGCAATTGGAAGAGGTCAGCCTCTTTGCGCGGCATGCGGCCGATGTCCGGAGACTTTACCCGGGAATTGGTGGGCGCCGGCTGATTCACGAAACCATCCGGAGAATGATCAATGCATTGGTATGCGACCTCGTAGAAACGACTGCCGACAACATTGCCGGTTGGCGACCCAAGGATCTTGCCGAGGTCCGGCTGCGGGGTGAAGCGCTGGTGGCGTTTTCTGACGATATGGGCAATGCACAGCGCCTGATGAAGCGCTTCTTGCGAAGCCATCTCTACCAGCACTTTCAGGTCTTGCGGATGGCCAACAAGGCGCGGCACATCATCTGCGACCTGTTTGCTGCGTTCACCAGTACTCCGCGTCTGCTGCCTCCACAGTACCAGATGCCTGGGTCAAGCGAGCAGGCACGTCGGGTTGCCGACTATATTGCCGGAATGACTGATCGTTACGCCATCAAGGAGCATCGACGGCTGTTTGCGATTGGTGAAAGCTGAATCGCTTCCTGGGTGGCGTTCGTCGATGAGTCGCGAGTGCCTCGGTGGCCCATGGTGGCCACTCGCCAGCATCACTATGAACAACGCCCGACTGCATTGCCGGCAAGATACCTCGATTGCGAGATCGCCTGCTGCGGCACGGCGGCAGTGCCGCCTACGGCGCTGGCCAGTCCTTGATGTAGGCCTTGAGCAGCTTGTTCTCGAGGTTGCGCTCTTCGAGTACGGCCTTGGCCACGTCGTGAAAGGAAACGATTCCGACGATGGTATCACCTTCCATGACCGGCACATAACGCGTGTGCGAGTCGACCATCATCCGCCGCAACTCGTCGACATCCATGTCGGGGTCCGCCGTTGGCGGGTTGCGGTCCATCGCTTCGAGCACCAGGATCTCGGCGATCGGCGGCGTCGGACCGACCCGACGCTCGGTCTGACGCTTTGCCAGGATGGCAAGCACCTCACGGAAGGTCAGCATCCCGGCCAGCTTGCCTCCTTCGGTGACGATCACCGAGCCGATGTCGTTCTCTGACATCATGATCACGGCTTCCGAGAGCGGTGTTTCGGGATGCACGCCGAAAAGCCTGGAATCCTTGACCTGCAGTACTTCTTTGACCTCCATGTCACCTCCTAGAGATAGGGTAGCTAGCTGATGCGCCCATTTGCTTATCGCAGTGATTCTACCAGATGTGCATCAACATCCGAAAAGCGGGTGACATCATCTTTTGTTCCTGGTGTACTCGTCCCTGATTTCCTTGCCGGATTCAGCGAACCGCGTTCGCAGGCCGCCCTGGTTGCCATGCGCGATCAATCCCGGCAGCGCAACGCAACGCCCGCGTTTGCGGGCGTTGCGGCCGAAAGGACGCCTCGGTTTCAGGCCTTCAGCGCCGACAGGACCTCATCAAGCATCTTCTTGGCGTCGCCGAAGAGCATGCGGTTGTTTTCCTTATAGAAGAGCGGGTTATCGACTCCGGCATAACCGGAGGCCATGCTCCGCTTCATGACAATCGATGTTTTTGCCTTCCAGACTTCGAGCACCGGCATACCGGCGATCGGACTGCTGGGGTCGTCCTGCGCCCCCGGATTGACGATGTCATTGGCGCCGATGACCATCGCCACGTCGGTCTGCGGAAAGTCGTCGTTGAGCTCGTCCATTTCCATCACGATGTCGTAAGGCACCTTGGCTTCCGCCAGCAGCACGTTCATGTGGCCGGGCATGCGCCCGGCCACTGGGTGGATGCCGAAGCGAATGTTGACGCCCTTCCCGCGCAGGTGCTTGGTGATTTCGTACACCGTGTGCTGGGCCTGCGCCACCGCCATACCGTAGCCGGGAACGATGATCACGCTCTTCGCCTCGCGCAGCAGTTCGGCGGTTTCGACACTGCTGATGGGCACCACTTCACCGGCCGGCTGCGCGGCATCGCCCTTGGCTGCGGGTGTCCCGCCGCCGGTGCCGAAGCCACCAGCAATCACGCTGATGAAGTTGCGGTTCATCGCCCGACACATGATGTACGACAGAATCGCGCCGGAGGAACCGACCAGCGCGCCGACGACGATCAGCAGGTCGTTCGACAGCATGAAACCGGTGGCTGCCGCTGCCCAGCCGGAATAGCTGTTGAGCATTGAAACCACCACCGGCATGTCGGCACCACCGATGGCCATCACCATGTGGATGCCAAACAGGAGAGCGATCACCGTCATCACTACCAGCGGTGTCATGCCGTCGCTGATCGAGTGCGCGTTCAGGAACTCGCGACCGAACCAGATCACGACCAGCAAACCAAGGAGATTGAGCCAGTGGCGCGCCGGCAACAGCAGCGGTGAACCGCCGATCTTGCCGTTGAGCTTGCCGAAGGCGATCAGTGACCCCGAGAATGTCACCGCACCGATCAGGATGCCGATATAGATCTCCATCTCATGGATGCTCTTTTCAGCGCCGGTCAATTCAATGGACGTGTCGATGTAGCTGGCGAAGCCAACCAGCGCCGCTGCAAGGCCGACCAAGCTGTGCATCAGCGCCACCAATTCCGGCATCTGCGTCATCTGCACGGTGCGTGCAGCGTAGAGACCGATGGCGCCACCGGCAACCATGGCTCCGATGATCCAGGGAATACCGGCAAGGCTGACGCGCGGCCCGAAGACCGTTGCCAGCACGGCAATGGTCATGCCGATCATGCCGTAGAGGTTGCCGCGGCGGGAGGTTTCCGGATTGGATAGGCCACCCAGGCTGAGAATGAAGAGAATGGTTGCTCCGATGTAGGAGACGGTAGCCAGCTCAGGTGTCAAGACTGCGGACATGTCGTGTCTCCCGGGTTACTTGCGGAACATGGCCAGCATGCGCTGGGTCACGGCGAAGCCGCCGAACATATTGACTGCGGTGAGCACGATGCCGCCCACCGCCAGCCAGCGTATCCACTCATTGGGTGGCGGCGCGCCTCCGGCCAGGGGTGGCGCAATCTGGACCAGGGCACCGATGGCGATGATGCTGCTGATCGCGTTGGTGACACTCATCAGTGGCGTATGCAAAGCAGGCGTGACGTTCCAGACCACCATGTAGCCGACGAAACAGGCCAGCACGAAGACCGTGAAGTGCGCGAGGAAGGCTCCCGGCGCGTGCGCGCCGACGAACCAGAACAGCGCTGCGGCAACGCCAAACATGATCGCCAGTTTCTGTGCCGGCATCGGTTCGCCACCGCCTCCGTGACCATGGCCCTTCTTTGCGGCAGGCACCGCCGCCGGCTTCGCCGCCGCCGGCGGGGTCGCCGACGGTTTCGGAGCCGGCGGTGGCCAGGTGATTTCGCCGTTCTTGATTACCGTCAGGCCGCGGATGGCTTCGTCGTCCATGTTGACGTCGATGTTGCCGTCCTTGGTCTTGCACAACTCCTCGGTGAGGCGGAACAGGTTGGTGGAGTACAGCGTCGATGACTGCTTGGCCAGCCGCGAGGCGAGGTCGGTGTAGCCGACGATGGTCACGCCATGCCTGACGACCACCTGGCCGGGCTCGGTCAACTCGCAGTTGCCGCCCCTCTCGGCCGCCATGTCGACGATGACGCTGCCCGGCTTCATGCTCTTCACCATCTCGGCGGTGATCAGCCGGGGTGCGGGCTTGCCGGGGATCAGCGCGGTGGTGATGATGATATCCACCTCCCGGGCCTGCTTGGCGTACATCTCGCGCTGGGCCTGCTGAAAGCCCTCGCTCATCACCTTGGCGTAACCACCGCCACCGGAACCCTCTTCCTCGTAATCGACCTTGACGAATTCACCGCCCAGGGATACGACCTGATCGGCCACTTCGGCACGCGTGTCGTTGGCGCGCACGAGGGCGCCCAGGCCGGCCGCCGTGCCGATTGCCGCCAGGCCGGCGACACCGGCGCCGGCGATGAAGACCTTGGCCGGCGGCACCTTGCCGGCGGCCGTGATCTGTCCGTTGAAGAAGCGGCCGAAGGCGTTGGCAGCCTCAATGACGGCGCGGTAGCCGGCGACACCGGCCTGGGAGGTCAACGCATCCATCTTCTGGGCGCGGGAGAGCGTGCGTGGCAGCGAGTCGATGGCCAGCACGGTCGCGCGTTTTGCGGCGAGTTGCTTCATCAGTTCCGGGTTTTGCGCCGGCCAGATGAAGCCGATCAGGGTGCCGCCGTCGCGCAGGAGGCGAACTTCCTCCGTCATCGGCACGCCGACCTTGAAAACGATATCGGATTCCGCCCACAACTGGGCGGCAGTGTCGATGATCCTGGCGCCCGCAATGCGGTAGGTTTCGTCGCTGCAATTCGCTGCATCTCCTGCGCCGGTTTCGACGGCCACCGCGAAACCCAGCTTGATCAGTTTTTCGACGACCTCAGGTACGGTCGCAACCCGCCTTTCCCCAGCAGCAATCTCTTTTGGAACTCCGATTGTTAGCGGCATTCTGTCCTCCATCACTCGTTTCGTTATGCCTGCGTTCAAATAACCGGTCCGCAAGGCGCGGAACCTGCCCCCAAATGCAACATCATCTCGGCGGACCACCTTGCGGCCGAGACGCCCACTTTTCTTTGGTCGGGACGGGGAGAACCGGCTCCTGGTTATGGCCAAGCCGATACCCAACAGTCTCCGAAAGACGTTTCCAACAGCTTACCACAAGCGTAAAGCGGAATTTACCATGACGATTACACGGGAAGCCCCCCTTTATCGGCGGTGGAGTAGGCGTCACCGGCGTGCGCCGAGAGCAAGGGTCACCGCGATCCCTGTCGCCGAACGGCTGTTTCACTGTTCCGGTAAAAAAACAAACCGGTTCGCTCGGTCAACCTTTCGTATGGTCGATTGTGGCGAGTCAGGCATATTAATTGCTTTTGATGCAAAAAGACTCGTTTAGGCTGTGCTGGCCCAGAGAAATGGCCGCCACTGCTTCATTGCGGTGCCAAAGCGACCACTGCGCGCACTCCCTTGGTGCGGCGCAACATCTTGAATGGCAGGTGTATTCAGGGTATAGTCGCCAGTCCCCGTGAGTCAGTCGGTGGTCGGTTTGCGCCGGTTTTGCGGCGTTCTTGTGGCAGTTGTGCGCCCAACAGACTGCCGGGGTACCGTTTTTTTTGTTTTGTGAGGATTCGAGCGTGATGAATTCGGCCATACCTGAAGGGCAGGGGCTATACGACCCGGCCAACGAGCACGATGCCTGTGGCGTCGGTTTTGTAGCGCACATCCGGGGCAAGAAGAGTCACTCGATCATCGAGCAGGGCCTGTTGATCCTGAAGAATCTCGATCACCGCGGGGCGGTTGGTGCTGATCCGCTGATGGGCGACGGGGCCGGGATCCTGATTCAGATACCGGATGCCTACCTTCGTGAGGAGATGGCCAAGCAGGGGGTGCAATTGCCGCAACCCGGAGACTATGGCGTTGGAATGGTCTTCCTGCCGAAGGAGTCAGCTTCTCGCCTTGCCTGTCAGGAAGAAATCGAACGCGCAGTGCGCTCCGAGCATCAGGTCGTTCTGGGTTGGCGCGATGTGCCGATCGACCACGCTTTGCCGATGTCGCCCACCGTGCGCACCAGGGAGCCGGTCATCCGCCAAATCTTCATCGGTCGTGGTCCGGACATCATGGTGACCGACGCTCTCGAGCGCAAGCTCTACGTGATCCGTCGTAGCGCAGCCAACGCCGTGCAGGCGCTTGGACTGAAGCACAGCAAGGAGTTTTACCAACCGTCGATGTCGGCACGGACGATCGTCTACAAAGGGTTGCTGCTCGCCAATCAGGTCGGCGAGTACTACACCGACCTCAAGGATCCGCGTTGCATCTCGGCAATGGCCCTGGTGCACCAGCGCTTTTCGACCAATACCTTTCCGACCTGGCAACTGGCGCACCCGTTCCGCATGATCGCCCACAACGGTGAAATCAACACCCTGCGCGGCAACTACAACTGGATGCGGGCGCGCGAGAAAGGCACCTCGTCACCGCTTCTCGGTGCCGATCTCGAAAAGCTCTGGCCGCTGATCTACCCGGGTCAATCCGATTCCGCTTCCTTCGACAACGCGCTCGAACTGCTGGTGATGGGCGGCTATTCACTTGCGCACGCAATGATGATGCTGATTCCGGAAGCCTGGGAGTCGCATACCTTGATGGACGAGAAGCGTGGCGCTTTCTACAAGTACCATGCGGCGATGATCGAACCTTGGGATGGTCCGGCAGCCGTGGCGTTTACCGACGGGCGCCAGATCGGCGCGACGCTTGACCGCAACGGCTTGCGACCGGCACGGTATCTGGTTACCGACGACGATCTGGTGGTGATGGCCTCGGAAGCCGGGGTGCTACCGATTCCCGAAGAGCGGATCGTCAAGAAGTGGCGGCTGCAACCGGGCAAGATGTTTCTGATCGACCTCGACCAGGGGCGGATCATCGACGATCTGGAACTCAAGGACACGCTGGCCAGGACCAAGCCTTACCAGGACTGGCTGAGCCGCATCAATATCCGGCTCGATGACCTGGAGGTTCCGAAAAACCTGCCGGAGTCCGACTGTTCCGCGTCGCTGCTCGACCGTCAGCAGGCGTTCGGCTACAGTCAGGAGGATCTCAAGTTCATACTGGAGCCGATGGCCGCCTCGGGCGAGGAGGCGACTGGTTCAATGGGCAACGATTCGCCGCTGGCGGTCTTGTCGGACCGAAGCAAGCCGCTGTTCAATTATTTTCGCCAGCTCTTTGCGCAGGTGACCAACCCGCCGATCGATCCGATCCGCGAGCAACTCGTGATGTCATTGGTTTCGTTCATCGGTCCCAAACCCAATCTGCTCGGGATCAACGAAATCAATCCGCCCTATCGTCTCGAAGTTGCTCAGCCGGTACTCGATTTCGACAACATGGCGAAGTTGCGGCGTATTGCGACCTACACCGGCAACAAGTTCCACTCCGCCGAACTCGACATCTGTTACCCGCTGGCGTGGGGCAATGAAGGCGTTGAAGCCCGTCTGGCTTCGCTGTGTGCGGAAGCCGAGGACCACGTCCACAAGGGGTCGAGCATCCTGATCGTATCGGATCGACGGATCGATGCCGAGCATGTCGCGATTCCGGCCTTGCTGGCCACCTCGGCGGTGCATCACCATCTGGTCACCAAGGGTTTGCGCACGCGTGTCGGGCTGGTTGTCGAAACCGGCGCCGCGCGCGAAACGCATCACTTCGCCTTGCTTGCCGGTTACGGCGCCGAAGCCGTGCACCCGTACCTGGCGTTCGAAACCCTCCGGCAGTTGGCTGGCGGGGACGCCGAGAAGGGCGAGAAGGCGATCAAGCACTTCATCAAGGGCGTCGGCAAAGGCCTGCTCAAGGTGATGTCGAAGATGGGCATTTCGACTTACATGTCGTACACCGGGGCACAGATCTTCGAGGCGATCGGCCTTCAGAAGAAGATGGTCGACAAGTACTTCAGCGGCACTTCGACGCAAGTGGAAGGCATCGGTGTCTTCGAGGTGATGGAAGAAGCGATTCGCCTGCACAGGAAGGCTTTCGGCGACGACCCGGTGTTGGCCAGCATGCTCGACGCCGGTGGTGAGTACGCATACCGCGTGCGTGGCGAAGAGCATATGTGGACGCCCGATGCGATCGCCAAACTGCAGCACGCGACACGCACCGGAAAGTACGAGACCTACAAGGAATACGCCGCACTAATCAACGATCAGACGCGGCGGCACATGACGCTGCGCGGGTTGTTCGAGTTCAAGGCTGCCGGGCCGGCGCTGTCGCTTGACGAAGTCGAGCCGGCCAAGGAAATCGTCAAACGCTTCACCACCGGCGCGATGTCGCTCGGGTCGATCTCCACCGAAGCGCACAGCACGCTGGCGATCGCCATGAATCGCCTCGGCGGCAAGTCTAATACCGGCGAGGGTGGCGAAGACCCGGCACGTTTCAAAACGCTGAAAGGCGGCGAGAAGGTTTCGGATGTCATCGGTCGGTCGCGGGTAGAGCGCGACTACCAGCTCCAGCCCGGCGACAGCCTGCGCTCGGCGATCAAGCAGGTTGCCTCCGGTCGTTTCGGGGTCACCGCCGAGTATCTGGTCAATGCTGATCAACTCCAGATCAAGATGGCGCAAGGCGCCAAGCCTGGTGAAGGTGGTCAGCTTCCAGGCCACAAGGTTTCCGAATACATCGGTTTTCTGCGTCACTCGGTGCCTGGCGTCGGGCTCATTTCGCCGCCGCCGCACCACGACATCTACTCGATCGAAGACCTGGCGCAACTCATCCACGACCTCAAGAACACCAATCCCAAGGCGTCGATCAGCGTCAAGCTGGTCTCCGAGATTGGTGTCGGCACGGTCGCTGCCGGGGTCACCAAGGCCAAGGCAGATCACCTGGTGATTGCCGGCCACGATGGCGGCACGGGCGCCAGCCCGCAATCGTCGATCAAGCACGCTGGCTCGCCCTGGGAACTGGGGCTGGCCGAGACGCAACAGACGCTGGTGCTCAATCGCCTGCGTGGTCGCGTGCGGGTGCAGGTCGATGGGCAGATGAAAACCGGGCGCGACGTGCTGATCGGTGCGCTGCTGGGTGCCGACGAGTTTGGTTTCGCCACCGCGCCGCTGGTTGTCGAAGGCTGCATCATGATGCGCAAGTGCCACCTCAATACCTGTCCGGTGGGTGTTGCCACGCAGGATCCGGTACTGCGACGCCGGTTTTCCGGTCAGCCCGAGCACGTCGTCAACTATTTCTTTTTTGTTGCCGAGGAACTGCGCGAGTTGATGGCGCGGATCGGCGTTCGCAGCGTCAACGAGTTGATCGGCCGCTGTGACCTTCTCGATATGCAAAAGGGGATCAATCACTGGAAGGCCAGGGGGCTTGACTACAGTCGGATCTTTCACCGCCCCGAAAACAAGGCCGGCGCGCCGGTGTTTCAGTGCGAATTTCAGGATCACGGTCTCGTCAGGGCGCTGGACAATCAACTCATCGAGCTTGCAGAGCCGGCTCTTGAGCGCGGTGAGAAGGTGAACATCGACTTGCCGGTACGCAACATCAATCGGACCGTCGGGGCCATGCTCTCTGGCCAGGTCGCCGGGCGCTACGGGCACGCCGGCCTGCCCGAAGGAACCATCAATATCCATCTCGCGGGCACCGCTGGCCAGGCTTTCGGCGCGTTTCTGGCACGCGGCGTGACCCTGGACCTGGTTGGCGAAGCCAATGACTATGTCGGCAAGGGCTTGTCGGGTGGGCGGATCATCGTCCGCCCGAGTGCCGGCTTCCGGGGCGATACCCCGAACAACATCATCGTCGGCAATACCGTTCTCTACGGGGCAACCGAAGGCGAAGCCTTTTTCGCTGGTGTCGCGGGTGAGCGCTTTGCCGTCCGCAACTCGGGCGCCACCGCCGTCGTCGAGGGCGTCGGTGATCATGGTTGCGAGTACATGACCGGCGGGACGGTCGTCGTGCTCGGGATGACCGGTCGCAACTTCGCGGCGGGCATGTCCGGCGGCGTCGCCTACGTGCTCGACGAGGAAGGCAGCTTCGAGTCGCGCTGCAACATGGCGCAGGTATCGCTGGAGCCTGTCGAGGAGGAACTGGTCGCCCGCCAGGGCAGCGATGCGGGTGACGACCTCGAAGGTCACGGCAAGGTGGACGTTCGCCATCTCGGCGTGATCGACGAAGTGCTGCTCAAGGGGCTGGTGGACAAACACTATCGTTTTACCGGAAGCCGCCAGGCGCTGCGATTGCTCAATGACTGGGAGCGCTGTCGCAGACGCTTCGTGAAGGTGATGCCGCATGAGTACCGGCGTGCCCTCAACGAACTGGCCGTGCAAAAGCAATTGGAGGCCGCATAGGAATGGGTAAGCCGACTGGATTCATCGAGTACCAGCGTCTGGCAGAGGCTAGCGAGCCTGCTGCATCACGCCTCAAACATTACCGTGAGTTTGTCCGCGTCCTGACCGACGAACAGGCCAGTGTCCAGGGCGCACGCTGCATGGACTGCGGGATTCCGTTTTGCAATACCGGGTGCCCGGTAAACAACATCATTCCCGACTGGAACGACCTTGTGTACCGTGGAAACTGGGAGCAGGCGCTGGCCGTACTGCATTCGACCAACAACTTTCCCGATTTTACCGGGCGCATTTGTCCTGCACCGTGCGAAGCGGCGTGTACGCTCAATATCAATACCGATCCTGTAGGCATCAAGTCGATCGAACATGCGATCGTCGATAAAGGTTGGGAAAAGGGCTGGATCGTTCCGCAGCCACCGAAGGTGAGGACCGGCCGGAAAGTCGCCATCGTCGGCTCTGGGCCTGCCGGTTTGGCGGCTGCGCAGCAACTGGCGCGCGTCGGGCATGCGGTGGTCGTTTTTGAGAAGAACGATCGCGTCGGCGGCCTGTTGCGCTACGGTATCCCGGATTTCAAATTCGAGAAGTCGCACATCGACCGCCGCGTCGAGCAGATGCAGGCCGAGGGAGTCGAGTTTCGAGTCAATCAGGAGATTGGCGGTAGCGGTGCGAACGCTGTTCCGGTCGGCACTCTGCTGGCCGAATTTGATGCGCTGATCGTTGCCGGTGGTGCCGAATCGCCGCGCGACTTGACGGTACCGGGCAGGGATCTCGATGGCGTACACTTTGCCATGGAGTTCCTGCCGCAACAGAACAAGGTCAATGCCGGCGATACAGTGCCTGCGCAGATTCTGGCCACCGGCAAACGCGTGGTGGTCATCGGCGGTGGCGATACAGGCTCCGACTGTGTCGGTACCAGCAATCGTCATGGTGCACGGTCGGTTACCCAGTTCGAGGTGATGCCGCAACCACCCGAGCAAGAGAACAAGAGTCTGACCTGGCCGTATTGGCCACTGAAGTTGCGCACCTCGTCGTCGCACGAAGAGGGTTGCACGCGCGACTTTGCAGTTTCCACCAAGGAATTCGTCGGTGAAAACGGTAAACTGACAGCCCTCAAGGTGGTCCGCGTGAACTGGAGCGAAGGCCGCATGCAGGAAGTTCCGGGCAGTGAAGTGGACATTCCGGCCGACCTCGTGCTGTTGGCCATGGGTTTTGTTGCGCCGTTCAGGCAAGGCTTGCTGCAGGAACTGGCAGTCGATCTCGACGCCCGCGGTAACGTCAAGGCGACCACCGATGGCGCGGGTTGCTACGCCACCAGCGTGCCCAAGGTGTTTGCGGCGGGTGACATGCGGCGAGGGCAGTCGCTCGTAGTCTGGGCCATTCGCGAAGGACGGCAATGTGCGCGTGAAGTCGACGCGTTCCTGATGGGCCGTTCAGATCTTCCGCGCTGAGTTTACGATGCGCGGGCACCGGCGCCATTCGCTTTCCGCGTGAGCCGCTGCCCGGCTCACGAAGGTCCCGCTGGCAGTGGTCGTATCGACCTTGTTCACCGAAGATGAGGTGGTCTGTGACATTCTTGTGCCTTGTCGGCGGCAGGACCTGAAATAATAGGTCTGAACGAAGGGGAGAGCGGCGCCGCCGTAAAGCGGATCGCTTTTATGCCGGCCCCTTCGCCAAGCATCTGCTTGCCGAGCGACGGCTTGTGTGAAAGCAGAAGAGAAACCAACCTTACCGTCTCTGAGTTTAGCTGATGAACATCGTCATTCTCGCTGCCGGACAAGGCAAGCGCATGCATTCGAACCTGCCGAAAGTGCTGCATCCACTGGCCGGAAAGGCGCTGGTCCAGCATGTGATCGAGACTGCGCGCAGTCTCGCTCCACAAAACCTTTGTCTGGTTCATGGCCACGGCGGTGAGGCGGTGCGTACGCGCATCGATGCACCGGATCTGATCTGGGTACTGCAGGATCCGCAACTCGGAACCGGACACGCGGTCATGCAGGCCCTGCCGCATCTGAAGGATGCCGCCATCACCCTGGTGCTTTATGGAGACGTGCCACTGATCCAGGCTGAGACGTTGCAGCGGCTGGTACACGCAGCGCGGGACGCACTCGCCATTCTGACTGTCGAACTTGCCGACCCAAGCGGTTACGGTCGGATTGTGCGTAACGCCGGAGGTGATGTGCTACGCATTGTCGAGCAGAAGGATGCCTCGGCCGAGGAGCGAGCCATCAGGGAAGTGAATACCGGTATCGTGGCGCTGCCGACGGCGCGCCTGGCCGAATGGCTGGGTCGCTTGTCAAACGACAACGCGCAGCAGGAGTACTACCTGACCGACATCGTTGCCATGGCGGTGGCCGACGGGGTACCGATTCGCACGGCACAGCCTCAGGGTGCGTGGGAAATGCTGGGGGTCAATAGCAAGGTGCAACTTGCTGAACTCGAGCGTATCCAGCAGCGCCGGACGGCGGAGCGCCTGATGGAGCAGGGCGTCCGCCTGGCCGATCCGGCGAGGATCGACGTGCGGGGTGAACTGGTTTGTGGCCGCGATGTGTTTATCGACGTGAACTGCGTTTTCGAGGGCAGGGTTGTTCTCGAAGAGGCCGTCGAAATCGGGCCTGCCTGCGTGTTGAAAAACGCCTGCATCGGTGCCGGTTCGCGTCTCGCCGCCTTTAGCCATATCGAAGACGCGATCGTCGGGCCTGACGGGGTAATCGGCCCCTTCGCTCGCCTGCGTCCGGGCACGGAACTCGCCGCCGGCGTGCACGTGGGCAACTTTGTCGAACTCAAGAACAGCAAGTTTGCCGCCAAATCGAAGGCCAATCATCTGGCCTATGTCGGCGACGCGATCGTTGGCAGCCGGGTGAACATCGGGGCCGGGACCATTACCTGCAACTACGATGGTGCCAACAAGTACCAGACCATCATCGAGGACGACGCCTTCATCGGCTCCGATACGCAACTGGTCGCACCCGTCACGGTGGGTCGTGGGGCTACGCTCGGTGCGGGAACCACGCTGACCAGGGACGCTCCGCCAGACATGCTGACCGTCTCGCGTGCGCGGCAAGTCTCCATTCCCGGCTGGAAACGGCCACAAAAAACGAAGAAATGACCTGACCATGTGTGGCATCGTTGCCGCGGTCGCCGACCGCAATATCATTCCCGTTCTCCTCGAAGGTTTGCGCAAGCTGGAATATCGTGGCTACGATTCGGCCGGGCTTGCCTTGATCGACGAAAGCGGTTTGCACCGATTGCGTTCGGTCGGTCGTGTGGCGGAGCTGACTGCCCAGGTTGACGCATCGCAGGCCGCCGGCAATACGGGCATTGCGCATACTCGCTGGGCGACGCATGGTGTGCCCTGTGAGCGCAACGCGCATCCACATATCTCTGCCGGTCTGGCGGTGGTGCACAACGGGATCATCGAAAACCACGAGTCACTGCGCGGACGCCTGCGAGCCCTCGGCTACGAATTTACTTCGGATACAGACACCGAGGTCGTGGCGCATCTGATCGCCCATGAGTTGAAGAACACCCCCGACTTCCTGACGGCTGTTCGTCAGGCCATTGCTCAACTTCAGGGCGCTTACGCCATTGCCGTGCTGCGCGAAGCAGACCCAAGCCGTCTGGTGGTCGCACGCGAAGGTGCGCCCCTGCTGCTCGGTCTCAGCGATGACGGATGCTACGCGGCTTCTGATGCTTCGGCGCTGGTGCAGGTCACGCGCCGGATGGTCTATCTGGAAAACGGCGACTGCGCTGAACTCAGGCGGGACAGCTATCGCATCACCCGTGTCGACGGCACCCCGGTGGAGCGGGCCGAGACCCAGTCACAACTTTCAGCCGATGCCATCGAACTGGGCCAGTACCGGCACTACATGCAGAAGGAGATCTTCGAGCAGCCGGTTGCTCTGGCCAACACACTGGAGATGCTGGGTGCGGCCCTTAGTATCCAGCCCGGCGTCTTCGGTGCCGAAAGCGAAGTGCTGCTTGCGGATGTCCGACAGGTGCTGATCATTGCCTGTGGAACCAGCTATCACGCGGGTCTGGTCGCCCGTTACTGGCTTGAATCCATCGCCGGCATCCCGTGCTCGGTCGAAGTGGCCAGCGAGTATCGCTATCGTGATTCAGTTCCCGATCCGCAGACTCTGGTGGTGACGATTTCGCAGTCGGGCGAAACCGCCGACACGCTGGCAGCACTCCACCACGCCAAGTCCCTGGGAATGCATCACACGCTATGCATCTGCAACGTCCCCGAGTCATCTCTGGTGCGTGAGAACGCCTTGCGCTTCATTACCCGTGCGGGTCCGGAAATCGGCGTTGCCTCGACCAAGGCCTTTACCACGCAACTCGCCGCGCTGTACCTGCTGACGCTGGTTCTGGCCAAGGTTCGCGGACGCCTTGACGAACAGGCCGAGGCTGCGGAACTGCATGCGGTGCGGCACCTGCCGATGGCCGTGGCCAAGATCCTCGAACTGGAGCCGCAGATTCGCGAATGGGCCGAGCGCTTCTCGATGAAGCAGCATGCACTCTTCCTCGGGCGTGGCCGACACTACCCGATTGCGCTGGAGGGCGCGCTCAAGCTCAAGGAAATCTCCTACATCCATGCCGAGGCCTATCCGGCCGGAGAGTTGAAGCACGGTCCTCTGGCTCTGGTCGATCGGGAAATGCCGGTGATCGCCGTCGCTCCCAACGACGCGCTGCTCGAAAAGCTCAAGTCCAACCTGCAGGAAGTGCGCGCCCGCGGGGGCGAACTCTACGTCTTTGCCGATGCGGATAGCGAAATGCAGGAGTCGGACGGCATTCATGTGCTCCATCTGCCTGAGCACTACGGTGCTCTATCGGCTCTGCTGCACGTCGTGCCGCTGCAACTGCTGGCCTATCATGTCGCTCTGGTACGTGGCACCGACGTTGACAAGCCTCGTAATCTCGCCAAATCGGTGACCGTCGAGTAGGCCGCGCGTTTGCCCTCAGCCTGGCGCCGAATGAAACGAAGGGTAGCGTCGTTGCGTTGCTGACCACGCTTGCCCTTGCGTGCATCGACCTCAGACGGTTGCAACGTCTGATTCCCATGTGAGCTCACCCTGCAGATGACTGCGACTTGTGCTAAGTTGTCAGGCGTTTTCGGCGTGATGGTGCCATCTGCACGATGCGCTGCAGCACAGGGCATGAACCGGTCCTGCTGGCAGGTCTCATGTTTCAAGCCCTTGATGTTTTTCCCGCATGCGGTTTTCCTTGGTATGCCGATAGGGGGCGATATGAGGCGGTGGACAGTTTCTCAGGGCGACGGGATCTCCTGGTGTTTCAGCATTTGCCTGGTGGTGATCTCGACGGGTGTCGGAGCAAGACCGCTACCCGAGGACCCGTTACAACGGCACTGCTGGTTGCAGCACACTGGCGAAAGAACTGCCCCTAGCCTGATACCCGACCCGACTCCGGTGACATTTTCAAACCTGGCGAACGGCTATGCGGTACGCAGTCCGTTCTGGGTCGAGTTCGGCATCCAGGGCATGGGCGTGATGCCCGCGGGCAACAAGAAAGAGAAGACCGGTCACCATCACTTGCTGATCGATACCCCCTTGCCGCCGGGTGTTTCAGATCCGATTCCTTTTTCGGAGACGCACCGCCATTTTGGCAAGGGGCAGACCGGGACCGTGCTTGAACTGCCGCCTGGTCAGCATACGCTACGCCTGCTCTTTGCCGATTATGCACATCGTCCCTATTTTGTATTCAGCCCGGAGATCAAGGTAAACGTTGGCGGCAAACGTGACGCAACCCCGGCACCGCAGATCAACGCCGCTCAGTTCGAAGCGACCTGCAGGGCCTGGTACCAGGACGAGATGACCACTCCGCCACGATCTGGCAAGGCTGTCTATGTGAAGAACATTCGCGATGGCGAGGTGTTGGGATCTCCGTTCCTGGTCAAGCTCGGGGTGATTGGCTTCGGTGTGGCTCCCGCAGGGAGTGCGGTCAAGGACGCCGGTTATTTTGCGTTGAACGTGTCCAGAAACGGCATTCCCGTGAGCAGTGTTTCGCTGAAAAACGGCGAAACGGAAGCTGTTCTTGATCTCGCTTCCGGTGATTATGACCTTGCAGTCGAATTCCTCGGCGTCGATGGCGGGCGCTTGCTGAAGGAGGAATTGCCGATAGCGGTCGTCAGGAAGAGCCAGAAACGCCGTTGACCAGGAGCGCATGGCCGCAGCAGGTTACGCAGACGGTCAAGGCGTGGCATCTGGTCAACCAGACGGCGGCATGGCACTCGTCGGCGCGTCGCCACGTCTTGCAGGGTGCGCATCGAATGGGTGCGTCGCAAGCCATTGCTTGCACCGGGACGGCGCGCGCAGGCAGCCGTTCCGAACGCAGCAGCAGCCCGAGACCACTGAAATCAGAGGTTTGCGGGGGAGGAGCCGACGAGCACGATTCTTGCTGCCGGTAAGAGGTTTTCCGGCACAGATTGCAGCGATGAACAATGTCCACCGACTCGAACGGCCCCCGACTTACGACTCGCCTCTTCCCGAGGGAACGCGGAGGATCGTCAATGATGAGGAGCGAGTGCTCTACGACGGCTACTGGATCAAGACGTATCCGGTTCCCGGTGACTCCTTGCAGGCCAAGAAGCTGCTGATCGAAGCGCTGACCCGGCGTCTGTTCAACCACACCGAGCACGGACTCAATATTCCGGGATGCCGCCTCGGCGAAGCCCGGCAGAGTTATCAGGCGGAGAACGACCCGAGTCGGCGTCGGGTCAAGGCCGCGATGCTCGCCGGCGCCCTGTTCAATCGCGCCACCGATATCTTCCGGCGGTTGGTGGAGTTGCAGGCGGACGGTATCGAGATCCATGGTGACGACGCGCTGATGCGCGAATGTGGACAATGCCTGCTCGATGCGATGGACCTTGGGCATGTCGTCCTTCACCGCAGTGGCGAGGAAGGCATCGACGAACTCTGGGGCGAGCCCTTCCGCGCCTTTTCGGTGCCGATCGAGGAGTTCTACGAGAATCGTTATATCAAGATCGGCCAGAGCATGCGCGACATCGACCGTATCGCCAATGCCATGATTGCCAACTTCAGCCGCATTCCCGCTTTTGACGCCATCGAGGCATCGGTTCGGGATTTTGCCAACGCCGCGAAAATCAAGACGGAAACCTTGCGTACCGACCCGGGAATCTTCGATGTATGGTCGCAACTGGTCACCGCTGGCGAACGACTTGCCAACTTCACTCCGAAACAAATTCCAAGGGCGCTCGGAGAAGCAGGCGGCAGGCCTGCTCACCGAGTCTGTGATGGTCTCCTGTTGCTCCGCAATGGCCGCGATCTGGTTTTCTACATCACCCGTGCCCGTACGCCGATGCCCAAGAGCACCTGCGAATACATCGAGCGCTGTGCGGCCTACCTCGCCACCGGTCGGGTTCCCGTAACGCCGGCGCCACTCCCGGCCTGAAACGTGGTTTGCAAAGCGTTTCGTCTGCGATGTGAAAGCATTTTTCAGGCCCCACGGTACCGGTCCTTGCGGGCTGCCGCCACACTCGTCGGTATCTTTTTCCCCGCCGGAATGGGGCTGCCAGCGGGTGGTCTTGCTAAACCTGACTTTCCGACCACATCTCCCGGATAAAACGGACACTCTGGTTGCGGCCCTGATCCTTGGCCCTGTACAGGGCCACGTCGGCAAACTTGATACACTCCCAGAGGGTGCCGCTGTCGTCGGGGAATTCACTGATGCCGAGGCTGATGGTCTTTTCCAGCGTTCCGTCAGACACCTTGAAGCGGGTGCCTTCGATATTCCGGCGAATCTTTTCGGCAACTTCCAGGCTTTCCCCACCGTTGATGTCCAGCAGGATGACCAGAAACTCTTCGCCACCAAAGCGGATCACCACATCCGTTTCACGGATGCTTTTTCCGATCCTGGTCGCCGTTTCCTTGAGAACCAGATCTCCAGCATGATGGCCGTGAACGTCGTTGACCTGCTTGAAGTAGTCGATGTCGCACATGATGACGCCGATCGATTTCTTGCGGCGGGTCATGCTGGCGACGAGATTGTCCATGTGCTCCTGCAGGTAGCGTCGGTTGCGCAGACCCGTCAAGGGATCGCGCAGCGACGATTCGCGGAGATTGCCCATCAACCGCTTGGTCTCAATGACGGACAGCGACTCGTTGATATAATGCTCGGCCTTGCCGATTCTGGCCCGCGTCTGCCGGGCCAGTTCGAGGCTGGCTGGCCGGGGCGCGCGGAAAAGAATGACGCCGGTGGTGCCGCCGCCGACGATGATCGGGAAGCAGTAGTGAATTCTGTTGCCATCCGGATTCTGGAACATGGTACAGACCGACGGAAATGTCGTCGAGTCGATGATATGGCCGGTCCTCTTGGCCTTGCACAGTTCGCAGTCACTGAGGATTTCCGGGTTGCAGAACAGTTCTTCGTCATGGATCGTGACCGGGTAGGCTTGCCTCATGCCGCCACCACTGGCTGATATTTCGTAGATCACACAGTCGGCAATGCCGATGGTTTCCGTGAATACCCAATGCAGTCGCATATAGACCTGTTCAAGAGAGGCGTCCTCCTCGATGACCTTCTTGAATACGGACAAACGGTGCAAGGATTCCATCAGTTCGTTGAACTTAGAAGTGAGCAAGCCGATTTCGTCAGTAGCGGTGATTTCGATCCGCTTGGCGAGTGTGACGCCGGTTTGCCCTTCGGCGACTTCTTCCAGCCCTTGCATGACTTCGTGCAGCGGGCGGGTGATATTGATTCCGATGATCCACGCAACGCTCAGCGTGACAACGGCAAAAATCGCCGTGCCAGTCATCAGGATGATCCGCAGTTGCCGCAAATCCTTCTCGATGTCGTCAACGTATACCCCGCCGCCGATCACCCATCCCCACGGCTCGTACAGCTTCACGAAGGCGATTTTCTTTACCGGCAGGGTGGTTCCAGGCTTGGGCCACAGGTACTCGATGAAGCCGCTGCCATCCCGCCTGCTGGCATCCACGAACTCCTTGAAGATGAACTTGCCCGTTGGGTCCTTGAAGCCACTTTGGTCGAGCCCGTCAAGGTCGGGCCTGGTGGGATGCATCACCATCCGGTAGTTGCTGTCGTTGATCCAGAAATAGTTGTTTTCCCCAAAGCGAAGCTGTTTGATGCGCACTGCTGCGCGCGTCTGCGCATCCTCCCGGGTAACCTGGCTTTTTCTCACGTCGACTTCGTACTCGTCGAAAATGTCGTGAGCCATAGACACGAGGTTGCGGATTTCATTCTGTCGCGCGTCCACCACCCTGCTTTCGATGAGCGGCACAAAGTAAAAGAGATTCAAGCCACTGATGAAGGCAATGCTGATTGCCGAGATGGCCATGATCTTCATGATGATCGGCCACTTCTTGAATCTCAGATCGCTCACGGCTGCTCTCCGGGCGTCAGCAGTGTTCATGGACAAGTTCAGCGAGTCCCCAAAGGCATATGGGTGTGGCTCTTTTGAGCCACGGTTTCTCGGCGATCACGCAGCCCACTTGACGTCATCGTTCTGGGGTGCCGACGCATAGTTGCGCTGGCGCTCTTGGCGATAGTGAAAGGCCATGTACTGCTCGAAGTCGCCGCTGGCACGAAGGGAGCGTAGGCGGAGCACCGCTTCGGCACCGTCCAGACTCCAGCGAGCGCCGGTG